>Ga0209793_1000503_pt1 | contig 42280 bp, 38 predicted proteins | sample EBPBio122009_DNA_FD_185863 | JGI IMG/M metagenome (GOLD analysis project Ga0209793, IMG submission 185863) | Wastewater treatment Type I Accumulibacter community from EBPR Bioreactor in Madison, WI, USA - Reactor 1_2/2/2009_ DNA (SPAdes) (version 2) | ecosystem: Engineered > Bioreactor > EBPR >... | reverse complement strand
AGGCCAACGCAACTCGAACCCAGGCGCCGCTCCGCCTTGACGGAGCTTTCAGGAGAAAACATGTCTGCATCAAATCCGAGCCGCGATGATTTCGCGAGCATGCTCGAGGAAAGCTTTTCCGAGAGCTAGAACGCCGAAGGATCCGTTGTCCGCGGCGTCATCACGTCCATCGAAAAGGACATGGCCATCGTTGACGTTGGCCTCAAGGTCGAAGGCCGCGTGCCTTTGAAGGAATTCGGCAGCCGCGCCAAGGAACTCAAGGCCGGCGACACGGTCGAGGTCATGGTCGACCGCATCGAGAACGCGCTGGGCGAAGCCGTCCTGTCGCGCGACAAGGCCCGCCGCGAAGAGAGCTGGGTCAAGCTGGAGGAGAAGTTCTCCAAGGGCGAGCGCGTCGAAGGCGTCATCTTCAACCAGGTCAAGGGCGGCTTCACCGTCGATCTCGACGGCGCGGTGGCCTTCCTGCCCCGCTCGCAGGTCGACATCCGTCCGATCCGCGACGTCACGCCGCTGATGCACAACCCGCAGCCCTTCGAGATCCTCAAGATGGATCGCCGTCGCGGCAACATCGTTGTCTCGCGCCGCACCGTTCTCGAAGAGAGCCGCGCCGAACAGCGTTCCGAGATCGTCCAGAACCTCGAAGAGGGTCAGGTTGTCGAGGGCGTGGTCAAGAACATCACCGACTACGGCGCGTTCGTTGATCTCGGCGGCATTGACGGCCTGCTGCACGTCACCGACATGGCCTGGCGCCGCGTCAACCACCCGACCGAAATGCTCAACATCGGTCAGACGGTCAAGGTGCAGATCATCCGCATCAATCAGGACACCCACCGCATCTCGCTCGGCATGAAGCAGCTCGAGGCTGATCCGTGGGGCGACATCGGCACCAAGTTCCCGATCGGCAAGAAGATCCACGGCACCGTCACCAACATCACCGACTACGGTGCGTTCGTGGAACTGGAGCCGGGCATCGAAGGCCTCATCCACGTCTCCGAGATGAGCTGGACCAAGAAGAACGTCCACCCCGGCAAGATCCTGTCCACGTCGCAGGACGTCGACGTGGTGGTGCTCGAGGTCGACCCGTCCAAGCGCCGCATTTCACTCGGCCTCAAGCAGACGCTGGAGAACCCGTGGGAGGCTTTCGCCCGCACCCATCCGGTCGGCAGCCAGGTCGAGGGCGAGGTCAAGAACAAGACCGAGTTCGGTCTGTTCATCGGCCTCGACGGCGATGTCGACGGCATGGTCCACCTCTCCGACCTCGACTGGTCGAAGCCGGGCGAGCAGGCCATCGAAGAGTACCAGAAGGGCCAGATGGTCCGTGCCCAGGTGCTCGACATCGACATCGACAAGGAGCGCATCTCGCTCGGCATCAAGCAGCTTTCGCGTGACGCGGCCGGCGACGCCGCCGCTTCGGGCGAACTGCGCAAGAACGCCGTCGTCACCTGCGAAGTGACCGGCGTCAAGGATGGCGGCATCGAGGTTCGTCTGGTGGATTCGGGTCTCGACTCGTTCATCAAGCGCTCCGACCTGTCGCGCGACCGCGACGAGCAGCGCCCCGAGCGTTTCTCGGTCGGCCAGAAGCTCGACGCCCGCGTCATCGCCTACGACAAGAAGATCCGCAAGGTGCAGGTCTCGATCAAGGCGCTGGAGATCGCCGAGGAGAAGGAAGCCGTCGCGCAGTACGGTTCGACCGACTCCGGCGCGTCGCTGGGCGACATCCTCGGCGCCGCCCTCAAGAAGCAGGGCAACTGATCGTTCGTCCCGCGGCGACGCGCGGGGCGCAGGTCAGGCGGGCAAGGCCGCCGCCCGGCGGCCTTCACCGGCGGGAATCGCGCGGGGAAACCCGCTGCTCTGAAAAACAACAACCCGCTGGCAGCCTTGCCGGCGGGTTTTTTGTTACCGCCTGCGGCGGCGGCCGCCCCGTCACTGCCGCCCCGTCACTGAGGCGCCGCGCCGCGGAACCCGCAATCCAGGCAGATCACTAGTGCGCCTCGTCCCAGTTGTGCGCCGCGCGGGCGTCGACCTGCAGCGGAACCTTCATATGCGCCGCCGGCATCGGGGCATTCTCCATCACTTCGACGATGACGGGAATGGCCTTGTCGACATCGCCTTGCGGCGCTTCGAAGATCAGTTCGTCATGCACCTGCAACAGCATGCCCACCGTGTCGAGCTTTGCTCCAGCCAGCGCCGCGTCCATGCGGATCATGGCGCGGCGGATGATGTCGGCGGCGGTGCCTTGCAGCCGCGCATTGGTCGAGGCGCGTTCGTTGAAGGCGCGCACCGACGGGTTTGGCGACCGGATTTCGGGATAGTGGATGCGGCGTCCAAAGATCGTCTCGACATAGCCGTCGCGCCGCGCCGCCTCCTTGGTCTCGTCGATATAGTCGCGGATGCCGGGGAAGCGTTCGAAGTATTTCTTGATGTAGTCGGCCGCCTCCTCACGCGGGATCGACAGCTGGTTGGCCAGCCCGAAGGCGGAAATGCCGTAGATGATGCCAAAATTGATCGCCTTGGCGCGGCGGCGGATTTCCGGCGGCATGTCCTTGACCGGCACCTGGAACATTTCCGACGCCGTCATGGCGTGGATGTCGGTGCCGTCGGCGAACGCCTGGCGCAATTGCGGAATGTCGGCGACATGGGCAAGCACGCGCAGTTCGATCTGCGAATAGTCCGCCGAGATCAGCAGGTTTCCGGGTTGGGCGACGAACGCCGTCCGGATCTTGCGCCCTTCGGCGGTGCGCACCGGAATGTTCTGCAGGTTCGGATCGGACGACGACAGCCGGCCGGTCGTGGTCGAGGCCAGCGCGTAGGAGGTGTGCACCCGGTGCGTCTGGGGATTGACGAAGCCGGGCAGCGCGTCGGTATAGGTCGATTTCAGCTTGGTCAGCTGCCGCCAGTCGACGATTTTCCGCGGCAGTTCGTGCCCCTCGGCGGCGAGCTCTTCAAGCACCTGCGCCGAGGTCGACCACTGGCCGGTCTTGGTCTTGGCGCCGCCGGGCAGGCCCATCCGCCCGAACAGGATGTCGCCGAGCTGTTTCGGCGAACCGATGTTGAATTTCTCGCCGGCCAGCGCGTTGATCTCGTCTTCCAGCCGCGCCGCGCCCTGCGCCAGCTCGCCCGACAGTCGGCTGAGAATCTGCCGGTCGATCGAAATGCCGCGCTGCTCCATCTCGGCCAGCACCGGAATCAGCGGCCGCTCCAGCCGCTCATAGACCGAGACCATGGAGTTGGCGGCCAGCCGCGGCTTCAGCACCCGCCACAGCCGTAGCGTCACGTCCGCGTCTTCCGCCGCATAGGCGGTGGCCCGGTCGAGCGGCACCTGGTCGAAGGTCACCAGCGACTTGCCCGAGCCCGCCACGTCCTTGAAGGCGATCGTCTTGTGGCCGAGCCACTTTTCCGACAGCGCGTCCATGCCGTGGCCGCCGCCCGTGCCGCCGTCGAGCACGTAGGACAGCAGCATCGTGTCGTCGAACGGCCGCACGTCGACGCCGTGGCGGTTCATCACAACCAGGTCGTATTTGAGATTCTGGGCGATCTTCAGCACAGCCGGGTCTTCGAGCAGCGGCTTGATCGCCGCCAGCGCCTCACGAACCGGGATCTGGCCTTCGACCAGCCCGCCGCCCAGCAGATCGCCGACGCCGATCCTGTGGCCGAGCGGCACGTAGCAGGCCCGGCCGGGCGCGGTCGCCAGCGAAAAGCCGATCAGGTCCGCCTGCATCGGGTCGAGCGAATTGGTTTCGGTGTCGAAGGCGACGACGCCGAGGTCGCGCGCTTCGTCCACCCATCGGTTCAGTTCGGCGAGGTCGGTGACGCAGGCATAGGAACCGGTGTCGAATCCCGTGTTCACGGCCTCGGCGGCGCGCTGCATCGCAAGCCGGGCCGGGGACCTCTCCTCTCCTTGAGAAGGCGGGTCGGAGCGCAGCTCCGGCGTGGGGTGAGCGGTGTTTCCACCTACACCCGCGACGCTTCGCGGCGCGACCTCCCCCCTCAAGGGGGAGGTTTCACCCGCGCCGACATCTGGTCCGTGCGCCTCGCCGGTCTCGACGATGACGGTTGCCGGCTCCACCTCGGCCGCGTCGGTGCCGCTGGCTTCGGCCACGCGCCGGGTCAGCGTCGTGAACTCCATCGCCTTGAGGAACGAGATCAGCTTCGGCCCGTCCGGCGGCTGCAGCACGAAGTCGGACAGCGGCTCGACGCCCGGCACATCCTGCTTCAGCCGCACCAGCTCGCGCGAGATCAGCGCCTTGTCGCGGTTCTCGATGATCGATTCGCGCCGCTTCTGCTGCTTGATCTCGGTCGCGCGCGCCAGCAGCGTGTCGAGGTCGCCATATTCCTCGAGCAGCAGCGCCGCCGTCTTCGGCCCGATGCCCGGCACACCCGGCACATTGTCGACCGAGTCGCCGGTCAGCGCCTGAAGATCGACCATCTTTTCCGGCGGCACGCCCCATTTCTCGATCACTTCCGGGACGTTGATCTCCTTGTCCTTCATTGGGTCGTACATCGACACCGCCGACCCCACGAGCTGCATCAGGTCCTTGTCCGACGAGATGATCGTCGTATCGCCGCCGGATTCGGCGGCCATCCGCGCATAGGTGGCGATCAGGTCGTCGGCCTCGAAGCCCTCCATCTCGATGCAGGGCAGGTTGAAGGCCAGCGTCGCCTGCCGGATCAGGCCGAATTGCGGCACCAGATCTTCCGGCGGCGCCGAGCGGTTGGCCTTGTATTCGGGATAGAGTTCGTTGCGAAACGTCTTGGACGAATAGTCGAAGATCACCGCGAAATGGGTCGGCGTCACCCCGACATCGGTGTTGCGCGCGTCCTGCAGCAGCTTCCACAACATGTTGCAGAAGCCGGCAACCGCATTGACCGGCAGCCCATCGGATTTGCGGTTCAGCGGCGGCAAAGCGTGATAGGCCCGGAAAATATAGCCCGAGCCGTCGATGAGAAAGAGATGGTCGCCTTTTTTCATGGCGCAGGATTAGCGCGCCGTCCGCGCCCGGTCCATCTTTAAGCCTCGCTCTACCGTCAGATACTGACGGTCGTCGCGGCCGGCCATTCACGGCAACGTTACAAAGATGTAATCCCCCACGCCCTTGATTTGCCACGTTCGGGGAACCAAATCCGGGTCATCGACATTGATTGTCGAGTTCGGTTTAGGCCCGTCCCCCGCCTGTTCCGGACAACAGCGGCAGCCTCATCCCCCCTCTCCGGGCTGCCGCTCCGTTTTGAGCAGACCGCCACGGCTCCCTCCAGCGTGGCGGTCTTTTCTTTTCCGGCCGCACCACCCGGGTTTTCGACGATCCCGGAGGTTGCGCCGGCCGCCGGCCGGTCCCATCATGGCTCCCAGCCACAGGAGCCCGCCATGAACATCGCCGCCCGCCGCCAGAGCGCGGACAGCCTCCAGTTCGCGCAGCAGCGCGTCGATCTCGCCGCGGCATTGCGTTGGACCGCCCGGCTCGACATGCACGAGGCGGTCGCCAATCATTTCTCTCTGGCGGTCAGCGACGATGGCGCGCAGTTTCTGATCAATCCCAACATGGTGCATTTCTCGCGTGTCAAGGCGTCCGACCTGCTGCTGGTCGACGCCAACGACCTTGCCACCATGAGCCGCCCCGACGCGCCAGACCCGACCGCCTGGGGCCTGCACGGCGCGCTGCACCGGCTGGTGCCGCATGCGCGCTGCGCAATGCATGTCCATTCGCGTTACGCCACCGTGCTGGCCAGCCTTGCCGATTCGACGCTGCCGCCCGTCGACCAGAATTCGGCGATGTTTTTCGGCCGTGTCGTGGTCGACGAAGAATATGGCGGGCTCGCCTTCGAGGAGGAGGGCGCGCGCTGCGCCGCGATGTTTGTCGATCCAAGGAAGAAGGTCATGGTGATGGGCAATCACGGCCTGCTGGTGATCGGCGAAACCGTCGCCGACACGTTTGACCGGATGTTCTATTTCGAGCGCGCCTGCGAAAACTATGTCAAGGCGCTGTGGACCGGCCGCCCGCTGCGGCTGCTCTCGGACAAGGTGGCTGAGACCGTCGCGCGCCAGATGGACAACTATCCCGTCGCCGCCGCACGCAAGCATCTCGAGCAGCTCAAGCTGATCCTCGACGAGGAAGGGTCGAACTATCGCGACTGATCGAATTCGATCAGGAACACGTCGAGCGCCGTCGCGCCGTCGATCTCGATGCGGTCGCCGGGCGCAATGTCGACAATGGCGTCAAACTGTTCGACGCCTGTGGCCGTGTCTGCGAACCGCACGTTCGCCGCGGCGTTGAACACCAGCACCGATAGGCCGGCCTTGCCCGTCGCGATCGCCTGAGACCCGGCGTTCAGCCGCGTCAACTTGTGCGACCACCGGTCCCGCCGGCTCATGGCGTTGAGGTCTACCGTCGCGCCGCCGGTCAGCATGCAGGCGACATCGGCCTCGCCGGCGAAGCGGAACGGCTCGCCGCCCGCCAGCAATGTAACGTCGGCGCCGTCGACATTGAGACGCATGCCTTCGCCCTGCATGACCGCGATCGAGCGGTCGACGCCGGGGAAATGCGAGAACGGACCGTCGGCGGCGACCGTCGCCATCGACACCCGCCACAGAAAGGCGGCGGGGCCGTCAGGGTCGAACGCGGCGATCACCTCGCGGGTTTCGCCCAACCCGTTCTTCCATCGGGTCAGGCGGTGATCGGCGGCGCGCTGCAACCGCATCGTCAATTGCCAAGAATGCCGGGCAGCCTCAGCCCCTTGTCGCGGGCGCAGTCGAGCGCGATGTCGTAGCCGGCGTCGGCGTGGCGCATCACCCCGGTCGCCGGGTCGTTCCACAACACCCGCTCAAGCCGCCGCGCGGCATCCTCCGTGCCGTCGGCGCAGATGACCACGCCCGAGTGCTGGGAGAAGCCCATGCCGACGCCGCCGCCATGGTGCAGCGACACCCAGGTCGCGCCCGACGCGGTGTTGAGCAGCGCATTGAGCAGCGGCCAGTCGGACACCGCGTCCGATCCGTCCTTCATCGCTTCGGTCTCGCGGTTTGGCGAGGCGACAGAGCCGGAATCGAGATGGTCGCGGCCGATCACCACCGGCGCCTTCAACTCGCCCCTGGCGACCATTTCGTTGAAGGCGAGCCCCAGCCGGTGGCGGTCGCCCAGCCCCACCCAGCAGATGCGCGCCGGCAGGCCCTGGAAGGCGATGCGCTCGCGCGCCATGTCGAGCCAGTTGTGCAAATGCGTATTGCCGGGCGTCAGTTCCTTCACCTTGGCGTCGGTCTTGTAGATGTCTTCAGGGTCGCCCGACAGCGCCGCCCAGCGGAACGGGCCGATGCCCTTGCAGAACAGCGGCCGGATATAGGCCGGGACGAAGCCGGGGAAGGCGAAGGCGTTCTCAAAACCCTCGTCCTTGGCGACCTGGCGGATATTGTTGCCGTAGTCGAGCGTCGGCACGCCGGCGTTCCAGAAGCCGACCATCGCCTCGACATGCTCGCGCATCGAGGCGCGCGCCGCCTTCTCCACCGCCTTGGGGTCGCTTTCGCGTTTCGCCCGCCAGTCGGCCATCGTCCAGCCCTTGGGCAGGTAGCCGTTCAGTGGGTCGTGCGCCGAGGTCTGGTCGGTGAGGATGTCGGGCATGACGCCACGGCGCAGAAGTTCGGGCACGATCTCGGCGGCGTTGCCGAGCAGGCCGACCGACTTCGCCTCGCCGGCCTTGGTCCAGCGGTCGATCATCGCCAGCGCCTCATCCAGCGTCGTCGCCTTTTCGTCGACATAGCGGGTGCGCTGGCGGAAATCGATGCGGGTCTCGTCGCATTCGATGGCGAGGCAGCATGCGCCGGCCATCACCGCCGCCAGCGGCTGCGCGCCGCCCATGCCGCCAAGCCCGGCGGTCAGGATCCATTTGCCCTTGAGGTTGCCGCCATAGTGCTGGCGGCCCGCCTCGACAAAGGTCTCGTAGGTGCCCTGCACGATGCCCTGGGTGCCGATATAGATCCAGGACCCTGCGGTCATCTGGCCGTACATCATTAGGCCCTTCTTATCGAGCGCGTTGAAATGGTCCCAGTTGGCCCAGTGCGGCACCAGGTTGGAATTGGCGATCAGCACGCGCGGCGCGTCCTTGTGGGTGCGGAACACGCCGACCGGCTTGCCGGACTGGACCAGCAGCGTCTCGTCCTCGTTCAACGATTTCAGCGTTGCGACGATGGCGTCGAAATCGTTCCAGGTGCGCGCCGCGCGGCCGATGCCGCCATAGACGACGAGTTCGTTTGGGTTCTCGGCCACGTCGGGATCGAGATTGTTCATCAGCATGCGCATCGGCGCTTCGGTCACCCAGCTCTTGGCGGTGATCTCGGCGCCGCGCGGCGCACGAATTTCGCGGATGTTGTGGCGGGGATTGGCGGTCATCGGTTGCTTCCGGTTTTCAGGGTGATCGTTTCGATGTCTGCAAGGATGCGGGCGAGCACGGCGCGCAGGCGCGCCGTTTTGGCGCCGTCGAGCGCAAAGGGCGTGTCTTCGCTCGCCAGATGGCTGATCTGCGCCAGCTCCATCTGGATGGCGTGCACGCCGGTTCCGGGTCTGCCGTAATGGCGGGTCGTCCAGCCGCCGCGAAAGCGGCCGTTGACGACCGATGTGTAGCCTTGAGCGGCGGCGCAGATCCCGGCGACGGCGCGTTCGATCTCGGGCGCGCAGGTTTCGCCATTGTTGGTGCCGATGTTGAAGTCCGGCAGTACGCCATCGAACAGGAATGGACAGCGCGAGCGGATCGAATGGCCGTCATAGACGATGGCGACGCCGTGGAGCGCCTTGACGCGTTCGATCTCCGCTTCCAGCGCCGCGTGATAGGGCCGGTGGAAATTTGCCAGCCGCTTGGCGACGTCGGCGTCGGTCGGCTCCTCGCCGGCAATCCAGATCGGCTGGTTGTCGAAATCGGTCGACGGCACGAGGCCGGTCGTATTCTGGCCTGGATAGAGGCTTTGGCCGGACGGGTCGCGGTTGGCGTCGATGACATAACGGTGGAACGTCGCCCGCACCGTCGTCGCATCGGGCAGCAAGCCGGCATAGAGCTGGTGGATATGCCAGTCGGTGTCGCGCAGCTTCATGCCCTCGGCGTTGAGGCTGAGCGCGATCTCCATCGGCACGCTGGTTCCGGTGTGCGGAAACGCGAGGATGACCGGTGACGAGCCGGAACTCACTTCGACCGGGTTCATCATGCCAGCCCCGGCAGCACGCCCGCGCTGACGCTGGCGTTCAGCGTTCCGTCGCGCACCAGTTCGGCGGCGGCCTCGAGATCGCCGGCCATGTAGCGGTCGACCTCGAGCGTTGCGACGCGGCCGCGAATGGCGGCGATGGCGCGCGCCAGTTCCGGACTGGTCTTGAGCGGCGCGCGGAACTCGACGCCCTGCGCCGCGGTGATCGCCTCGATGCCGACGATCGCCGACAGATTGTCGGTCATCTGCAACAGCCGCCGCGCGCCGTGGCAGGCCATCGACACATGGTCTTCCTGGTTGGCCGAGGTCGGCGTCGAGTCGACCGAGGCCGGGTGCGACATCTGCTTGTTTTCGCTCATCAGCGCCGCCGACGTGACCTCGGCGATCATCAGCCCGGAGTTCAGCCCCGGCTTTTTCGCCAGAAACGCCGGCAAGCCGAACGACAGCGCCGGATCGACCAAGAGCGCGATGCGGCGCTGCGAGATCGCGCCGATCTCGCACACGGCAATGGCGATCTGGTCGGCGGCGAACGCCACCGGCTCGGCGTGGAAATTGCCGCCCGACACCACCGCGCCGTCCGACAGCACCAGCGGATTGTCGGTCACGGCGTTCGCCTCGATCTCCAGCGTCTTCGCCGCCATGCGCAGCAGGTCGAGGCATGCGCCGTCGACCTGGGGCTGGCAGCGGATGCAATAGGGGTCCTGGACGCGCTCGTCGCCTTCCAGGTGCGAATCGCGGATTACGGAGCCGGCCATCAGCGCCCGCAGCGCCGCGGCCGTTTCGATCTGGCCGCGATGGCCGCGCAAGGTGTGGATCTCCTCGACGAAGGGAGCGGACGACCCCATCGCCGCATCCGTCGACAGCGCGCCGGTGATCAGCGCGGCGTTGGCGGCGCGGTGGGCGCGGAACAGGCCGGCGAGCGCCAGCGCCGTCGACACCTGGGTGCCGTTGATCAGGCCGATGCCTTCCTTGGCCGCCAGCACGATCGGTTTCAGCCCGGCGCTGGCGAGCGCCTCGCGCGCCGGCATTTTGGCGCCGCGCCAGAAGGCCTCGCCCTCGCCGATCATGGCGGCGGCCATATGCGCCAGCGGCGCCAGGTCGCCCGACGCGCCGACCGAACCCTTTTCCGGGATCGCCGGAATGACGTCATTGGCCAGCATCGCCTCGATCAGTTCGACCGTCGACGGCTGCACCCCCGACGCGCCGCGCCCCAGCGAAATCAGCTTCAGCGCCATCACCAGCCGCACGATCTCCGGCGCCAGCAGCGCGCCGACGCCGCAGCAGTGCGACAGGATCAGGTTGCGCTGCAGCGTCGCGACGTCCTGCGGCGCGATGCGCACCGAGGCGAGCTTGCCGAAGCCGGTGTTGACGCCGTAGACGGCCTGATCGCCGCCGGCGATCTCGGAGATGCGGGCGGCGGCGCGGGCGATGCCCGGCCGGAAACCGTCGTCGAGCCTGGCCGGCGCGCCGGTGCGGTAGATCGTTTCCAGATCGGCGAGCGAAACCGCGCCGGGATGAAGCGTGATTGTCATGTGTCGTTCCAGCGTATCAGTCGATGCAGCGGGTTGAATCCGATCCGGTAGGCAAGCTCGGCCGGGTCGGAGATGTTCCAGATGGCGATCTCGGCGCGCTTGCCGGGCTCGATCGAGCCGGTCTCGCCGGCAAGGCCGAGCGCTTTCGCCGCATTGATGGTGAATCCCGCCAGGGCTTCCTGCGGCGTCATGCGAAACAGAGTGCAAGCCATATTCATCGCCAGCAGCGGCGAGGTCAGCGGCGACGAGCCCGGATTGGCGTCGGTGGCGAGCGCCATCGGCACGCCGGCCTCGCGCAGCAGCTTCACCGGCGGCGCCTGGGTCTCGCGCAGGAAATAGAACGCGCCGGGCAGCAGCACCGCGACCGAGCCTGACGCGGCCATCGCGGCGACGCCGTCGGCGTCGAGATATTCGAGGTGGTCGGCCGACAGCGCGCCATAGGAGGCGGCGAGTTTCGCGCCGCCGAGACTGGACAATTGCTCGGCGTGCAGCTTGACCGGCAGGCCGAGCGCCTTCGCCCGGTCGAAGACGCGGGCGATCTGTTCTGGCGAAAACGCGATGCCTTCGCAGAACCCGTCGACGGCGTCGACCAGCCCCTCGGCGTGCGCGGCGTCGAGGCCGGGCAGAACGACCTCGTCGATATAGGCGTCGGCGCGGCCCTTGTATTCGGGCGGCGTCGCATGGGCGGCGAGGTATGACGTTTTCACCCGCACCGGCCTGAGTTCGCCAAGGCGGCGCGCGGCGCGCAGCATCTTCAGTTCGTCGGCGACGGTGAGGCCGTAGCCCGACTTGACCTCGACGGTTGCGACGCCTTCGGCGAGCAGCGCGTCGAGCCGCGGCAGCGCCTGCGCTGCCAGTTCGTCCAGCGACCGGGCGCGGGTCTGCGCCACCGTCGAGACGATGCCGCCGCCGGCGCGCGCGATCTCTTCATAGGTCGCGCCCTCCAGCCGCATCTCGAACTCGCGGGCGCGGTTGCCGCCGAACACCAGATGGGTGTGGCAATCGATCAGCGCCGGGGTGGCGACGCGACCGCCAAAATCCTCGCGCTCGACGCCGGCCCAGTCGGCGGGGATCGCGCCGGCAAAGGCGGTGCGGCCGTCTTTGATGCCGATGGCGCCATCGACCGGCTCCCGGCCGGCGCCGGGCGCCATGGTTGCGATGCGCAGATTGTCGAGAATTCGCCGGGCCATCGATTTCGCTTTTCAAGTCTGGACATAATGCTATTATGTCTAGACATATGAAGTCAACAGGGATGATACCGATGCAGACGATTCACGCGCGGCAGGCGCTTCTGGGCGATCGCTGGGGCAGGGACGTCGCGGTCGAGATCGGGGCAAATGGGCGCATCGTCTCTGTCGCCGAAGGCGCGCCGCGCGCTGGAAACGCCTTGCCGGTCGAACTGCTGCTGCCGGCGATGTCCAACCTGCACAGCCACACCTTCCAGCGCGCCATGGCCGGGCTGACGGAACGGCGCGGCCCCTCGCAGCACGATTCCTTCTGGACCTGGCGCGAGGTGATGTACCGTTTCCTCGACGTTCTGACGCCCGACGAGATCGAGGCCATCGCCGCCTATGCGTTCATGGAAATGCTTGAGGCGGGGTTTTCCGGCGCCGCCGAGTTCCACTATCTGCACAACCGGCCAGGCGGCGGGCGCTATGACGACCCCGCCGAACTGGCGGCGCGCATCGCCGCCGCTGCGGGCCGCACGGGCATCGGCCTGACTTTGCTGCCGGTCTATTATGCCCAGGGCGGCGTCGACGGTCGCCCGCTCGCCGGCGGCCAATTGCGCTTCCGTAACGATCTCGCCGGTTTCAACGATCTGATCGGGCGCGTTGACGCCATCGTGGCGCAGCTTTCCGCCGACGCCAATTGGGGGATCGCGCCGCATTCGCTGCGCGCCTCCGGCCGAAGCGATCTCGCCGAACTGGTCCGGCTCGCGCCGGCGCGGCCGCTGCACATGCACATCTCCGAACAGGAAAAGGAAATCGACGAGACCCGCGCGGTCTACGGCGCGCGCCCGGTCGAGTGGCTACTGGGCGAACACGAGATCGACCCGCGCTGGTGTCTGATCCACTCGACCCATCTCGACGCCGGCGAGACCCGGCGGCTTGCCGCATCGGGTGCGGTGGCGGGGCTGTGTCCGATCACAGAAGCCAATCTCGGCGACGGCATTTTCAACGGCGTCTCCTACCTCGGCGACGGGGGTCGGCTGGGCGTCGGCTCGGACTCCAACATCCGTATCTCGGTCGCCGAGGAACTGCGCCAGCTCGATTATTCGCAACGCCTGCGCGACCGGCTGCGCGCCGTGCTGGCCGATCCCGGCCAGTCGGTCGGCGCAAACCTTTATCGTCGGGCGCTTGCCGGCGGCGCGCAGGCGCTTGGCCGCGACGCGGGCGAGATCGCGGTCGGCCGCTGGGCCGACCTTGCGGCGCTCGACCTGCGGCCGCACGGGTTCGGTTCGCTTACCGGCGACGCGGCGCTCGACGCCTATCTGTTCAGCGCCGGCAATGCCGCTGTCGCCGACGTCTGGTCGGCCGGCCGCCATCGCGTCCGCTCCGGCCGCCATGTCGAGCGCGACGCGATCGCGGCGCGCTACGACGCCTGCCTGTCTTCGATCATGGGACGCATCTGATGGCCCAGCGCGCATCCTTCCGCGACATCAAGCAGGAGATGGAACGCCGCATCGCCCGGCGCGAATGGGGTCCGGGCATGCTGATCCCGGGCGAAGAGGAACTGGCGCGCGAATTCGGCTCGGCGCGCGCCACCGTCAACCGCGCCTTGCAGGAACTGGCGCGCGCCGGCGTCGTCGAGCGCAAGCGCAAGTCCGGCACCCGCATCGCGCTGCATCCGGTGCGCGAGGCGCGTTTTGTCATCCCGCTGGTGCGCCAGGAGATCGAGGACGAGGGCGGCGTCTACGGTTACCGGCTGCTGTTGCGCGAGATCGCGCCGGCGCCCGAACTGGTGCGCGCCAAGCTCGACCTCGCCAGGGCGGACAAGATGCTGCATCTGCGCTGCCTTCATATGGCGGATGGTCGGCCCTGGCAGTTCGAAGACCGCTGGATCAACCTGTCGGCCGTGCCCGCCGCCAGAGCGGCGGATTTTTCCGCGACCGGCCCCAATGACTGGCTGGTGACGCACGCCCCGTTCTCGCGCGCCGACTTCGTCTTCAAGGCGGCGCGCGCCGGCGACGGCGAGGCCGAACTGCTGCAATTGCTGCCAGGCGAAGCGGTGTTCGTCGGCGAGCGCACCACCTGGATCGGCAACCAGCCGGTGACATTCGTGCGCATGGTGCATCCGCCATCGCACGAATTGCGCACGTCGCTCTGAATGAAAAAGGGGCGGCCTGCGCCGCCCCTCCAGGCAGTCCGGTTGCAACCGGTCTATTCGATGCCGGTGTGCTGGCCGATCCAGTCCTTGTAGTTGGCGACCCGGGTGTAGATGCCATAGGCGTTGGCGTGGCCGCAGGGCATGTCGGCGTCGAGCGGGCCTTCGCCCCAGCTGACGATGCCGACCTGCATCGGCGTGCCGGCGTCGTCGCCGAACAGCGGCCCGCCGCTGTCGCCTTGACAGGCGTCGCGCGCGCCGTCCGGCTCGCCGGCGCAGATCATATTGCCGGTCAGCGGGTCGCCCATCACCGGCGTCAGGTTGCGGCTCACCTCGTCGAGCGAGCTTTCCGCGAGCCGGAAGCGGCCGAGATAGCGGGACAGCACATATTTCATGTCCTCGGCGTAGATCGACTTGATGCCGGCATTGCAGGTGTCGTTGGGAAACAGCTCCATCTTGGCCTGCAGCAGGTTGCGCGGCATCTCCCCGGTCTCGGTGCGGCCCCATCCGGTCACCGTCACCGGCCCGTGGTCGTCGCTGGCGAACGACAGCTTGATCGGCGCCTCCTTGGCCGGCGTCGCCAGCCTGATCAGCCCCAGATCGTTGTCCATCACGAACGGGTCGTATCCTTCATGCACGATGATCTCGGCGATCGGGTGACGTTCGCCTTCGGCGAGGTCGGTCGCGCCGGTCAGCACCGTAAGCTGTTCGGGCTCCAGCGGCGCGCCGGCATAGACCAGACAATGCGCCGCCGTCAGCACCCATTCCGGCGAGATCAGGCTGCCGCCGCAGAAATGCGCGTTGAGCTGCGATTCCTTGCTGTCGTCCAGCGCGCCCGCCACCAGCAGCGAAACCTGGAACGGAAACTGGCCCGGGTTCGCCGCATAGCCGTTGATGACCCTGTCGCCGCCGGCCTTGTTGGCTTCGGCGCGCGCCTTGGCGACGCGGCCGAACGGATCGATTTCAGAGCGTGGTGTCTTGTCCTGTGCGGACGCAGCCCCGACAAGAACCATGACGCCAGCGGCGACCGCGAGCGCCTGTCGAACAAATCTCGTTGTCAATTGCCTATCTCCTGAGACTGTCATTTCCGGCGAACCGGTCCGCCGGCGCGCCGCCATCATCCCTTGCCTGCCGCGTCGCCAAACCCCTTCGACTGGCGCGACAGGCATCAGGTTCGTCGGCAATCTGGAATTAATTGCGGCGTTGACGCAAGGTGAATTTGGTGCGCCGGTCGGAGATTCGGGCGTGCAGCGGACCTGCCGATCACAAATCCGCGAGAGGTCGGAGCCGCCCACATGACGACGCGATCTCCTTCTTGATTTTCAGCGGGCGAATTCGGGGTGATTTTGATGATGCGTTGGAATGTGGTGGGCGTCGCGCTTCTGACCGGCGCCTTGCTTCCGGCCGGCGCGGCGATGGCCGGCGGCGAAGGCGACGCAAGGCAGCGTGGCGAACCGCTGGAGAAACTCGTCTCGACCGACCGGATCGAAGCGTCGGAAAAATTTGATGGGACGCCGCCTGCCGGCGCGGCGCGAACGGCGCTGCCGGCGACCTTGCCGATGCTCGGCACGGTCAGCCTGTCGGCCGCGAGCGGCGACGTCGTGTCGACTCCGCCAGGCGCTGCGATCGGCGGGGCGTTTCGCTCGGGCGTTCCGGCGCGGCCCAAAACCAACGCCGGTCCCGCCGCGGTCGATCCGGCGCTCAAGGACCGCACGGTGTTCGGCGATGACACCCGCGTCAACATCGTCGAGACCGACCGCCATCCGTTCCGCATGTTCGGCTATGTCCAGATCGAAAAACAGAACGGCAATTTTGCCGGTTGCTCGGGAACGCTGATCGGTTCGCGCACGGTGCTGACCGCGGCCCACTGCCTCTACGATCACGAAAACGGCTGGCGCCGGAATTTTGTCTTTGTACCCGGCATGAAGGATATGCACACTGCGCCGTTCGGCGCGTTCGAATATGAAAGCGCCTCGATCATGCAGGGCTACATCGACAATTATCAGGGCTATTACGGCTCGGTGATGGCCTGGGATCTCGGCGTCATCATCCTCAAGCAGCGCGCCGGCGACACGGCCGGCTGGATGTCGATCACCCACGACCCGGAACTGGCCGGCTTCACCGCCAACATCATCGGTTATCCCGGCGACAAGCCGGAAGGCACCATGTGGCGCGCCTCCTGCGATGTCGATTCCGACTCGATCGGCTGGCTCACCTTCGCCTACGCATGCGACACCTATCCGGGGTCCAGCGGCAGCGGCGTCTACGACTATGACGAGGCGACCAGGTCGCGCACCATCCTTGGCGTCAATGTCGCCGAAAACCCTGTCGCCAACACGGCGGTCAGGCTCAACGCGACCTATTTCGAATGGGTGCGCGGGCTCATCCAGTAGCGGCGCGGCCGGCCTCGGGCGCGGCCGGTCACATCACCGCGCCGATCTGCCAGGGCACGAATTCATTGTCGCCATAGCCGAGTTCCTCGGATTTCGACTTCTTGCCCGATGCCACCGCGAGAATGGTCTCGAATATCTCGCGGCCCTTCTCCTCGACCGACACGCCCTCCAGCACGTCGCCGCAATTGATGTCCATGTCGTCGGTCATACGCTGGTAGAGCGGCGTGTTGGTGGCGAGCTTGATCGACGGCGCGGGCTTGCAGCCATAGGCGGAGCCGCGGCCGGTGGTGAAGCAGATCACATTGGCGCCTCCGGCGACCTGGCCTGTCGCCGACACCGGGTCGTAGCCGGGCGTGTCCATGAACACAAAACCCTTTTCGGTCACCGGTTCGGCATATTCGTAGACGGCGTTCAGCGTGGTCGAACCGCCCTTGGCAGCGGCGCCGAGCGATTTTTCCAGGATCGTGGTCAGCCCGCCCGCCTTGTTGCCGGGCGAGGGGTTGTTGTTCATTTCGCCTCCGTTCCGGGACGTGTAGTCCTCCCACCATCTGATCCGCTCGATCAGCTTCTGGCCGATGGCCGGCGTCCTGGCGCGGCGGGTCAGCAGATGTTCGGCGCCGTAGATTTCCGGCGTTTCGGAGAGGATCGCGGTGCCGCCATGGCGCACCAGAATGTCGGCGGCGACGCCAAGCGCCGGGTTGGCGGTGATGCCGGAATAGCCGTCGGAGCCGCCGCATTGCAGCGCCAGCGTCAGTCCGCTCGCCGGCAGGGTCTCGCGCCGGGCGGCGTTGACGGCGGGCAGCATCTCCCTGACGCGGGCCAGCCCCTGTTCGATCGTCTTCTTCGTCCCGCCGGTATCCTGAATCGTCATCGTCTGGAACGTGTCGCCCTCGTCGACGCCATGTTCCTTCTTCAGCCGGCCGATCTGGAACACCTCGCATCCCAGGCCGACCAGCAGCACAGCCCCGAGGTTCGGGTTGCCGGCATAGCCCCACTGCGTCCTTTGCAGCACCTCATAGCCTTCACCTGACCCGGCCATGCCGCAGCCGGCGCCATGGGTGAACGACACCACGCCGTCGACATTGGGAAACTGCTCCATCAGGCCCGATTGCACCGCCGCCTGCGCGATGAAACGCGCCACCGAGGCCGAACAGTTCACGCTGGTCAGAATGCCGAGATAATTGCGCGTCCCGGACCGGCCATTTGCGCGACGAAAGCCTTCGAATGTCGCCTGTTCAGCCTCCGGCAGGATATGTTCCGGGCGGGCGTCGACGCCGAACTGGTAGTCGCGCTCGAAATCGCCCATGACGACATTGTGCTCGTGCACCCACTCGCCCGGCGCGATCGGCCCCTTGGCGAAGCCGATGATCTGACCGAATTTTCGAACCGGCTCACCCGCCCCGATCGGTCGGATCGCCATCTTGTGGCCGAAGGGAATGCGCGCCGTCGCGGCGACGCCCTCATAACCCGGCTGTCCGGCCTCGATCCTGGTGGTGGCGATGGCGACATTGTCGGCGGGCGATAGCCGCATCATGACGGAGTCTTTCAGCTTGGGCAAACTTGTATGGTAGATTGACGATACCGGTTTGCGCCCGGCCTTTCAACTCAGCTCTGCGGCCGGTCCTTGTCCGCCGGCACAATCCGCGCGGTTCCCGCCTTGCGCAGGTTAAGCGTGTTGCCGAACAGGATCAGCACCGCCCCCGCCACCGTCCAGGCGTCGAGCGCCTCCTGGTAGAGCAGCCAGCCGAGCAGGGCCGACAGCGGCACGCGCAGGAAATCCATCGGGATGACGACGGTCGCATCCGCATAGGTCATCGCCCGCGCCTGGCTGTAGTGGGAAAACGTGCCGCAGAACGCGATCACGAACACCCAGGGCAACACCTCGGCCGACGGCCACCGCCACGCCAGCAGCGCCGGGATCAGCCCGAGCGCCGACTGGATGATCAGCATCCAGAAGATGATGGTCAGCACGCTGTCATGGCGCGTCAGCGCCTTGATCATGATCACCGATATGGCGAAGCCGACGGACGCGGCCAGCGCGATGAACTGGCCCTGGTCGATGTCGCCGATCCCGGGACGAACGATGATCGCCACTCCGATCACCCCGAATATGATCGACATCAGCTTCCACGGGCCGATCTTTTCGCCGAGGAATAAGGCGGCGAGGATCGCCGTCCAGATCGGCATGGTGAACTCGATCGAGATCAGTTGCGCCAGCGGGATCATCGTCAGCGCCACGAACCAGGCGAACTGGGCGGCGTAGTGCACGATGTTGCGGCCGACATGCAGCGCGAACACGTTCGTGCGCAGCGTCTTGACGCCGCCGGCCATGTGGATCAGCGGCGCCAGCAGGAAGATGCCGATGATCGCCCGCATCTCCATGATCTGGAACACGTCGAGTTCGCGCGTCGCCTCGCGCCCGGCCACCGTCATGGTGAGCAACAGGGTGAGCCACACGCCCATCCACAATGCGGCTTTGGTGATCGACGGTTGCGGGGCCATGATGTTCCTTTTCAGCCGCCGCCGCGGCGATCAAGACCATGCAGCCTGAAATGCTTGGGCCAACACGCGCGTTAAAGCACCGCGGTCGCCTCGATCTCGACCTTGGCGCGGTCCTCGATCAGCGCCGCCACCTGCACCATCGTCATCGCCGGGAAATGCTTGCCCATCACCGACCGGTAGGCCTGGCCGACCTCGGGCAGGCGCGACAGATATTCTCTCTTGTCGGTGATGAACCAGGTCATCCTGACGATCCGGTCGGTCGACGCGCCCGCCACCGCCAGCACCTCGCGGATGTTCTCCAGCGCCTGCCTGACCTGGCCGACGAAATCGTCGGTCTCGAACACCTGGTCGCCGTTCCAGCCGATATGGCCGCCAAGGAACGCCACCTGCCCGGAGGCCAGCACCCCGTTGGCGTAGCCCTTGGCCGGCTTCCAGTTGGACGGGTTCAGCATTTCGAGATCGCTCATCACAGTCTCCCAGGTCGCGCGTCGGGCTCACACGCCCAGATAGCGGTCTTGCAGTTCATCGGTCAGGTCGGCCGGCCGCCCCGACCACACCGTCTGGCCCTTCTCGAGCAGGAAGCAGCGGTCGGCCACCGGCATCAGCTCCGCCATCGTCTTGTCGACGACGAGGATCGATTGCCCCTCGTCCTTGAGCGTGCGGATGGCGCGCCAGATATCCTTGCGGATCACCGGCGCCAGCCCCTCGGTCGCCTCGTCCAGGATCAGCAGGCGCGGATTGGTCATCAGCGCGCGGCCGACCGCCAGCATCTGCTGCTCGCCGCCCGACAGCGTCGACGCGCCCTGCTCCATCCGTTCGCCCAGGCGCGGGAACAGTTCAACCACCCGCGCCATCGTCCACTTGCCGGGCCGTGCCGCGGCCAGCAGGTTTTCCGCCACCGTCAGGTTGCGGAAGCAGCGCCGGCCTTCCGGCACGAGGCCGATGCCGGCGCGCGCGATGTGGAACGGTTCGCGCCGGGTGATGTCGTCGCCGGCGAGCACGATCGCGCCGGCGCGGGCGGGGGTGAGGCCGCAGACGGCGCGGATCGTCGTCGTCTTGCCCATGCCGTTGCGCCCCATCAGCGCCACCACCTCTCCCTCGGCGATGTCGAGATCGACCCCGAACAGCGCCTGGCTCATCCCGTACCAGCTCTGGATCCCCGAGACCGACAGCAGGCTCATGCGTCGTCTCCCAGATAGGCTTCGCGCACCTGCGGGTTGCTCCGGATTTCCGCCACCGTTCCGGTGGCGATCACCTGGCCGTAGACCAGCACCGATATCCGGTCGGCCAGCGCGAACACCGCGTCCATGTCGTGTTCGATCAGCAGGATCGGCGCTTCCTCGCGCAGCTTCGCCAGGAAGCCGGTGAGCCGCTTCGCCCCTTCCGGGTCCATGCCCGCCATCGGCTCGTCGAGCAGGAACGCCTTGGCGCCGAGCGCCAGGGCGATGGCGATTTCCAGCTGTCGCCGCTCGCCATGCGACAGTTCGGCCGCCGCCACGCCGGAACGCTCCTGCAGTCCCACCTGCGCCAGCGCCTCATGCGCCGGTCCGGTCAGGCTGGCGTCGGCCATTACATTGGCGAGCGCCCCCATGCTGGAGCCCTGCTGCGCCTGCACCGCCAGCATCACATTGCGCAGCGCCGAGAATTCCGGGATCAGCGACGAAATCTGGAAGGTGCGGCCGAGCCCGAGCCTGGCCCGCGCCGCCATGCCGAGCGGCAGCATGTCCCGCCCCAGAAACGAGATCGAGCCGGCGTCCGGCCTGATCGCGCCGGATATCTGGTGGATCAGCGTCGTCTTGCCCGCGCCGTTCGGCCCGATCAGGGCGTGGATCTCGCCCGGGCGCAGGTCGAGGCTGACATTGTCGGTCGCCTTCAGCGCGCCGAACGATTTCGACAGGTTGCGGATGTCGAGGACCGGCTCAGCCATGGCGGGCCTTTCCCGCGACGAGGCCCAGTATGCCACCGCGCGCGAACAGCACCACGCCAAGCAGGATCAGCCCGAGGAAGAACTGCCAGCGTTCGGTCAGTCCGCCCAGCCAGTATTCGAGCATCACGAACGCCATCGCGCCGGCGACAGGTCCCGCCAGCCGCCCGACGCCGCCCAGAATGACCAGCACGATCAGTTCGCCCGACATCGGCCAGGCCAGCATCGACGGGCTGACGTAACGGGTCAGCTCGGCGAACAGCGCGCCCGCCACCGCGGTGATCATCGCCGAGACGACGAAGGCGGCGAGACGGATCGGGAACGGTTCGATGCCCACTGCGGCGACGCGGATTTCGTTCTGGCGCGCTGCCTGCAGCGCTGCGCCGAACCTTGAAACGCTGATCCGCCAGAACGCCAGCAACGCCACCACCAGCACGCCGTAGCAGATCAGGAACAGGTCGAGCGGCCGCGCCGTGTTGGCGCCGGGAAAGGAGTTGCGCAACGCGATCGACAATCCGTCCTCGCCGCCATAGGCTGGCCAGGAGATGGCGAAATAGTAGACCATCTGGGCGAAGGCGAGCGTGATCATGATGAAATAGACGCCCGATGTGCGCAGGCTGATCGCGCCGGTGGTCAGCGCCACCAGCCCGGCGGCGGCCGCCGCCAGCAGCCAGGCGACGGGCATCGAGCCCGGCAGCATCATGCCGAGCACCGGCTCGCCATTCATGGCGTGCGACGCGATGATGCCCGCCGCATAGCCGCCGATGCCGAAGAACGCCGCATGGCCGAACGACACCAGGCCGCCGAGGCCAAGCGCGATGTTGAGCCCGACCGCGGCGAGCGCCAGGATCGCCATGCGTGTCGCGAGCGTCACATAGAACGGATTGCCGATCGCCTGCGCGGCGAAGGGCAGCGCCAAGAGCGCCAGCAGCAGAATGGCCGAAAAGATCGTCTCGCGGGTCATCAGCCGCCCGCCGCAAACAGGCCGCGCGGACGCAGGGCCAGGATCAGCGCCATGACGATGTAGATCAGCATCGAGGCGATCGCCGCGCCGATGCTGGCCGCCTGCGCCGGGTCGATGATTGCGGCAAGCGCCTGCGGCAACAGGATGCGGCCCATCGTGTCGACCACGCCGACCAGCAGGGCGCCGATGAATGCGCCGCGGATCGAGCCGATGCCGCCGATGACGATGACCACGAACGCCAGGATCAGCACCGGCTCGCCCATTCCCACCTGCACCGATTGCAGCGCGCCGACCATCGCGCCGGCCAGGCCGGCAAGCGCCGCGCCCAGCGCGAAGACGACGGTGTAGAGCGTGTGGATGTCGACGCCGAGCGCGCTGATCATCTCCCGGTCGCTTTCGCCGGCGCGTATCCTCATGCCCAGCCGGGTGCGCGAGATCAGCAGGAAAAGCCCTCCCGCGACCGCGAGGCCGACCGCGATGATAGCAAGCCGGTAGAGCGGATAGCTGACGCCGCCCGGCAGTTGCACCGCGCCCGCCAGCTGGGGCGGAATGTCCAGATAAAGCGGAAACGAGCCGAACAGCCAGCGCGCGCCTTCGGAAAAGATCAGGATCAGCGCGAATGTCGCCAGCACCTGATCGAGATGGTCGCGGTCATAGAGCCGGCGGATGACGGTGATCTCGACGATCGCGCCGGCCCCGGCGGCGGCGACCAGGCTGGCGGCGAGGCCGAGCCAGAACGATCCGCTCCACGCCGCCACCGCCGCGCAGGCGAACGCGCCGGTCATGTAGAGCGAGCCGTGGGCGAGATTGATCAGGCCCATGACGCCGAAGATCAGGGTCAGCCCGGCGGCCATCAGGAACAGCATGACGCCGAACTGAAGTCCGTTGAGCAATTGTTCGATGATGAGCGCGGTTTGCAAGGTCGATCGTCTCTGCAAGTGAATCTCTCATCCGGCCCCGCCGATCACCTTCTTCACTGGAGGAGAAGGGGAAACCACGCCCGGCTTTGCCCCTTTGCGAGGAGCGAAGGACGGGTGCGCTTCGTTCGGCGTCTCGGCCGAACGAAGCGAGGCCGGATGAGGAGTGTGCCGCCCCTACTTCAGCGGGCACTTCGCCGCATAGGCGTCGGCATGGTCGGTGAAGGCGGTGGCCACGATCTTGTTGGTCAGCACGTCGCCTTCCTTGACGACCTCGCGCACGTAGAGGTCCTGGATCGGATGGTTGTTGGTGTTGAACTTGAACTTGCCGCGCACCGTCGCGAAGTCCGCCGCCTTCAGCGCCGCGCGGAACGCCGCGGCGTCCTTGACGCTGGCCTTGGCGTTGGCCGAGATCAGCAGGTTAGCGGTGTCGTAGGCCTGCGCCGCATAGACGGAGGGCAGCCGGTTGTAGGCCTTCTTGAATTCCTCCACGAACGTCTTGTTGGCCGCATTGTCGAGGTCGTGCGACCACGAGGCGGTGTTCTTCGCGCCCAGCGCCGCATCGCCGATGGCGGCGAGGACGTCCTGCGAGAACGAGAAGCCGGGGCCGATCAGCGGGATGCCGACGCCGGACTGGGCGTATTGCTTGACGAAGGAGATGCCCATGCCGCCGGGCAGGAAGAAGAACACCGAGTCTGCGCCCGAGGCGCGGATCTGAGCGATTTCGGCGGCGTAGTCCGTCTGGCCGAGCTTGGTGTAGACCTCGCCGACCAGCTCGCCCTTGTAGAACCGCTTGAAGCCGTTCAGCGAGTCGGTGCCGGCCGGATAGTTCGGGGCCATGATGAACATCTTCTTGATGCCCTGGGTCTGCGCGTACTGGCCGGCCGCTTCGTGGAAATTGTCGTTCTGGTAGGCGACGTTGAAATAGTTCTCGTTGCACTTTTCGCCGGCCAGCGGCGAGGGGCCTGCGTTCACCGACAGGTAGAACTTGCCCTGGGCGACCGCGTTCGGCACCACCGCCATGGCGAGGTTCGACCAGATGATGCCCGTCAGCACGTCGACCTGGTCCGACTGGATCATCTTGTCGGCGATCTGCACCGCCAGTTCCGGCTTCATCGCGTCGTCTTCGGTGACGACGGTGATGTCCTTGGCCTTGTCGCCGGCGAGCTTCAGCGCCAGGTCGAAGCCGTCGCGCGCGTCGACTCCGAGGCCGGCGCCGCCGCCGGAAAGCGTGGTGATCATGCCGATCTTCAACGGCTCGGCGAGCGCGGCGCCCGAGACGCCGATCGACAGCGCAAGGGCTGCTGTTGCAATCAGTTTTTTCATGTCGTTTCTCCCATTCTTGTTCTGGCTTTTCTGCGGCAGCAGCTTTGCGGCAACCTTAGGCTTCAAAGCTCCGTTCTCACTTTCCACAGTTCGGGGAAGAGTTCCACCTCCAACATGCGCCGCAGGTAGGATACGCCCGCCGTGCCGCCGGTGCCGCGCTTCAGTCCGATGATGCGTTCGACAGTGGTGACATGGTTGAAGCGCCAGCGGCGGAAGTAGTCTTCGAAATCGACCAGCTTCTCGGCCAGTTCGTAGAGCTCCCAGTTCTGTTCCGGCGCCCGATAAACCTCGGCCCAGGCCCGCATCACCTGCGGGTTTTCCTTGCGCGTCTGCCGCCAGTCCGTGCGGCTGGCGTCGGCGCCGATGTCGAAGCCGCGCCGCGCCAGGAGCATGATCGCCTCGTCATAGAGGCTGGGCTTGGCGAGAATGTCCTCGAGCCCCGCCACGATGTCGGGCCTGTGCGCGTGTGGCTGCAGCATCGCCAGGTTGCGGTTGCCGGCCAGAAACTCGATCGCCCGGTACTGCGCCGACTGGAAGCCCGACGACTGGCCGAGTGATTCCCGGAAACGGGTGTATTCCGATGGCGTCATCGTCCGCAGCACGTCCCAGGCGGCGGTCAGTTGCTCGAAGATGCGCGCAACCCGCGTCAGCATCTTGAAGGCCGGCTGCGGCTGGTCGCCGTGGATCGCCGCCATCGCGGAGCGCATTTCGTGGATCGCCAGCTTCATCCACAGTTCGGACGTCTGGTGCTGGATGATGAACAGCAGTTCGTCCGGCGACTGCGACAGCGGGTGCTGCGCGCCGAGCACCTGGTCGAGCCCGAGATAGTCGCCATAGGACATGCGGCCGGAAAAGTCCGTCAGCGCGCCGTCCCTGGTGGTGGTTTCCTTGCCGCTCATGACTGGCTCTCCCGTAAGCGAAAGCGCTGGATCTTGCCCGTCGTCGTTTTTGGCAGCGCGTCGATGAATTTGATTGAGCGCGGATATTTGAACGGCGCGATCGTCGCCTTGACGTGATCCTGGAGGATCTTTCTGGTCAGGTCGCTCGCCGCCACGCCGTCCGACAGCACCACATGCGCCTCGACGATCTGTCCGCGATCGGCATCGGCGGCGCCGATCACCGCGCATTCGCGCACCATCTCGTGCTTCAGCAGCGCCGCCTCGACCTCGGGCCCGGCGATGTTGTAGCCGGCCGAGACGATCATGTCGTCGGATCGCGCGGCGAAATGGAACCGGCCGTCCTCGTCTTGGATGAAGGTGTCGCCGGTAATGTTCCAGCCATCCCTGACATAGACCTTCTGGCGGTCGTCGGCCAGGTAGCGGCAACCGGTCGGCCCGCGCACGGCCAGGTGTCCCGGGGCGCCGCGCGGCGCCTCTTTCATCTCGTCGTCGACAACCTGCGCGACATAACCGCCGACCGGCCGGCCGGTGGTGGCGGGGGCCAGGTCGTCCAGCCGGTTGGTGATGAAGATATGCAGCATTTCGGTGGAGCCGATGCCGTCCAGCATCGGTTTGCCGGTCTTCTTCACCCAGTCCTCGAACACGGGTCCCGGCAATGTCTCGCCGGCCGACACTGCAATGCGCAGCGACGACAGGTCCGCCCCCTGGTCCATCGCCGTCATCATCGCGCGGTAGGCGGTCGGAGCGGTGAAGCAGATCGTCGCCTTGTAGGTCTCGATGATGGCGATCATGTTGGGCGGCGTCGCCTGTTCGAGCAGCGTCGCCGCCGCGCCGAAGCGCAGCGGGAAGATCGCCAGCCCGCCCAACCCGAAGGTGAAGGCGAGCGGCGGCGAGCCGACAAACACGTCGGAAGGCTGCACGTCCAGCACCTCGCGCGCATAGCCGTCGGCGATGATCAGCAGGTCGCGGTGGAAATGCATCGTTGCTTTCGGCTTGCCGGTCGTGCCCGACGTGAAGCCGAGCAGCGCCACGTCGTCGCGGCCGGTCCTGACCGATTCGAACCGCACCGGCTTGTCGAGCGCGGCGCGGTCGAGTTCGGCGTCATGGTTGGCGGTGCCGTCGAAACCGATCACGGTCTTGAGATATTTGCTCGACTTCGCGCAGGTGGTCAGTTCGTCCATGATGCGCGTGTCGCACAGCGCGAATTCGACCTGGGCGATGTCGACGATCTGACTGAGTTCGCCGGCGCGCAGCATCGGCATGGTGTTGACGACGACCGCGCCGACCTTGGTTGCAGCCAGCCAGCAGGCGACCATCGCCGGATTGTTGGCGGAGCGGATCAGCACCCGGTTGCCCGGCTTGACGCCATAGGTCTCCACCAGCGCATGCGCCAGCCTGTTGGTCCAGTCCGACAGTTCCTTGTAGGTGCGGCGGCGACCGTTGCCGATCAGCGCGGTGTTGTCGCCGAAACCGCGCTCCACCATGCGGTCGGTCAGCTCGACCGCGGCGTTCAGATGGTCGGGATAGTTGAACCCGCCCAGCAGGAACACCGGCTGCAGCTCGACCGGCGGGAGATTGTCGCGGGCGAAGGTGTCGACATGGGCCGAGGGTCCAAGCTGCATGTTAGGCTCCCATCACCTGTCGCGCGATCACCACCTTCTGCACGTCGGACGCGCCTTCGTAGATGCGCAGCGCGCGGATTTCACGGTAAAGGCTCTCGACGATATGGCCTTTGCGAACCCCGTCGCCGCCATGCAGTTGCACGGCCCTGTCGATCACGTCCTGCGCCTTGTCGGTGGCGTAGAGCTTGGCCATCGCCGCCTCGCGGGTGACCCGCGCCGCGCCCATGTCCTTGGTCCAGGCGGCGCGGTAGACCAGCAGCGCCGCCGCATCGACGTCGAGCGCCATCTCGGCGATGTGGCCCTGCACCATCTGCAGGTCGAACAGCGGCGCGCCGAACAGTTTCCGGTCGCGCACCCGCGCCACCGTCTCGTCGAGCGCGCGACGGGCAAAGCCGAGCGCGGCGGCGCCGACGGTCGAGCGGAACACGTCCAGCACCGTCATGGCGATGCGAAAGCCCTGGCCGCTCTCGCCGATCATCGCCGACGCCGGCACGCGCACGCCGTCAAACGACAGCCGCGCCAGCGGATGCGGCGCGATCACCTCGATGCGTTCGGCGACCCGCAGGCCCGGCGCGTCGGCGGGCACGACAAAGGCCGAAATCCCCTTGGCGCCCGGTCCGTCGCCGGTGCGCGCGAAGACGCAGTAGACGTCGGCGATGCCGCCGTTCGATATCCAGGTCTTTTCGCCGGTCAGCACATAGTCGCCGCCGTCGCGCACCGCTTGCATTTCCATATTGGCGACGTCGGAGCCGGAGCGCGGCTCCGACAGCGCGAACGCCGACAACGCCTTGCCGGCGCGGGTCTTCTTCAGCCATTGCCGCTGCTGGTGCGAGCCGAAGAACGAGATCGACCCCGTCCCCAGCCCCTGCATGGCGAAGGCGAAATCGGCCAGCCCGTCATGGCGGGCCAGGGTCTCGCGGGTGATGCACAGGGTGCGCACGTCGATCGCGCCGGGCTTGTCGGGGTCGACCGCGGTGGCGCGCAGCCAGCCGCCGTCGCCCAGCGCCGCGACGAGTTCGCGGCAGGCCAGGTCGACATCGTCATGGCCGACCGGCAGGTTGGCCTCGCACCACGCCTCCAGCCGCGCCGCGTGCTCGCGGTGGCGATCGTCGAAGAACGGCCAGGCGAGGAAGGAACGGTCCGTCATCAGTCGCCCCCGAAGACCGGTTTCTGCTTGGCGACGAAGGCGTTGTAGGCGCGTTCGAAATCGCGGGTTTGCATGCAGATCGCCTGTGCCTGCGCTTCCGCCTCGATCGCCTGCTCGACGCCCATTGCCCATTCCTGGGAGAGCTGCGTCTTGGTGATGCCGTGCGCGAAGGTCGGCCCCTCGGCGATCGACTGCGCCAGTTTCAGCGCCTCCGCCTCCAGGTTTTCGGCGGCGACGATGCGGTTGTAGTAGCCCCAGCGGTCGCCTTCCTCGGCGCTCATCGAGCGGCCGGTGTAGAGCAGTTCGGCGGCGCGGCCCTGGCCGATGATGCGCGGCAGGATCGCGCAGGCGCCCATGTCGCAGCCGGCCAGTCCAACCTTAGCGAACAGAAACGCGGTCTTGGCCGCCGGCGTCGCCAGCCGGATGTCCGACGCCATGGTGATGATCGCGCCCGCGCCCACCGCCACGCCGTCGACCGCCGAGATCACCGGCTTACCGCATCCCAGCATCGCCTTGACGAAATCGCCGGTCATGCGGGTGAACGCCAGCAGGCCCTTCATGTCCATCCTGACCAGCGGCCCGATAATGTCGTGCACGTCGCCGCCCGAGGAGAAATTGCCGCCATTGGGCAGGAACACCACGACATCGACATCGTCGGCGTAGACCAGCGCGCGGAACGTGTCGCGCAGCTCGGCGTAGGACTCGAAGGTCAACGGGTTCTTGCGCTCCGGCCGGTTCAGCCGGATCGTCGCCACGCGGCCCTTCATCTCCCACAGGAAATGCTGGGGCTTGAGATCGGCCATGCGGGTCAATGATGGTCCTCCCATTCGCTGCGGAACGATTTCAGCATGCCTGCCAGCGCGTCGGCGTCGGCCGCCGAGACGCTGTGCAGCAGTTCGTCGACCCAGCCTTCATGCGCCGCCGCCATGTCGCGGAACGATGTCTGCCCAGCATCCGTCAGCTTGACCATCGAGGTGCGCCGGTCGCCGTCGCGGCGCGAGCGCTGGACAAAACCGTCATCGACCAGCCGGTCGACAATGCCGGTGACATTGCCGTTGGAGACCAGCAGGAAGCGCGACAGGTCGCTCATCAGCATGCCCTCGGGCTGGCGGTAGAGTGCCGCCATCACGTCGAACCGGGGCAGGGTGGTCTTGTACTGGCTGATCAGCCGCAGCCGCAATTCGCCTTCGATCACCCGCGCCGCGCGCAGCAGCCGCACCCACAGCCGCAGCCGGTCCTTCGACGTTTCGGCTCCTGGTGTTTCGGCCAGCTTCGCCGTCATGGCATGCCTCCCGAAAGCGCGATCGCCTGGCCGTTGACCGACCTGGCGTTGTCGCCGCACAGCCAAAGCACCGCGTCGGCGACCTCGTCCGGCTGGATGAAGCGGCCTTGTGGATTGCCGGCGACAAGGCTGGCGCGCGCCTCCTCGGCGGAGCGGCCGGTCTTGGCGACGATGTTGTCGACGGATTGCTGCAGCATTTCGGTCTCGACAAAGCCCGGACACACCGCATTCGAGGTCACCCCGGTCCTGGCGAGTTCGATCGCCAGCGATCTGGCCAGGCCGACGACGCCGTGCTTGGAGGCGACGTAGGGCGCGATATAGGCGCCGCCCACAAGGCCGGCGATCGAGGCGACGAAGACGATCCGCCCTTCGCCGCGCTTGGCCATGCCGGCGAGCGCCGGGCGCACGGTCAGGAACGCGCCAGTCAGGTTGATGGCGATGATCCGGTTCCACTGCGCAAGCGTCGTCTTGTGCGCCGGCGCGCTCTCCGCGACGCCGGCATTGGCGACGACGATCGAGAACGGACCGCGCGCCGCCTCGGCCCGCTTGTAGAGCTGTTCGACCGACGCTTCGTTTGTCACGTCGGCCAGTTCGACGAATATGTTCGGATTTGCCGCGGCTGCCGCGTCCAGCGGTTCGCGCCGGCGGCCGCAGATCGTCACCGTCGCGCCGGCCTTCGCCAGCGTCTCGGCGATCGCCCGGCCAACGCCGGTTCCGCCGCCCGTCACCAGCGCGTGCGAACCTGAAATCCTCATACCTTCCCCGTCAACTGTTCGGCCGCCCGTTCCGCCAGCCTGTAGGCCTGGTCGCGGCCGGGCCAGTATTGCTTCGGCCAGTCGACCTGCCGGTCGCCCAGCGTCACCGCCGCGTGCAGCGTCCACAACGGATCGGCCAGATGCGGCCGGGCGAGGCAGACGAGATCGGCCCGGCCGGCCATCAGGATCGAATTGACGTGGTCCGGCTCGGTGATGTTGCCGACCGCCATCGTCGCCATGCCGGTCTCGTTTCGGATGCGGTCCGAGAACGGCGTCTGGAACATCCTGCCATAGACGGGTTTCGCCTCGATCGAGGTCTGCCCGGCCGACACGTCGCAAATGTCGACGCCCGCCTCCTGCAGCATCCGGGCGATTTCGACCGCCTCGGGCGGCGTCACGCCGCGCTCGCCGACCCAGTCATTGGCCGAAATACGCACCGAGATCGGATTGTCCGGCGACACCGCCGCGCGCACCGCATGATAGACTTCGAGCGGAAAGCGCATCCGGTTTTCCAGCGAGCCGCCATAGGCGTCGACGCGCTTGTTCTGCATCGGCGAGATGAACGACGACAGCAGATAGCCGTGCGCCATGTGCAGTTCGAACATGTCGAAGCCGGCGCGGTCCGCCATCTGCGCCGAGGCGACGAACTGGTCGCGCACCCGCTCCATGTCGGCGCGCGTCATCGCATGCGGCGTCTGGTTGGCGGGCGACCATGGAACGTCGGAGGCCGACATCACCGGCCAGTTGCCGTGCGGCAGCGGCGCGTTGTCTTCTTCCCAGCCGACCCGGGTCGACCCTTTCGCGCCCGAATGGCCGATCTGGCAGGAGATCTTCGCCGTCGTTTCGCGATGCACGAAATCGACGATGCGCTTCCATGCGGTTTCGTGTTCGGGCGCATAAAGGCCGGGACAGCCGGGCGTGATGCGGCCCTCGGGACTGATGCAGGTCATCTCGACCACGACCAGCCCGGCGCCGCCCTTGGCGCGCTCGCCGTAATGCACCAGATGCCAGTCGGTCGGCGTGCCGTCGATGGCGCTGTACTGCGCCATCGGCGACACCACGACGCGGTTTTTCAGTTCCATGCCGCGCAGGCGGTAGGGCGCAAACATCGGCGCGCGCGCCCCGTCGCCGCCGGCCTGGCGCTGGAACCAGGTTTCCGCGCCCGCCATCCATTTGGGGTCGCGCAGCCGCAGGTTCTCGTGGCTGATGCGCTGCGAGCGGGTCAACAGCGAATAGTTGAACTGCACCGGATCGAGGTCGAGATAGCGTTCGACGTCCTCGAACCATTCCAGCGAATTGCGGGCCGCCGATTGCAGCTTCAGCACCTCGACGCGGCGCGCGTCCTCGTAAAGCTCGAACGCCTTGGCCAGCGTCGGCTCCGAATGCACATAGTCGGCCAGCGCGATGGCGCTTTCCAGGGCCAGCTTGGAGCCCGAGCCGATGGAGAAATGCGCGCTTGCCGCCGCGTCGCCCATCAGCGCCAGGTTCTTGTAGGACCAGCGCTCGCACAGCACGCGCGGGAAATTGATCCATGCCGAACCGCGGATGTGATTTGCGTTGGTCATCAGCGAATGGCCGCCGAGATAGTCCTTGAAGATCTCCTCGCAGACCTTGATCGATTGCTGCTGGCTCATCTCGCCGAAGCCGAACTTTTCCCAGGTGTCGGGATCGCATTCGACGATGAACGTCGCGGTGTCGGCGTCGAACTGGTAGGCGTGGGCCCAGACCCAGCCATGTTCGGTTTGCTCGAAGATGAAGGTGAAGGCGTCGTCGAATTTCTGGTGGGTGCCCAGCCAGACGAACTTGCATTTGCGGATTTCGATGTCGGGCTTGAACACGTCGGCGAAAGCGGCGCGGGATTTGGAGTTCAGCCCGTCGGCGGCGACCACCAGGTCGTAGTCGCGCATATAGTCTTCGACAGGCTCCGCTTCGGTCGAGAACCGGACGTCGACGCCCAGTTCGATGGCGCGCTCTTGCAGAAGTTGCAGCAGCATCTTGCGGCCGATGCCGCAAAAACCGTGTCCGGTCGAAAGCGTGCGCGTGCCCCGGTAGTAGACGGCGATGTCGTCCCAATAGGCGAAGTGCTCGCGGATGGCGGCGGCGCTCCTGGCGTCGTTTTCGGCAAGATTGTCGAGCGTCTCGTCGGACAGCACCACGCCCCAGCCAAATGTGTCGTCGGCGCGGTTGCGCTCGATCACCAGGACCTCGTGGCCGGGATCGCGCAATTTCATCGAGATGGCGAAATAGAGACCCGCCGGGCCGCCGCCCAGAACCGCGACTTTCATGCCTGCAATCCTCCCTGATCGAAGGTTTGCACGGGTTGTTGCATATTTCAATCCTAAAATTTCATACTTGAAATAACGCCGGAAGCCGCTTTACTGGTGGTCGTCGCGACGGCAGTTTGTCGGGCGCGGCACATGCGGCTGGCCGCGACGAGGGGAAAGAGATGTTCTTGCAGCGGATCGAGGATTGGGACGACGCCTATGCCAACGGCGTCAACATTCCAGGCGGCGATCGCTGGCCGCAGGCCTGGGTGGAGCCCGCGAGGCAGGCGCGCGAACTGCTGACGTCCGCCGGCCGGGCCCGCCTCGACATCGCCTATGGCGACCGGGCGCGCAATCGGTTCGACCTCTTCCTGCCTGACGGCGCGCCGCGCGGTCTCGCCGTCTTTGTCCATGGCGGCTTCTGGATGCGGCTCGACAAGAGTTTCTGGTCGCACTATGCCGCCGGCCCACTGGCGCATGGCTATGCCGTGGCGATGCCGTCCTACACGCTCGCCCCCGACATTCGCATCGCTGGCATCACCGACGAGATCGGCCGCGCCATCGAGGCGGCGTCTCATGAAGTGTCAGGTCCGATCCTGCTGGCAGGCCATTCGGCGGGCGGCCATCTGGTCAGCCGCATGGTCAGCCAAACCTCGCCCCTCGACGCGACGCTGCGCCGTCGCATCCGCCATGTCGTGTCGATCTCCGGCGTGCACGATCTGCGGCCCTTGCTGCGCACCGCCATGAACGCGACGCTGAAGCTTGACGAGGACGAGGCTGATCGCGAAAGCCCGGCGCTGCTGCGGCCGATGGACGGCGCCCGCCTCACCTGCTGGGTCGGTGGCGGCGAGCGCTCGGAGTTCGTGCGCCAGAATGCGCTGCTGGCGTCGATCTGGAAGGGGCTGGGCTCGGAAACGGCGGCCATCGAGGAGCCCGACCGCCACCATTTCAACATCCTCGAAGGGCTGACCGACGCGCGCCATCCGCTGACGCGAACGCTGGTGGAAGCATAAAGCGCGACGCGTCTTATTCTACAGGAACTCGGCGCGCATCGGCGCAAAACTGTCGATCAGCACGCTCTCTTCCAGCGCCGTCACGCCGTGCCATTCGTTCGACGGCGCGACAAAACTCTGGCCCTTGGTCAGCCGCTCGGTCACGCCGGACACCGTCACCTCGAACGAGCCTTGCGCGACATAGCTCGCCTGCACGTGCGGGTGCCGGTGCAGCGCCCCGACCGCGCCCTTGTCGAACCTGACCTCGACCAGCATCAGGGCGTCATCATAGGCGAGGATGCGGCGCTTCACGCCGGGTTCGGTCGCAGTCCAGTCTGCGTCCGCCGGGCGGATGAAATTGCGGTTCGCGGCCATGCCGGCGTCCTGTTTCGTCATCGGCCGAGCCAGCCGCCATCGACCGGCAGGATCGCGCCGTGGACGTAGTTGGCGGCGTCGCTCGCCAGGAAGACCGCCGCGCCGCCGATGTCCGACGGGTCGCCCCAGCGGCCGGCCGGGATGCGCTTGAGGATGTCGGTCGAGCGTTCGGGATCGGCGCGCAGCGCCTCGGTATTGTTCGAGACGATATAGCCCGGCGCGATCGCATTGACATTGACGCCGCGCGCCGCCCACTCGTTCGCCAGCAGTTTGGTCAGGCCGGCGACGCCGCTCTTCGAGGCGGTGTAGGACGCGACCCGGATGCCGCCCTGGAACGACAGCAGCGAGGCGACGTTGACGATCTTCGCCGGGCGTCCGGCGGCGAATGCCTGCCGCGCCAGCGCCTGGCACAGCAGGAACACGCTCTTCAGGTTGATGTCGATGACGTCGTCCCAGTCGGCTTCGGAAAAGTTGGTCGCATCGGCGCGGCGGATGATGCCGGCATTGTTGACCAGGATGTCGATCGGTCCATGTCCGGCCCAGGCGTCGTCGAGCATCGCCGCGACCGTTTTCGTCTTGCCGAGATCGGCCTTGATCGCGGTCGCCTTGCCGCCCGCCGCTTCGATCCGCCGCAGCGTCTCGTCCATCGACGAGCGGCCGACCGCCAGAACCTCGGCGCCGGCCCGCGCCAGCGACAGGGCGATGGCTTGCCCGATGCCGGTATTGGCCCCGGTCACCATGGCGCGCTTGCCGGTGAGGTCGAACGGCCCGCTCATCGCAGGTCGCCCATCGCCACCGGGTCGACATCGGTATAGTCGACATTGTCGCCGGCCATCGCCCAGATGAAGGAATAGTTCGACGTGCCCGCGCCCGAATGGATCGACCAGCCGGGCGACAGGATCGCCTCTTCGTTCTTTACCACCAGATGGCGGGTCTCCGACGGCTCGCCCATGAAGTGGAAGACGCGCGCGTCCTGCGGCAGCGCGAAATAGAGGTAGGCTTCCGAGCGCCGGTCGTGCACATGGCACGGCATGGTGTTCCACACCGATCCCGGCGCCAGCACCGTCATGCCGACCACCAGCTGGCAGGTCTCCATCACCGCGGGGTGGATGAACTGGTAGATCGAACGTTCGTTCGAGGTCGCCTGCGCGCCGAGGTCGATCCGCCTGGCGTCGCCGATCTTCACCAGCCGCGTCTCGTAGGCGTGGTGCGCCGGCGCCGACAGCAGGTAGAACTTCGCCGGCGTCGCCGCGTCGTCGCTGGCGAAGCTGACCTCGCCCGCGCCCTTGCCGACATAGAGCATGTCGCGATGGTCGAGCCGATAGTCCTTGCCGCCGACCGAAATCACGCCCGCGCCGCCGACATTCACCGCCACCAGTTCGCGCCGATCCAGAAACGAAGGCGTGCCCGTCGCCTTGATCGGTTCGAGCTTGAGCGCGCCTTTCACCGGCGTCGCGCCGCCGACGACCAGCCGGTCGAGATGCGAATAGGTCAGCGAGATCCGGTCCGGCGCGAACAGCCCCTCGATCAGGAATTCCCGGCGCAGCCGTTCGGTGCCGAACGACGCCGCCGTGGCCGGATCGATCGCTTGTCTGGTCTCGGTTCGCATGTCATTTCCAGTTCTGTTGTCGGTTCGTGTGTCGAGGCGTCGACGCCTTACTTGAACACGCCCGGCAGCCACAATGACAATGCCGGGATATAGGTCACAAGGCCGAGCACCACGATGCCGGCGCCGTAGAACGGCCAGATCGACCGCATCGCCTCCCACACCGAGATCTTTCCGACCGCGCACGCCACGAACTGCACCCCGCCCACCGGCGGCGTGTTCAGGCCGATGCCGTAGTTGAGGATCATGATGACGCCGAAATGCACCGGGTCGATGCCGTAGGCCTGCGCGATCGGCAGGAAGATCGGCGTGGTGATGATGATGGTCGGCCCCATGTCCATGAACGTGCCGAGCAGCAGCATGATGACATTGAGCAACAGGAGGATGATGATGGGATTTTCTGAAATCGTCTGCATCCACGCGACCAGCGCGGCGGGCACCCGCAGGAACGCCATCAGCCAGGAGAAGGCGGCCGCCGTGCCGATGATCAGCAGCACCATCGCGGTGGTGCGCACCGCGCCCATCGTCGAGTGGACGAAATCCTCCCAGCTCATCTGGCGATAAACCAGAAGCGTCACCAGCAGGGCGTAGAGCACCGCGATGCACGAGCTTTCGGTGGCGGTGAACACGCCCGAGCGCACCCCGCCGAATATGATCGCGATCAGCAGCAGGCCGGGAATAGCCACGGCAAACAGCTGCGCCACCGCGGCTAAGCCTGGAAACAGCTCAGTCGGATAGCCACGCTTGCGGGCGACGAAATAGGCCGCGGTCATCAGCGAACCGGCCAGCAACAGGCCCGGGATGACGCCGGCGGTGAACAGGTCGGCGATCGAGATCTTTCCGCCGGCCGAGATCGAATAGATGATCATGTTGTGCGACGGCGGCAGCAGCAGCGCGATCAGCGCCGCCATCGAAGTGACGTTGACGGCGTAGTCGGCGCCATAGCCGCGCGCCTTCATCTGCGGGATCATCAGCCCGCCCACGGCGGCGGCCTCGGCGACCGCCGAGCCAGAAATGCCGCCGAACAGCGTCGCGGTGACGATGTTGACCTGCCCCAGGCCGCCGCGCACATGGCCGACCAGCGACGCAGCGAAGGCGACGATGCGCTGGGCGATGCCGCCGCGCACCATCAGGTCGCCGGAATAGATGAAGAAGGGGATCGCCAGCAGCGAGAACACGCTCATGCCTGAATTGAGCTGCTGGAACACCACCAGCGGCGGCAGGCCCATATAGGCGACGGTGGCGAAGGCCGCGACGCCGAGGCAGAACGCGATCGGCGTGCCGATCAGCATCAGGGTGACGAAGGTGCCGAAGAGAATCCAGAGTTCCATGGTCAGCCCCTCCTGCTCAGCTCGGCCGCGTCGCGGCGGACTTCCTCGACATTGTCGAGTTCGACCTGGACTTCCGCCGACGGCAGCTCGTCGAGCGCCTCGTCGATGGGCGCGCCGCCAAAGCGCAGGATGATGCGCTCCAGCGCAAACAGCAGCACCAGCACGCCGCCGGCGACGACGGGGATATAGTCCCAGCCGCCGGAGATGCCGAGCGCCGGCAATGTGGTGTTCCAGGTCAGCCCGACGAGATTGCCGCCATACCAGATCATGCCGGCGCCGAAGGCGGCGACGACGAAGTCGGAGATCATCCGCAGCCATTTCTTGGCGGCCGGCGGCAATACGTAGAGCAGCACGTCGAAGCCGAGGTGATTGTTTTCGCGCACGCCAACGGCCGCGCCGAGAAAGATGAACCAGCTCATCAGCATCACCGCGCCCGGCTCGGTCCACGACGGCGAGTCGTTCAGCACATAGCGGCAGAACACCTGATAGGCGACAAAGGCCGTCATCAGCACCAGTCCGATCCCGGCGGCGTACAGCGCCGCGGTGTTGATGCGGGTGATCAAGGGAACGCCTGTCCTGAGTGCGGTGCTCATCGGGGTAACCTGTCGTGGTTGGAATCCGGCGTAAGCGACGCTCGCCCGATCCGATCCAGATAGCGGGATCGAGAAACGCCGACATCCACGGCCGCATCCCGCCAGGGGATGCGGCCGAGATGGCCGGAGGTGAGCCCTCCGGTCCTTCTTATCGCCGCACTACTTCGTCGCCTGAACGTCGGCGACCATCTTCTTCAGCACTTCGTCGGTGACGTGCTTTTCATAGACCGGCTTCATCGCGTCGATGAAACCCTGCTTGTCCGGTGTGGTGATCATCGCGCCGCCGGCTTCGACGATCTTGCGCGATTCCGCCACCTTGGCGGCCCACAATTCGCGCTGCTTGCCGACGCTGTCCTTGGCGGCCTGCTTGAAGATTTCCTGGTCCTCGGGCGTCAGCTTGTCGAACGCCGCCTTGTTCATCACGAACACCTCGGGAAGGATGGTGTGCTCGTCGAGCGAATAGTTCTTGGCCACCTCGAAATGCTTGGCGGTGTCGTAGCTGGGAAAATTGTTTTCCGCGCCGTCGATGACGCCGGTCTCGATGCCCGAATAGACTTCGCCATAGGGCATCGGCGTGGCGTTCGCGCCAAGCGCGGCCACCATGTCGACGAAGATGTCGGACTGGATGACGCGGAACTTCAGGCCCTTCATGTCGGCGACCGAATTGATCGGCCGGGTCTTGTTGTAGAACGAGCGCGCGCCGGCGTCGTAATAGGCGAGCACGACAAGACCCGCCGGCTCGAACGCCGCCTTGATCTGGTCGCCGATCGGCCCGTCCATCACCTTGTGCATATGGTCTTCGGAACGGAAGATGTACGGCAGCGCCGGAACGATGGTTTCCTTCACCGTGCCGTTGAACGGCGCCATCGAGATGCGGTTCAGCTCGATCACGCCCGAACGCACCTGTTCGATGGTGTCCTTTTCCTGGCCAAGCTGCGCCGAGTGATAGACCTCCACCGCGTAGCGTCCCTTGGTGCGTTCCTTCAGAAGTTCGCCGAAATATTTGACGCCTTCAACCGTCGGGTAGCCGTCCGGATGGGTATCCGACGATTTCAGCACCGTCTGCGCCAGCGCGCCGGCTGTCATCAAGGCGGTCATGGCGGCGGTCGCCGCCAGTTTCCGGATCATGTTCATGCTAGTCCTCCCTGCATCTCGTTCTGGGTCAAAGTCGGTAGGCGTTTTTCGCGAGCCGGTAGGCAAGGTCGTGCGCAAGCTCGACCGCCTCGTCCTCGCGCAGTTGCCCGCCGGCCACGAGGTCGGCGAGGTAGGCGCAGTCGACCCGCCGCGCCACGTCGTGGCGGGCCGGGATCGACGGGAAAGCGCGTGTGTCGTCGTTGAAGCCGACGGTGTTGTAAAACCCCGCGGTCTCGGTGGTCAGTTCGCGGAAGCGGCGGATGCCGGCGGGGCTGTCGAAGAACCACCAGGCCGGCCCGAGTTTCAGCGCCGGGTAGGCTCCGGCCAGCGGCGCCAGTTCGCGCGCATAGGCTGTCTCGTCGAGGGTGAAGACAATGACCGTCAGGTTCGGCTCCAGCCCGACCGCGTCGAGCAGGGGCTTGAGCGCCTGCACGTAGTCGGTGCGGCCGGGAATATCGAAGCCTTTGTCACGCCCGAAACGCGCGAAGATGCCGGCGGAATGATTGCGGCGCGCGCCCGGATGGATCTGCATCACCATACCGTCCTCGACGCTCATCCTGGCCATCTCGGTCAGCATCTGGGCCCGGAACAGGCTGGCCTCGGACTCGGTCGCCTCGCGCGTCGAGACGGCGGCGTAGAGTTTCGCGGCGGCCTCCTGCGACAGGTCGGCCGTGTCGGCGGTGGCGTGGCCGTGGTCGGTGGCGGTCGCGCCGTGCTGGCGGAAGAAGGCGCGGCGGCGCCGGTGCGCCTCGAGATAGCCTCGCCAACTGCCGGTGTCGCAGCCGGTCAGCTCGCCAAACGCGGCCAGATTGTCGCGAAATCCCTCGAAATCGGGATCGACCACGGAGTCGGGCCGGTAGGTGGTCACCACCCGGCCGTTCCAGCCCGACTCGGCGATCTGCCTGTGCCAGCGCAGGTCGTCGAGCGCGCCTTCGGTGGTGGCGATCACCTCGATGTTGAAACGCTCGAACAGCGCGCGCGGCCGGTAGTCGTCCTGCTTGAGGCGCGCGTCGATCGAATCGTAGTAGACGTCGGCTGTCGCCGCCGATAGCGGTTGATCCAGGTCGAACAGCGTCTCGAACGTATGGTCGAGCCACAGACGTGACGGAGTTCCGCGGAACAGATGGTAGTTGGACGCAAACACTCGCCAGATGGCGCGCGGGTCGGTCTCGACCGGGCCGCCGTCAACGCGCGGCACGCCGAGCTTTTCCAGCGGCACACCCTGGCTGAACAGCATGCGGAAGACATAATGGTCCGGCGCGACCAGCAGCTGCGCCGGGTTCTCGAAGTCCTCGTTCAGCGCATACCAGCGCGGATCGGTGTGGCCGTGCGGGCTGACGATCGGCAGGTTCGCGACTTCGGCGTAAAGGCCCCGCGCGATGTCCCGGACCGAGGGATCGGTCGGAAACAGACGATCTTTGTTGAGCAACGCCAAGCCGGACTTTCCTCCCGAGAAATCCTGTGCCATCATCTCGTATGGAACCATACATGTTATGTCAACTCCGATTCTGAAGAAGGCGAAGCATGAACATTGAAGCCCGCGATTTCGCCGACGACGTCCGCCCGACCATCGCAAGGCGCATCGCCCAGTCGCTACGCGACGCCATTGTAGGGCTCGACCTGAAGCCCGGGGATACGATCTCCGAAAGCGACATCGCCGCCCGCTTCGGCGTGTCGCGCCAGCCGGTCCGCGAGGCGTTCATCCAGCTGTCGGAGCAGGGGCTGGTCAGGATCAGGCCGCAGCGGTCGACCGAGATCGTGCGCATATCCATCCGCGAGGTGCTCAATGCCCGCTTCATCCGCGTCGCGCTCGAGGTCGCGCTGGTGCGCAAGGCGACCGAGGCGTCGGCGACGCTGGCGCCGGATGTCTATGACGAATTGTTCCGGCTCCAGACCAAAGCCTCCGACGCCAATGAGTTCCGTGAGTTTCATCGTCACGACGACGCCTTCCACCGGCTGATCGCGCTGCAGGCGGGCCATGAGGAAACCTGGAAGCTGATCGATGCGCAGAAGATCCAGATGGACCGTGTCCGTTACCTGTCCCTGGCTCTGGGCATGCCGGTGACCATCGACGAGCATCGCGGCATCGCCGCCGCCATCCTCGCCGGCGACGCCGATCTGGCCGAGCGCCGCATGCGCGACCACCTGCACAAGATCGACACCAAGATTCACCGGATCCGCGACATGAACCGGGAATATTTCACCGACGAATAGCGTTTCGGCGGCGCCGGCCGCGCCGCGCTCCCGCCGCGTCGGCCGGGCTGACAAACTGTTGCGGCGCGACTCCAAAGTTTATGGAACCGGCGGTCCCGCCTTGCCGGAGCCGCATTCGCACCACATTGAGCCCGCCTTCTGCCCCTAATGCCCCTGCCGGATCAACGGCAAGGGATGCCAACCGAATGCGGAAACTCACCATCGCGGCGGCGTCGCTCGCCATGCTCTCTCTCTCCTCCGGCATGGCCGCGGCCCAGTGCGGCAAGGCATCCTGGTACGCGCTGACGTCGAAAACGGCCTCCGGCGAACGCATGAACCCATCGGCGATGACTGCCGCCCACCGCAGCCTGCCCTTCGGCACCAAGGTGCGCGTCACCAACAAGCAGAATGGCAAGAGCGTCGTCGTTCGCATCAACGACCGCGGCCCGTTCATCAAGGGACGCGTCATCGACCTGTCGAAGGCCGCGGCCGGCCGGCTCGGCTTCATCGGCCACGGTCACACCTCGATCTGCATGGCCAAGGTCTGATCAGGGTCTGAGGCGCGCCGCGGCCGCGGCCGCCATCGCCTCGGGCAGGCCAAGCGTCCACCGCGCGGCGCAATAGGCGCGAAAGTCGAAGCACGGCAGGCCCGGGCAGACCTCGAATTCGATCAGGTGCACGATGTCGTTCGCCTCGACCCTGAAGTCGGCCGAGAACACGTCGCGCAGGCCCAGTCCCTGCATCATCCGGGCCAGGATCTCGCGGATTGCCTTGTCGGCTGCCGGCTGGCTGTCGGCGACCGGGACCAGAACCGGCTCGCGGTAGCTGCCGTCGCCTCGCGCCGCTGCGCCGGTGTCGCCATAGAGCGCCATGCTGTCGGCCATGGTCTGGAAATCGCCGCCGGCGTCGACGAATGCGACGCCGATGTCGCTTGCGCCCGCGTCCGGCGTGACGGCCAGAAAGCTGGCGCGCACATTGCGCCCGGCGACATAGGGCTGCACGATCGCGTCGTCGCGATAGTTCTCGAAAATCCGCCGGCTCAGTTCCAGCACCGCAAATTCGTCGCTTACCCGAGAATCGGGCCAGATGCCGACCTTGGCGCCGAGCCGGTTCGGCTTGACGAACCAGCCCGTCGGCGATGGCGGCGGCGTGACGATCCACGCGCCGTCGCGCGCCAGTCCGGCTTCCGGGATCGGCAGTCCAAGCGCTCGGCAAACCGCGCCCGACCTGAACTTGTCCTGGCACAGGCCGAACAGGCTGTCGTCGCTGCCGAACACGGCAAGGTCCGTCAGCCGCGCCAGCGCCGGGGCCGCGCTGCCGCGGAAATAGGCGATGCCGTCGGTCAGCGTCCACACGACCGCCTCTGCGCCGTGCAGCGACGGCAGCAGCGCCGGCGCGTCGTCCAGCTCAACCGGCAGGAAGCCGACGCCGCGCGCCGCGCAGGCGTCGGCGATGGCGCCGAATTCCGGCGCGAGGTCGGTCGACTGGGCCAGGTAGGAGGATATTTCCAGCGCCTGCCGCGCCCCGATGCCGCCGGCGAGCAGCCGCTTTCGGCAGGCGGCTTCCGGTTCGTGGACGAGGACGAGTTGCGCCCGGTCCGCCATCGTCAGATCGCAACCGCCGCGTCGGCTTGCCCGCGCATCGGCCGGTCGAGCACAAAGGTCTTGCCGGCATGGGGGTCGCCCGTCATCGCCGCGTCGTCCATGCCTTCGGTCGCGGAGGTGACCACCATCTGCGTCAGGTCCTTGCCCGCAAAGGCCGGGCACGAGGTCTGCGCCGCCGGAAGCGCGATGCTTTCCAATCGCACGCCGTCGCTTGAATAGGCGTCGACGCAGCCAGCGCCCCATCGGGCGTTCCACAACACGCCGTCGAGGTCGACCACCGATCCGTCCAGCCCGCCCGGATGGCCGCGATGGTCGACATAGATTTTCGGGTCGCCGGTCGGCAGGCCGGTGGCCGGGTCGAGGTCGACCCGGTAGAGGATCCCGACTACGGTGTCGGTGAAATAGCCGATCGTCCCGTCCGGCGAG
>Ga0209793_1000502_pt1 | contig 42460 bp, 47 predicted proteins | sample EBPBio122009_DNA_FD_185863 | JGI IMG/M metagenome (GOLD analysis project Ga0209793, IMG submission 185863) | Wastewater treatment Type I Accumulibacter community from EBPR Bioreactor in Madison, WI, USA - Reactor 1_2/2/2009_ DNA (SPAdes) (version 2) | ecosystem: Engineered > Bioreactor > EBPR >... | reverse complement strand
GCAGCTGGGCCGCCACGACACCATCGGCATCGACCTGGTCGCCATGTGCGTGAACGACGTGCTGGTGCAGGGCGCCGAGCCGCTGTTCTTCCTCGACTATTTCGCCACCGGCAAGCTCGATATCGACACCGCGGCGGCCGTGGTCGGCGGCATCGCCCAGGGCTGCACCGAATCCGGCTGCGCGCTGATCGGCGGCGAGACCGCCGAGATGCCTGACATGTACCCGCCGGGTGAATACGACCTGGCCGGCTTCTGCGTGGCCGGGGTGGAGAAGAGCGAGATCCGCGACGGCGGACGCGTGTGTTCGGGTGACGTGCTGGTCGGCATTGCCTCCAGCGGCCCGCATTCCAACGGTTACTCGCTGATCCGCAAGATCCTCGCCCGCACCGACACGCCGATGGGCTACGACCTCGGCGGACAGACGCTGGAAGACGCGCTGATGGCGCCGACCCGCCTGTACGTGAAGCCGGTGCTGGCATTGCTGCGCGGTCCGCACGGCGCCGACATCCACGCGATGGCGCACATCACCGGCGGCGGCCTGACCGAGAACATCATCCGCGTGATCCCGGACGGGCTGGGGCTGGACATCGATGCCGCCAGCCTCCAGCTGCCCGCCGTGTTCCAGTGGCTGCAGAAGGAAGGCGCGGTGGCCGATGCCGAGATGTGGCGCACCTTCAACTGCGGCATCGGTTTCGTGTTCGTGGTACCGGCTGCTGCGGAAGCGGCCGTGACGGCGGAGCTGGCGCACATGGACCTCGCACCGCGCACCATCGGCCGCGTGGTCGAGGCCGGCGATGGCGAGCGGGTGCGCATTGCCTGAAGCCGCCCTGCCGCGCCGCATCGCGGTGCTGGTTTCCGGTCGCGGCAGCAACCTGCAGGCGATCCTGGATGCCATCGCCACGGGCGAGCTTGCGGCCGAAATCGTCGGCGTGTTCTCCGACAAGCCCGGCTGCACCGCGCTGACCCGGGTCGATGAAACCCTGCGCTGGTCGCGCGATGCCAGGCGCTACGCCGAGCGCGCCCGCTTCGATGCGGAACTGGCCGATGCGGTCGCGGCCAACCGGCCGGACTGGGTGGTGTGCGCCGGTTACATGCGCATCCTCGGCGAGGATTTCGTCCGTCGCTTCGGCGACCACCTGATCAACATCCACCCCTCGCTGCTGCCCAAGTATCCGGGACTGCATACCCATCGCCGCGCATTGGAAGCGGGCGATGCCGAGCACGGCGCCAGCGTGCATTGGGTCACATGCGGCCTGGATGCCGGCGACGTCATCGCCCAGGCCCGCATCGCCATCCGGCCCGGCGAGGATGCGGCCAGCCTGGCCGCACGCCTGCTGCCGCTCGAGCATGCCCTGCTGCTGTCGGTGCTGCATCAGGCGGTCGGCGGCCGGTTGCCGCCCCCGACCTGAACAAACCGCCCGGGGCGCATTCGCGGTCATGCAATGTTTACGCCGCAACGGCTAGATTGCGAAACCTGAATAGCCTTTCGGACAACACGGTTCCTGTCATGCGCCTGATGCACGCTGTCCCGCTGATCGTCGCCTGCATGTGGCTCGCGCCCGCGGGACTGCGGGCGCAGCAGGTCGCACCGCTGGCGCCCGCCGACCAGGCCGTGCCGACGGCACTGGCCCCGTTCACGGGCACCTACCAGGTTTTCCGCGACGACAAGCCCCTCGGACGGGCCACGATGCGCCTGGTCAACACCACCGGCGCGCGTTGGCGCATCGACCTCGACATCCTCGGCACGCGCGGGCTTGCCGGAATCGCGGGCATCAACATCCAGCAGAGCACCGTGTTCGATGTCGTCGGCGGGCAGTACCGCCCGGTCACCCAGGCCACGGTACGGCATGCGCTGTTCCGCACCCGCAAGACCACCGGCATCTACGACTGGGGCAAAGGCACCGCACGCTGGACCGGGGACATCAAGGCCTCGCGGCGCGGTCGCGAGATCGCCTTGCAGCCCGGGGACATGAGCGGATTGCTGATCAACCTGGCGCTGGTCCGCGACGCCCGCCCCGGCGCGACGCTGCGCTACCGGTTCGTGGACGACGGCCGCATGCGGCCGCACGAATACGCCGCGTCGGCCGAAACCGAAGGCGTGCGCGTCGGCGACATCGACTACGAAGCGCGCCGCATCGACCGCGTCCAGTCGGGCAACGACCGTACCGTAGTATGGGTCGCGCGCGACGTGCCGCTGCCGGTGCGCATCCACATGAAGGACGGCGACGATCCGGCGCTGGACCTGATGCTGATCCAATACCAAGGAGCGACACCATGACGATCCGCAACCCCATCGCGCTGGCGATCGGCCTGTCCGTCGCGCTGGCCGCGACCCCGGCCCTTGCGGCCGACCTGCAGCCCTTCAAGGCCAGTTACCGCGCCAGCTACAACAACATGGCCGCCAACGCGACCATGTCGCTGGCGCCGGCCGGCAATGGCCGCTGGACCTATTCGATGAGCATGCAGAATGCGCTTGTTCAGCTCAATCGGACCGCCACCATCGATGCGGGTGGCGCGCAACTGCGTCCGCTGTCGAACAAGGAAACGATCAATCTCATCATCAAGCGCCGCGTCCGCCAGGGCACCTTCGACTGGTCCGCGCGCGAAGCCACCTGGAGCGGCGACGTCAAGGACGATCGCCGCGGCCCGATCAAGCTGCAGGCGGGCGACGTCGACGGCATGACGCTGAACCTCGCCATCGTGAGGGATGCGCTGGCCGGCAAGCCGATGCGCTACCGCCTGATCGAAAACGGCAAGGCCAAGACGATCGCCTTCGCCACCGCCGGCAAGGAAGCCGTCACCATCGACGGCAAGCCGATGCAGGCGACCAGGGTCAACGGCAAGGACGGCGACAGCCAGATGACGCTGTGGGTGGTCGATGGCATCCCGCTGCCGGTGCGCATCCAGCAGCGCGAGGACGACGGCGACACCATCGACCTGCGCATCAACGCGATGAACTGATCGCTTCCACTGCGGTGGCACGGCCGCGTTACGATGCCGGCCTGCCATCTGTTTGCCGGAGAACCCATGGATACGACCCGAGCGCGCGGCACCCATGCCGCGGACCGGCCTTTCGAGGCCATCGACATCGAGCGTCGCCCACCCGGCCCGCGCGACGTGCAGATCGACATCGCCTATTGCGGCATCTGCCATTCGGACCTGCACACCGCGCGCTCGGAATGGGCGGGCACGCGCTACCCCTGCGTGCCGGGCCACGAGATCGTCGGCAAGGTCAGTGCGGTGGGCAATGAGGTCAGTGGCTTCAAGGTCGGGGACACGGTCGGCGTCGGCTGCATGGTCGACAGCTGCAGGCACTGCGCGGCCTGCGAGGAGGGCCTCGAGCAATACTGCGAGAACGGCTTCACCGGCACCTACAACGGCGCGACCAAGGACGCACCCGGGCACACGCTGGGCGGCTATGCGCAGCGCATCGTGGTCGACCAGGACTTCGTGCTGCGGGTGAACCATCCCGAGTCGCAGCTGGCCGCCGTTGCGCCACTGCTGTGCGCCGGCATCACCACCTATTCGCCGCTGCGCCACTGGAAGGTCGGCCCCGACCAGAAAGTGGGCGTGGTCGGCATCGGCGGGCTGGGCCACATGGGCGTCAAGATCGCGCATGCGATGGGCGCGCATGTCGTCGCCTTCACCACCTCCGACAGCAAGCGCCAGGCTGCACTTGATCTGGGCGCGGATGAGGTGATCGTCTCGCGCAACCCAGAGGAGATGAAGGCGCATGCCGGCAGCTTCGACTTCATCCTCAATACCGTCGCCGCCAGCCACAACCTGGACGCTTACACCAGCCTGCTCAAGCGCGACGGCACGATGGTGCTGGTCGGCGTACCGGAGCATCCGCACCCCTCGCCCAACATCGGCGTGCTGATCTTCGGTCGCCGCTCGATCGCCGGCTCGCTGATCGGCGGGATCAGGGAGACGCAGGAGATGCTGGATTTCTGCGCGAAACACGGCATCGTCGCCGACATCGAGATGGTCGGCGCGGACGACATCGACAACGCCTACGAACGCATGTCGCGCAGCGACGTGAAGTACCGTTTCGTCATCGACACTGCGACGATGGGCTGAGGCCGCGAAGCGCGGGCGCGCGGCTCAGTCCGCCACCCGCGCGTCCCAGGCGCGGATCGCGGCGTCGACCGCGTCGATGCCCGTCTCCACCTCGGCGGCATCGGTTTCCTGCAGCGTGTCGCGCTCGCTGTGGATCACCTCCATCACCCTGGGCAAGCGCGTCGGCTTACCGGCGAACAAGTGCAGGATCGGGGCGATCTCGTCGCCACCCACCAAGGAGAACGACACCGCCGGCCAGCCCGCCTTCTGGAAGGCCAAGTGGTCGCTGGGCGGATATTTCTCGCCGCCGGACAGCTTGATGCCGCGCGCGCGGGCCGCCGCATCGGTCGTCGCGACCAGGGGATGCGACATATCCGGCGTCATCATCCACAGGGTGTCGCCCCAGCCGAACACGTCGAAGTTGATGTAGAGCGCGGGCTTCTCGGCGCCTTCCATGGCGACATGCGCGCTTGCGCCGAGCAGGCCCTTCTCCTCCTGATCCCAGAACGCGACCGCAACCCGATGGTGCGCCAGCGGCGCTTGCTTGAACCGGCGCGCCAGCGACAGCACCACGGCGCTGCCCGAGGCGTTGTCGATGACGCCATTGCCCACGTCCACCTTGTCGAAGTGGGCGCCCAGCATCAACAGCGGCAGACCGGATGCACCCGAGACGGGCGCGAGCAGGTTCCGACCGGGGCCCGCCTTGGAGGCGAAGGGCTCGTCGACCGGCTGCAGGCCGGCATCGACCAGATACTGGCGGATCGCCAGGCGGCGAGCGTCGTTGCCGGCCTCGGCGCTGATCATGGCGACATCATCCTGCCAGACGGAAGCTTCGGCCTGGCCCGTCGATGCCGCCGCCGATGGCGTTCGCGTGTTGCCGCCTGCGCAGGCCGTGATCGCCAGCGCCAGCGCGGCCACCGCAAGCCTGATCGTCATCCCATGTCGCATCGCCATCGCACACTCCTCTGTCGTGATCGATGGCTTGCAGTGTGTCAGACGCGATGCGGCGGGCTTGCGCCGCCGCCGGATTCAACCGATGCGGCGGATGCTCGCGCCCAGTCCGGACAGCTTTTCCTCGATGTTCTCGTAGCCGCGGTCGAGGTGGTAGATGCGGTCGATGACGGTCTCGCCATCGGCCACCAGCCCGGCGAGGATCAATGACGCCGACGCGCGCAGGTCGGTCGCCATCACCGGCGCGCCGGTCAGTCCGGCGACGCCGCGCACGATCGCGGTATGGCCGTCGACCTTGATGTCGGCGCCCAGGCGCTGCAGCTCCTGCACGTGCATGAAGCGGTTCTCGAAGATGGTCTCGCGGATCACGCCCGCGCCTTCGGCGATGCAGTTCATCGCCATGAACTGCGCCTGCATGTCGGTCGGGAAACCCGGATGCGGCGCGGTGTTGATGTCCACGGCGCGCGGACGGTTTCCGTGCATGTCGACGGTGATGCGGTCGCCCTCCACGATGACCTCGGCGCCGGCTTCGACCAGTTTCGCCAGTACCGCGTCCATCGAGCCCGCATGCGCGTGGCAGGCGGTGACGCGCCCGCCGGTCATCGCCGCCGCGACCAGGAAGGTGCCGGCCTCGATGCGGTCGGCCAGCACCGCGTGGCGCGCACCGTGCAGGCGCTCGACGCCCTGCACGTGGATGCGGCTGCTGCCGGCGCCCTCGATCTTCGCGCCCATCGCGACGAGGCAATCGGCCAGGTCGACGATCTCCGGCTCCATCGCGGCGTTCTCGAGCACGCTCTCGCCCTCGGCCAGGCAGGCGGCCATCAGCACGTTCTCGGTCGCGCCCACGCTGACCAGGTCGAAGGCGACCCGGCCGCCGCGCAGCCGGCCGGCCGTGCCGGCCTTGATGAAGCCGTGGTCGACGCTGACCTGGGCGCCCAATGCCTGCATGCCCCTGATGTGCTGGTCGACCGGGCGCGAGCCGATCGCGCAGCCACCGGGCAACGAGACCTCGGCATCGCCGTACCTGGCCAGCAGCGGGCCGAGCACCAGCACCGACGCGCGCATGGTGCGCACCAGCTCGTAGGGGGCGATGTGCGAGTTCACCGTGCGCGGATCGACCAGCACCACGCTTTCGCGCCCGCTGCCAAAGCGCGGAGTGTCGATTTCGACCGATGCCCCGAGCCCGGCCAGCACCTTGGCGGTGGTGGTGACGTCGTGCAGGTTGGGCACGTTGCTGATCTCCACCGGCTCGTCCGCGAGCAAGGTCGCGCAGAGGATCGGCAGGACCGCGTTCTTGGCGCCGGAAACCGGCACCTCGCCGTTGAGGACACCCCCTCCCTCGATGACGATCTTCTGCATCAGGCGCCCCCCCCCCTGGCGGCTTCTTCCGGGGTCAGCGTCTTCAGCGCCAACGCATGGATTTCGCCGCCCATGCGCTCGCCGAGCGTGGCGTAGACCAGGCGGTGGCGGGCCAGCGGCAACTTGCCCGCGAACGCCTCGCTGACCACGCGGGCCTCGAAATGCACGCCGTCGTCGCCCTGCACTTCCACCCGGGCGCCGGGCAGGCCCGCCTCGATCATCTGCTTGATGGTGCCGGGGTTCATCGCAGCTGCCTCCGAACGCGTCTAAAATGAACTGATTAGTCTAGCGAAAACCCGGCACCCCATGGATTCCGCCGCCACTGCCCAGACACTGCTCGCCACTGCGCGCCGCGTGTTCGATACCGAATCGGCCGCGCTCGATGCCGTGGTCGCGCGGCTGGACGGCGACTTCACCCGGGCCTGCGAGCTGATCCTCCAGACGCGGGGACGCGTGGTCTGCACCGGGATGGGCAAATCCGGGCACATCGCCCGCAAGATCGCGGCGACGCTGGCCTCGACCGGCACCCCCTCGTTCTACGTGCACCCGGGCGAGGCCGGCCACGGCGATCTCGGCATGATCACCGACGCGGACATCGTGCTGGCGCTGTCCAATTCGGGCGAAACCGACGAATTGATCACCCTGTTGCCGGTGCTGGCCCGCCAGGGCAACCAGCTGGTCGCGATCACCGGGCGCCCCGACTCCACCCTGGCACGCCAGGCCGATGCGCACATCGACGCCAGCGTCCCGGCCGAAGCCTGCCCGCTCGACCTGGCCCCGACCAGCAGCACCACCGCGGCGCTGGTGCTGGGCGATGCGCTGGCGGTCGCGCTGCTGGAGGCCCGCGGCTTCACCGCCGACGATTTCGCCCGTTCGCACCCGGCCGGTGCGCTCGGCCGGCGCCTGCTGCTGCATATCCGCGATGTCATGCACGCCGGCGACGAAGTCCCCCGCGTTCTCCACGATGCCACCTTGGGCGAAGCGCTGGTGGAAATGAGCCGCAAACGGCTGGGAATGACCGCCGTGGTGGACGATGCCGGCCGGCTGGCCGGCCTGTTCACCGACGGTGACCTGCGCCGCGCCCTCGACGCCGGGACCGACGTGCGCATGACGCCGATCGCCGAGGTCATGACGACCGCGCCCAAGACGATCGACGAGGACGCGCTGGCGGTCGAGGCCGCCCGCCTGATGGAGGCGCACAAGATCAATGCGCTGGTGGTGCTCGATGCCGATCGCCAGGTGGTCGGGGCGCTGAACGTTCACGACTTGTTGCGCGCGCGCGTGGTCTGATCGCATTCATGTCCATGACTGCGCCCGCCGACGTGATCGCCCGCGCTGCCCGGATCCGGTTGGCGTGCTTCGACGTGGACGGCACCCTGACCGACGGCCGCCTCCACTTCGACGACGAAGGCCGCGAATACAAGGCCTTCCACGCGCAGGACGGATTGGGACTGGCGCTGCTGCGCCGCCACGGCATCGAGGTCGCGCTGGTCACCGCGCGCAAGAGCCGGGTGACCGAGATCCGCGGTGCCGAACTGGGCCTGTCCGAAGTGCACACCGCCGCTCACGACAAACTCTCCACCGTGCGTGCGATGGCCGAACGGCTCGGCATTCCGATGGAAGACGTCGCCTTCGTCGGCGACGACATCGTGGACCTGCGCGTGTTCCCCCATGTCGGCCTGGCCATAGCGCCGGCCAACGCACACGCCTGGACCGCGCAGCGCGCGCACTGGGTCACCCCGCGAGCCGGCGGCGAAGGCGCGGCCCGCGATGCCTGCGACCTGCTGCTCGAGGCGCAGGACAAGGTATCGTCGATCCTGGCCGATGCCGGAGCCGCCCCATGAGCTGGCGCACCACCCTGACCCTGATCCTGCTCGGCGTGGCGATCGCCAGCGGCATCGCCATCCTCCGCCAACGCGACCGCCTGCGCCCCACCGGGCAGGCGGAGGCCAAACCGGATTACGTGCTGCACGATTTCGAGATCGTCACCCTGAAGAAGGACGGCACCGAGGGCTTCACCCTGCAAGCGCCCTTGCTGGCACGCACGCCCGAGAGCAAGGAGATAAACATCGACCAACCCACCTTCCTGTTTCCCGACAAGGAGGGTGGACGCTGGCGCTCGCGCTCGGCGACCGGATGGGTCAATGGCGAGGGCACTGAAGTGAGGCTGCGAGGCGATGTCCGCCTGGACGAAGCCACCGGCGCCAAGCCGATGCGGCTTCAGACCGAGGCGCTGAACGTCTACCCGGACGCCGACCGCGCCACCAGCGACCAGCTGGTCACCGTCACCCAGCCCGGCGCTACAATTCGCGGCCGCGGCCTGGAGGCCCAACTCGACACCCAGCGTGTCACCCTGAAATCCGAGGTTCAAGCCCGTTATGCGCAGTCCATCCAGTAAAGCCCTGCTCATCGCCGCCGCGCTGGTTGCTGCCAGCGGCGTGGCTTATGCACGCTCGTCGGACCGCAAACAGCCGATGGACATCCAGGCCGACTCGACCACCTACAACGCCAACAACGACGGCACCCCTACCGTCTTGACCGGCAACGTCGTCATCACCCAGGGCACGCTCAAGATCAATTCCGCCCGGGCGGACGTGTACCAGCGCAGCGGCGACATCACCCGCACCCTACTGACTGGCGCACCTGTCCGCATGTCCCAGCAAATGGACGATGGGACGCCGCTCAACATCGCCGCGTCGCGCGTGGATTACGACATGAAGACCGAGATCGTCACGCTCACCGGCAGCGTGGTCGTCACCCAGCCGCGCGGCGACCTGCGCGGCGAGCGCGTGGTCTACAACATGCGGACCGGCCAGGTGCAAAGCGGCGGCCAGGGCAACGGCCGCGTGCGCATGACCATCCAGCCGAAGGCGGGCAGCTGATGCTCGTCGCCGAAGGGCTGCGCAAGCGCTACAAGTCGCGCGAGGTCGTCCACGACTTCGGGCTGACGCTGGACGCCGGCGAGGTCGTCGGCCTGCTCGGCCCCAACGGCGCCGGCAAGACCACCTGCTTCTACATGATCGTCGGGCTGGTGCCGGCGGACGCCGGGCGCATCGTGCTGGACGGCCGCGACATCACCGATGAACCGATGTACGACCGTGCCCGGCTCGGCGTCGGCTATCTGCCGCAGGAACCCTCGGTGTTCCGCAAGCTCTCGGTGGCCGACAACATCATGCTCGTCCTCGAGCTGCGCAAGGACCTGGATCGCGCCGGCCGCCAGCGCGAACTGGCCAGCCTGATGGACGAGCTGCAGGTCACGCACGTCGCCGGCCAGATCGGCGCCAGCCTGTCGGGTGGCGAACGCCGCCGCGTCGAGATCGCGCGCGCGCTGGCCGCGAAACCACGCCTGATGCTGCTGGACGAACCCTTCGCCGGCGTCGATCCGATCTCGGTCGGCGAGATCCAGCGCATCATCACCCACCTCAAGAACCGCGGCATCGGCGTCCTGATCACCGACCACAATGTCCGCGAAACCCTCGGCATCTGCGACCGCGCCTACATCCTCAACGAGGGCCGCGTACTGGCCCAGGGCGCACCTGGTGCCCTGCTCGACAATCCGGACGTCCGTCGCGTCTATCTGGGCGAGGCATTCCGCCTCTGACCGCTGCCGTGGCGGCATGCCGCAAACCGCGCCCGTTCAACATCGCCTGGCGTGGGCAGATGGTTCGCTGCGCGCCATTCCCCGCCCCAACTGCGCCAGGCGCTCCCACTACCGGGCTTCACGGATCGATGCTCTGTCGCAACGGCCGTCCACCCGGAGCCTCCCGGTTTGCACGAATTAACCCGTCCTTCACCCCTCGCGCGACGATTTCGGCGATGCTGGGATTCACCCGATCACCCCCTCCGAGGAGACCGCCATGCAGTTAGACGTCCACGGCCAGCACATCGAAGTGACCGATGCCCTGCGCAGCTACAGCCAGGAAAAACTGGAACGTCTTGGCCGCCACTTCGAACACCCCATGGATGTGCGCCTGCAACTGGGCCTGGACAAGCCGAACCACCGTGCCGAGGGCAATGTGCGGGTCGCCGGCCACGATTACTACGCCGATGCCAGCGCGGAGACCATGTATGCCGCCATCGATCTGCTTGCCGACAAGCTCGACCGGCAGCTGATGAAGCACAAGGAAAAAATGGTCGCCCACGGCCGCGGCGAGAATCCGGTGCGGGACGGAAGCTTCGGCTGAGTGCGCGCCACGCCGGCCGCGTGTATGCTCGCGCGGCCCTAGCGAAACCGCTTGCAAAATGAGTCTTTCCGACATCCTGAGCCGAGACAGCGTCGCCATCGACGACGGTGCGTCCGATCCGCAGGACCTGCTGCGCCGGATGGCGCGACTGCTGTCGGGCGATGCCGGTCCGGAACGAGAGGCGGCCATCGGCGATGCGCTCCTGCAGCGCGAGCAGATGGGCAGCACCGGGATCGGGCACGGGATCGCCCTGCCCCACGGGCGCAGCGATGCATTCGATGGTCCGCGCGCGGCCCTGCTGCGGCTGCGCAGGCCGGTGGAGTTCGGGGCCAGCGACGACGAGCCGGTCGACATCGTGCTGGCGCTCGCGGTGCCGGCGCATTTCACCCACCAGCACCTGGCGCTGCTGGCCGAGATTGCCGAACGCCTGTCAGACGCCGACCTGCGCGCGTCGCTGCGCGCATGCGAGGACCCGGAGCGCCTGCGCGCGCTGGCGACCGGAGCCTGAGCGTGCCCGAAGTGAGCATCAGCGCGGCCGAATTGTTCGAACGCATGCAGGAGCGGCTCGACTTGCGGGCGCTCAATCCGGGCGGTGGCGCCGACCGCACACTGGTTCCCTCGGACACCAATGCGCGCCGGCCATCGCTGGCCGGCTACCTCAACATCATCTACCCGAACAAGGTGCAGATTCTCGGCAGCGAAGAGCTGGCCTGGCTGGACGGACTCGACGCGCGCGCGCGCTGGGAGGTGATCGAAAAGATCATGCAGACCCGTCCGCTGGCACTGGTGGTGAGCAAGGACCAGGCGGTCCCGGAGGACCTGCGCGCCGCCGCACTCGAATCCGGCACGCCGCTGTGGGTCTCGCCGCGCCGCGGCCACGAGCTGCTGAACCACCTGCAATACCATCTCGCGCGCCAGCTCGCGCCGCGCACGACCTTGCACGGCGTCTTCATGGAGATCTACTCCATCGGCGTGCTGATCACCGGCGATGCCGGCGCCGGCAAGAGCGAGCTGGCGCTCGAACTGATGAGCCGCGGGCACCGCCTCGTCGCCGACGACGCGCCGGAGTTCACCCAGATTGCGCCCGACGTGCTCGATGGCACCTGCCCGGAACTGCTGCAGGACATGCTGGAGGTTCGCGGCCTGGGCGTGCTCAACGTGCGCGACATGTTCGGCGACACCGCAGTCAAGCGGAACAAGTACCTGCGCCTGATCGTGCACCTGACCCAACCTCAGCTGGAGACACGGCCCGCCGGCATGGAACGCATCGCCGGCGATCTCGGCACCCGTCGCGTGCTGGATCTGGACGTGCCGATGATCATTTTGCCGGTGATGCCGGGCCGCAACCTGGCAGTCCTCACCGAAGCCGCCGCGCGGCTGCACATCCTGCGGGCGAAGGGCGTGGATCCGGCGGCTGCGTTCATGGCCAGGCATTCGCATTTCCTGGAGGCGTCGGCCGCGGACTCCGAGCCATGAGCGAACCGGTGGCTCCCGCGGCGTCGCCGTCGCTGGTCCTGGTGACCGGAATGTCCGGGGCGGGCAAGTCGATCGCGCTCAAGGCGCTCGAGGACTTCGATTACTACTGCATCGACAATCTGCCGGCCGACTTGCTGGATCCGGGCGTCCGCAGCCTCATGCGCGATGGCGACAGGATGCCTGCGCGGGTCGCGGTCTCGATCGACGTGCGCAACCGCGACGATCTGGCGCGGATGCCGGAACGGCTGGCCGTCCTGCGCCAGCGCGAGCTGGACCCGAAACTGCTGTTCATCGATGCCGGCGACGAAACGCTGCTGCTGCGCTATGCGGAAACGCGGCGACGGCATCCGCTCAGCCGTCACGGCCTGGCGCTGGCCGACGCGATCGCGAGCGAGCGCGAGGCACTGGCCCCGCTGCGCTCGTCCGCCGACATCGTCATCGACACCACCGCCCTGAATGTGCACCAGCTGCGGCGGCGGATCTCCGAGGCACTGGGCCTGCACGGCGCCAAGGCGCCTACCCTGCTGTTCCGCTCGTTCGCCTACCGGCGCGGCCTGCCGCCGGACGCGGACTTCGTCTTCGATGCCAGGATGCTGCCCAATCCGCACTGGCGCCACGAGCTGCGTCCGCTGTCGGGCCGCGACGCGCCCGTCCGCAACTACCTGGCGGAACAGCCCGAAGTCCAGCACTACCTGTCCCAGGTTTCCGGTTTCCTCGACAGCTGGCTGCCGAGCCTGCGCGAGGACACGCGCAGCTATGTCACCGTGGCATTCGGTTGCACCGGTGGCCGCCACCGCTCGGTGTTCCTCGCCGAGGCGATGGCGTCGCACGCTCGCGACCACGGCTGGCCGGACGCCGTCACCCACCATCGCGAGCTGGACTGACGCGCCCGATGCAGCACAAGCCACGCATGGCGCCGCGAGTTTCGCTATCTTGATCGCATCCTGCAGCGGTTCGACTCCATGAGCGTCGGCATCCTCCTCGTCACCCACAGCGGCATCGGTCCGGCCTTGCTGGCATCCGCGCAGCGCGTGTTGCCGCGCCTGCCGCTGAGGACCGAAGCCTTCGAGGTGCCGTTCGACGCCGATCTCGACGCCCTGCTGCCCGCCGCCAGCGGCGCGATGCGCCGGGTGGACGAAGGCGATGGCGTGCTGGTGCTGGTCGACATGTACGGTGCCAGCCCCAGCAACCTGGCCGCACGGCTGTCGCGCATCGGCACGCCGGTCAAGCGCGTCGCCGGCGCCAACCTGCCGATGCTGCTGCGGATCATGAACTACCCGGAGCAGTCGCTGCCGGAACTGCAATCGACCGCATCGGTCGGCGGCCGCAATGCCGTCCAGCTCGATGATCCGACCTGAGGCCGAACGATGATCGAACGCGAAATCGCCATCACCAACAAGCTCGGCCTTCATGCCCGCGCCAGCGCCAAGCTGGTGCAGACGATGTCGGGTTTCCGCAGTCGCTCCAAGCTGTGCGCCAGGGGACGCGAGGTGGATGCCAAGAGCATCATGGGCGTGATGATGCTGGCCGCCAGCCAAGGCAGCGTAGTCGTGATGAAGACAGACGGCGAGGACGAAGCCGAGGCGATGGCCGCCGCGATCGACCTGTTCGCACGCAAGTTCGACGAGGGCGACTGATGCGACGCGACCTGTCCGGGATCGGAGCGTCGCGCGGGGCCGCGCTGGGGCGCGCGCGCGTCCGGCTTCCGCACGCGCTCGAGGTCGAACAGGAGCACATCGAGGAGCACGAGGTCGAGGCCGAACTGGCACGCGTGCATCACGCCATCGACCAGGTCCGCGACGAGATGCACCGGCTGCGCGAGCGCCTGCATGGCGCACTCGCGCACGAGGTCGGCGAGTTCCTCGACCTGCACGCGCTGCTGCTGGACGATCCGGAACTGTTGCAGGGCCTGGACAGGTACATTCGCGTCAAGCGCTACACCGCCGACTATGCCCTGCGCCAGCAACGCGACCGCATCGCCAACGTGTTCCTGGGCATGGACGATGCCTACCTGCGCAGCCGCATCGACGACATCGACCAGGTGATCGGGCGCATCCACGCCGCGCTGCACCAGCGCGATGCGGAACTCCAGGGCATCGCCGGCGACATCCTGGTCACCGATGCCATCGCGCCGGCCGAGGTCGCGCAACTGCAGTCGCAAGGCGTGCTGGCCGTGGTCACCACCACCGGCAGCGCGCTTTCGCACAGCGCCATCCTGGCACGCAGCCTGCACCTGCCGCTGGTGGTCGGCGCGACGCTTGCGCTGCAATCGCTCAACGACGGCGACGTGATCGTGGTCGATGGCGGCAACGGCGTGGTCATCCGCGAGCCGGACGCCACGGACCTGGCCGCGCATCGCGGACGCGTGGAGGACTACAAGCGCGAACATCGCCAGCTCAAGCGGCTGCGCCGCGAGCCGACCCGCACGCTGGACGGCAACGACATCAAGCTGTGGGCGAACGCGGAGTCACGCGAGGACGTGGCCGAGGCGCATGCGCTCGGCGCCGCCGGCGTCGGCCTGTACCGCACCGAATTCCTGTTCCTCGGCACGCACAAACTGCCCGACGAAGAAAGCCAGTTCCGCGCCTATCGCGACCTGGTGCTGGGCCTGACCGGTCGCACCGCGACGATCCGCACGCTCGACCTCGGCGCCGACAAGGCCGACGACACCGGCCTCGCACTGCGCAACGAGGACAATCCTGCGCTGGGCCTGCGCGGCATCCGCCTGTCGATGTCGCGCCGCGGGATCTTCCGCACCCAGCTGCGCGCGATCCTGCGTGCCTCAGGCTACGGGCCGCTGCGCGTGCTGTTGCCGATGATCAGCGGCCGCGAGGAAATCCGCGCCGCGCGCGCGCTGATGGACGAGGTGGCCGACGAGCTGCGCGCCGAAGGCCTCGCCATCGCACCCCACGTCCCGCTCGGCACGATGATCGAAGTGCCCTCGGCGGCGATCGCGCTCACCACCTTCATCCGCGAGGTCGATTTCCTCTCCATCGGCACCAACGACCTCGTCCAGTACCTGCTGGCCGCCGATCGCAACAACGAATTCCTTGGCGATCTCTACTCGCCCCTGCATCCAGGCCTGCTGCGCCTGCTCCACGACGTGTTGCGCACCGGCAAGCGCCACGGCAAGCCGGTCGCGATCTGTGGCGAGATGGCCGGCGACGCGAGCTTCACCCCGCTGCTGCTGGCGCTGGGGCTGGAGGAATTCAGCCTGCACCCGGGCACGCTGCTGGAAGTGCGGCGCGCGATCCGGTCAGTCGAGCTGGACACATTGCGATCGCAGGCACGCACACTGCTGCGCGCCGGCGACCGCGCCGGCATCGAACGCTGGATGCGCGCCAACGCGCCCTGATCGCATGGGGTTCCAAGCGCGGCGCGCGCGCGCGATAATGCGCCCATCATGAACGCCTGATCCCCGTCGTGCCTGCAGGCGCGACATCCGCCCTGCAGTCGCGCCGCCGGCACGACCGCGCCACCGGAACCGTGCCATGGCCGAAGCCATCCGCCACGACAAGACCGTGCGCCAGCTGCGCCTGCTCTCGGACGCGCTCGACAGCGGGCGCCTCGGGCCCGTGCGCCGCATGGTCAACACGCTGTCGGCGGCGGAGATCGGCAATCTGCTCGAATCGCTGCCGCCGGCCAAGCGCAGCGTGGTCTGGGGCCTGGTCGATCCCGAGGACGACGGCGAGGTGCTGGTCCACGTCGGCGACGAGGTGCGCGAAAGCCTGATCGCGGAGATGGACCAGGACGAGCTGGTCGCGGCGGTCGAGGACCTCGACATCGACGACCTGGCGGATCTGGTCGAGGACCTGCCGGACACGGTGATCGAGGAAGTCCTGAAGTCGATGGATCGCGAGAACCGCGAGCGCCTGGAGCAGGTGCTGTCCTACGACGAGGACACCGCCGGCCGCCTGATGAACCCGGAAGTGGTGACGGTGCGCGCCGACACCAGCGTCGACGTGGTGCTGCGCTACCTGCGCCTGCGCGGCGAACTGCCCGACAACACCGATCATCTCTACGTCGTCAACAAGCGCCACCAGTTGATGGGCTGGGTCGCGCTGCAGGACCTCGTCACCCACGAGTCCGGCACGCCGGTGAACCAGTTGATCGACGACGAGCTGGAATCGATCCACGTCGATGATTCCAGCGAGGAGGTCGCGCGCCGCTTCTCCGACAACGACTGGGTCTCCGCGCCCGTGGTCGATGACGGCAACGTGCTGCTTGGCCGCATTACCATCGATGACGTGGTCGACATCATCCGCGACCAGGCCGAGCACCAGGCCCTGTCGGCCGCGGGTCTGGACGAAGACGAGGACCTGTTCTCGCCGGTCAGCCGTGCGTTCCGCCGCCGCCTGATCTGGCTGGGCGTGAACCTGCTCACCGCGTTCCTCGCCGCATCGGTGGTGGGCCGGTTCGAGGGCTCGATCCAGCAACTCACCGCGCTCGCCGTGCTGATGCCGATCATCGCCGGCATGGGCGGCAATGCTGGCACCCAGGTGCTGACGCTGATGGTGCGCGGCATCGCGCTGGGCCAGATCGCCTCCAGCAACATCCCGACGCTGGTGTGGAAGGAAGTGCGCGTGGCGGTCATCAACGGGCTGATCCTCGGCACCGTGCTGGGCCTGGTGGTGCTGGTGTGGTTCCGCAATCCCGCGTTGGCCGGCGTGATCGCGGTCGCGCTGACCGCCAACTTCAGCTTCGCCGCCCTCGGCGGCGTGCTGGTGCCGGTGACGCTCAAGCGCTTCGGCTTCGATCCAGCGCTGGCCGGCGGCGTCATCCTCACCACCATCACCGACACGCTCGGTTTCCTGACCTTCCTCGGCCTGGCCACGCTGATCCTGCTGCAGTGAATGCCAACGCGACCGCGCAGCTGCCCGGCATCGCCATCATCGGTGGCGGGCCTGCGGGATTGATGGCCGCGGAAACCGTGCGCGCCGCCGGCATCGAGGTCGATGTGTTCGATGCGATGGGCTCGGTCGGACGCAAGTTCCTGATCGCCGGCAAGGGCGGGCTCAATCTCACGCATTCCGAGGCGCGCCCGGCCTTCGACGCGCGCTACCGCGAACGCGTGCACGAGATCGGCGGATGGCTGGATGATTTCGATGCCGGGGCCTTGCGTGCGTGGGCATCCGGGTTCGGCATCGAGACCTACGTCGGCAGTTCGGGCCGAGTGTTCCCACGCGACCGCAAGGCCGCGCCATTGCTGCGCGGCTGGGTGCGCCGCCTGCGCGAATCCGGCGTGCGTTTCCACCTCCGGCACCGCTGGCACGGCTGGAACGACGATGGCGCGTTGTGCTTTGATACGCTCGATGGCCAATGCTCCGTCCACGCAGAAGCGACCGTGTTGGCGATGGGCGGCGGCAGCTGGCCGCAACTGGGCAGCGATGGCGGCTGGGTCGCACCGATGCAGCGCGCCGGCATCGACATCGCTCCGTTGCGACCTGCGAACTGCGGTTTCGACATCGGCTGGAGCGCGCATCTGTCCGAACGCTTTGCGGGCGCGCCGTTGAAACCGGTGATCGCGCGCTGGCGGGATGCGAACGGCATCGAGCACGCCCTGCAGGGCGAATGCGTGCTGACCGAAAGCGGCATCGAAGGCAGCGTGATCTATGCGGTTTCCGCCGATCTGCGCGATGCCATCGCCCGCGATGGCGAGGCGATGCTGTGGCTGGACCTTGCCCCGGGCCGCGACGCTGCGCGCCTGCACGAAGCCTTGGCCAGGCCACGCGGCAAGCGCAGCCTGGGCGATCATCTGCGCCGCCAAACCGGTTTGGATGCGGCGAAGGTCGCGCTGTTGTTCGAAGCCTTGGGCCGCGATGCCGGCAGCGACACCCGCTTGCTCGCTGCCACGATCAAGCGCCTGCCGCTCAAGCTGTTGCGTCCGCGTCCGATCGCGGAGGCGATCAGCACCGCCGGCGGCGTGCGCATCGAATCACTCGATGCGGCGCTGATGCTGCGCGCGATGCCCGGCGTGTTCTGCGCCGGCGAAATGCTGGATTGGGAAGCGCCGACCGGCGGCTACCTGTTGCAGGCCTGCTTCGCCAGCGGGCTGCGCGCGGGGCGGGGCGCGGCGAAGTGGCTGGAAGAAAACCGACAGGAAGGAATGGCGGGTCGCAAGCCCTGGATGCTTCAGGAGGAAATGGTGGGCCGTGATGGACTCGAACCATCGACCAATTGATTAAAAGTCAACTGCTCTACCAACTGAGCTAACGGCCCACGCGCGCCTGTGACGCCCCGGCCTTGCGCCGGGACGCGCATTCTACCCGATGTACCGCGTGCTGTCGGCGATGCCGGCCTCGATGAAACCCTGCGCGCGCAGGCGGCAGGCATCGCAATGGCCGCAGGCGCGGCCATCGGCATCGGCCTGGTAGCAGCTCACGGTCTGCGAGAAATCCACGCCCAGGCGCACGCCCTCGCGCACGATGCCGGCCTTGGTCATGCGCATCAGCGGTGCCTGCACGCGCAGCCCGCCCTCTTCCACCCCGGCCTTGGTGGCGAGGTTGGCCAGCCGCTCGAACGCTTCGATGAAGGCCGGGCGGCAATCGGGATAGCCGGAATAATCGACCGCATTGACGCCGCAGAAAATGTCCTTGGCACCGAGCACTTCCGCCCAGCCCAGCGCCACCGACAGCATGATGGTGTTGCGCGCCGGCACGTAGGTGCTTGGGATGTCGCCACCGCCGATCTCGTGGCCGTCGTCGTCGGTCGGCACCGCGATGTCATCGGTCAATGCAGAGCCGCCGATGCTGCGCAAGTCGACATCCACGGTCTTGTGCTGCGCGGCGCCGGTCATCCTCGCGACACGCTCGGCCGCCGCGAGTTCCGACAGGTGGCGCTGGCCGTAGGCCACCGACAACGCGAACACCTCGAAGCCCTGCGCGCGCGCGAGGGCGGCGACCACGGCCGAGTCCATGCCGCCCGACACCAGCACGACGGCGCGTTTGTTCACCTCGCTCATCGGCCTTGCTCCTCGCCCCAGAGCTGCTTGTGCAACTGCATCTGAAAGCGCACCGGCAGGCGGTCGGCGACGATCCAGTCCGCCAGTTCGCGCGGCGCGACCTCGGTGTAACTGGGCGAGAACAGTACCTCGCAGCGATCGGCCAGGCCGTGTTCGGCGAGGACGCCCTTCGCCCAGTCGTAATCCCCACGCGAGCAGATCACGAACTTCACCTGGTCTCGCGGAGTGAGCAGGGCCAGGTTTTCCCAGCGGTTGCGCGCGACTTCCAGCGAGCCGGGCGTCTTGATGTCGACGACGCGGCTGACCCGCGCATCGACCTCGCCGATGTCGATGGCGCCCGAAGTCTCCAGCGAGACATCGAAGCCGGCATCGCACAGCTTCGACAACAGCGCGATGCAGCGTTTCTGCGCCAGCGGCTCACCGCCGGTCACGCAGACGTGGCGCACGCCATGGCCGCGCACTTCATCGACGATGGCGTCGATGTCGCGCCACTCGCCGCCGTGGAAGGCGTAGGCGGTGTCGCAATAGCCGCAGCGCAGCGGACAGCCGGTCAGGCGCACGAACACGCTCGGCCAGCCGGCCGCGCGCGCCTCGCCCTGCAGCGAGCAGAAGATTTCGGTGATGCGCAGGCGATCCGCCGCGGGGGCGGATGCGTCGTCGGGAGGATTCATGCGGCGATTTTACCGCCTGCGGCCCTTGCTCAAGGCTGGGCGGCCGTCTTCAGGCGTTGCTGGGCGGCGCGGGCGGCATCACTGCCCGGGTATTGCTTGACCACGGCCTGCAGCGTGGCGCGGCCTTCGCCGGCCTGCTTCATCCCCAGCTGCGACAGCCCCAGCTTCAGCATGCCGCCCGGGGTCTTGTCGTGGCTGGGATACCGCTCGACCAACAGGCGGAACTGCTCCACGGCCAATGGATAGTTCTCGGTCACGTAGTAGCTTTCACCGAGCCAATACAGCGCGTTGGGAGCGTACAGGCCATTCGGATGATGGGCGAGGAAGTCGGCGAACATCCGCGCCGAATCCACGTACTGGCCGGCCTTCAACGCGCCGAGGGCGGTGTCGTAGGCGGCCTTCTCCTCGGCGGTGGCGGGTGTCGGTTTGGCCGGCATGCCGGGTTCCGTCGCCGCCGCGCCGGACTCGGCCGGTGCAACGACCAGCTCTGGCGCGGGCGGCTGGCTGGCCGCTTCCAGCCGCTGCAGGCGGGCGTCCAGGTCGAGGTAGCGGGTGCGCCCCGAACGGGCGCCCTCGTCGTCCTGATGCTGCATTTCCTCGATCTGTGCGCGCAGCGTGCGGATCTCCGCGCGCATGTCATCCATCTGCCTCAGCAGGTCCAGCATCGGGGAAGGCGCGTTGGCCTGCTGCTCCAGCGCGGCGACGCGGTCGGCCAGGCTCTGTCGCCGCTGCCCCAAGGCATCCGGCGCCAGCAGCACGAACAGCGCCAGCGCCGGGATCAGCATACGTGGATGCACCTTCACGACGGGCGCCTCAGGGCACCGTGTAGTTCAGGTCGACGCGGCGGTTCTGCGACCAGCACGCCTCGTTCGATTCGCGGCATTCCGGGCGTTCCTCGCCATAGCTCACCACGATCACCTGGCTGGCCGAGGCGCCCTGGGCTTGCAGTGCCTGTGCGACCGCGTTGCCACGGCGCTCGCCGAGACCGAGGTTGTATTCCTGGCTGCCGCGCTCGTCGGTATGCCCTTCCAGCGTGAGCCGGGCCATCGGACGGTCGCGCAGGTACTTGGCGTGGCAGAGGATCGCGTTCTGGGCTTCCGACTTGACGTTGTCCCGGTCCAGGTCGAAGTAGAAGGCGCGGATGCGCAGGCAGGCGTCGCGATCGAGATCGGCCTGGGTATAGGCGCCCGGCTTGGGCGTGTAAGGCGCGGTCGTGGCCTCGCCGGTCGAAGGCGCGGTCGGCGCAGCCGGCGTGGCAGGCGGCGGCGTTTCCTTCACTTTCTTGGAACAGGCCGCCATCCCGACGCAGGCCATGGCGACGAAGAGGAGTCGGGGAATCGGGTGCATGGTGTTCTCCTTGGCGATGTCGATCGGGATCAGGGTGTTTCGCTCAGCGTACAGGGCGATACGGCGACCAGGCCGGGTCGCGGACGTCCGCGCCGGCGGCGGGCAGGCGCTCGCGCACGCGGCCGTCTGCGGAAATGACATAGAGCGCGCCGCGGGATCCGTCCCGGCCGGCATACACCAGCATGCTGCCGTTCGGCGCAAAGGCCGGGGATTCGTCCAGCGATCCGGGCGAGAGCGGGCTCCAACGCGCGCTCCCCAATGAAGTGTCCATCAGCGCGATGCGGTAGCTGTTGCCACTGCCCTGCACCACGGCAGTCTTCTTGCTGTCGGGGGACAGCGCCGGGTCGGCGTTGTAGCCACCCTCGAAGGTGACCCGCGTGGCTGCGCCGCCGCTGGCCGAGGCACGATAGACCTGCGGGCGGCCGCCGCGGTCGGAGGTGAAATAGAGGTAGGCGCCGTCGGCGCTCCAGGCCGGTGCGGTGTCGATGCCGGACTGCCGCGTGACCTGGGTCAGGCCCCGGCTGCCGAGGTCCATCACGTAGATCTCGGGATCGCCGCTGCGCGAAAGCGTCATCGCCAGCCGGCGGCCATCAGGCGAGAACGCCGGCGCGCTGTTGATGCCGGGAAACGAGGTGACGCGCTCCCGCGCGCCGCTGGCGAGGTCCTGCACGTAGATCGCCGAATTCCCGCTCTCGAAGCTCACGTAGGCCAGGCTGCGTCCATCCGGGCTCCAGGCTGGCGACATCAGCGGCGCGCCGTAGCTGGCCACGCTGCGCGCGCCGTGGCCGTCCGCATCGGACACCATGATGCTGTAGCGCGATGCCTTGCCGACGCCCTCCACGGTCACGTAGGCCAGCCGCGTCCAGAACGCGCCGCGGGTCCCGGTGATCTTCTCGTAGACGTCGTCGGCAATCTGGTGGGCGATGTCGCGCAGGGCGCTGCCCGGACCGCTCTTGACCTGCCCGAGCACGCGCTGCTGGCCGGCCACGTCGAACAGTTCGTACTGCACGGCAAGATCGCCGACGACCCGTCCGACCAGCAGCCAGTCCTGGCCGAGGGTGCGCCAGAAGGGGAAATTCACCTCGCTGGTCTCGGTCGGACGTTCCACCATGTCCGCATCCGCCAGCGGCCTGAATTGACCGGAGCGGGCCAGGTCGGCCCGGATGATCGAGGCGATCTCGACGCCGGCATCGCCGCCGAAAGGGACCACGGCAATTGGCGTGGCGGCGTCGCGCCCACCGACGAGATCGACCTCCGCCTGTTGTGCGCGGGCCAGACCGGCGAAGGCGATCAGGGCGAGGGATAGCAGGAAGCGTTTCAGGTAAGCGGTGGCCATGCGGTCGTGAAGGACGATTCCGGTTCCCGGAAGATTAACGCGGCCCGGGGGGCAGGCTGAACATCGGGTTCAGGCTGTCGTCATGATGCCCGAAGAGAGGCATTCATCAGCGTGAAGGGTAGAAATTCACCACGAAGTCCCGCACCGGCAGGCGATTATCCGCATCCAGCGGCAGCGGGCTGGCCTTCTTCACTGCGGCCTCGACCGTACGCCGGTTGGCCTCGCTATAGGGACAATTCGGCTGCACTTCGGCAGACAGCACCTCGCCATCGGGCAACAGCTTGATCCGGATCGGGCATCTCAGGCCCCGCGGGATATCGTCCGGACGCCGCCACTGGCGTTCGATCTCGCCCACCACCAATCCCAGCCATTCGGCGGTGCTGTCCTTGCCCTGCCCGGCGCCGCTGCCCGGGCCGGGATTGGATGCAGCCGCGCCCCGGGCCTGTGCATCCGCCAGTTGCTGGGCACGTTGCGCAGCCAGGGAAGCAGCCCGTTTGCGCTTGGCCTCCGCCTCGGCTTTGGCCTTGGCGTCCGCTTCCTGCTGCTCGGCCAGGCGCTTTTTCTCTTCCGCCGCCAGCTGCTGTTGCTTCTGCAGCTCGGCCTGCCGTTCCTTGCGCTGCTTTTCCTGCTCGCGCTCGCGGGTTTCGCGGGCCTGCGCGTCAGGGCGCGCCTCGTCCCGGTCGCGTGTATCGGGGCGGTCTTCCTGTGCCGGCGGAGCAGGCTGTAACGGCTCGGCTGCATCCTGCGGCTCGGCGGGCTCCTGCATGGGTTGCGGCGGCTGGGGCTCCACCGTTTCCTCGGGCACTTCAGGCACGGCAGGCTCGGAATCGACCGGGACGGCCGGTGCCGACCGGACGCGATCGGCCAATGCCGCCTGCATCCGCGCAGACAGTTGACCGGCATCGACCATCTCGGCCTCGACCGCCGGTCCGCCACCCACCGGTTCGGCCGCGCGGCGCGTCCATTCCAGGCCCGCCAACGCCAATCCGAAGATCAGCAGGTGCAGCAACAGGGCCAAGGCCAGCGATTGCGCATTGTCGCTGCGGGTCTCCTTCATCCGGACGCGCCTCCCCGGGCGCGCCTGCGGGCGCGCGCAACGGTCATCGCACCGGGGTGCTCATCAGTCCGGCACGGGCCACGCCGGCATCGGTCTGCAGCGCGCTGAGCACGTCGTAGACGGTCTGGTAGGGCGCATTGGCGTCGCCGGCCACGTACACCGGCACGTCGGGACGATTGCGCACGAAGGCACCGACCTTGGCCACCATTTCCGCACGCGTCACTTCGCGGTTGGGATCGCCCTGCAGGGTGAGAAACAGGCGGCCGCCGCGATCCACGCTGACGATCACCGGGTCTTTCCTGTCCTGGATCGATTTCGCCGTGGATTGCGGCAAGTCGATGTCGACACCGAGGTTCAACAGCGGCGCGGTCACCATGAAGATGATCAGCAGCACCAGCATCACGTCGATGTAGGGCACGACGTTGATCTCGGCCTTGAGCTTGCGCTTCCTGTGGCGGCGGATGGCCATCGTCGTCGCCTCAGTCGGCCTGCGCCTGGCGCTGCAGGATCGAGGAGAACTCCTCCGAGAACGCGTCGTACTTCACCGCGACCCGCTCGACCTTGGTGGCGTAGCGGTTGTAGGCCCAGACCGCCGGGATCGCCGCGAACAGGCCCATCGCGGTGGCGATCAACGCCTCGGAGATGCCCGGCGCGACGGTGGCGATGGTCGCTTCCTTGACGTTGGCCAGGCCCTGGAACGAAATCATGATGCCCCACACCGTGCCGAACAGGCCGACGTAAGGGCTGATCGAGCCGACATTGGCGAGGAACTCCAGGTTCTGTTCCAGCCCGTCGATTTCGCGCGAGGCGGTGGCACGCATCGCGCGCTGCGCGGCCTCCAGTTGCAGTCGCCCGTCCTCGGCGGCGCGGCGGTTGCGCGACTTGTGGAACTCGCGGAAGCCGGCCTCGAAGATCGCTTCCATGCCGCCATCCTGATGGCGGCTGGCGGCGTCGTAGAGCTTGGACAACTCCGTGCCGGACCAGAAACGCTCCTCGAAACCGTCGGCTTCGCGCAGGGCGCGGTCGAGGACCTTCTTCTTGCGGATGATGATGACCCACGAGGCGATCGAGGCCAGCAGCAGCAACGCCATCACGATCTGCACCGGCAGCGAGGCGTGCAGGACCAGTTGCAGCAGGTTGATGTCGCCGGCGGCCGCATGCGGCACCGCGGATGCGGCGGCGAGCGCGGGTTCGAGCGCCTGGGTGGTGACTTGCAGCGCGACGTTCGGGGACGGCATCCAGTGTTCCTTCAGGGGGATTCGGGGTTCAGCCGCGCCAGCACGGCCTCGGGGATCGGCACCGGGCGGAAACGGTCGGCCGACACGGCGGCGACGCGCACCTGCGCACCGACCAGCAGTTCACCGTCGCGGCGCACTTCCTGTGCGATCACCAGGCTGGCACCGCGGCATTGTGCAAGACGCACGCTGACTGAAAGCCCATCATCGAGCCGGGCCGGCAGGCGGAAGTCGACGGCCATCGAACGCACGACGAAACACAGGTTGGCCTCGCGCAGCGCCTCCTGGCCAAAACCCAGCGCGCGCATCCACTCACTGCGGGCACGCTCCATGAAGGCCAGGTATTGCGCGTGGTAGACCACGCCGCCGGCATCGGTGTCTTCCCAATAGACGCGGACGGGATGCTGGAAATTGGCGGCTTCGCTCATCACCTCGCCTCGCTCACTTGCCCCCGGGCTGGTAGCGCATGCCCACCGAGGCCGGCGCGGTCGCCACGAAACCGCATTGCGCGTACAGGCGTTGCGCCTCGCCATCGGCCAACAGGCTGACGTAACCGGATTCGGGCACGTTGGCGCACAGCCAATCGGTGATCGCCGCCATGATCCGCTTGCCGAGGCCCTGACCCTGATACGCGGGCAGCACGGCGATGTCGACCACCTGGAAGAACAGCCCGCCGTCGCCGATGACGCGCCCCATGCCGACCACGTTCGCGCCATCGAACACCTGCACGGCGTACAGGCTGTTGGGCAGGCCGATGGCCGCGGCATCCGTGGTCTTCTCGCTCAGGCCCGCTTCCCGGCGCAGATGGCGATAAGTATCGATATCGGGCGTACTGGCGTGCAGGGTGAGGCTCAAGGCAGAGACTCCTCGCCGAACAGGCCGGCATCGCGTGTCTTCGGCTTGAAGCCCATGTGGCGATACGCCTTGTGGGTGGCCATGCGTCCGCGCGCGCTGCGCACGAGGAAGCCCTGCTGGATCAGGTAGGGCTCGATCACGTCCTCCAGCGTGCCGCGCTCTTCCGAGAGCGCCGCCGCGAGCGACTCCACGCCGACCGGGCCGCCGTCGAAGTTCTCGATGATGAGATGCAGCAGGCGTCGGTCAAGGTCATCAAACCCTTCCGGGTCCACCTTCAGCATCTGCATCGCGGCCGAGGCGACATCGCCATCGATCATGCCGTTCGCGCGCACCTGCGCGTAATCGCGCACGCGGCGCAGCAAGCGGTTGGCGATGCGGGGCGTGCCGCGCGCACGACGCGCGATCTCCGCCGCACCTTCGTCCAGGCACTGGATGCCGAGGATCTGCGCCGAGCGCCGCACGATGTGGGCGAGTTCCTCCGCACTGTAGAACTCCAGCCGCTGCACGATGCCGAAGCGATCGCGCAGCGGCGCGGTCAGCAGGCCCGCGCGCGTGGTCGCCCCGACCAGGGTGAAGGGCGGCAGGTCCAGCTTGATCGAGCGCGCGGCCGGGCCCTCGCCGATCATGATGTCGATCTGGAAATCCTCCATCGCCGGATACAGCACTTCCTCGACCACGGGCGAGAGGCGATGGATTTCGTCGATGAACAGCACGTCGTGCGGCTGAAGGTTGGTCAGCAGCGCGGCCAGGTCCCCCGCTCGCTCGATCACCGGGCCGCTGGTCACGCGCAGGCTGACGCCGAGCTCGTTGGCGATGACGTGCGAGAGCGTGGTCTTGCCGAGACCCGGCGGACCGAAAATCAGCACGTGGTCCAAGGCCTCGCTGCGGCCTTTCGCCGCATCGATGTAGATCTGCATCTGCTCCTTGACCGGCTGCTGGCCAAGATAATCGGCCAGCCGCTTCGGGCGCAGGCTGGCATCGACGGCATCGTCCTCGCGGGTGGCGTCGGGCGCGATCAGGCGGTCTTCGCTCATCCGGCTATGTTCGCATGCCCTCGCGCCCGATCACACGGGCACGAGACGCCCTCTGGCGATCAGTCCGGCTTCCTGCCCCGCATCGCCTCGCTTGCCAGCGCGAACGAGTGCTTGCGCGCCTCGTGATCAAAGATATTGCCGGTCAGCATCACCTCGTCCGGGCGATGGCGGTCGATGAAGGCGGCGATGCCCTCGCGCAGGTCGGTCTGGTCGCCGACCACGCTGCAGGTCAGGGCCTGGCCGACCATCGCCTTCTCCGCCGGAGTCCAGAACGATTCGATGTCGTCGATCGGCGGTGGCACCAGGCCCGGCTGGCCGCGGCGCAGGCGCACGAAGGCCTGCTGCTGCGTCGTGAACAGGCGCTCGGCTTCCGCGCGGGACTCGGCGCCGATCACGTTCAGCGCAAGCATCGCGTACGGCTGCCGCAGCCGCGCAGACGGCTTGAAGTCGCGGTGGTACAGGGCCATCGCCTCGTCCAGCGCCGCCGGCGCGAAGTGGGAAGCGAAGGCATACGGCAAGCCCAGGGCCGCCGCGAGCCGCGCGCCGAACAGGCTGGAACCGAGGATCCACACCGGCACGTCCAGCCCGGCGCCGGGCACGGCCTGCACCGGCTGGCCGGGCTCGACCGGCTCGAAGTAATGCAGCAGCTCCTGCACGTCCTGCGGGAACGCATCAGCGCTGTCGTGGTAGCGGCGCAGTGCTCGTGCGGTGGCTTGGTCGGTGCCGGGCGCGCGGCCCAGCCCGAGATCGATGCGACCCGGATACAGCGAGGCCAGCGTGCCGAACTGTTCGGCCACCTGCAGTGGCGCGGAGTTGGGCAGCATCACCCCGCCGGCACCGACGCGGATGCGCGAGGTGCCGCCGGCCACGTGCCCGATCAGCACGGACGTAGCCGCGCTCGCGATGCCGGGCATGTTGTGGTGCTCCGCCAGCCAGTAGCGCGTGTAACCGAGCGATTCGGCGTGGCGGGCCAGGTCCAGAGTGTTGGCGAAGGCCTGCGCCGGCGTACTGCCCTCGGTGACCGGGGCCAGGTCCAGCAGGGAAAACGGAATCGTGTCCATCCCTTCCAGATGACGGCGGACACGACCGGATTCAAGCACCGACCGCGCCGTCATGCGGTTTCAGGCCTATATCTGCACTTGCGTGCCCAATTCGACCAGCCGGTTGCCGGGGATCCGGAAGAACCCGGTCGCCGGCGCCGCATTGCGGTGCATGATCGCGAACAGCTTGTCGCGCCAGACCGGCATGCCGCGATGGGCGCTGGCGACGATGGTTTCGCGGCTGGCGAAATAGGTCGTATCCATCGGGTCGAAAGTCAGCTCGCACTGGTCGCAACTGCGCATCAGGGCTTGCGGCACATCCGGCGTCTCCATGAAGCCGAAGCGGATCAGCACGCGATAGAAGTCGTTGCCGGCGATCGAATCGATCTTCAGGCGCTGGTCTTTCGGCGCGTAGGGAACGTTCAAGGTCTCCACGGTCAGGATGACATTGCGTTCATGCAGGACCTTGTTGTGCTTGAGATTGTGCAGCAGCGCGTGCGGCACCACGCCCTTGTCGGCGGTCAGGAACACCGCCGTGCCCGGCACTCGGGCCGGCGGCGCCAGCATCAGACCCGGCAGGAAGCTGCCGAGCTGGATGCCTTCCTTGCGCACCTCGGCATGCAGCAACTCGCGGCCCCGCCGCCAGGTGCGCATGAACAGGAATACCACCAGGCCCAGCGCGATCGGGAACCAGGCGCCATGGAAGAACTTGGCGCCGTTGGCGATCAGGAAGCCGATGTCGATCACCAGCACGACCGCGCAAATCGGCAGCACCCACCACCGCGCACGCGGCCATGCCGACTTCGCCAGCAACCCCAGCAGCAGCGTGTCGATCAGCATCGTGCCGGACACTGACACGCCATAGGCGGAGGCCAGGTTGGTCGAACTGCGGAACACCAGCACCAGCGCGATCACGATCACCATCATCAGCCAGTTGATGCCTGGCACGTAGATCTGTCCGATGGTGTCGCTCGAGGTGTGCTGCACCTGCATGCGCGGGATGTAACCCAGCTGCATGGCCTGTCGCGACACCGAGAACGCGCCGGTGATCACTGCCTGTGAAGCGATGATCGCGGCCATCGTCGCCAACGCGATCATTGGCCATTGCGCCCAGTCCGGCACGCCGACGTAGAACGGATTCTTGACCGCCTCCGGATTCTCCAGCACCAGCGCGCCCTGCCCGAGATAGTTCAGCATCAGCGCCGGCAACACCACGAAATACCAGGCGTACTGGATCGGGCGCTTGCCGAAATGGCCCATGTCCGCGTACAGCGCCTCGCCGCCGGTCACCGCCAGCACCACGGCGCCGAGGATGAAGATGCCGTGCCAGCCGTGGGCCATAAAGAATTTCACGCCCCACCACGGATTGAGCGCCTGCACGACCTCCGGGTTGTGCCGGATGTTGATGACGCCGAGCACGGCGATCGCCACGAACCAGACCATGGTGATCGGACCGAACACCTTGCCGACCTTCGCGGTGCCGAAGCGTTGGGTGGAGAACAGCACCAGCATGATCAGCACTGCGATCGGCACGATCCAGTCGTGGAACTGCGGGGCGGCCACCTCGATGCCCTCCAACGCGCCGAGCACCGACACCGGCGGCGTGATCACGCTGTCGCCGAAGAACAGCGAGGCGCCGAAGATGCCAAGGATCCCGACCGCATAGGCACCGCGCCCGCCCTTGGGCAGCGTTCGCTGGGCCAGCGACATCAATGCCATGATGCCGCCTTCGCCATCGTTGTCCGCGCGCATGATGATCATCACGTACTTCACCGTGACCATGATCATCAGGGCCCAGAAGATCAGCGACAGCAATCCGAGCACTTCGGCCGGATCGCTGGCATTCAACCCGTAGTGGGGGATGAAGGCTTCCTTGATCGTGTAGAGCGGGCTGGTGCCGATGTCGCCGAACACCACGCCGATGGCGCCGACGATCAGGCCGGTCAGGCCGACCTTGCCATGGCCATCCGGGTGACGGGTGGCCGGCTGCCCGCGATCCGAATCCGAATTCATACGTGACCCCAGGAGACCAAGGCGCGCATGGTACGCCTCTAGCGCAGCGCCTGCTGCAAGGCCTTGCGGATGATCGCTTCGGCCGTATCGCCCTCCGCCGCGGCCTTCCTGGCCATGCGTTCGGCTTCGGCCGGCTTGTAGCCCAACTGCTGCAGGGCGATCAGGGCCTCGGACAGTGGATCCAGGGCCCGTCCGGCCTGCGGCGAGGTCGGGCCGCCGGCAAAATCCACGGCGCGGTCGCGCAATTCGACCACCATGCGCTCGGCGGTCTTCTTGCCGATGCCGGGGATCCGCGTGAGCGCGGTGACGTCCGAGGTCTGCACCAGCCGCGCGAACTCGTCCACTGACACGCCCGACAGCACCGCCAACGCGATCTTCGCGCCGATGCCGCTCACCTTCTGCACGTCGCGGAACAGGCGGCGCTCGGCCTCGGAGAGGAAGCCGTACAGCGAGACGCTGTCCTCCTTCTGCGCATAATGGGTGAACAACGAGACTTCGCGCCCCACCTCCGGCAAGTCGTAGAAGGTGCTCATCGGCGCCTCCAGCTCGTAACCGACGCCGTGCACGTCCACCACCAGCCACGGCGGCTGCTTGTGGATGAGCACGCCCTTGAGTCGTCCGATCATTGAATGCTTTCCTTCGAATGGAACACTGCGCCATCCATGGCGTTGGATGCCGGCTTCGGGCCGCACGGTCCGGCCATTCCTGGGCACGCGTTCAACGGCGCACGCGGAGGCGATGCCTCGTGAACGCGCCGTCTCATCTCCTGCCCCATGCCTGCCGCACGCCCACGCCCAGCCGCGCAGCGCTCGCGCGCACGTGCGCATGCGTGATCGCCACGGCCAGCGCATCGGCGGCATCCGCCTGCAGCTTGCCTTTCAGGTTCAGCATCACGCCGACCATGTGCTGCACCTGCGCCTTGTCCGCGCTGCCCTTGCCCACCAGCGCCAGCTTCACTTCCTTGGCCGCATATTCCGCCACCTTGAGGTCGCGCGCCACGCAGGCGGCGATGGCCGCGCCGCGCGCCTGGCCCAGCTTCAGCGCGCTCATCGCGTTGTTGGACAGGAACACTTGTTCGATGGCGACTTCGTCGGGTTTGTGTTCTTCGATCAGCGCCCACAGGCCATCCAGCAGCAGGCGCAGGCGCTGCGGGAAATCTTCCGCCTTCATCAGCAGCAGCGGCGCGTGGTGGACATGCGCCATGCGGCCGTCCGCGGCCACATCGATCACGCCCACGCCGGTGCGCTGCGAGCCGGGATCGATGCCCAGAATGCGGACTGTCGCCACGCCTTGCTCAGGCCGGCAGCTCGACGTTGCTGTAGACCGCCTGCACGTCGTCGAGCTCGTTGAGGCGGTCGAGCAGCTTCTGCACCTGCTCCGCGGTCTCGCCCTCCACCGCGACGTCGTTGTCGGCGCGCATCGTCACCTCGGCGAAACCGGGCGCGAGATCCGCTACCTCCATCGCCGCCTTCACTTCGCCGAAAGCCTCGGGCGCGGTGATCACGTCGATCGCGCCATCGTCATACACCACCACATCCTCCGCGCCGGCCTCGATGGCGGCTTCGGTGATCGCGTACTCATCGGCGCCGGCGTCGTAGCTCAGCACGCCGAGCTTCCTGAACATGAAGGCGACGGAACCCTCTGCGCCCATGTTGCCGCCGTGCTTGCCGAACGCGTGGCGCACTTCGGCCACGGTGCGCACCTTGTTGTCGGTCAGCGATTCGACGATCACCGCGACGCCGCCGGGCGCATAGCCCTCGTAGCGGATTTCCTCGTATTCGACGCCTTCCAGCTCGCCGGTCGCCTTCTTGATCGCGCGTTCGATCACGTCCTTCGACATGTTGACCGACAGGCCCTTGTCGATGGCGCTGCGCAGGCGCGGATTGCCGGCCGGATCGCCGCCGCCGGCGCGGGCGGCCACGCCGATCTCGCGGATCACCTTGGTGAATATCCTGCCGCGCTGCGCGTCGACCGCGTTCTTGCGGGCTTCGATGGAAGGGCCTCTACCCATGGGCTAGCGTGCCGACTGTATTGAAGATGGCGATTTTACTTGATTGCCGGCCCGGTAGACGGCCACGATTGGCCGTATCCTCCGGGATCGCGGCAATGTTTCCGATGATGCACCGCCTTGTACGGACTAGAGAGGGCCGGCAATGACGACGGATTACGACCTGATCGCAGCCGAGTACAAGCGCGCCAAGCAACAACCCTGGCGCATGCATCTGGAGTACCACACCCTGTTCGGGCTGCTGGGCGACCTGGACGGCAAGTCGGTGCTGGACCTGGCCTGCGGCGAAGGCTTCTACACCCGCTTCTTCAAGCGCAACGGCGCCCGGCGCGCACTGGGCGTGGACCTGTCGCGGGGCATGATCGATCTCGCCCTGGAGGAAGAACGGCGTGCGCCGCTGGGGGTCGAATACCTGCAGCACGACGCCCTGACCCTGGACCTGGGCGCGAGTTTCGACCTGGTTGCGGCCGCCTATCTGCTCAACTACGCCAACGACTACGATGCGCTGCTAGGGATGAGCCGCGCGATCGCGCGCCATCTCGTGCCCGGCGGGCGCTTCGTCACCGTCAACAACAACCCGCTGCATCCCCGCGAGCGCTTTGCCGACAGCCGGAAGTACGGCTTCACCAAGCGCGCCGACGAACCCTTGGCGGAAGGCACTCCGGTCGCCTACCTGTTCCATCTGGATGACGGGCAGACCTTCGAGATCACCAACTACCACCTCGACATCGCCACCCATGAGCGCGCGCTGCGCGAAGCCGGGTTCCGCGACATCGCCTGGCATGTGCCCGTGCTGGCCCCCGGCGCCGCGGACGGCCACCCACCCGGCTACTGGGAGACCTTCCTGCAGCACCCACCGGTCATATGCCTGGAATGCACCCTCTGACGGCGCGCGATTCCTTCAGCGCCTGAAACGCCCTTCGCGCAGGAAAACCAGCGTCTGCGCCACTACATCGCGCGAGAACACCAGCCCGGTATGGCTGCAGTGGACGATGCAATGATCGGCAATGCCGGGCAGGCAGGTCTCCTCCACGCCGACCGTGCCGTCCGATGTACCCTCGAAGCGCGAAAACAGCCGCCCCAGCCCGCGCGGCACGTCCCCGGCGATCACCCCGACCTCGGCTTCGCCATCCCAGTCCCGCAATCCGGCCTGCAGCATCGGCGCGCTGCGCCCCAGCAATGGGCGCGACCAGGCACGTGAGGCGATCGTGCGGGCAGTCGCGCTACCGCGCAACGGTGAACCCAGGCAGACCACTCGCCGAATGCCGGCGTCCGGCGCGGCGCGCAGCGCCTCCAGCGCAATCAAGCCGCCCAGGCTGTGGCCGACGATGGCCGCGACACCGCCCACGCGCAGGCGTTCGGCGAGGCGCGGGATCGCTTGCGCCGGGCCACCCAGCACGCTGGGATAGCCGAACAGCCGCGGCTCGTAGCCCTCGCGACGCAGTGCGGCTGCCAGCGGGCGCAACCACCAGTCGGCGTTCAGCAGGCCGTGGACCAGCAGAATCCGCGGCGATGGGTTTTGCGACGCTGAAACGGACAGGCTGATTCCTCGATTTCCCGGAGCGTGGTGCACCTCGAATCGGGAATGTAGCGGCTCCGGCGCATGCGCGCATGCCGGCCTCAGCGGGAAAGGAGATCGCTACACTGGGGCATGGACAATGCCCGCCCCCATCGCGCGAACCCGACCCGGCGCCTGGCCCGCCTGTTGCTCGGGCTGCTGGCGATCCAGGCATTCGTCGCACTGGCCGCGGAAGGCCCGACAGTTCCGCTCGACGATGGCCCCCATGTCTTCCACGCCAATGGCGGCATGCGCGCATTCTGGGTCTGCAATGGCCTGGTGCTGAGCGAAGGCGTGCCGCCCGAAGGCATCGTGACGCCACGTTGCGGCTACCCGCATCCATTGGCGATGCCACCGCGCACGACAATCGATGACGCCACGCCGTATCGCGACGGGCGCATCGTCGCGGTCTCCGACATCCACGGCCAGTACGGACTGCTGCTGCGCCTGCTCCGCGCGAACGGCATCATCGATGCCGGCGACGGCTGGGCGGCCGGCAGCACGCACATGGTCGTGGCCGGCGACGTGATGGACCGCGGCGACCGCGTCACCGAAGCGCTCTGGCTGCTGCTGGACCTGCAACGGCAGGCACGCCGGGCCGGCGGCGACGTGCATTTCCTGCTCGGCAACCACGAAACCATGGTGCTGGGCGGCGACCTGCGCTACGTCAACCCGAAGTACGCCGTCGTCGCCCGCCTGCTGGGCCGCAGCGTGCCGGGCCTGTACGCGCGCGACAGCGTGCTGGGCGAATGGATTTACGCGCGGCCGGTGCTGCTCAAGCTGGGCGACACGTTGTTCCTGCATGGCGGGATCGCGCCGGACGAGCTCGAACTGGCGCTGCGCATCGACGAGACCAACGCCGCCTATCGCGCTTCATTGGGGAAACCCAAGAACGAAGTGCGCGCCGATCCCGCCACTGCCCGCCTCTACGACGGCAAGCAGAGCCCGATCTGGTATCGCGGCTATTTCGACGGCCGGATGACGCCGGAGGACGTGCGCGCGCTGACCGGGCGCCTGGGCGTGGCGCGGATCGTGGTCGGGCACACCACCCAGAAGCACGTCAGCAGCCTGCATGGCGGGCGCGTCATCGCCATCGACGGCGGCATCAAGAACGGCGAGTCCGGCGAACTGCTGTTCATCGAGGACGGCAAGTTGAGCCGGGGCCTGCTCGATGGCAGCCGCACGTCGCTGCCGGAGTTCCCAGCCGCCTCCGGTTACGAGGACTGACGCGCCTCAGTCGGCGGTCAACGATTTCCTGTAGATGAATTCCAGGTCGCGGGCCTCGCCGACCGGGTACAGGTATTCACCGACTTTTCCATAGCCGTGGCGCGCATAGAAACGCTGCGCGCCGTGGTTCTCGCTCCACACGCCGATCCAGATCGCGGCCGGGCCGTTGCGGCGCATCCAGTCCTCGGCCTCCAGGAACAGCTTCGCGCCCCAGCCGCCGTTCTGTGCGGATTGGCGCAGATACAGGCGTTTCAGTTCCAGGTCCCCGGGCTGCACCCCGTCGTGCGGCAAACCGCACGGACCTGCGAATGCGTAGCCCTGCACGTCGCCGCCATCGTCTTTCAGCAGCCAGGCCACCGCGCCCTGCTCGTCCAGCGCATCGCGGTATTTCCCCGGCGCATAGGCGAAATCGAGATGCCAGGTCAGGTCTTCCGGCGTGTAGAGGTGGCCGAAGGTCTCGATGAAGGTCTCACGCGAGACCGCCGCCAGCGCCTCGGCATCGGCGGCACTCGCACGACGGATCCGCCGGCTCATCGGTGGGTCAGCATCAGAAGATGCCCATCCGGATCGCGGAGGCCGAACTCGCCATCAGGACAATAGGGCGGATGCCGCATCTCGCCGGCCTCAAGGCCCGCTGCCGCGAGTTCCGCATGCTTGGCGGCGATGTCCGGGTAGTACAGGTACAACAGCACCTGAGATGCCTTCGCGCCGGCCTCCCCGACGGACAGGGTCACCATCAGGTCGGCGAAACCGGACTGCAGGTAGGCCCAGCAGAGCCGCCCTTCGGGCGCATAGTCCTGCGCCAGCGTGAAACCGAGCTGTGCATAGAAATCGATCGAGCGCCGGACATCCGACACGGGCAGCATCGCGGTGCACCGCACCGGCCCGGAGGCGGTCATGCCGGCTTGGCCTCGCGCACCTGCACGTGCACCTCCGCCAGCTGCGCGTCCGGGATCGGCGACGGCGCGCCGGTCATCAGGCATTGCGCGCCGGTGGTCTTGGGGAAGGCGATCACGTCGCGGATCGACTCGCTGCCGGCCATCAGCGCGGCGATGCGGTCGATGCCGAAGGCGATGCCGCCGTGCGGCGGCGCGCCGTACTTCAGCGCGTCCAGCAGGAAGCCGAACTTGGCCGTGGCCTCCTCCGCGCCGATGCCGAGCAGTTCGAACACCACGCTTTGCATCTGCGAGTTGTGGATGCGGATCGAACCGCCGCCGATCTCGTTGCCGTTCAGCACCATGTCGTAGCCACGACTCACCGCAGTCTTCGCATTCGCGCGCAGGTCGTCAATGGAATCCACCGCAGGTGCGGTGAACGGATGGTGCAGGGCGACGTAGCGGCCTTCTTCTTCGTCCCACTCGAACATCGGGAAGTCGGTGATCCACAGCGGTTTCCACTCGTTCGCGGCTACCGAGACAACACCGAACAATGTGTCCTTCCCAGCCTTGAGCCGAACAGCCCCCATGAAATCGCAAACTTTTTTATATGGACCTGCACCAAAGAAAACGATATCCCCGTTCTCAGCACCAACATGCTTTAAAAGCGCTGAGAAAGAATCTGAGCTGAAGAATTTTGCAACTGGTGAATTGATTACACCTGCATCATCGATTTTGGCGTAAGCCAAGCCTTTAGCCCCAAACTTGGCCGCATGAGTGGCAAATTCGTCAATTTCCTTTCGTGATAACGAAGCGCCACGTGGGATGCGCAGCGCGGCCACGCGGCCATCGGCATCGTTGGCGGCGGCGGTGAACACGCCGAATTCGCAGTCCTTCACCAATTCGGCGACATCGACCAGCTCCAGCGCGATGCGCAGGTCCGGCTTGTCGGAGCCGTAGCGGCGCATCGCCTCGGCATAGGTCATGCGCGGGAATTCGGCGGCCAGTTCCACACCCGCGACGTCGCGGAACACGTCGCGGATCATCGCTTCCACGGTGTCCTGCACGTCGCGCTCGGACACCCACGCGAATTCCATGTCGAGCTGGGTGAATTCCAGCTGGCGGTCGGCGCGCAGGGCTTCGTCGCGGAAGCAGCGCGCGATTTGATAATAGCGATCGAAGCCCGCCATCATCAGGATCTGCTTGAACAGCTGCGGACTCTGCGGCAGCGCGTAGAACTCGCCCGGGTGCATGCGCGCCGGCACCAGGAAATCGCGCGCGCCTTCCGGCGTGGCCTTGGTCAGGATCGGGGTCTCGATGTCCTGGAAACCGCGCGCGTCCAGCCAGTGGCGCAGGGCGCTGACCAGGCGAGTGCGGGTGCGCATCTTGCGCTGCATCTCCGGGCTGCGCAGGTCCAGGTAGCGATACTTCAGGCGCACGTCCTCGCCCGGGTTCTCGTGGTGGTGGAACGGCAACGGCTCGGCCTTGTTGAGGACTTCGATCTCCTCAGCCAGCACCTCGACCTTGCCGGTGCGGATCTTGTCATTCACGGCCTGGCGCGCGCGCACCGTGCCGGTCACCCTCAGGCAGCTTTCCAGGGCCAAGTCCCCGACGATCCGGAACAGCTCGCCCATGTCCGAATCCACGACGATCTGGGCCACGCCTTCGTGATCGCGCAGGTCGGTGAACACCGTATGGCTCTGGACGCGGTTGGTGTTGACCCAGCCGCACAGGGTCACGGTCTGGCCGATCAGCGATTCGTCGATCAGGCCGCAGAAATGGGTACGCATGGGGACTCCGGGAACGCGTGTCAGGCCGGCGACGTCGCCGACGAACCCGATATTTTAGCCCGGTTGGCCAGTGCGGGAGGGCTGGATGCGACGGGCCGTGCGGTCAGGGGGCCGGGTCGGCCTTCGGCTTGGCGGGCGCGGCTTCCGTCTTGGCAGCCGGCTTGGGCGTTGCATCCGGCGCCGGCTTGGCGCCTTCCCCGCCCTCACCGGCCAGGTTGCGCTTCTTGTCGCCGTCCTTCTTGAAGTCGGTCTCGTACCAGCCGCCGCCGGCCAGGCGGAACTGCGGCGCGGTCAGCTGGCGGCGCACCGTGCCTTCGGCACCGCAGGCCGGGCACGCGGTCGGATCGGCGTCGGACAGCTTCTGCAAACGGTCGAAACCGTGTCCGCAGGCATCGCAGGCGAAGGCATAGATCGGCATCGGGAGGCAAACCGGGAAGACTGACTGCGGATTTTGCGACGACTGGGCATCGTTTCAAGTCCATTGCGCAATCCCCCTGTATGGTTGACCCGATTCCCCAAGGATTTCCCGCCATGCAGACTCGCGCCGTCCTCGCCGCCGCCGTGATCGCCCTTGGACTGGCAGGAGCCGGCTGGTTCGCCGCGCAGGGCATGACCAAGCTGCGGACCGCCGACCGCTACGTCACCGTGAAGGGTTCGGCGGAAAAGATCGTCGATGCCGACCTGGTGGTCTGGCCGCTGTCGCAGACCGTGGGCGGCAATGAACTCGGCGCGGTACAGGGCCAACTGGAGGCGAACACCCAGACCATCCGCGGTTTCCTGACCTCGGCCGGCTTCAAGGACGACGAGATCGTGGTCAGTCCGCCGCGCCTGGAAGACCGCTGGACCTACGCGTATGGCGACAACCGCCCACCGGAGCGCTACCGCTATTCCAACACCGTCACCCTGCGTACCGGCCGGGTCAAGGAAGCGCTGGCAGCGTTGCGCCGCAGCGGCGACATCGTGGCGCGCGGGGTGATGCTCAACACCGAGGAAGCCGGCGGCCCCGACTTCGACTACACCGGACTCAACGACATCAAACCGGCGCTGATCGCCGAAGCCACGGCCAACGCACGCAAATCGGCCGAACAGTTCGCCAAGGACTCCGGCGCACGCATCGGCGGCATCCGCAGCGCCAATCAAGGTGTGGTCAGCATCGAGAACCGCGACGCCGGCAGTCCGCAGATCAAGAAGATCCGCGTGGTCACCACGGTCGAGTACTTCCTGAAAGACTAGCGGCGCGCCCCGTCACCAGCCCCAGGGCGTTGGCGGCAGCGGCACCGGCCGGGTCAGGTCGAACTCGACGCGGAATTTGCGGCCGTTCGGGCGTGACAGTTCGTACACAAACCTGTTCGGGTGGATTTCCATCGCCCAGGTGTTTTCCAGCGAGGCATTCAGCCCACCGGATCTGAACATGGCGATGGAGTCGGCATCGACCGGAAACACCTGCCGTTCGCTGCTTCCGGCATCGCGGCTGTCGCCACCGTACATCGTCATCGCATCCGGGCTGCCGTCTTCATGGCGATGGTCATGCTTCAGGCGCAGACTCGAAGCGGTGCGCGTGAGTATCCACGTGCGCGACCGGTCCTCGCCGACATGGAAGGGTATTTCGATGCGCCGCGACGGCATGTCGCAGCCGCGCACCTGCATCACCAGCCGCTTGCCTTCGAATGCATCGGGCGTGGCCTGCCTGGGCACGTTGGCAACGATGCGGCCCTCATAGGCCTTGCCGCAGTGCATGGCGATGGCAGCCATGAACGCGTCCGCCGGCGCGACGGCAGGGGCCGGGCGGGAGGCGCAGGCCGAGGCGGCGAGCATGCAGGACGAAAGCACGACGGCAGCAATGGGTTTCATCCCCGCAACCTAATCGCACCCATTCCGCGACGCAATCTCAGACATCGTAGAGTTCGAGCAACTCGGCTTCGGCATCCGCAAGCTCCTCGCGCAGCTGCATCTGCATGCGACCGAGGTCGGCCACACGCCCCGCATCGGAATACACCGCGGGATCTGCCATCTGCGCCTCGCATTCGGCCAGTTTCTCTTCCAGCCGCGCCACGCGGACTTCGGCCTTCTCCAGCTTGTGCGGGTTGATCTTGCCGGCGGGCTTCTTCACTGCAGGCGACACCGCAACGGGTTCGACGGCCTTGGCGGGCGACTTGTCCGGCTTTTCGTCGCCGGGCGCGGGCCGCGTGCGCAGCCATGCCGCGTAATCGTCGAGATCGCCATTGAACGGCTCGACCACGCCATCGTGCACGCGCCAGTACTCGTCGCAGACCAGGCCAATCAGGTGGCGGTCGTGGCTGACCATGACGATCGCGCCATCGAAATCGGACAGCGCCTCGGCCAGTGCCTCGCGCATGTCGAGGTCGAGATGGTTGGTCGGTTCGTCCAGCAGCAGCAGGTTGGGCTTGCGCCAAGCGATCAGCGCGAGCGCCAGCCGCGCCTTCTCGCCACCGGAGAAATTGTCGATCGGCTCGAACGCGCGATCACCCGCGAACTGCCAGCGGCCGAGGAAGTTGCGGAAATCGAGCGTCGCGGTGTTCGGTGACAATTCCTTCAGGTGATCGATGGGCGAAGTACCCGCCACCAGCGACTCCACCGTGTGTTGCGCGAAGTAGCCGATCACCAGATCCGGATGCGCGACGCGTTCGCCCGCCATCGGGGTCAATTCGCCGACCAGGGTCTTCACCAGCGTGGACTTGCCTGCACCATTCGGGCCGAGCAGGCCGATGCGATCACCCGCTTCCAGCCCGAAGCCGACATCGTCCAGGATCTTCGCATCCGCGCCGTAACCGGCATCGACATGGCGCAGCGACAGCAGCGAGTTCGGCATCTTCACCGGTTCCGGCAGGTCGATGTGCACGCCACGCTCGACGCGCACGGCCTCGGTGCCGGCCAGTTTCTCCAGCCGCTTCATGCGCGACTGCGCCTGCTTGGCCTTGCTGGCCTTGGCCTTGAAGCGGTCGATGAACTTCTGCAGGTGGGCGCGCTCGGCTTGTTCCTTGTCGTGCGCGATCTGCTGCTGGCGCAGGTGCTCGGCGCGCTGGCGCTCGAACGCGGTGTAGTTGCCGACGTACAACTTGGCGCGGCCATCGTGCAGATGCAGGATGTGGGTGGTGACGTTGTCGAGGAACTCGCGGTCGTGGCTGATGACCAGCAACGTGCCGTCGTAGCGACGGAGCCAATCCTCCAGCCAGACCACGGCATCGAGATCCAGGTGGTTGGTGGGTTCGTCGAGCAGCAACAGGTCGCTCGGCGTCATCAATGCACGCGCCACGTTGAGGCGCACACGCCAGCCGCCGGAAAAATCCGCGACCGGGGTATCGTGGGTGTTCGCGGCAAACCCGAGGCCGTGCAGCAACTTGCCCGCGCGTGCTTCGGCGTCATAGCCGTTCAATTCGGCCAGGTGATGGTGCGCTTCGGCGACGGCCTCCCAGTCCTCGGCCGCCATCGCGTCACGCTCGGCACGCACCGCGACGTGCAGCACGTCATCGCCCGACAGCACGAAATCCAGGGCCGGGTCCGGCAGGTGTGGGGTTTCCTGCGCCACGCTGGCGATGCGCGCCTTGCCCGGCAGGTCCAGATCGCCCTTGTCGGGTTCGACATCGCCCAGCAAGGCGGCGAACAGGGAGGATTTGCCGGCGCCATTGCGGCCGACCACGCCCACGCGGTAACCAGCGTGCAGGGCGAGATCGACATCGGACAGCAGCAGGCGTTCGCCACGCCTGAGGGCGAAATTGCGGAAGGAAATCATCCGCCTATTGTAATTGGGGCGGCGTCCTTGCTGCCCCTGTGACGCATCTTCAATTACTCGGCCGGGTGCCAGCGCAACGACAGCAGCCAGGTGCGGCCGGCCTGGTTGTACCAGCGCGCGGTCTCGTACTCGCGGTCGAACACGTTGGCGACGGAGAGCTGCAGGCGCCAGTCATCGCTCATGCGCAGGCCGGCGCGCAGATCGGTCGTGGCATAGCCGCCCATGCGCACGCGGTTGGCCGGGTCATCGAAACGCGTACTGTTGCCATTCACGCTGGCACCCAGGCTGAAACGGCCGAAGTCGCGGTCGGCATCGATGCGCGCCATCCGCTTGGGCCGGCGGTTGAGCTGGTTGCCATCGAGTGCGCCCGGTGTTTCGTTGCGCGGATCGATCAGGCTCGCGGTCGCATTGACGTCCCAGCCGGCGACATCCAGGCCCAGCATCGCCTCCAGGCCGCGCACGCGCGCCAGCTGTACGTTGTCGGGCATGCCGTAAGGGCTTGTCGGCGACGTCAGGGCCGGGTTGTACACGATGAGGTCGCGCAGGCGGTTCTGGTAGCCACGCAGCGACCATTCGCCCCAGCCATGGCGACCTTCGATGCCCAACTCGATGCTGCGCGAGCGCTCCGGACGCAGGCCTGGGTTGCTGAAGCCCGGGTAGTACAGGTCGTTGAAGGTCGGCGCGCGGAACGCCGTGCCATAGGAGGCGGTCAAACGTAGGGCCTTACCGAAATCCCAACCCCAGGCCAGGTTGCCGGTGGTCGCGCCGCCGAACTGGCTGTTGTCCTCGTGACGCAGCCCGGCTTGCCAATGCTGGCTGCCGGCCTGCATGCGCCACTGCCCGAACAGGGCGCGGCTGAGCCGATGATCGACATCGAACACCGTCGTGCCTTCGACCTCGTCGCGCTGCCAGTCGAAACCGACGCTCAACAGGTTGGTTTCTCCACCAATGTCGGCCTGCAGGCTGGCGCTGTCACGATGCGTCGTGATGCGCCCCGATTGCGCACCGGTCGCCCCGACGATGCTGCGCGAGTCATCGTGATTGCGCCCGGCGTTGAAATGCAGCGCGAATGCTTCACTCGGCGCATAACGCAGGTGCGCGCCGGTGACCTGTTGCACGTTCTCGTTCTCGTTGGCCCAGCCGCCGTCGAATTCGTTCATGCCTTCGGCGCGCAGCACTCGCGCATCGGCCTGCCACTGGTCGTTGAAGTCGATGCCGCCCGCCAGGCGCACCGAATCATTGCGATAGCCGTCGCGGTCCGGCTCGATCCTGCCGCAGCCGGCGAAGGTCACCGGGTCGCCATTGCAGGCGTTGAAGCCGCGCGTCTGCTCGTGGGCGACGCCGACCGAGTACCAACCCCGCGCACTACGACCGCGAAGGCCAGCATCCGCCTTGTAGGTACTCTCGCTGCCGATGGCGACGCCGAACTCGGGGTGCACGCCCGGCTCGCCGCCGCCGCGGGTGAAGATCTGGATCACGCCACCCATCGCCTCCGAGCCGTACAGCGACGACAACGGACCGCGCACGATCTCGATGCGCTCGATCTGCGAGACCGGGATGTCCCACACCGCCGCCATGCCATTGGTCGGCGCGCCGACCTTGACCCCATCGACCAGCACCAGCACCTGCCCGGGGCTGGTGCCGCGCAGGAACAGCCCGGACACCTTGCCCGC
>Ga0209793_1000500_pt1 | contig 42736 bp, 24 predicted proteins | sample EBPBio122009_DNA_FD_185863 | JGI IMG/M metagenome (GOLD analysis project Ga0209793, IMG submission 185863) | Wastewater treatment Type I Accumulibacter community from EBPR Bioreactor in Madison, WI, USA - Reactor 1_2/2/2009_ DNA (SPAdes) (version 2) | ecosystem: Engineered > Bioreactor > EBPR >... | reverse complement strand
CCGCGCCAGGCTGAACCGCACGCGCGACGACTTACGGGCCGTCGCCACGGCAGGTGGAAACGAAACGGCGGGGATGGGAATGGTGGGCCGTGAAGGATTCGAACCTTCGACCAAAAGATTAAAAGTCACCTGCCTAAATCATACAAATCAATCACTTAAAAGAAAACAAATTACGGAACCCTTGCCGTCAAACGCCTATTTCGCAGGCATGCGCGAAGTGATTTTACGGAGCCGAAATGCGCCCCTGTGCTGCCCTACCAGCACTGCGCTGCGGGGCCTCCATTCTGGAACGCCGAGAGCCGACAACCCTAAATCGCCCTGAAGCCAATGCAGACACTCTTTCGTGATCTCAAACAATAAAGCGAAATAACGAAGAGCCGGCATAGCCGGCCCTTCGTTCATTGCCGCCTTCAAGGCATCGCGAAAAAGATTGGCACTGATAAATCTTTCTCGAACACAGCAACTAGCGAGAAAAAATCAGCCCCCACTCACTTGGCTCACGCTTCCAGGTGCGCTCCCAATCTCGAAACCCGGGGACACATATTCACAACCGCCATCATCTTTCAATCGCAGCCTTAGCTGCTGCGAGGCAGCCCCTTCTGGACGCTGTGGAAGAAACACGGATAGGAGCACTCTTCCACCGCGGAGAAGTGACAATTTTTTGCGAGGAGCAAGGAACTCCTCAAGCTCCGGGCTGTAATCGCTCCAAATCTGGCCGCCATCATTGGATTCCAGAGAGAAAAAACGCCCGTGAATCATCAAAGGGGAGTCGGCGCTGTCTAACGGAATCGTTAACGCTCGCGACCCCGAGTTCTTTACCTCGAAAATTCCGTAAAGAATTCTTGTTTCGCGATCTTCGGCCAACTTCTCTCCCACATATGCCACTGATACCTTACTTGCAGCTTCCGAACATATGTTCTTCCCTGAACCAGCATAAGCAGACCCGGCGCCAAACAGCGCCAGTAACGTAAAAAATATGGCTGCGTTCATTTTCATGGAAATCGCAAAGGCACCTTTATTTACTTGACTCCATGCCGGTCGACAAAACTAAATCCCATCACTCATCCGAACCGGGACCAAAGCAACGCCCCCCCATAGGATCGATAGAATCGATCGTAGGACAATATTTCAATCCGATAACCCCATCTTCATTTCCATCCTTCGCTGCCTGCTGAAGCCAAAATAAGGCGCGAATTCTTTTATTCTTCTCTTCGCTCGTTCTAAGCAACTGATAAGCTCTGAACTTCGCCTTCGAATCGCCGTTCTCAGCCCCGATCAATGCCCATAACAGTGCTTGCTCTCTGTTATTCCTTTGCCTCTTTCCCGCACCACCATAAAGATAGCTATTCGAAATTCGCATGGCGGCCTCGCCATCCCCGGCATTCGCATTCTCTGCCAAGGACGCCACCTCTTTCGATGTCAAGCTGTAGTCAATATTTGCGACACTAATTTTCTCCTGCGCATGTATAGAATTAGCAGAAGAAACGAGCACAGCAAGGGCAACTACCTGCAACTTTTTCATTGGACGCATGATCGTCATTCCTTTGGTGGCGCAAAATATACCCAATCACCCGAACGGTTTGGATTCGGCCCATCTGCATTCACAATATCCAACGGAGTATCGTATTCATACCTGCTTTTGCTTGGGCCAATGGAGAACCAAGCATAGTCGTCTGCCGAATTATAATGCATCCAGCCCCAATTATCAGGAGCTCCGACCCACTGCTTGGCGGCCCTTGCTAGATAGTACGCATATGGACGCCTACTACGCCCACGCGGCTTTGCTCCCGTATTGCAAGCATAAAGAACTATCCGCTTTCCAGAACATCCCGCGGTTGCACTAATCTTCCGAGCAAGGTCCCTTGGCGAATAGCCCGCAACATCAGATGGCGTTCCATGACCTCCCACAATGCACTCGTCCTCATTATCAGGTATTAGATTGAAGGTATACCATGCACTCCCTTTGCTCCTATCTTCTGGAAAGAGGTTCAATTTTACGAGCCCCAGTTTATCTGCGTATTTGAGCGAATTATTCGCCACATATGAATAGGTGCTCATCCCACCATTGAGTCCAATCGGATCACTCTCAACGTACCTCCCTGTCGCCGGATCATAGTCCCGGAAGTAGTTGTAGTTCATCCCCGAGGCGCTGTCGTACCGCTGCCCCGGGAACCGCATGTCATACACGAACGCGGTGCCGTCGCCGTCTGGGTCCTGCGCCGGCGCCGTGTCGCCGAACGCCTCGCCAGCCAGATCCCAGCGCCACACCGTCACGTCACGCACCGGATCGATCACGACCCGCGGACTGCCAAGGGCGTCGGGTTCGACGTAATGCAGCTTCTGCCCGGTGCCCGCGCCCGTCAACAGGCCCACCGGCAGGTCGCCGAACCACACGACCTGCTGCAGCGGCTGCCCGGCCGCATCGTAATCGCCCAGCCAGCGGCCGTCCGGGGCGTAGAGCGTCAGCACCGTCTGGCTGCCCGCCACCTTGCTCACCCGCTCGCCGCGGCCGTTGTAGCCGTAGGCCGCGGTCTGGATGCCGCCGGCCTTCACCGCCGCCATCCGTCCCGCCTGGTTGAAGACGAACTCCTTCGCGGTGCCGCCAATCGCGGTTGTGTTGCCCATCGCGTCGTAGGCGCGCGTCACGCCTGCCACGCCCTGCAGCTTGTGGTCCGTCGTTCCGTAGGTGTAAGTCTGCGGCGCGCCCTGCGTGCGGCTGGTGCGGTTGCCGGTCGCGTCGTAGGTGTAGGCCTGCAGCACGGCGTTCGTCGTCCCATCCTGCGCGCTGGTCAGCCTGTTCAGGGCGTCATAGCCGTACGCCCGCAGCGGCGGATCGGCCTGGTAGCCGTCGCGCAGCCATTTGAGGTTGCCGACCTCGTCGAACTGGTAGCCCAGGCTGAGGCCGCCCGGCGCCGTGTCCTGCACGATGCCCGGCTGGCCGTTGAGGTTCAGGGTCCGGGTCATCGTCCGCGCGTTGCCCCACGTCCACTGCGCCACCGGGCCGAACGGGTGGTAGGTCGCCGAGGACAGCAGCGTCTGGCGCGTGCCGCCGAGCGGTGTGACGCCCAGACCCGTGGTGCGTCCCAGGCTGTCGCGCACGAAGTCGATGACGGTGCCGTCCGGATAGGTCATCGACGCCAGTCGGCCGTTGGCGAGGACGGACCACTGGAGCGTCAGCGCCTGTCCGTTCGTCCGCTGGACCTTCCGGACCAGGTCCCCGAAGCGGTTGTAGCAGTAGCTGGTGCTGCCGCTGCCATCGCTCATCTTCGCCAGACGACCGGTCAGGAAGGTCTCGCCCGTCGCGCAATCGGCCGTGGGCGTGTCGTAGTCATAGGCCACGTCCTCGGCCGTGCCCGGGTAGTCCATGCTGGTCGGCCGGTTCAGCACGTCGTACTGGGTCGTCACCGTCACCTGTCGCGCATCGGTGGTCGACGTGCGGTTGCCGGCCGCATCGTAGCCACTGGTCGCGGTGCCCGTGTCCGGGCTCTCCAACTGCACCAGGTCATCGAAGCCGTTGTAGGTGTAGACCGTGTCCAGCCCCTTCGGGTCGGTCACGCGCGCGACCCGGTCGAGGGCGTCGTACTGGACGTGCGTCTCTGCGGCGATGCCGCCCACGTCGGCAACGGTCAGTGTAGTCCGTCCCAACGGGTCGTTCGTGGTGTCGGTCTTGCGCTGCAACGCATCGGTCGTGCGCGTCGGCAGGCCTTCGGCGTCGTACTCGAACGTCCTCGCATGGTTGTAGGCATCGACCTGGCTCTGCAGGTGACCCAGCGTGTCGTAGGTCCGGCTTAGCGTTTGACGGATCGTGCCGCTGTTATCGACGACGTTCTCGCCGGTCCGGTCGCCCGCAGCGTTCAGCGTGTACCTAATCCAGTTGCCTCGATTGTCCCCGATGTCGGTCAACCGCTCCGCACCGTCATAGTTGAAAACGGCATCCATGCCATCCGGTTGCAGGACATGCCAGATCGCGCCGAACGAGTAGTACCAGAACCGGGTGATCCGATCGTCGCTCTCGCTGGCGTTGTTCGTGCCACGGACCTTGCGGGCCGTCACCCAGCCACGGACGTTGTACTCCTGGTCGGTGATTACGCCGGTCGCATCGATGATCGACTTCGGGCGCCCAGCACCATCGCGGCTGGCGATCTCCACGACCTGGTTCAGGTTGTTCGTGGTCTTCCACAGGTCGCCCTTGCGCCACGGACAGGTCGTCGGCGCGGTCGCGCAGGTCGCCTCGTCGGTCATGCGGTAGGTATACGTCACCACGTCCTGCACGTCCGTCCGCGGCCCGTCGACGGCGGCCAGCAGCCCGACCGTCGGGCAGATACCCGCGGTCACGTCGGCCGACTCGCAGTAGGTGTAGATCACCGTCCTCGATGCCAGCGTGACCGGATCGATCCGGCTGACCGTGGCGAGCTGGTTGCGCCCGTTGTAGGTCCAGACCATCTTCGCGCGCAGGGTGCCCGATGCATCGAACACGCGCTGCTGGAGGATGCGCCCACTGACCGTATCGCGGTCGATCTCGGTTCGCCGCTGTTCGGGCGTGCCGTAGGCTTCGATCGTGGCCGTCCGGTAGGCGCCTGTGTACTCGTAGCGCGTCTCCACGCCGCGGGCATCGAGCATCGATTGCAGCCGGCCGTCAGTACCGTAGGTATACGAACGCGAACCCGCACCGTCGGTCCTGCTCAGGATGCGGCGATAGGTGCCGGACTGGATGACATAGCTGTCGGTGCCGTTAGATGCTGTCTGCACGGCAGCAGCATCCTCGGTCGGATAGCTGACCTGGGTCACTTCTTCTGGGCTGCCGTGCATGCGGCTCTCGATCACCCGGCCACGGGCGTCATACGAGAACGAGGCGATCCGCTGTGTCAATTCGTTCACGATGCCGGTCAGCAGGTGCTTCTGGTCCGTTGATCCCGCAAGACCGGCCTCGTTGTAGTAGTAGAACCGCATCGACCAGTCGGGATTGAGAACGCTGGCCAGGTTGTTGTCGGCGTCGTAGGTGTAGAGGTACTGGCTGCCATCCGGCAGCGTGATCGTCTGCAGCAGGTTGTTGTAGTAGCCGAAGCGCAGCACGCGCCCCTGCCCGTCCGTCACTGTCGAGATTTGCTTGTCGACGTAGGCGATGCTTACGTCGTTGAGCGGATCTTCGGGATGGTGGACCGCGATCAGGTAGCCGTTGAGGTCGAACTCCCGGGTCTCGCCATCCGGCATCCACAGTCGCCAGCCGATGCCGTTGGCGTTGACGCGCTCCAGCACGCGATCGGTCGAGGTCTGTCCACGCGAGCGATTGCCGTTGAAGGTGGTGTACCCCTCGAAATTCCCCTGTTCATCGATGTGGGAATAGGGCTCTCCGGTGATGATCCGATCGCTCCAGGTGTGGTTCCAGGCCACGGCGAAGCCGTTGTCGTTGCGGAACTGGCGCAGCGAACGGTAGTAGCGGGTGAAGGTCGTGCCGGCGAACACGAAATCCGGTTCCTGGCGCTGCTTCTCGCCGGTCGCCGGGTAGACCGGGTTGGGGCTACCCGCGCAGGTCGCGCACTGTTGGATCGGCACCGTGATGTAGGCGATGTCGGTATTGCGGGGACGACAGACATTCGCCTGCTTGTAGGTGGCCTCGTCCACGCTCATGCCGAGCGGCCGGAAACCGTCCTGGCAGTACAGCGTCTCCTTCTTGGTGATGACCCAGTCCCAGGACCTGCTCGTCCCGTTGCCGCAGGTCGCGGTTGTCGTCAGGCGCTTGGACTGGCTATAGAGGACATCGGCATGCGTGATCGGATTGAGCGTGGGGTTGATCACGGGGGCTGCATAGTCCTGGAACGGCGTGCTGCCGGTGATCGTGCATCCGGTCCAGCTCGACGCCAGCCGCTGCTCGACGGCCGCGATCAGTGCGGCCTCGTCGCCGCACCAGTCGGCGGTGGCGTATTTCGGGTCGGGCGGCAACGTGGCGCAACTGCCCTTGCCTTGCCCGTACAGGCCGATGTCGGCGTAGTACATCGGTCCGTAGAACGTCGTCGCCGGACGCCTGCGAATCCAATACTGCATCCGCAACGTGGTGGCGCTCATCTGGATCGTCGCCATGTGTTCCAGCAGGGCATCGACGCCGTAGTACAGATTGCCGCTGCGCAAGCCCGTCTCGGCCTGGTCGATCGTGTTGTAGCAATTGCTGGTCGTGCAGTAGGTCGGCGGGGGCGTGGTCGGTACGACCTGCGCCACGGCGCCGACGACGGCCAGCGTCGCAAGCACGACGATCGACAGCGCGCCGACCCATCGGCCAAAGGGGGCACGCCGTTGCGTGCGCAAGCCACTTGATTCTGACTTCATCGAGTCTTTTCCTTCTTCGATTTTCGTGCAGGGGCATGCCGCGCAGCCACGCATGCCGGGTAACAACGTGTCTGTCCCTGGAACGGGGTTTGGGCGCGTGAGGCGTCAACCGCCTCCGCCGCCACCTCCCCCACCACCACCGCCTCCGCCGCTTCCACCACCGGCGCCTCCACCTCCTCCTCCATCCCCGCTGCTCGGCGCGGACATCGTCCGACCGCCGATCCGCATGGTCGGTCCCAGCGGTCCGTCCTGATCGAGCGTCTGCATCCGCGCCTGTTCCTGCTCCAGCGCCTGCTGGCGCGATTGCAGGACCGTCTGCGAGACGGCCGAGGACTGTTCGATGGACTGGGACAACGCCTGCTCCACGTTCACGGCGACGCGCTGATGCGCTGGGCTGTCGAGCGCGCCCTGCACGACGAAGATCGCCTCCGGCCGCCCGGTCTGCGGGTTGATGCGTTCGCTCGGCACGACATGGTCCACTGAGGAGATCTTCCACCCGGACGCGCTCAAGGCCTGCGACACGGCAGCGGCCCCGAGCGTTTGCCGTTCATGCTGGGTCAGGCCGCCCAGGCCGGGCGCGGCCTCAACCGCCTCCAGCGCGCTGTGCGCCTGAAGGTACATGCCGTGTGCCGGATGTGCGGGCGCGGTCATGCCGGCCACGGCGCGCGTCTCCGGACCGACAGGAGCGGCGTCTCGATCCTCCCGCTTCTGACCGGGCCGCTCCTCATCGCGATCCGTGGCCGCGCGATGCGCGGCGGTCGCCATCGACGCCGCAGGGTCCGGCGAAACCGCGTGGGGATGGGCTTGGCGTTCCCGCGTGTCCTGCCCTGCTTCGCGCTCGTCGTCGCGCTCCGGGCTTCGTCCGCCTGCGGCAAGCGGTGGTGGGGTGGCCGAAGGACGGGAGACCGATTCGACCGGGCGTGCTTCCCGCATCGTCGCGGCGACCTCGTGCGCAGGCGGCGGCACGGTGCGCTCGAATGCCTCCTGCGCGGGCGCCGGCGACGGGGCCGCGACGGGTTCCACGGGATCGACGGGCGCACGCTGCGGGGACGGCGCGCGCGCCACCGCGGACTGCGTGCCCTGATCGGCGACGCCGGTCGCCGGCAGATCGTGCGCTTCCTGGAACCGGCGCACGGCGAATTCCGTCTCGGGACCGTAGTGCCCGTTCTGCGGAAGCCTCTCACCCTCCGGGCCGCGATGGCCCTGTCGATCCAGCCGGAACTGGAGCAACTCGACCTGATCGCCGCGATCCCCCGGGCGCAGGGCCTCGTCGGTCGCCTGCGGCGAAGCCGATGATGAAGTCTCCGCCCTCATGGCGGGGACCGGCGCTTCGACATCCGTGTGCGGGGGAAAGGCCGCGGCGTCGACGCTCGACGGGGCTGGCGCCGCAGGCGCCTGCGGTTCCGGCTCTGGGGACGGGCCAGACGCCGCGGTCGGCGCGCGTGTCGACGCTTCGGCAGTCGAAAGGGTCGCTCGCTCCGTATCGTCCCGGGGTGACACCGGCGCAGGCGCCGGGATTGGCTCTGGTGCATGCGGCCCCGCCGTCTGCGTCGGCGCTACCGTCTCGTGTTCAGCGGGTGCGTGTTGATCGTCGTCCGGGCGACGCCGGCCCGTCACCTGGATCGCCGCCATCGTGGCGACCTGCGCCGTCTCCGGCTGCGAGAGCCCCGCCCGGTTGGCCTCGCGCATCGTCTGCGCCTGTGCATCGCGTTCCTGTTCGCTGGCGCGCTCGATCCGTCGATCCGGTGCCTCCGCCACGACGGGCGCATGGGGGTGCCGTGCCCGCACCTCCGCCAACGCCTGACGGATGTCCTCGCTGCTCGTCACCGCCGCGATGTGGTCGGCGCCATCGTTGCCGCGCTGCAGATGCACGATGGGACTGTCCGCACCGATCGTGCCACCCGGTCCAGGCTTGAGCTGCACCGCGCCTGGCCCCGACAGTCCGTTCTCCGCGCGCGTGCGTTGCATCGCCAGGTCGATCGCCTCGCGCCAGTCCGGCGCCAGTTCCGTCCCGGCCACGCGGTAGCGATACATGAGTTCCTCATGCTGGGTCGCCTCCGGCGTGCGCGGCCCGTGCGGGATCGCCGTCGAGATTTCCTCGGCATGCTGCTGGAGATTCGCCTGTCGCAAGGCGCGCGTGGTGTTCAACTCCAGGCGCAACGCGCCATCGGCGCGGTCGTCGCTCAGGACCGCATTGTGGTGCGTCCACGCACCATCCCCCTGCCGCTCGTAGAGCTTGCCGTCCGACGCGATCAGGCGGTCGTGATCGGTCAATGCCGTCCGCACCGCCTCGGGCATCGGGCCGTACTTCTCCCAGCCATACTGTTCGTAGGCGGCCTCGTAGCGCGCGGCGATGCCAACGGGGCCATTCACGACGTTCGCCTGCATGACCTCCAGCGACGCGCGCGACAGCGCTGCCGCGCGGTCCGGGTTCGCGGTCTCGGTCTCTACGATGTCCAGGTCGTTGCGGTCGGCGCCGACCACGACGCGGCGGTGCCATTGCCCCGCATCCGGGTCGAAGGTCCACGGTGCGGACTTGAGGCTGGCACGGTCATGCTCGTCGGCCGGCAGTTGGAACGGGTTGGCCGGCGGCTCGGCATTCCCCAGTGCCAACGCGGTCGCCGCGTTCGTCGCCTGGTAGTTCAGTTCGCGGGCCTTGTCATAGCTCGCGACCACGGCGGTCCGGGTCGGGTTGTCGGTGGCGTCCAGCGTCGTGTCCGCCAACCCCTGCCGCTCCCAGGCGTGGCCACCGAACGTCCAGGCCACGCCATCGGCGTCGGTCTGGTGGAAGATCGTGTGGTTGTCGCGCAGTTGGGCGACATGATCGCCGACCGAACTGCCGGCGACGGCGCCGGTCGTGATGAAGGCCAGCGCGCCCGGGCCGGTCTCCCAACCCATTGCGGCGCCAGCCAAGGCACCGCCGACCCAGCCGCCCATGCCGCGTCCGCCGTAGTGCGCCAGTACCGACTTGGCCGCTTCCGGGTTGTCCAGCGTCAGTTGTGCTGCGGTCCGGTCTCCGGCCGCAGCAGCCTCGACCACGCTCAGCACGCCGCCGACCGCAGCAACGCCAAACGTCACCTTCACCGGCAACGGCATCGGCGGTTGGTAGGCGCGCAGTTCGACGTTGGGGTCTTGCATCACGCGCGCAAGCATCGCCTCCCCTTCAGGCAGGGCCGGCTTCGGCGCCTGCGGGCTTGGCGTCACCGCACGATAGGTCCGGTCCTGCAACAGGCTGTCGTCCACATGCGCAGGGCCGATGCCCATCCTCACCACTTCACCGGGACGTGCCGTGAAAGGAGCGGCACTCGGCGTGACGTGTGCGAACTCACCCTCCGGCGTCAGCCGATCCACCTTCGAGCCGATGCGGAAAATCCATTTACCTTCGGTCGAATGGTGGATCACGTTCATCCGCGGGTCTTGCGGTTCGTGTTGCCGCAGGAACAGCGGCTCACTCATCAGCGCGTTGCGGAAGTCGGTCATCAGGTTGAGATTGCGGACTGCGGCACCGTTGCGCAGGTAGCCGGCCATGTCCGAATGCGCGCCGGGATTGGTCACGCTGAGGAACCGGCCATCCTCCGACATGCCGTCGAGCAGGATGCGGTCAGCCTTGAACGAGCCACGACGCTCGTCGGCTGCCTTGATCTGGAATCCCGTGACCACGGACGGCGGCAACGTGCGGTCGAACAGCCAGTCCTGATAACCGGTCGGCACCGGATCGTAGAGGCCAACCGACATCGGCGTCTTGCCGGGGGCTTGGCGATAGTCCGCAAACGCCCGCATCGGGTTGCCATCCACGTCCGGAAGCTCAATTTCGGACCTTATGTCCGGAATACCGCGCTCATGGAACATGTTCGCCAGCATCGGCACTTCGCTGGCACCGCGGCTGAACCCTTCGATGTGGATGACGACCTTGGCCTGCGGGTCCTGCGCGTAAATGTTGTTGACCTGCTCGACCACATCCCAGTAGGCGATATCCGCACGCTCAAGCGTCGTGCGTCCAAGGCCCGCGTCTACCGCATTATCGAACCACCCGGGCTGCGTACCCGGGCCTTCCTTGTAGACCACGTCGATATTCGTGTCGCCGGAAATCTTCAGTTCTTTTACTTGATCCCTTAGCTTGGCGACGTTGGTCGCGTTTAGCGGATCCGCATCTGCGTTGTTGCCTGTTCCGTCAAGGGCGGCGATGACCAGATAGGCATGCGGATCGTTGCGATCCCACAACAACGGCACCTTAAACTGGTAGAGGCGTTGCGCCGCTTCTTCGTACTGTCGTAGCTGCTCCGGCGTCAGCGGGCGATGCGACACATCGTCATTGGGGAGCCCGTCCTCCCCCATCCGGATGACGGTTTTGCCGTTGCCAGAGCCCATGCCGCGGTTCCTTTCAGTAGGTCTTGGTCCATGCCAGGATCAGATCACGCAGACTGTCGCTCTCGGGGTCGCCCGGAATGCGTCTCTGTTTCAGCAGAACCCATCCGCGCATATAGAGGTTGATGGTGCGATCGTTGACTTCCAGCAAAATGTCGACGGAGCGCGAACCGATCTTTAGCCCCCAATCGGGGGCAACATCTTCTTCTCGCGCTTTGTGCAGGACGAGCCGATCCGGAAAGATTTCTTCCAGATCGAGTTCCACGTGCCGCGCCACACCGTCCATCGCGGTCCAGCGGATGTCGACGGGTGAGGGAAAGACCCGATCAGGGTCAATCGCATGGCTCGCTGTCCAGCGATCTTTCCAGTCCGGTGCATGGGGCGAACCGGAAGGTTCGTTTTGATACTTTTCCGTGATCTGATGCTTATTTGAAAATACGACGCGGCACTTCAATGTGTGATAGCTGCGTGCGTCAAAGCAGAACCTATCGAACCGCAGCGGCCACCGCTCGCGCGGCGGTTGTTTCTTGAACAGCTTGCCCAGGATGAACATTTCGGCGCCCTCGGGATCGGTGGGGATGTCGTCAACGGCTCGCGACACCGGGAATGATGCGGTCCCGGGCTGCACACCGGCAACGAGCGCGGCTTCCGGCCTCAGCAATACAGGCTTGCGCCTGAGCACTATGGGCAGGCCGCCGGGCGGCAATGGCCCGAGTTCACCCCAGGTGCGCGCATTGACGATTTCCAAGTCCCGCAGCAGTTGTTGATCATGCTGGCGGTCCCCACGCGCGGCACCTTCTTTCCTTATCTCGACCATTGCTCCCTCCCGCCGACTGATTCATCACCCTGTCGCGCATTCAGCACCATAGGAACGCCACGACACCCAGCAGCCATCGCGCCAGCCACAGCACGGCATCGGCCACTTGCTCGATCCATGCCCGCTCACCTCCCTGTCTGCGGCGCCGCAATCAAGCCGCCCTCCCGGGCCGGTCGTGGGCCTCGCGCCAGATCCGCCAGTACACCTCCTCGCGATGCACCGGCACGTCCTTCGGTGCGTCGATGCCGACGCGAACCTGATTGCCGAGCCGCGCCCGCTGCGGGCCGCCGTAGCGGTCCTCGCCGAACTGCACCACGACATCCTCGCCGATGCGCAGGTATTCCCCCGACAGCACCGAGACGATGTAGCAGCGCTTGCGTCGACGCCGGCGACGCGTGGGCTCAAGGACCACGTCTGCCTCATCGACGACCGCCAGATGGCCCGGCGCGGTGATCGCTACCGTGTAGTGGCTGTGCAGCTTGGAGCGGATCGTCAGGCGCACGTCGTCGCCTATGCGGATGCTCTCGCCAACACGACGGGTCAGGACCAGCATGGCGTCCTCCCCCATCCGGTCGATCGATGCCCCTTGGCGCGTGGACGCCGATGCGGTTCCCGCACGATCGCCAGCACGCGAGGCGGGGAAACCTGCAAGCGGATGTCCCGCAGGGCCGTTGCGCCCGGAATCCGCAGGCGAACCGATTCGACGATGACGGTCGTCGGCCCTATGGTGAACCCTTCGCCGCCGCGCAGCGCCAGGACGTGGGCCATGCGTCCGATACCCGAAGGCGCGCTGGCGCGGAAGCCGTCCGCACCTCCGAGTGCGTGCCGGACCGAAGCATCGACGTAGACGTACAGCACGTCATCGACACGGCCGGTCGGCTGGATGCGGGTGTCCCGGCCGATGCGGAGGGTTTCGAGCAGGGAGCAGTCGATGACGGGCATTCAAGCGCCCCCGATGCACTGAGCGCGGCCGTCGGCCGCATGCGGCGTCGGCAAGCGCTCCGGCGGAACGGACGCGCCGCGCCGTGCGGGCACAGGAGGGCGGTACTCCAGAGGCGAGGCCTGCAAGCGGCCACCGACCCCGAAGTGGACACGGTCGGCGCAATCGGCGGCCTGGGCGACCAGTTCACCGGGCATCCATACCCGGATCTCGTACTCGCCCAGCCGGAAGCGTCGGAGGCCACAGAGCGAGAACAGGTAGCGCCAGACGCCACCCTTGCCGGAAACGGGATGCATGGCGACGCCGCCAAGGATCAGTTCGGTACCGGCCGGCGCCCAGGCACCCAGCGCGATCCGCGCCCCCTGCCGGCCGTGGATCGCAATCCTGGTCCCTTCCCCGAGCCGGAGGCTGCCCCCGACCTGGCACGTCACGATTTGCATCCTGCATCCCTCCCTGAGTCGCCACGACTGGTTACCAGCCATTACGAGCCAAGCAAAGCATTGTCCCAGAATGTTGTCAATGGCAACATTTGATTTTCTTTGCAAACGATCTTGGGTCGAGTAGGATCAAGTCCATGAACAAGTACACCGAAGCCTTTGTCGCTGCGATGGACCAGACCGGCATCCGCAGTCGGACACTGGCCGCACAAGTCGGCACGTTCAGCGACAACAGCGTCGCGCAGTGGCGAAGCGGACGTCGCCCGATCCCTGCCGAATACGCCGTCAAGATCGCGAAGATCCTTGGCGTGCCGCCGGAGTCCATCAGCCAGCCCTATGACCGTTTGCTGCAATCAGGCGCTATCGCATCAGCCAATGGTCCGGAGGCCTGGGCAAATCCACCCGCAGGCCATGCACTGATCGAGCGGTTGCCGGGATTCGGTCGCAGCGACGAACAGGAGCGGCTCTGGCTGCCGGAACTCATGCTGCGGCGCGAACTGGGCGCCACGCCCATCGAGAACATCCGTTGGGTGACGCAGCAATCGCGGACGATGGAGCCGGAAATCAAGCGCCACGCCGTGATCCTGGTGGACATCAGCGCCACGCGCCACGAGGACGTTGTCGACGGCGGGGTGTACGCCTATGAACTATGGGGACGAACGGACGTTCGTCGAGTCGCGATCCGCCGGGACTCTTGGGTGCTGGTCGGCGACAACGAAGATCGGACCAAGACCGCTGTCCCTGCCGCAGACCTGCCGGACCTGCAACTGCTCGGAATGGTCGTTGGCTGGCTTTAAGGGCGCCGTTTGCGCCTAGAATGCGATAAAGGCGCGCTACGGAGCAGCGGAGTTCGAGATTTCACGGCTGCGCTGCCGGGCCAACACCAAGGAACAGGGGGCAGTGCGTGGACCACGCCAAAGGACTGACAAATGTGATCGCGAAAGGGATTGCGATCAGCATTGCCTATGGTATCGGCTATCTCATCCTTCGTTACTACTCCTTCGACCAATGGTTCCTGCCCGCAGGGCTGCGAGCTGCCTGCCTGTTCTTCATGCCCCTGCGGTATTGGCCGTTCGTGTTCATCGGCGATGCCGCGGCTGTTATGTACGGGCGAATCCCCAAGGCACACAAGTACGATGCACTCTGGGTGTATGCCGGGCCACTGCTTCTGATTGTGAGTGGTTCGATTGCGCCATACCTGCTGAGAAAGAAACTGCGCAACGCGGACATGATCATCCGCCAGCTTCCGATGGCCGCCGCCTGTACTGCGGTCTGGAGCGCAGCCTGTACGATCGGCTTCAACACATTGCTCGGCGGGCCGAACGACAGCTTCTCGATACTATTCCTCGCGAACAATGTGTTCGGGAATTACCTCGGAATTTTTATGGTTGTGCTGCCTGTTGCGATCTGGCGGCGGAGAGACCAATACGCGGGCTCGTTGAAGAAAACATTTCGTGATGCCGCGTTTGCTCTTTTCAGCATCGCCGCAATGTTCGTGTACCTCAAATTCTGGCACGTCGACGACGATGTGATCAGAAAATCTACCCTCATGCTGATGATCTGTCCCGCGCTGTTCCTGACCTACTATCACGGCTGGCTTGGCGCCGCTATCGGCGTGATCATCGTCAATCTGGGCATCGCACAGACGATGACATATTGCCGTACACCAGGCGTCCCAGCACCATATGATGAGACCGTCTTTCTCGCCCAGATCGGGTTAACGATCGCCGCCTCCGCATTCCTGATCCTGGGAACTCGAATTACGTCCCACTTCGAGAAAGCGATCGACGCGGGTGTCGCCGAAGAAGAAGCCCGGAAAATCTCACGCCTTACGTTACTTTCCAATGCCAGCGAGTCGCGCAACCAAGTCCTGTATATGGCGCAGCTCCACGTCCTGGCCGACGAAGAAATGCGCGAACTCGTCCCTTGGCTGAAGGCGCAAGGCAAGTACACGGAAGCCCTCGCCGTGAACAAGAGGGCCGCGCGGCATCGCGAACTATTCCACAGGCATGCGCTTGGCCTGTACCCCGTCGGCATCGAAGAAAAGGGACTATTCGCCGTCGTGCATTCGCAGGCGTTCGAAGACCGCTGGTCGGAGAGCGTTCCTCTCGTCTTCGGGTTCGGTGTTCGCGACCCCCGAATACTATCGGATGACCTCCAATTCGGCGCCTACCACAGCCTCTGCAGCGCGATCGTCCTGATGTGCGACTGGAAACCGGAAGAACTTCATATCCGCATGAGGGTCTGGCGAACCTCTCTAAAACGCGGAATTTATTTCACGGTATCCGCATTCAACCCAGGAGATGCGGAGGCAAGTCAAGCGGGGGCGGCAGCTTCGCTCTTGCTGAACGCGAGGGTCAACGCGCATGGCGGCATCGTACGCCGCCATGCGCATCGCGTCAGCGTTCTCCTTTCTGAAGCTAACACCTAGACAACCCGATCAGCGCGAAGCATCTCTCGGGCGAACGATCCATCGATCCTGATTCGACTCCAGGAAGTGGACCACCTCGACTTCCTCATCCCGGTATACAACGCGCCCATTCTGCACCGATGACGAGTTCGCCTGGATAGCGACATGGTCCGCATCGCGCCCGAGGGGCAGAACCCACGCAGTTGCACCAATCTGCCCGATTGCGGCTCGCGTCGCATTCGCGCCGTCATTGATTTGCAGGTAACGAATTCCGTCACGCACGAATTCGTAAACCTGCCACTGGGGATCGTTTGACAAGTCAGAGGTCTTCGGCAGGGATTCTCCCAATCCGGTGACTGCAGCCGGTTTGTCCCTCCCATCGCTCACTTGCGCATAGGCAAGAGAACTCGTGAACATCGTCGCAAGCAGCAGAATCGTGGTTGCGACCGTGAAACGGAAAGCCTGAATGGCCATGTCGATCTCCTTGAATTGACCCGTGATGTGTGTGTTGGCGTTTGCACAGACGAATCTGACATTCGCCAATATTTTGATGCCCACGTCGTCATTTTCCCGGGGGCAATTCGACGGTAGCACCCCGGAACGAAGCGCTAACTATCTCCACAGAGGCCTATCTACTCAGCCATTTCTGGCCTGTATCACAGTTCGCTTTTGCCAGCCCCCACTTCGTCGGCAATGCGCTGCCGTAGGGCGCGGTCGTAGACCACCCCATGCTCCGCCCGCTCGCTGTAGGCGGCCCGCGCCCGCAGTGACCGCCGAATGGTCTGCCCGGTGATCGGTTTCTCGGGGTAGGCCTTGTTGAAGGCCAGGATCTTCCGTCGGACCTCCAACGCCGTGTCCTCGTCGTCCTGCCCCTGCGCCATCGCGTAGGCCGCCAGCAGGGCCTTGCGCCGATCGAGGATGTGCCGCTCGCGGTCCTTCAGCACCCGGTTCTCGGCGTACTGGCGGGCCACCTCGGCTGGCGTGAACCCGATGGCCTGCAAGACCTCGTCCAGCGGATCAGTCTCGGCCACCAGGTCGCCGCGGGTGCTGGTCGCACCCTCTCGGGTGTAGCGCACCGCCTTCATCGCATCCTTGAGCGCCTTCGGCAGCATCGTCTCGACGCCGCGGTAGACCTGCCCCTCGGCGACAAGCTGCGTCCCGACAAAGAAGTTCTTGCCGATGCCGAACATCGGCCCGGCGACGTTGTCCATCATCGCGTAGTAGGCGTCGCGACCGTCGAGTTCCCGGTCGGCATCGCGCCACAGCAGTTGCGACATCTCGACGCGGCTGGCGATGTCTGCGCCGGTCAATGTGTTGGCCGCGCCATTCAATGCGATCTCTGCACCGCCCTCGCCCAGGAACTGGGCCAGGAACTTCCGCAGTTCCGCTTCGGTGTCCCACGGATCGTCCTCGTCGCCGAAGGCATGCGCGATGGCATCGAGGGTGCCCGTGACCAGCGACGACAACGGCAGCCCCAGCGCCCCGGAGAAGACGCCGCTCATCGCCAGCACGCCGGCCAGGTTGCGCCGCGCCAACCGACGGGCCTCGGGGCTCTCGCCCTTCGTCGCCTGCCAACCCATCCGCCCCAGGTGCCAGAGCATGTTCAGGCCGTACTGCTTGAACATCAGCACCACCTTCGCCGGCCCGGCCTGCAGGAAGCGCGCGCGGTTGGCGTTGCTGTAGTTGAAATGGGTCGCGGTGATGGTGTCGGCGGCGTAGCGGACCGCAGCATCGAAGGATTGGCCGGCATCGCGTGCCAGCCGGTAGGCGGCCATGCCCGAGGATTCGCGGTTCAGCACCTCGGCGGTGTGGAACAGCCAGCCGACCAGTTCCATCGCCCGCGCCAGCTTCGGGCTGTAGGTCGCCAGCCCCTTGTCGGCCAGTCCCATCAGGGTGTGGGTCTGCGTCTTGTCGAGCACGCCTGCCTTCTGAAGCGCCTCGTGCGCGCGGACCTCGTCCGGCCGCGTCAGCACCTTCTGCGCATGCCCCACCGTCCGCGCCGATTCGTTCAGGGCGCGCAGCAGGTAGCGGGACGCCTTGGCCGCGCCATGCTCGGCCGCCAGCTGCGGGAAGGTCAGGATCGCGGTCTGGGTCAGGTTGACCAGCGCCGCCGCGGGGGTGGCGCCCAGGAAGTACACGAAGCCGATCGAGGACAGGCGGTTGGTGATCGCGCTGTCCTGGGGATTGAGCACCCATTGGTGGCGCTGGTCGAGTTCACCGAGGATCGCATCCATCGCCACGACCGCACGGGTGTCGGCGTCCGGCGACCGCCGACGCAGATCTTGCGCCTCGCGCAGATCCACCAGCGTCTGTTCCAGCACATGCCCGAAGCGCAGCCGCGCGAGCTGGTGCGCGCCGTGCGCCATGTTGTGCGCGAAGGCACGCAGCGCATCCGGATCGAACCCGGCCACGCCCTGCCGGTGGATGGCGTGCTTGCGCATCGACAGTTCCGGCAAGGCCTGCAGGTAGGTCTGGTAGACGGCATCCTGCGTCTTCTCCGACACGCCGGCCTTGCGCAGCTGGTCGATGATCTCCGCCACGAACGAGCCGCTGGGTGCGTCCTTCGCCTGCGCGCCGCGTAGCCGGCCGCGCGCCTTGATCGTGAAGCCGCGGGCCTTGAAGGCCGCTTCCTTGCGCTCCAGCGCGCCGAGGCTGTCGAGCATCAGGAACACCGGTTCGTCGTCGCGCTCGGCCGCGATGAAGTATTCGCCATACCGCTGCAACGGGAAATACACCCCTTGCAGCCGGTGCGACTCGAACTGCTGCCGGATCGAGAACACCAGCTTGCGCTTGAGTCCGTCCGGCGCCTCGCTGGCTTCGATGCGCTGCGCGAGCGCATCTTCGACCTGTTCGGAGCGGTCGCGGTAGAGATCGCGCAACTGGCGATAGAACGCCTGCGCCTCCGGCGACAGGGCGTCCCATGCGGCGCGGAGCGTCGGGTAGGCACGCTTGCGCGCGTCTTCGCGCTTGGGCATGCCGCGCAGGCGCTTGGCCTCCTCCATCATGTCGATCTTGTTGTCGCCGCCGCGGCCGAGCATCTGCTCGCGCAGGGCTTTCAGCGCCTCGCGGATGTTCGGGCGGGTGGCGTCGCGCAACTGGCCGCCGTAGCGGAACTGCAGCTTCTTGTAGGCTTCCGCCGGATCGACGCCTTCGAGGGTCGCGCGGTGCATCAGGTCGAACAGGCGCTTGGCCTCCTCCCGGTGCTTGCCGGCCCAGCGGCGGACGGATTCGGCCAAGTCCGCGCCTTCCTCCAGCAGCGCATTGCGGTCGGCCGACATCGCATCGAGCAGCCGCGAGAAGCCGGCGATGGCTGGGTCGTAGTCGCTGCCCAGTTCGGTGAGCTGGTTGGTCGCCAGCGCGCCGAGCCAGGTCGTGCGACTGGCGTCCTTGAGCTTGGCCGGCGTGCTGTCCCGCAACCACTGCCGGGCGCGTTCGAGCCGCGTCGCATCCTCGTCCTGCCGCACGACCGCATCCACGTCGGCCAGGAAATCCTCCGGCGCGCGCCGGCTGAACATCGGCAGGCCTTCCGCCACCGCCGCCCGCATCGCGGGGGTGATGTCGAGGGCGTGGACTTCGAGCGCGGGCGACCGGAAGCGCGGCCGGATGCGCGTCATCGTGGCCTGCGCGCCCAGCGGACGCGCCCAGCGATTGACCGCCGCCGGCAGGATGCGGTCGTAGTATCCGCGCATGCCTTCGCCGCCGACCCGCAGTACCAACCCGTCCAGCCGCCGCGTGGGCTCGCCGCGCGCGCTCGACCACGGCGACACCTCGCCCTCCCCGTTGCGGATGCGTTCGGCCAGGGTCACGCCGAGGAAGTCCGGCAGCGCCACACGGTCGAGTTCGCGGGACACCAGGTGCTCGCCCTTCCTGAGCCCGACCACTCGATAGCGTCCATCGCCGATGGGGGTGTAATCGATGGCGTCGACCGCTTCGGTCAACTGGGTGTAACGGTCGATCTGCTGCTGCCCCGTCGTCCAGCCGATCCGCTGGTAGCCGCGTTCGACCGCCCAGCGGACCAACCGCTTGAAGGCGAGCAGCGTCCACTCCTCGGTCTTCTTGAACGGCGCGTCGGGCACGACCGCGCCCTCCGTGGGCCGGTAGCCGCTCCTGCGTCCTTCCTGGTGCCAGTCCGATTGCAGTTCCTCGATGAACAGCATGCGCTGGCCGTCCACGTCCTCGCGCTCGTTGAAGCGGGCGTGTGCAAGCAGGTTCTTCACGGCCTGATAGTGCTCGCTGCGATACGGCCGTCCGCCTTCCCGGTTGCTGACCAGCGTCGGCAGGGTCAACAACAGTTCGCGATAGTCTCGGCCGCCTTCGATCTGCAAGGACGAGTATCGCGTGGACCCGGAGACGAGCGGCTGATCGGCCTCCATGCCGGCTTCGAGGGTATCGAGGTCGATCCGCTGTCGGTCGGTCAGCGTCTCGGGATCGACACGCTCGCCGTCACGCATCAACTCGACGCCGAAATAGTTGTCGCCTTCGATTTCGTAGCCGGCCTCCTGCAACCGGGACAGCGCCGCGTGGAAACGATCCACGTCGCCGCCGATGACTTCTTCGCCGACGCGCACCTGCTGGGTCCGCACGTACTCGGCCAGTTCTTCGCGGGTGATCCGGTCGCGCTCGCCGAGCCATGGGTCGATCCTGAGCCAGTCGCGCTCCGCGCCCCGGATCAGGCCGCGGCGCTGCGCGCCGTCGAGCCACTGCCGCCACTGCGTCGCAGTGCCTGTCTTCGGCGCATCGCGCGCCTCCTCCACCGCCTTCAGCAATGCCGAGTAGAACGGCGTGGAACGCTGGAAGCGCACGCCGGACATGCCGCGCGCATCGGTGTCTCCGTGGACGACCGCCCGGCGCGCGCGCCGCAGCAGGTACGCCAGATCGGTGTCATCCAGGCGCGACAGCCGCATGAAGCCGTGCCGGCGCAGCCAGTCGCGCACCGCGCCCCACCACGCACGGATCGCCTGTCGGAACGACGGCGGCCCCTGCTCGGCGATGTGGGCCGCCAGTTCCTCGGCCAGGATCGCCAGCCGCAGCGGCGAGGGCACATCCTTCAGGCCCGTCGCGTAGTCCGACAGATCGACCTTGTGGCGCTTCGCCAGTCGCATCAGGCCCGCCACGCCGCCCACATCCCGAGCGAAGCGCGCCAGTGCGGGTTTCAGGTCCGCGCCCAACACCAGCGCCAACCCGTGATGGCCCCAGACCTCGTGGAAGATCGCGCGCTCGACGCCCACCCGCGTCGCCAGATCGGGGTGGCTGGCGACCAGAAGCACGTTGCCGTCGTGCCAGACGGCCGCGATCTCCTCCGGCCGCACGCCCTGCTCGTGCGCGATGCGTTGCACGTTCGCCGGCAGGGCCTCCGGCGCGGGCACCACCTGCACCGGCGGACGCGCCTTCCAGTCGCGCATCAGCGAGGCGGCGATGCCCGCGATGCGCCGCTGCGACGCCAGGACCTCGACGTCGTCGGGACGCGCCGCCGCCGCGCGGCGCAGGCGGATGGCGTTGCCCGCATCCTCCCCGGCACGCAGCGCCTGGAAGGGGCGCCGTTCCAGCAGGTTGCCCAGCGCGTCGGCATCGGCTGCCGGCAGGAACAGGCGATGCCGCCACTGGACCTTCTCGACGAAGCCGCCCGCGCGGATGATCTCCGACTGGGTGTTGGGCAGGGAATTGTCCGAGGTCACGACTTCCAGCCGCGGCTCGCCCGAGACGCGCACGCGCTTGAGCTTCCAGCCGTTCCGAAGGACCGCGACTTCGCCGTCGGTCATCACCGCCTTCAGGATCTCCTCCGGCGTCAACGTCTGCACGCCGACGCCGAAGGCTTCCAGCGTGCCGGCTTCCTGGTCACGGTCCACCAGGCGTCCGATCAGGCGCTCGCCGTCGTCGGTCTGCGCGCGGACCACGCGCACTTCGCCCCTGATCCGGTCCCAGATCGGCAACAGCGTGCCGGTCAGCACCATGCGCCGCTCGCGCTCGGTCGTCGGACGCTTGGCGTTCTCCTCCTCCCACGCCGCTTCCGCCGTCGCCGCGTCGATGGCCTCGTACTTGTCGGCATCGAGGAGGACGGCTTTCTCGATCCGGCGGCTGCCGGTCCCGGTCAGTTGCACCATCCTGTCGATGCCGCCATCTCGATTGGTGCGATCGGGCATCGCCTGCACCGCCCACACCTTGCCGCTGTTGATGTTGCGGACGTAGCGCTCGCGCTTCGGGAAGGGGTGCAGCTTGACCTTGTGCTCCAGCTCCAGCGTGACCGCCTTGGTCTGCGCACCGGTCGTCGCATCGGTGTGCAGGACGTGTTCCTCGACCTTCGAGACCTTTTCCGCCTGAATGTTCTGCATGCCCATGTCGAGCGTGCCAGTGGCGATCGCACCATCCACGCGCGCCTCCAGTCGCTCGATGAACGCATCGAACAGCCGCCCCTGGCTCGCCACAGTGACCGACAGCAGGCGGTTGAGGAACTGCTGCACATCGGGCAGCTTGCCCATGTTCAAGGCGCCGGTCTTGTCGACCAGGCCATCGAGTCCCAGTTCGGTCGTAACGTCCTTGAACGACATGCCCTCGACCCGACCGCGGTAGAGCGAGACGAAGAAGTCCGTCACCGCGTCCTGCGCGTAGATGCTTTCGAGGTTGTCCTTGGCGCTGAACAGGCCCTGGTTCGCGGTGTCGCGCTGGCCCTTGGTCAACGCCCCAAGCTGGTCGAGACGGCGCGCGATCGAGGACAGGAACCGCTTCTGCGCCGGCAGGTCCGTGGTCACCAGCCGATAGTTCGGCTGGCTGCTTTCGTTGGTGCGGTGCGTCCGGCCGAAACCTTGCACCGCCTTGTCCGCGCGCCAGCCGGCCTGCAACAGGTAGTGCTGCCGGCGCCGCTGGTTCTTCGCGGTGCGATCGGCGTGGAAGCTGTAGCCGGTGCCGCCGGCATCGGAGAAGATCAGGATGTCGCGCTTGTCGGCCTGGAACTCGGCGGCTTCCGCCGCAGGCGCCGTCGCGCCACGCGATTGCACGACCGTCTTCGGATCGCCCGTCTTCGGGTCGGGCACGCGCACCACGCGCCGCTTGCGGCCGGTGATCTCCGCGACCCGATCGACCCCGAAGTGGTTCAGCAGCATGTCCAGCGGGCTTTCCGGCACGCGGATCTGCTCCAGCGTCTCCACCAACGCCTCGCGCATCCGCACCGCCTCCTTGTTCTCCACGGGCAGACCCGCCGCATCGAAGACCTGCCGACTACGCCGGTTGCCGTCCTCGTCGAGGAACTCCTCGTATTGCGCGACCGGGAAGCTGTTCCGGACGTACTGGATCAGGCCATCGCGCGGGGTGATGTCCAGCGCTTCCAGGTCGTCCTCGGACTCCGCCTCCGCCAGCGCGCGCGCCTGCGCCGCCTCGTAGGTGTTGACGATCTGCAGCACCACCGCATCGCCCGCTTCAAGGTCCGCCTCGATCCGGGTCAGGACCGAGGGCATCTGCATCGCGGTCAGCACCTGGCTGAAGAACCGCTGCTGCGCGCCCCAGAACTGGGCCTTGGCGGCGCTCTTGGCTTCGGCATTGAGGTTCGCGGACGTGGTAGCGAGGGCCTGGTCGATCCGGCGCAACACGCCCTGCCAGGCGCGCGCCAGCTCGTCGTAGACCTCGCGCTGGAACGCGGTCAGCGGGTGTTCGAGCCGGTCGTAAGTCACGCCATCGAACGACAGCGAACGTGCGATGTAGACGCCCATCGCCTTCATGTCGCGGCTGACCAGTTCCATCGCCGCCAGGCCGCTGCTGTGGATCGCGTTGATGAAGGCATGCACGCTGGGGAAGGCCGTGCCCTCGCCCCACAACCCGAGCCGGGTCGCGTAGGAGAGATTGGAGACTTCGGTCGCGCCGGTCGCCGAGACGTAGACGATGCGCGCGTTCGGCAGGCGGCGCTGCAGGTCGATCACCGCCAGCGCCTGCGCGCTGGGCTGGACGCTGCCACGCTTGCCGGTCGAAGTGATGGCGTTGCCGGCGTTGTGCGCCTCGTCGAAGACGATCACGCCATCGAAGTCTGCGCCGAACCACGACACGAGTTGCTCGACGCGCACACCGCTGGCGGCTGATTCCGACGTCGCATCCGCTGCCGGCGTGCCCGCTGCAGGGGGAGCAGGCTTGGGCTTGCTCTTGGCGACCGCGCCCTGCCGCAGGGTCGCATAGGTCGTGAACAGCACGCCCTCATCGAGTTCGATGGCGTTCCCTTTCTTGATCTTCGACAGCAACACCAGCAGGTCGGTGTCGCCGCCGATGCCTCCGAAGTCCCGCTTCGCATCCGCGAACAGGCCCGGCTTCTCGCTCACCCACAGCGCGCGCCGGCGGCCCTGGCGCAGGTTGTCCAGCACGATGCCGCTGATCTCGCGGCCCTTGCCGACGCCCGTGCCGTCACCGATGAAGAAGCCGCGGCGCTCGCCGTTGGGCAATTTCTGGGCATGCGCCTGCCCGGCGTAGACCACCGCTTCTAGCTGCGCGAGCGAGAGCCGTCCCTCGGTGACGATCTCGCGCGGCAGGTTCGGGGTGTAGGTCGGCGTCGGCGGCTCCACCGCCGCCATCGCCGCCGACTGCACGAGTGCGCCCGGGTGCGGCTTCGCGCCGGGAATCCGCAGTTTCTGCGGCGCATACTGCTCGAAGATCGCGTCGGTCAGTGCGCCGTGGGCACGCGGCGCGGCGTCCTCGGCCTCGACCGTCAGACCAGCATCGAGACCAGGGCTTCCTGCGCTTCCAGCGGGGTGGTCGTCGCCATGAAGTCGTCCGTCAGTTCGTCCCCGATGTCGTTCTCCGTGAAGACCCGATACACCAGCTCCGGATTCTTCGCCACGATGATCCGCAGTCGGTCGATCATCCCCCGCAGGTACGGATAGCGCCCCGGATCGATCCCGTTCTCCACGCCCACGGCCGCCAGTTGCAGCAGGTGCAGCCCGCTGTCGTTCACCACCACCTTCTCCCGGAACAGCATCTTCAGCGCGTGCTGGCTCGGCGGCAGTGCGTTCAACCGGTCGATCCTCTTCAGGTACTCGGCGGTCAGATAGCTCATGGCGGAGCGCCTCGATGGTGGGCAGCGCCGCCTCGGCGCTGGCGAAGGACTCGGTCAGGACCGGCGCCGTGGTCGGCCCGGTCTTGTCGATGACCAGCAACTGGTTGTCGAAGGTCGTACCGTACTTGGCGTAGGCCTTGCCGGACAGGCCAAGGTTCGCGCGGACAGCATACCGGCCCTGGATGCGCTCCCACCACGCGCGGAACGCAGGACGATCCGCCGCCATCCCGGCGCCGACGATCGCCACCAGCCGGCCGCCCGGCTGCAACCGCTCCAGCGCCTGCTCGACGTGCTGCGCGCCGACGGCCGTCTTGCGATACCCGGCCATGCGGCCCGCCGTCGCGGAGAACGGCGGGTTCATCAGGACCACGGTCGGACGGATGGTCTCCGGCAGAATCCGGTCGATGTGCTCGGCGTTCTCCCGGAACACCTGGTCCACGCCCAGCGCGCGAAGCAGTGCCGCCCGGCGCGGCGCCAGTTCGTTGGCGACGACCGTCGCGCCCGCCGCCTGCGCCATCGCGACCAGATCGCCGGTCCCGGCCGAGGGCTCCAGCACGACATCGCTCGCCGACAGGTTCGCGGCTCGGGCCGCGAGGAACGCCAGCGTCGGCGGCGTGCTGAACTGCTGGAACTCCTCCTGCTCGCGGGTACGCTTGCTCTGCGTCGGCAGGCGCTTCAACAGCGCATCCAGCCGGCCCAGCGTCGCGCGTGCGTCCTGTTCCGTGGCCGGATTGAGATCGCCGGCGACACCCGCCTTCAGGGCGAGGTTCACGCCGACCTCCAGGGCGTCGTAGGCATCGCGCGACGAATAAGCGCCCGCCGCCTGGCTGCCACCGACCTCCACGTTCGCGCGATCGAACAAGGCGCGCGCCTCGATCGACCGGCCTGCATGCAAGGCATCCGAGACCCAGCGCGCTACGCGCGCCAGGGCACCATTGAATGCAGACACGGCATCGGTCGACGGTGCGGCTTCACTCCCGACCGGCAGCGGAAGCGCCCCGTCGGACGATACCGGGGACGTGTCGCGGGCCGTGTTGCCGTTCGCGGCCGCGGCCGCAGGGTTCAACGGGACTGGGGCCTCGGGGGAGGACGATGCATCGACAACGGGATCACGTTCGTCGCGTCGGCGCTGTCCGCTGGCGGGGTCGGGCCAAACATCTCCTGCGCCCACGCCACTTCCAGCGCCAGCGCGCCCAGGTACTCGCCCGCCTCGATCAGCTGCCGCGTCCGTTCCGGCGAGTGACGCATCCAGCGATTGGCGATCTGCGTCGCCATCGGCGGCATCGAGGTCAGCACGATCCGAATCGACGGCGGATACCTGTGCGCGTCGTGCAGCAGAAACGTCCCGCTGTCCCCGCTGCCCGGCCCGGTCGTCGTACTCATCGCGTGCGTCCTCCTGCTTGCTTGATCCCGGGCCGTCGACCACCACCTCGGCCCAGAGACGATCCGTCGTGTTCGACAGCGTGATCGTGCCGCCTTCGATCGCGTAGCGCGCACCGAAACGGCCGCCGAGGTTGGTGGCGCCGGCCTGCGCGAACGCCGTGCGCAACACCTTCTTCGCGGACTCGACTTCGGTGACGTGCGCGAAGTGCGCCGGAAATTCCACCCGACCCGCGCGTCCTGATCGAACCTGCGCAACGAGCCCATCGACAAAATCCATCAACATCGATGCATCGTGAATCGAGTTCGATGCATGACGCTTTACATCGACGTTCCGATGCGTTTGCGCCGTGTCCGCGACCTCTGGCGCTGCGTCCTTTGAGGATGCATCGCCGGTCGGTGCATTGGCAACTTTCGTCCACCGCTCCGACCACGGCACCTCACGGCGATGCTCGATCCGGCCCTTGTGGTTGACGGTGATCGTCGTCCCGCCCTCCAGCCGCACCCACGGGAACCCGGATTTTGCGTACAGCACGCCGCGCGCGGTCTCGGTCGTCCCGAGCAGCAGCGCCGAGGACGTCGCCTGCACGCGGTCCCCGATCGCCAGGCCCGCCGACGCCAGCGCCTGCATCCGGCGCCCGCGATGCCCGTCGTTGGAGACCTCCGCCAACCGTTGCAGGGTCGGGAACAGTCGGCCGTATTCCTCCGTGGCGCGGTACGGCTGGAGCCCTCCGAACGCACGCGCTCGGCGTTCTACCCACTCGCGCGCCTCGATGTAGGTCGTGAACTCGGGGAACGTCTCCACCGGGGTGCGCTGCTCCGCCGCCCGCTGCGCACGACGCTCAGCATCGCGGGCCTGCTCCGTCGCCCGATCCGTCCCGGCCCAGCGGTAGATCGCCTCGTCCGTCGCACCACGTCCGCGCGGCAGCGCAATCCCGGTCGACGCCGTGAACAGCGCGCGGCTCGCAGGATTCCTCTTCGCATCGCCCAGGTTGCGCGCGACCAGCCCGCGCCCATCGCGACGTTCGATCAGGTCGATCAGTTCGTCTGCGCTGCGGCGGTAGAAGTCGCTCTCTGGATTGGTGATGTCCGGGAACTTGCGGCGCATGGTCTCGACGAACACGCTGCGCAACGCCGCACGATCCTGTGCAGGCGTATCGCCTTCCGAATCCGTCTGCGCTGCCGCAACCGGGACCGCTTCCATCGCGGGCGTCGCAGCGTCACCTGCAGCCGGCGTCGGCGCCTCGGTGTCTCGACGCAGGGCCTCATCGGCCGCCGTCTCCGCATCGAGGGCATCGACCTCCGCCGCGGCCTGCCGCGCCTGTTCGATCTGCGCCTGCATCCGCATGCGGGCCGCCTGTTCGGCCGGATCGACGGTGCTCGGTGCCTGGGCCGGCGTCGCCTGCGCCCTGCGCTGCTCGCGCACGCGGTCGATCAGCGGATTCATCCGCGTCGCGGACAGGCCGGGATAGGCGGTTGCGACGAAACGGCGCACATCGCCGCGCGTCGGTGCCTTCTCGCCCTGCCAGTCGTCCAGGAAGCCGTGGATCGCCGCCATCACCGCCTCGGGCGCAGGCGGCGGGTTCAGCACTTCCCCGGTGTCCGGGTCGATGCCGGCGGGCACCGCAGATGCTGCCGCAGGCGCAGGCGTCGACGTGGGCGGCACCGTGGGCGCCGTCGGTGCGGTCGCGACCGCCGCAGGCACATCCGTCGCTCCCGGCGTTCCCGGCGCTTCCGCGGCTGGCGCCGTCGCCGTCGTCGGCGCGGCGGCAGGCAAGGTCGATGCCGACCCCGGCACGAATCCACCCGCGGCGCCGTACACGCCGCCACCGATCGCACCAGCCGCGAAACTGTCGAGGTACTCGGTCAACGCCTCGCCATCGGTCAGCGGCTGCGCCGCGCCGAACCGCTGCGCCGCCTGCTGCACCGCCTCGGTCGTGCCTTCCGTCAGCGCGTTCTCGCCGAACCCGGTGGCGATCCGGCGCGCGAGGCCGCGCTGCCCACCCACGCCCTTCAACAGGGTGTCGGCCAGCACCTTCTCGCCGAAGGTTTCCGCAGCGCCGTAGACCACGCCACCGGCCAGCACGCGCCCGAGGTCGATGTCTCCGCCGGTCTCCTGCGCCTGTCCGTAAGCGGCGTTGTAGGTGTCGCCCAGACCCCGCGCAGTCGAGGCCGTCGCGAGCGCGCCGATGCTGCCGATCTCCCGTTGCAGCGTGCGGGTCAGGAATTGCTGGCCCAGCGCCGCCGCTTCGCGTTTGGCGACCTCCTCCGCCGTGCCGGCGGCGATCCGCTTCGCCGCATGGTCTGCGACCAACGCGGCGGTGCGCTCGCGCAGTTCCTTCTTGATCGCGGTCTTCCCGAGCAGGCCTGCCACCGCACCCGTGAAGTTGCCGACGACCGGCACCTCCGACCCCGCCGCCGCGCCGGCCGCTGCCGTCACCAGCGATTCGACCACGCTCGGCAGCATCTGGCCGACGTTGTACTGCGCCCAGTCCAGCAGGTTGCCGGTGGTGCCGAGCACGCCGTCGCTGCTGCTCCACGCGCTGCTGAGGCTGTCGGTCGGCTTGGCCGTTGCGCCCAGTTCGCGGTTCAGCGCCTGCGCCTGTTCGGCCCAGTCGCGCGCGGTGTCATCCAGGCCGACCAGATCGGCACCGAGCGCACCCAGGCCATACAGCGAGGCCTTCGTACCCGGCCAGTAGCTCTTGATGCCGCGCATGAAGTCGCCGTCGTCGCCAGCCGCCACCGGCGCCGGGTCCGGGTTGCTGGCGCGGAATGCGGCCTGCATCTGCGCGAGGTCGGTGCCGGTCAGGCGCGCGACTTCCGGCAGTGCGGTGTTCGCGTAGTCGTCGCGGATCGCACGCTGGCGCTCGGGCGGTGCGCGGTCGTAGCCGGTACGCGCACGCACGTTGCCCCAGTGGTAGCGATCAACCACCTCCGGTGCGAACGACGGCGTCGACGCCTTCTGCGCGCCGTAGGCGATGTTCATCCAGTCGGGGACGGCCGGATTCCAAGCACGCGGCGCAAGCGGGTTGTAGGGATCGGTCGCCATTAGCGCAACATCCTGAGCAGGGTTTCGAGGGGCGTCGGGTCGTTCGGGGCGGCGTTCGTCATGTCGGGCATCGGCACCGTCGGATCGAAGGCCGGCGTCGTCGGCGCGGATGCCTCCGGCCTCGGTGCCGGACCCGGCAGGACGTAGGCCGCCGAAGGCGGTGGCGACGACGGCAGCCGCAGCGATGGCGCGGGCGGGATGACGGGGCGCCAGACCGGTGTCGGCAACGCCGGGGGCGTCGAGACGTCGGCCGCCGGCCTGAAAGGCGCATACGCCGCCATGCGCTCAGGTGCGGAAACGGCCGTGGGTGCGGAGGTCGATGCGAAGGCTGTCGGAGCGCCGCCACGTCGCGCGAACGCCGCCAGCACTTGCGCCTTGGTTTTGCCGTGCAGGTGCGGGTTGTCACGGTAGGCACGCGCCGACACCAGCGACCGCATCGGCGTGTCGTCCGTCGCCGCAAGAATCTTCCGCGCACCGGTCGCGCCGAAGTGGTGCGCCAGGTACAGGTTGCCCGGCGTTGCGGCGTAGCCGGCACTCGCCAACCGCTGCGCACTGTCCTGATCGTACAACGCGACCATCCGATCGGAGATCGCGCCGTCGCGGCGCTTGTCGAGGATCTGCGCAGTCGTCAGTCCCTGCGCCCACGCCGGCTGGTGGCGCTTGACGAGACCGAGCCAGGTCGATGCGAGGAACTGGTGTTTCCCAAGGGCACCCGAACGCGGGTTGTAGGCGTTGTCGTCACCGCCGGACTCCAGGCGGTTGCGGAACGCATCGTAGGCGGCGTCGGTCATGGGCGGTACGGTCCCGTGTACGGCGCCGTGCCATACGACGGCAGCGTGATGCCGTAGTCGGTCGTGGCCTGCGGCACGGCCGGTCCCGGCGTCTGCCGCTGGTGTTCGCTGTCGTCTTCCTGCTGGGCGCGCTTGTAGACGGTGCGCGCATCGAGCAGCACGCGCCGCGCCTGCGCCTCGGCCTGCGCGTAGCGTTCGACCGCGACTCGCCGATCGACGCCGCGGCCAGTCCGTGTGAAGCGCGCCTGGGAGTCCTGCGCTTCCTTGAGCTGGCGCTCGGCGGTGCGCCAGCGCTCCGCCGCATCGCGATAGGTCTCCAGCGCATCGGCGGTGCGCGGCTGCTGGCGTGGGCGATGGATCGTGCCGGTCGCGGGATCGATCTGGAGGTCGATGCCGGCCGCGTTGCCCGTGCCTGCGGGCGTTGTCGCGGGTGACGGTGCGGGCACGGCGGACGAGCGCACGGGCCGCGGCTTCGCGGTCGTGGTTGCGGTCGTCGGCGTCGGCGTCGGCGTCGCCGGCGGCGGCGGCACGGGTACGGGTCCGCCCGCACGCGCACCGAAGCCGAGCGCATCGAACGACGGCGCGGGCATCGTCGCCCCGCCACCGAACAGCGCGGCGAGCGCGTGCGTCGCCTCGTCGCGCTGCTGTTGCAGCGAGGCCCGCTCGGCGGCGTCGAACGCGCTGACCAACGCCTTGTCCAGCGTCTGGATGCGGTGTTCGAGGACGGTCTTCTGGCTCTCCTGCGCGGGCGTGAGCGTGGTGCTGCCGCGGGTGGCGGCATCGGTGTAGTGCTGCCACGGGGTCGGCTGCTGGGCGGTGAGGGTTTGCAGCAGCGCGGCGGCCGAGGCCGCCGGCATCGTCGGGTAGGCGTGCCCCTGCGCATCGGTGTAGGTGATCAGCCCGGCCGCATCCTTCACGACCTGCCCGAGGCCCGCGGTGCGCAGCAACGCATTGGCGGTATCGAGGTTGCCGGCGAGCAGCGCGGAACTGGCGTTCGCGTACAGGCCGCTGGCGTAGGGGGCGCCATACTGGCCGGCGACGCCCTGCGCACCCGGCCAGGCACCGGCCGCGCGCTGCGCGGCCTGCGCCGCCTGCAGCGGATCGGTGCGCAAGCCGGCGGCATCGCGGGCCGCGGCGTCGGCGACCGGGTTCTGGTAGCGCATGTCCTCGGCCGCATCGCGAGCACGCTGGTTGTCTGGCGTCCACGCGCGGCCCAGCGCGTCGAGGGCGAGGCGGTTCTGTTCGTGGCCCAGTTGGTAGGCCGAGCCCTGCATCGCCTCCTGCGCCGGCAGCAGCCGGCCCTGCATTTGCGCCTGGTCGGTGTCGAGCCGCCACAGCGCACCCTGCCGGGTTTCGTAGGCGGGCAGAAGGCGGGTGTCCGCTTCCGCCCGGCGCGCGCCGTAGACGTTGCCGGCGTTGGTCCGGTCCAGCGTCGTCTGGTGGGTGTTGAACGCCAGGTCGCTCGCCAGCCCCAGCGTGAAGGCACGTTGCCGGGCCTCCGCCTGCCGCGCCGACGCTTCGTCGAGCTGCTGCAACCACTGTGCGGAACTGGCGCTGGCGCGATCGAGGATCGCGAGCGGATCGAGCGTTGCCATGCGGGGCCTCGTTACGCGAAGGGCGCCATGCGCGCGGCCATGCCGCGGGCGTCGCGCAGGTTGAGCAAGGTGTCGTCGTCCGGAGCCTCGCCCCCGAAACCGCCGGTCAGTCCGGGCAGGCCGTGGGCGAGCATCGCGGTCCCCATGCCAAACGACTGCAGGCTGTTCGCCCGCGACTGCTGCATGAGGTAGCCCGAGAACCGCCCGAAACTCGCCTGCAAGGCGCCGTAGTAGCCGCTGATGCCGCCGAGCAGCGCTTCGTTCGCCCCGCCGATCGCGGCGGTCGCCGCGCGCATGTCGCCGGTCGCGCTGGCCTGAAGGCTGCGGCCGACGTTGAACATCTGCAGGCGGCGGTTGAACTGCACGTCGTCGCGGCGCCAGGCCTGCAACTCCTCGTAGCGCCAGGCGTGGTTCACCGCATCGACCTCGGTGCGCGCCCACTCGGTATGGACCTCGCGCAGCAGGTTCGCGTTGGCCCCGGCGCAGTAGCGCGTGAGCTTGCGGTTCAGGCCGGTAATCGCCTTGCCGAAGGCGCGCGCCGCATCGTTGCGAGCACGGCCCATGTGCAGTTCGTACTGCGGGACGTAGCGTGGATCGGCCGCGACCTGCGCCATCGTCGCGTCCTCGACCGGCGCGAACACGGTGGCGTAGCGGCAATACTCCTTCTCGGCCATCACCAGTTGGCGGTTGGCCAGCGCCGCCTGGTCGTTGGCGATGGAGCGCACCAGGTCGCGCTGCTTGCTGGCGATGTAGTTGTCGATGGCGATCTGGATCGCGATCTGGCCGATGGCCTTGACGCCCACGCTGTCGAGTTGCTGCTTGTAGGCCAGTTCGGCGAGATAGCGGTCGCGGCCCGCGGCCGGGTTCGGCGTGACGTGCAGGGTCGGCTGCGCCAGATACGCCAGCAACGCACCGAGACCCGCCCCGACGATCGTGCTCGTCACCTGGCTGTTGCCGTCCGGGTCGCCCGGGACCACCTCGACGTTGCCGGTATCGCAGTTGTAGCGCGGCAGGGTCTGCCCGAAGCCGGCGTAGTCGTCGTCATCGAGCATCCAGCCGAGCAAGCCGCCAATGCCGGCACCCGCGAGGATCGTGCCCCACGAGACGGTGCCGGGCAGCATGGTCGGCAGCGTGGGGTTGTAGATGACCTGCCGGATCTGCTGGTTGATGTCCTGCCGCTGGTTCGACTCGGCGTTGATCCAGGCGTTGACGGCGGAGGTGTTGTCGTTCTGGACCAGGTTGCGATGCTGGAGCATCGACATATACGCCGCGTCCATGAACGAGGCGCCACCCCAGTTGGTGACGAGGACCGCGGTCGCCATCAGCCGAGCTTCTTGCTGTAGGCGGTCGTGGACGGCCGGAAGCCGATCAGCATCGGCATGCCGCAGGCCGGGGCAAGTTCGATCCGCAGTTGCGTCGCCTGGCGCTCCTTGGCCCAGGCCTCGAAGTCGGCGACGAGTTCCGTCGCCGTCGTCGCGGTGACGCCCTCGCCTGCCGCGTCGATCATCAGCAGCGGCGCGTGCGCCTGCACTTCGCCATCGAGCGGCGCCAATGCGTTGTAGCCCATCAACACCCCGACCGGCACGCCGGCATCGTTGATCGCGGCGCCGACGTACATCGAGATGCCGCCGGCGCCGGCCAGCACCGGCACCAGCGCGCGGACGATGCCGGCCTCGTGCGGCGTCGCCTCAGGATCGAGCGCGATCACGTAGCGACGGACGAGATCGACCAGCGCATCGGCCATGCTCAAGGGGATGTCGTTGTTGCGTTTGATCTGCATAGAACCTCCAGAAACGAAAAACCCCGCCGGAGCGGGGTCGCAAGGTGGAACGGTGGGGAGGTATCTGGGATCATCGACTATCCCGCGACACGACAAGGCCGCCATGACGCAACCTCCCGCTCCGCATCAAGAATTGGCGAGAAGAATCGATTTGGCTTCGTCGATCGGCGATGCCCAAGCATTGTCGGAACTCGACAAGGAATGCTCCGACTTGATTGCGAGCAGGAGCCCACAGGACAAGGCACGGCTTTGGTATTTCCGAAGCAACATCAGCGCTTCCCTTCAAGAAGAAGAAGACCCGAGAAGCTGGAACTGGCGGCAGCCTCATCGAGAAAGGCAGGTGCTGTATTTACGTCGCGCAATAGAATCCGAAGGGTTTGAAGACCTTGACCCAATGATTCGCGCACAGATACACACCAACCTCGCCAGTCAACTCAGCAACTTCGGCAGGCCGATTGAAGCCATCCGTGGATTCGATAAAGCGCTGCTTCATATCCCAAATTTCGCAATGGCGCTCCTGAACAGAGGGCTTGCAAGAGAGACACTTGCAAGACTGCTATACGACAGAGGCCACGCCGCGCTAATCGCTTACTTCGCCCACAAGGACTACGCATCGATCGTCAAAGGCCCTGTCATGTGGGATGGCCATTACTACGGAATCTATGAAGACGTAAAAAACCGAAAAATGATACTCGAAAGAGTTTTCGATATTGAAAAAATAAAGAGCATGCTGGAAACCAGCAGCTATTCTCTCGGAAAAACAGTGCAAGAGAAGGCATATCAGACGTGGGCACTGGAGAACGGACTATACGTGAATCCGCTGACAAGCATCGGACCATTCCCGATTGGGGCGACCGACATCCTGCACATGCCGCCACACAAAGCCAAGGACATATCTGACCCGCCACACTTCATTTCCTGGTTCAACCAACTGAAGCAGGAGTTCATTGCAGCGCGCTTTTTCCTGTTCGAGTCGCAACACGCATACAAAGCCCACTATGCAGACAACGAAACCCATCTCATCGACACGCTGGACGCCTCGCTTCATGGTATTCACATCGAAAAGATGCGCGCCGCTTACCGAATTGCATACGGACTTCTCGACAAGATCGCAGGCTTCATCAACGCCTACTTTTCGCTCGGCGAGAAACCAGGGAGCGTCAACTTCAAGACGATCTGGCTCACAAAAGACAGGAAAGATATTCGTCCAGAATTCAAGAGCCGAGAGAATCTTGCGCTCAGAGGCCTATATTGGCTCGCATTCGATATTGTAGGAGATGACCCAGAGGATGGCGATTCGATCGCACCGGGCGCGAAGACCTTATATCGCATTCGGAATGCCCTCGAACATCGCTGCCTAATCATTCGAGAGTTCAACTTCGGCAAAGCACCGACCATATTTGAAGCAATCGGATTCGATGAGTTTGAATCTCACTGCATCGATATTCTTCATTTGGCGCACGCGGCCATCATCTACCTTTCTCTCGCCGTGTGGTCCGAAGAAAATGATGACGACGCTGGCGACGACGAAATCGTCGTTTCCATGCCACTGCCCCCTTACAAGAACCCTCGCCACCTGTAACCAATCCCAAGAACACTGTGTCAGCAAGGGCCGTGCCCAACGGCCGTCCGGGTTGGGCGGCCAATGGCTCCGGACCTGACGAGAGACAGGTTAGCCATCCGCGCCTACCTTTGGAATCGGACATCGCCTCGTCCGCGGGTAGGACTTTTCCTACCCCTCTGCCAGTTCGGCAATGCTGCTGGCGATGTGAAGCTCCCGCAGCGCGCCCTTGTCGGGTGATTCCAGTCGTTCGACCTCGATCTCGAACTCCAGATGCCGGCTCAGGTGCGGCAGCCGAAAAGGATTGGAGTGACGCAGTTCGCGCTCGAACCGCAGCCGGTCGTCGGTCCACAGACGGAACGTGGTCGCGGGTGTCGCGTCCGTCCAGTTGCCGTGGAACGAGTGCGCGTCCCAGACCACCTTCGCAGCCGCCCAGTTCATGTGACCTGGCGTGACGGCGCAGCGGGTGCGATAGCGGAGTGGCAGATAGGTCGGGCCAGCGTTCCACTGGCCGATGCCGGTGGGCAGCGCCAGGAACAGCGCGTCGGTGCGGCTGCGGTGCAGCGCGGTCGGCCGCAGCGACAGCGCGATCAGGCCCAACTGTCGACCGGGATAGGTCGGATCGGTCAGATCGAGCATCCAGCCGCTGTTCGCGGTGAAGCCGAACCACAGACCATCGTGGACGACCGCGACCATCGTCTCCGGTCGCAGGGCCGCGAAGTCATCCTCGCCCCAGTACGCATGGCTGACGCGCTGGCATTGCCGGCCGGACAGCAATACCAGCCCGTCGCGGCCAGCGTAGAGCGCCCCACCGCTGGGCGTCGCCGTCATCGACCGGCGGGCCACGCAGGGCATGGGCTCAGGCATGCGGAATACATCACGCCGCCCCAGTTCGTCCGCCTGCGGCGCGATCCAGTACGGGTGTCCGTCCGTGGCCACGTACAGCCCGCTGTCGGTCCAGGCCAATGCGACGATGGTGTCGTCCAGGTGCAGGCGGTAGGCGTCCGGCCACGCGTGGAATTCGTGCGGCTCGCAGACCCAGAGGTCTCGGCCCACGGCGCCGGCCAACTGCGTGCCGTTCGGCTCGGCGACCAGATGGGTCAGTCCTTCCGGCGGCGGTGCGAAGCGCATCGTCGTCAGCGGTTCGCCCAAGGCGAGATTCGGGAGGGCGTCGTTCACACCGCCGATCGCCGCGGGGAACTCGCCGACGAGATGGAAGTCCTCCATCCGTGGCAGACCGAGCTGCTCGGCGCCGGCATCGCTCGCGGTCAGGCGGTACAGCCGCACCTCCTGCACGTCCCAACCGCCGACCGGCGCGCTGTCCCACTGTACGAGGACAGTCGCACCGTCATCGATCCCAAACCGCGCACTGGGCAGCGACGGCGGCCCCTCGTTCCCAAAGCGATCGACATACGTCACAACGTAGGCCCGGTACTCGCTGCGCTGGTCGTTCGGCCCGGCCCAGCTCGGCGGCGCACTGGGGGTAGCGAACGGCGGCATCGGCACGGGCAGGCCCAGCCGCCACCAGCGTCCGGCCACGGCGTCCGCCGCATCGGCCCAGACTGGGACGCGCAGATCCTCGCCGACCGCCAGGACTCGCGGACAACCGGGCAGACCGGAGACTAGATCATCGACGCCAGGCAGGACAATCCAGTCGACCTCTGCTCGATAGATCGTGCGATGCGACGCCCCACGCGGATCGACCGGCAGCGGTGTGCGATACGCCTCGATGGTGCCGTGCCACAGGTTGACGTTTTCGGCCCACATCGCCTCATTGCCCTGCAACAACGTGCGGTTGATCCGGGGACGCATGCCGGCGAAGGCGGACTTCAGGATAGAGGGCATAATTCAAGCTCGACAGACACGATGGCTGATCTCCGGCCACCTACAGGACACTTTGGACATGAACACGTCCGCGCAATCGGATGCAGACGATGGGCAGACACCGTCCCCACCCTCCCCGCCATCGACGGTCCCGACAACGACCACACTCAACCTGCGCGCATTAGGTACCGATCAAGAATGGAACGACCGCTTTGCCGGCAACCTCCGCTATCTCATCGTTGAATGCGGCCGATTCATGGACTTGCACCTGTTGGAAGGTGTAACGATCGGCTTTGATTACGACGATGCTTTGAACTCGGTGGACTTGGGCTACGAGTCATCGGTGGCCAAGGGCTACACGAACGAAGACGGCTTGGTCGGCGTCGGCAAACTGCTCCGGGTTCGCCGCGAAGACGGCATCAAGGCGCACATCGTCATCGACGCTGGGGTTCTACACCTCCTCGCAGAGCCGGAAGACCCACTGTTCCTGTCCACGGCGAATATCCTCGCGCATGAACTAGCGCATGTGAACGTCATGTCGTGGTTCATCGAGCATAGCCCCGGCATCCTGCTCGAACGCCCGGAAGGAGATTGGGCGATCCATGTGATGCGCGACACTGCACACACGATCTGGGAGGAATACGCCGCCTGTCGCTTGAGTGCCAGAATTTCCGACGATCACGTGACGGAGAGCTATGCGAAGAATGTCGAAATCTCGATGCCAGGCGCCGTCCAGCGCGCCCGCGAGAGCATCAAGACCTACCGCATGCACGGGGATCGTGGGCAGCTGCTGGCCGAGACACTGACGGCCATCGCCAAGCCGGTCAAGATGCTAGCGTACCTGCTTGGTCATCTGGACGGGCTGGATCGGGAAATCGACCTCAAGACGCTTGCCTCCGTCTGCGATGGCGACGAACTTTGCGCCGCCGTACCGACCGTTCATGCCGCCCTGCGGCAGGCATGGGAGACACGACTCGACTGGCAAGGCATGAATGGCGTGGACGGCATCGTCAACGCGCTTCAATACGCGATGAGCCTCGCGGGCATCCAACTCCGTCTCAGCGATGAAGGTGACGGCTCAACGATCCACGCCCCGTTTACGGCCGCCACCATGCCCAATGGCGAAGCAGACATGGAAATCATCCGGCTCCGGCGCATGCTGGGGCTGGAATAAGTCAGCTCACTCAGGAAAAGACATGCAATTCATAGGCATACTGCTACGCACTCATTTCTCTCTCCATCATGCACAAGCGGCGTCGTTCCACGCGCGTCAAGCGGTAGGCATGTCGCTGGATGGAACGGAGGAGACTGCAATCGCCTTGGGCGCACACGTCTCGGCCGCAGTGATTTCTGCTGGCGCGTTTCTGGAAGCCACTGTCAATGAAATCAGTGGGAGCGACGAGCGGAGCGGCGCATTGGAGCGTTTGAACACATATCTCAAGGCGCATAACGCCCAGTGCATTCCAAAGAGCGATCCGCGCTGGCAATCGGCCAAGACCTTGATGAACCTCCGCAACCGACTTGTGCATTACACACACGACTGGCTGGACGAAGGTTCAGACCACATGATTGGGGACAAGGCGCTCAATAAGTCCACGCTTCTGACGCGCATGCAAAAAGAATTTGCATTCCTTCCACCACCAGTAAATTACATTCCACGATTCCTCTCGCCGGACTGTGCAGCGTGGGCCATCGGCACCGCGACGACGCTTCTGGACGAGTTCTTTCAGCGACTAAACGCGGAACCTTTTTTCAACCACCTGCGAGACCGCATCGAAGTTAAACGACAACGATCACCATACCCATAAGCGGCTGCACATCACATCAAGACATGCAGAGGCATTGAAATCTCATTGCGCCGCAGATCATGTGCAATGGCCACGCGAAGACTAAGGCGATCCCGCATCTGCGTCGAATTGAAATTTGAGATTTCTGTCGCAGCATTCTCGAAGACGGCTGCTTCAAACCATTCCTTGTGCCCATAGGCTCCGAACGGTACCGACGGCGGCGGATCAATTCTCGCGAAATGAAAACGTTTCTTCGCCATTGTCTCGGCCGCTAAGGCGTTTTCCTTGTCGGCGCCGAAACCAATGCCAATACTTCGATCAAGATCGAAGTCGCAATTGAACTGAGAGGCCCGGCTGATCCAGTCGCCGGAGCAGCCCAACTTGAATTTCGAGCTGGCCGGATGCAGCAGTAAATAGACCCGGTAGAACGGCACATTGACCGGCGCGTAAACATGAGTTGGAACACGGACCCGATAGTGCTTCAAGAGGGAGGAAACGAAAATTCTAGAGCCCGGATATTTCTCGCTGTACTTTGCGGCGCTGCGTTCCACCTTCGCGACCCCGACCTGTTCGACCAAGTAGAGCAGCCGGCGAGCATCCATGTCGTTTTCGACATGAACACCGAAATGATGTGCCGGCAACTTCGGGTGGAATGGACTTATCCCGTTCATTGTTAGCCCCGCTCGTTAGTCTGCCTGGGTAGTGCTTGAAGCACGAAGCAGGCGCTGACTTCAGTTGGACCGCAAAGTATCGAACCGGCCGGGATAGATCATGGCCTCACAGCCCGCCCCGTAGCTCCACAACGCCGTACCCATATCGTCAGTACCGCCACTTCACTGCCTTCTACGGCCACGCGCCCACGATACCAGCCTGCCGGCGCTTCGGTCAGGTCCTGGTCGATCCGGAAGGTCGCAACCCCGCGAACCACGGATTCGGCGCTGTAGGCCTTCGAGGGCGCAGGGCACGCGACCGCTGGCCTCTCGCCGCAGGGCTGACACCGCGCCAACGTCGGCGCCAGTTTGCCGCAGGCGCAGCAATTCGATTCACCGCAGCTACCGCAGCCACCCCAACGTCCTTCGGGGAGATCATGCGCCCGCGGCCAAGGCGGCAGACAGGGAGCGGGACAGGCGGGCGCGGGCAAGCACGCGGTTTCGCCCTTGCGCGTGACGGTCAAGGTCACGTTCGTCGCATTGATGGTCGCGCAGTCGCGCATCAGCACGACGGACAGGCGTTCGGTGGTCGGTTCGACGATCAGCGGACGGGCCATGTACGCCGCCTAGACCGCGAAGTCGCCGCGCTCGGGCACCATCGTCCGCGCCCCGCCCGTGCGCCCGCGCAGGCGCCGCGTGCGGGCGCGCAGGATCGCGGCGTCGAAGCGCTGGCCGTAGACGGCCGCCAGGCGCGGATCACTGAAGGGGTGCCCGGGCAGGAGCAGCACATCCGCGAGCGCGCCCTCCACGAGCGCACGCCCCCATTCCTCGGCGAGCCGCGCATCCAGCCGGCAAGCGTCGTGACACGGCGCGGCGACGTAACGCACGCGCAGGGTGTCGCAGGCGTCGCCCCCGCGGTCGATCCAGACCGACACGTCCGGCGTCTCCAACGCCTCCACCCGGAACCCGCAGCCGGTTTCGATGACATCGCGGCGCGGATCGAGCATGCGGCCATCGGAGCTGCCGTGATCGGGCGCATGGCCGCCGATGGACACCGCGACGACACGGACGACCCGCTCGCACTCGGCCGGCACGACGGGGTAATCGCGCACCCCGCAGGCCATCGGCAACAGCGCCTCGCGCTCCAGCCAACCGGATGCCTCGCAGAACCGGATCGCCGCATCGCGCAGGTAGCTGTGCGCCGCGACATCCGGCAGCCCCGGCGCAGCGGCGACCACGCGCGCCAGGAACGGCGCGAAGTCGGTGAAGCCCGGCCCGCAGTTCACGGCTGCGCCCCTTCAGGTGCGCGCCCGGCCTGCGAGACCGCTACGACGCGCTCCTTCGCCTCGGACACGCCGAGCATCGCGTAGAAGTGCTGGCGGTGCGCCTCCTGCTTGGCGAAGGACTGCGCCGATTCCATGTCGACGGAGTAGGCCCGGTACAACATCCACTCGATCAGCGCGTTATGCATGCGCGCGGGCGTCACCAGCGCGTCATTGCGCGGATCGGCATCGTCCAGGTCCGCGAGGGTGATCGCCGCGGGGCACTGCTGGCAGACCAGGGCGACGGTGTAGGTCTGGCCGTCGTCGGGCACCGGCGGATCGACGAAGAACACCCGCGGGTCCTGCGGCGTGAAGCTGTAGCCGCGCACGCGGTAGTCGCCGCAGACGCTGACCGGTGCGCAGCCGGTGTCGGCGAACGCCTGCAACAGCCCGTCGTCCACCTTGCGCGCGCGACCAGCGTCGCCCGCCGAACCGATGACCTTCTGGAGTTGGCAACCGGCCGGCAACGGCCCCTGCCGTGCGCCGGCCACCAGCGGGAACACGTCCGTCTGCGCGTACAACTCAGGCCGGTACAGGTAGACCTGTCGCTGCGCGTCGTTGAGGTAGTCCAGCAGATCGGTTCGCGTCCAGCGGATGTGCTCGTAACCCGGTTCGGCGTCGTTGAGCAGGCGCGCGACTTCGACGATCAGCGCCACGGCAGATTCTGCGATGACGGCCGCGGCCATTACAGCGCCGCTCCGCTGGCGCCGTCGTCGATGCGCTGGTTGCGCTGCTTGACCGTCTTGCGCTTGGCCTCGCCCGCACGGTTGTGGGCGTCCTCGAACCCACCCTCCAGACCGGCGGTCGCCATGTCGAGCGGGTTGCCGTGGATGTCGGTCTCGATGGTCGGGACGGTGAGGATCGAGCCGACCTTGCGGATGGTCTCGCCGGCCTGCTCGAAGTCGCGGCCGTTGGTGGTGTAACCGGGCGTGAGGCCCGGCAACAGCTCGAACTCGTCGTCGCGCGGATACAGGTGGCCGTGTTCGTCCTGGAACACGGCCATCTTCTCGCCGGTGTGCTCGGTGTTGCGGTGGAGATCCAGCGACGTGTGCGGCTGGGGCGTCTGTGGGAGGGTGAAGGGCTGCATGGGCGTCCTCGGGCAACAAAAAGCCCCGCCGAAGCGGGGCTGTGGGGGCAGCGCGGTGCGCGCAGCGGGGGCCGGTCAGTTGCCGGTGTCGGGGTGGAGGACGATCGCGGAGACGGTCAGCCGCAGCTTGGTCGCCCCGGTCGCGGGCCAGCCGGTCACCGACAGCGTCACCGCGTCGGCCAGCGACTGCCAGGCGTTGACCTCGACGTAGTCGCTGCCGACGACTGCGGCATCGATGTTGGCGTTGAACGCACCGCGCACGGTGGAGGCCACCAGGGTGACGCCGGCCTCCGCCGACTCCACCTTCCAGTAGAAGCCGTGCAGGAAGCACCCCGGCGGGATGACGATGGGATAGATCACGTCCTCGCTGCCGATGTCGTGGCAGACCAGGTACTGCTGCAACCCAGGCTGCAACCGGCCCTCGTCGCCGTTGGGCACGACGCAGTCGCCGCGCATCGTGTAGCCGGTGTCGACGAGCCCCGGGTAGAAGTCCAGCGAGCGCGACAGGCCGTAGGCGACGTGGAGCTTGTGGCCGGCCGCTTCCGTGCGGACGCGGTCGAGCAGGTCGGTGGTGAGGGCGCCGGCGAGGTCCGCCGGCGTCGGACAGGCGGTGCAGCCATCGTCGATCCAGCCGGCCGCGTTCTGGCCGAACAGCGCATCGAACGGGGTCTTGCCGCCGCCGTGGTACAGGTGGTGGTAGGCCATGTAGGTGTTCTCCTCTGGCGGTCAGTTGAAGCGCACGTAGGCGACGCCGAGCTGCTCGGGGAACAGCGGCTTGTGGCCGAAGATCGACAGGCCGCGGAAGTAGCTGCCGAAGAAGTGCTCGGACTTGATGACGTCCGCATCCGAGAGCTGCTGCACGTAGCCGGTCGCCATGCGCCGGCCGAAGATCACGAAACTGCACTGCGCGTTGGCGGTGGTGTCGTAGACGGTGGGCACGAAGTTCGAGCCGAGCAGGCGGAAGCCGGCCGGATCGAGGTTGCGCAGCGGTTTGCCGCTGGCATCGACGAGGAAGCTTCGCGGCAGGCCGGTGACGAAGGCGTTGGACAGCGGCGAGGTGAACAGCGGTGCGGTCGCGGCGGGCGGCAGGATCATAAACATCTCACCCGCTTCCCAGACGTTGCCCTCGGCCATGACCTGGTTGCAGCGGGCGAAGAACTCCAGCAGGTTGCCGCCGGTGATCTGGAGCGGATTGCCGACCGCGCCGAGGTTGACGTTGCGACTGATGAGGCCGGCGTTGATGCCTTTGTTGTACGGCGCGGCGTCGCGGATCATCTTGGCGAGGATCGACTTCTCCTGCGCGTAGCCGACCGACCGGCCGCCCGAGGCGATGAGGACGTTCTGCAGTTCGTCCGCATTGCGGATCTGCTTCACGTCCACCCGGTCCAGCTTGTAGTTCCAGTAGAAGCCCTCGTCCACCGTGAGCGTGGTGGTCTCGATCTCCGGGGTATCGGTCTGGAGCCGCAGGTTCTTCTGGTAGCGGTGGATGCGCGCGACCGGCTCGCGCTGGAAGGTGATCTGGTCGCCGAACTGGCGCAGTTGGCCGGTGTAGCTGGTGGAAGTGATGTCCTTCATCAGCGTCTCCGCGTAGG
>Ga0209793_1000498_pt1 | contig 42860 bp, 45 predicted proteins | sample EBPBio122009_DNA_FD_185863 | JGI IMG/M metagenome (GOLD analysis project Ga0209793, IMG submission 185863) | Wastewater treatment Type I Accumulibacter community from EBPR Bioreactor in Madison, WI, USA - Reactor 1_2/2/2009_ DNA (SPAdes) (version 2) | ecosystem: Engineered > Bioreactor > EBPR >... | reverse complement strand
GTCTGCGGCCCGGTTTTCTGTCTCATCTTCGCTTCCTTTGAGTGAGCTACGATGAGCCGAAAATCCTCTCTTCTCAATTAAACCAGTTCTGTCTCAAGGGCGCTGATGTCGGACACGGACGACCATCTGGCATGGATGGAAATGTGCGCGCTGTCGGCTTCCATCGAATGGCTTCGCGACCCCCTCAAATTCGGTGATCGGTTCAGGTGGCGATGGTGATGCGGCTGAGTGCTGTTGCGAGAATGGTCAAGCGCTATCGCCGGTGCTCGGAATGGCGCCATCCATTCTTGTCCACGCCCGAGGTCCACGTCTATCTCAAACTCGAGCCTGTTCGTGATCCCGGACGCTATATTGATCCATTAGGCATAGCGACGGGAAGAGAGGGCGTTCTTCATGCGCCCTCTCTCAGAGTGCTCAGCGCTTCGGAAAGAACGAAACCGTAGTGATGTACTCCGAACGCGGTCGCAATCGAGACCGGTGACGCACAGTGGCAGTCAAACTCCCTGCCGTCCTGTTCGTCGAGAAGCTCGGCATATTCGTGAGCCTCGGCTGCTGATCCGTAACCGTACAACCCGTCGCCGCTTGACGGTGTGATATGCCACCAGTCCTCCAGGCCCATTTCCTCTACCTGCTTCGATTTCAAGGCAGCATGAGTGGCAACGAGCCTCTTATGGACAACGTCTGCGATATCGCCAAGAACACCGGAGCGAGCGTCGTCGCTGATGTCATCATAGCGCCCCCTGTCTGCGCCAAGCGCATTGGCGACACTTTCGCGATAGCAAGAGTTGACGTCAAGGTGACAGTCCTGACGGACGAGATCGAGGTCGTCGTCAAGCCATTCCAGGGTCCGCTCGACAATCTCGCCATCGACGGCGATGTCAAACAATATATGAATGGCTTCGTCGAAGTCGAACTCCGCATTGACGATGGAAATCCGGTCAGCGAGCGGGGGAAGCTCCTGAGAGACAACCTGCTCGGCCGCCCTCCGGTACTCTCGTATCGCATACGGCAGTTGGATGCGGACGAACTTGGCCTGCGAGAAAACGTTCCTGGATATGCGCTCGAAGTGGTCGGCGATGCGGCCCTGAAGGCCGTCACGCTCATCGACGATGAGCTCAACAGCATCGTCGTGTCCCGCGAGGTAAGCCCATGCGTGGATGTGGGTACTGCCGCTGGCGTAGCGGAAGCGGAAATACCATTCGGAATTTCCGCCGTCGGCGCCATCGAAGGGGGCGTTTTCGACGCGGTACACATCGAGGTTCGTGTTGGGGAGTTTGTCTTTGAGTACTTTCATGTCTTCTCTCCTGGGAGTTGCGCCGGTTCCAGCGGCGGAGTGGTTTGTTGAATTGCAACGGCGAGGGGGATCGCTCCCCGGCTCCATTCTCAGGCGGCGTGGCTGTCGACGAGGCTGAACGAACTGTCGGCCGAGAGGGCGCGATTGATCCGGTTGTCGACCCACTCCCATCCACCGGTATTGATCGCCGGGTCATGGAAGGCTGCCGTGACGACGGCCTTGGCATCAAGCTTTCTTCCGCACAGAATCTCGTGGTCGAGTGCTGCGAGATGGATCTGCAGGACCGCGCAATAGAGCGTCGAAACAGCATCGTCCGTTCGGACAAGAGCCTTTTGCAAACGATCGATGCCGTCGAGGAACCAGACCTCGGCCTGGTGCGGCGACTTCACGCGCGGATCTCCCATCGTGAGGGACACCGCGGCCGGCTCCGAAAGAAAGCCGGATCTGGTGAGAAATGGAGTAGCAAGAGCGTTCATATTCTTTCCTTGTTGCCATCGGGTTCCAGCCGGGATGAGAACGGCTTGTATTGCTCATGTAAAAAGGATGGCGTGTATCACCAATGACGGCAATAGGTGGGGAAGGAAATATACTACGGAATGTCTATTTCTTCAGATCGGAGCTTCGGCTCCATCGGATTGTTAAGATTGTAATGAAAATCTATTGTAGAGTAGTGGGTTAATGTTAATGGACAGCATATCTATGAGAATGCGGTGCCTTGTTTTACCCGAGAGTCACGTCTGGGGATGTCAAGAAAGCGGCCCCGTGACTGGGGTCTTGTAAAACAGGCCTCTCACCAACTCGTCGATCAGAAGCTCCACGGCCTGATCCTGGTGGGGGGTGCCGTCATTGTCCCAGCTCAGAGAGTGGCCCGGATCGTGATCAACGCACATTTCGAGCTGGAATCCGATTTCACCGATATCGTCGATCCGGGACAAGATGTCCTTGAGGATCGCGATTTGCTTTTCGTCCAGGATAACACAGCAATCCTCCGACAGCAGGCGCCGGTGCGTTTGTCGGAGGTTCTCAGTCCAGTCGGCAAGGTCGCGTTCGCACATAAAGGGTCTCCGAGCGTTGCAAAGGCCTCCTGTACCGGAAGCGGGTTGCCGTGTCCGGCGTTGACAAGCCGGAGGGACCTGAGGGTAGCCGGCAGGATCATGGGCGAAGACGGGATTGATCGTCAGCGGACGAGCGTCGGCCGGCACGTCGCGTCGGCGACATCCAGTCGCCATTGCTCCTCGTGCCGGGGATGCCATGCGTAAGGTGTTCCCCGGACTTTGACCACAGCGAGCGGGTCGTTTCCGCTCCAGCCGGGAACGTGGCGGATTGTCTCCCAGTCGATCCAGATTGCATCATCCGGATCGCAGGACTCCGGCAGAGCCAGCTCCTCGGCAATATCGTCCCAGTCGAGAGCGGGATCATCGTGCAGGAAGGTGTCAGTCATCGTGGCCGGCCTCCAGGCAATTGCGAGAGATGATGCCTGCTGACAGCGACCGCCCGGCGACGGTGGCCTTCAGGTCGCGCCCTCCGCCGAGAAAAGTCCTGAAGCCTTTTGCGCTCCGGCGCTCGTTGATCTCCATGATGCCCGTTCCTGCTTCCCCTGACCGCCTTGATGGCTATGGCTTGATTGTGGTGTGTGATTTCGGTGCATACAATCGCCGACAATCAGCGTCATGCCGGCCAGGTTTCCAGGAGCGGCGGGCATGGCGCTTAGGGGTGAAACGTCTGTCAGAAGGGGATTTCCTCCGTTTGATCGACCGGCGGCTCCTCATCAAGCTCATCGAGCTGCATGCATTCGTTCTCGACACCCTCGTCCTTGGGGGCAAGCCGGCGCAACGCTTCCTCCGCAATGCTGTCGGAGAGGCGTCCTTCGACTTGGAGCAGCAGCTCCACGAATTCGTGGGAATAGTTGGACCAGGCTTCTTTGAATTCGAGAAGAAGAAGCGTCAGGATTGCCCAAGGTTCTTTCCTCGCGGCGTTCGCAACATCCATAATCGTCACGCCATACTGGACGGGCACGACATAAGCATCATCACGCCACTTGCTTTCCGAGTGGCGGAAAGCGAGCGAATCGACGCCAAGCCAAAGCTCGAGCTCATGGTCGTGCATCGGCTCGGTCTTCAGGCGCTTGTCCTGCCTCTCGATGTTCCTGGTGAAGGCCTCGACGGTTTTGGCGAGCGAGCGGAAGTGGAGATAGCCAATATCGTGGTCTTGGCCGCGAAATGGAGAAAACTCGGCTGTGTCGGTCATCGGATGGTTCCTTGTGGTGCTGTGTGAGCTGGTCGGGGTTGTGTGCCGCCGGTGCGAAAGCCGGCGACGGATAGGCGAGAGGTGCCGGCCGCAGGCGGAGCCGCGGTTCGACGGGTCAAAATTTCATGACGTTTGCGGGGGGAGGCGGCCGAGATGCAGGAACGAAGATCGTTCAGCATTCCCCTCCCCGGACTATGGGGCGCCCTGTCTGAAATCCAACAGGTGCGCTTCGGCCCGGGAGGACGGCTGCATCAGGCCGCTTTCCGCGCTTCCTGGAAGGAAGTGACTTCATCCAGGAGGAAAGAGGTGTGGCTCTCGATGTCGTCTCTTGCGGTGAAGAGTTGTGTCAGGCTGGCATTGAAAGCGCGCATGTCCTCGTCGGTTACGATACCGCGCGACACGAGTTCCTCAAGCGCGGTCTCGGCGTCGTCGGTGAGCAGGGAACAGAGCACCTCACCCATTTCGCGAGCCCGATAATAGAGTTCAACGATATTGGCGGCGACGGCGTCCAGGGGCATCGTCTCGGACTCGGTCTCCATTCTCTCGTCTACTTCACCGATCTCGAGGAATTGCTCCAGTTCGTCGTAGCCGCGTCCGCCGACCCATTCCTTGAGGGCGGTCGCAAAGGATTGGCTCGTGAGGTCACTCAAGCAAGGGTAGTCGTCTTGGCGCTCGTATTCGAGAAACCAGGTGGCGACATCGAGTTCGAGGCCGGTGGCGAGATCCTCTAGGAATGGTTTGCGAGTATCGGGTTCATGGTGCCGGACGAATGAAAGGAAATCATAGACGGCTGCCCGAGCATCAGAGGAGGTGATCGTCATATTGTTGCCTTCTGTTTGAAGCTGTTCACAAAGTTTGATGTAAGGTTTTCGTTCCTCATGAGTTTATGCTGTCCGGATAAGCGAATGACGGCAAGAGGAAAGTGAAAGATAATTTGGGTATGGGGAGAAATTTATTCGATTGGGCAAGTCCAGTGATAATTAAAACCTTAGTGAATGCCACTTCTACATCCTGATGCGGATAGTCGCCCTCGAAGTCGAGCAGGTGGGCGATCTTCTGGCAATAATCGATCCCTCCACCGCCGGGTGACATTGACCGGTGTGAAGGAGCTGTGCTCGCGCAGAGGTCTCGGTCGGTCAGCGTAGCCGGCAGATCGTTGTTGCCTGGCCGATGTTCCCGGAGGCAGAACCCGAGGGAGAAGGAGGCTTTGTGGATCGATGGAAGGAACGCAACCTGCGCCGATCTCGACAGATCTCAATGGCTTGGAGAGACCCTCGTCCGATGCAAAAGTGTTGCCGCATGACCTGCGGTAGGAATCGCCGAGACTACAGATGTGACAGGAAGCTCTTTGGCCCAGACATGAAAGAGGCGGCATTTCTGCCGCCCCTCTCTCCGCCTGCAGGGCGGTTGAAGCCCTCCCGAAAGGGAGGAGATCCTGTCTTACACCCTCCCGTGAGGGAGGAAGCAGCACCGTGGAATTTCCCTTTTTGAGGGGGATACTCCCTTGCGCGGTGCCGGCGCCTCCGTATTCAGCGCAAGACTGAACACGGAATTCCAATCCCTTACAGGGAACGATTATCAGGACTCGAGGTCTTTCGACCCGTTGTTTTTTCCTAATCCCTTATAGGGAACGATAACCACCGGAAGCGATGATCTGCAGCAAATAGAGAAGCGGTGCAAGTCCGACTCTTTTCTCGTCGCTTCCGATGATTAGAAGATAAGTTCCCTTTGCCTGATCGTCAATACTATTTCCAAATTATTTTCTTGATTCGGCGAGATATTTATAATTTTTTATTTGTATATTGAAAATTATTCTATCCTCTAAGGTGGGGCCAGTGCGCGATATTCTGTCTCCAGGACGGTATTCATCTCCATCGCGACGTTATGCGCTTTGATCTGCGCTGATTCCGAAGTGCCCGGAATACCGGCAGCATCCTGAGGCGCAAATGGGGACGATGTGGTCCAATATCTGCGCCGGCTCCTCGGCGCAGGTAGAGTGCAGCATAGTCATGTCATAATGCCAGCCACAGCATGCCCGGCAGAGCGAGATGGAAACCATGCGCATATTAGGCGGCTTCCATCGGCTGACCTTCAAGGCGCACGGCCATGACGACGTCCATGAAGCCGGCCAGCGCATGTGCACCGGCCTTGCGCGCAGCGATGCGGTCCCCGTGAACGCTCGTGTTCGCCATGCGTCCGACATATGCCAGTGCTTCCTCGAGGCTCCTCCCATCCAGTTCGATCGCCTCGAGCAGATCGAAGATCGTGCAGTCCTGGGGAAACGACATGGCCACACCGCGGAGCGGCTCGATCCCCTCCCCTAGAAGACGAAGTTTGCCCTGCTCGACGGCCAGCTTGCAGCCGGCGAGCGGAGTATTGGCATGGAGATTTGCGACAGACGCGTGAAAGTCGTGAATTGCGTTGGTCATGATTGTCCTTTCTGGCCAGACGTGCCGACAAACGTGGATGACGAAAACGGAAAGACTGCTCGGCGAGGCGATGAGGAACCGCCGCGCCTGATGATTGTCGCTTCGAGCCTCACTCCTCCGGCTCTTCGATGTGAAACGCCTGCGGGACGGGCGGTGCGCCGATCCCTGCATTGATGACGCAACTACGAACGTTGATGCTCCGCCCCGAGGCAAGCGTGCGCCGATGGGACCGACGTTTGTGCGTCGCACGGGGTCCGATCTCGCGAGCGCGAGCACCAGCCAGCGGTCCGCGATGGATGATTTCGGCGGGAAGGCGGACCACGCGCTGCACCGGCATCGGGGTGAGGCCCCGGCGTGCAGGTGCGCGGTTCAGGCGTTCATCGGGCTCGACGTTCTCGATCTCGACGGCCGGCTGGCACAGGGTCCGGAAGAACCGCAAAAGCATGTGATGGTGAGCGACGAGTTCAGACGGGCTGTGGAGAGCATGGAGGCTGACGGGCGCCTTGAAATCGAGAACGGGCGTGCCGTCGGCATGTCTGTGGCGGCGGTCGAAAATGAGAAACAGACCGGAATACGTCAGCATGTCGTTTTCAAATGCGAGAGGGATGGCGTTGTAGCCGTGCGCCGTGCGCTGCACGAGCCAAAGGCAAGTCGGACCCTGGCCGCCGCCGGGGTACGGTACTTCGGTCTGAACGATGAGCTTCTCATGCGGAACCGGGTAATCGGCCGCCTCGATAAGTTCCTCCCTGGTGAGGCCCGGAAAACTAGTGTCGCCGAAGAGCGTGATCCTCGCGCCGGAGCTCATCCAGGTAAAGACAAAATTCTCCGGGCTCTTCAGGCCGTTCAAGACTTGCGGATAGGTGCACATGACGAAATCAACGTCATCCTGGCGCGCATAGGGCGGGATTTCCAGCATCAGCTGGTTGTTGCGGTCGAGATTGATAATGCTGTTGAGCATGGGAGGTCCTTTCCGCACACATCGGTGTGCCGGGCGCAGGTTTCAGAACTGGGGTGAGACCTGACGCCGATCTGGCGACAGGCTCGGGACATCAGCTTGTCAGCAGTGTCCCATCGTGGGGCCAAGGAGGATGTTGAGTGCGCGCTGCTGCAGGAGCGACACGAGAAGCGGGCCGAACGCATGGATACGCTCGGCGTGCTTTGCGAGGTTCTTGCCGGCCTTCGCCTTCTTCACCGATTTCTGGATGCGCTCGAGAACATCGATGCCACCGTCCTCGAAAAGGACAGTGTGAAGGGTGTGGGGCGGGTAGAAGGGGGGCAGCGAGATGACGATCCCGTGCGAGACGGCATCCGGGCGCGGGCCGTAGGTGATCGTCTTGGCCTTCACGACCAGAACGTTGTCTTCCACGGAAAGGTGGATGTTTTCGATGTGCTTCAGGAGCGAAGCGGCAAGGGCGCGATGCTTGGCGTGGACGCCGGTTTCACCCTTGCGGGGGGTGGACGAGGTGCTGGTAACAGCAGTCTGCTTTGTGTCCGACATAGTCGAGACCTTCTCCATCTTGACGGCAAGGACGAGTGCCGATGCTCGAACCGTGAACTGGGCGTTCGCGGCGTATGAGCGTCAGGTTCGTCGAGATTGCCGACATTTGAAGGTCTCCGTTTGAATTCACTCGACCGCTATACGCGGTGCTAAAATAGAAATCGAGCCCCCAAAGACAAAAAAGTCAAAAAATAAATTTAGTCTCCACGATAGGTCGCCCGTTTCAAGTGAGTATTTATTGTAAATGAATTATACTCGGTGATCGATACTTGTCTCGATACGGAACAGATCGAACCTATATTGCCTCTCCAGTGGCCGTGAAGGCTGTCGAAGGAGCCGTCAGATACGCTGTGCCGTCACGATCATGACGTCTCCCGGTTTCTGCGGATCTGTCTGGAGAAACTCGAGTTGGCCATCAGGGTGTATCTGGACCGCGGACAGGCGGCCCGTGAGGTAAGCCCCCGTATCGATGCCGATCCGGTTCGCTGCAATCTCGCATTGCCCGTTTGCGGTGACGCTATGGCCGTGGATGACGGTCTTCCCGAAGCTTACGGTCGACAAGAGAAACGGTTCCCTGATCCACATCAGGTCGTGTCTCGATTGTTCCGCCAGGGGTATGCCGGGGGCAAGCCCTGCATGGACAAGGATGTGATGCGGAAGCTCGACATAGCGCACTGCGCTGCGCAACAGGTCGAGATGCCGGGCGGGGAATTTCGTCTTGAGGTCTTCTACCGTGAAATCGTCCGGATCGAAGCCGTAGGACAGGAGCGTCGCGCCGCCGCAAAGATTGTATATCCAGTATGTGAGCGCCATGTGCTGCTTGTCGCCGGCAAGTTCATCGAGAATCCGGATCGGAAACCAGTCGTGGTTTCCGAGGATCAGGTGCGAACCGGATACCTGATCGAGGGTGTTTGCGACGATGTCCATTGCGTCTCTGCTGCGTGGGCCGCGATCGATGACGTCACCGAGAAAGACAATCCTGTAGCTGATGCCCATGCCGGCGGCCCGCTTGTCGATGGCCTCCAGTAATGCCTCAAGGAGATCGGCCCGACCATGAATGTCGCCGATGGCAAATGTGTGCTGTTCGTGCATACGAAGCTCCGAGTTGGCAGGGAGGTTGAAGACTCTGGCAGACCTGCCCCAGGAGATAGGGTGCAATCCTTAGCAATCGCTTGCTGTTTCGGATAAGCATACGGGGGGTGAATGCCGGCCGCGCGCAGAGAGGCGCCGCTTCGTCGTGATCACTACGGGGCGGCTTATTGAAACCGCCGAGCGAAAGGGCGTTCGGCTGCGGTCACGTGGCGTGGTTGGATCGGCGGAGATCATACATCGGTCAGCCTGTAAGCCGTCCGCAGAAGGGCGATCGCTTCGTCCCGGGCGAGCGAAACGTCGAAGGCTTTCGGGTCAAGCGTTTCATCTGCCTGGGCGAGATCGAGGAAGCGCTGCATGTCCGCCTGAATTTGATCCAGCAAAGTGATCGATGCGCTGCGAGGTAGGAGCTGTGCCAGCCTGAACACGTCGTTGCGGTGCTTTCTGATGTTCTTGCTGTCGATCTTTTCGCCTGATGCTGCCCGTGCGCTAAGGTCAAGAAAGGCTCGCGCCTTGAAGGGGATAAGGAGCGTCTCGTCGACAATGGTGACCGATTCAATCTTTCGTTTCGCCGACTGCAGCGCGTCGTAGTAACTGTCATCGAGCAGAATGGCGGAAAGGCTGGCGACGTCCTCTTCGACCGGTATCGGCGTGAGCTCGGCATCCTCGGGAAGGTCGAGTGTGCCGGGTTTGCGGGCGAACAGCTCGATCATGAACGGGAAGTCCGCGGTCGAGGGCTTATGGAACCGATAGAATTCCTTGTCGCCGGTGCTGCGTTCGCGGGCCTGATAGCCGCCGGCATCCAGAAAGGCCCGAAAGGCTTTGCCGAAGGCGATGTCGACCACCTCGACGCAGAGCACCATGTCGATGTCTTTGGTTGCCCTGAAATCCAGACCTGCCTCGCCGAACAACAGGTCGCACGCCGCTCCGCCGATAATGGCGTAGCGATCCTCATAGTCCGCGAAATATTCCCGGAACTTGTCGATGCCGGTCAGCAAGGCAGGGTCTCCAACAGTTGTTCCGCCGCCATGGCGATGCGCTCGTCGCGATGGTTGTGGAATTGTGCATATAAGGAGAGGGGGTCCACGGTATCGGCATCTGACAGCGCCGCCGGATCATAGGACCATGTTTCGATGCGGTAGACGGCTTCGTCCCGTCCGGTCTCGACGAGACCGAGCGATTGCGAGATCGCTTTCCAGTCGGCTGCCGGTACGGCGAATGTGTCGATCCGGGGATGCCCGAGTTCGGTCAGCCGTGATAACGCGGATTCTCCGGCGAGTTTGAAGGAAGTCATCGGCGCTTTGCAGCGCACGAATTTAACGGCGCGCACCGGCGTGCGCAGGTACGGCGTTGCCTCGGTCAGCAGCTCGCGCCCGCTCGCCTTGAACCGGATATGGCGTTCCCTCCCCTCTCTGACCGTATCGGCGAGACCGGCGGCGACCAGGTCGTCGAATGCACGGCCGACCGACATCGCCGAGTAGTGCAGACGCTCGGCCAGGAGTGAGGGCGTGGGCATCGCCTGATCCGGGTGCAGGGTGTGATGGAAAAGCACCGCCTGGGCCGCGGGCGAAAGGCCGTCAGTCCTGTGATGCCGAGGCGCGCGGAAATGTTCACGCAAATCGATAGCAAGATCCGGCAGGTAGAGCTGGTTGCCTGGAACGATGAACGGAACACCCTGGCCGATCAGGCGTGCGCGATTGTAGGCGCTGAGGGTGTCGGTGGCGAAAGCCACGATCGAGCCGGTGGCGTTGCGGACAATACCGACGTGTTTGGCGATGTCGGCCGGTGTACCCTCGCCGTCGAGCCTGGCCATGATGATGCAGCGCCGACCAAGGATCTGCGCCTCAAGGAGGAGGTAGGTCCGGTCGATGAAAGCTGGTATGTTGGTCACGGCCTTGGCGGGGCGGATATCCACCTGCCCATGCAGCAACTCTCCCAGATAGCGCTCAAGCTTTCGGGGGAACTGCGCGGAGAAATCGCCGGTGTCCGTTTCTAACATTGTTTCGCACGATAACAGTGACGATGTTAATATGCAATGATGCTGTTATCATTGTTGCCCTGAAGCTTCGCCTTGGACGGAAGAAGCGGCAATGACGGATGTAACTGCTTGAAACGAGAGCGTTTCAGCAGAGGAGACGAACGTCGCGCTGATCGACTGAAACGACGGGGTCCGGGGATGTGGTCGGCGCGTATGCTCATCAGCAAGAAGGGCGGCATCTCTGCCGCCCCTCTTTTGACCCACGGAAACGAGGGCTTTTTCTTCAGAGCCGCCTACAGGGCGGTAAAGTTGTCACCCCCTGCCCTGCCGGAAAACCAGCAGGACGGGGCCGTACCCCTTCCCGTCAAGGAAGGAGCCCCTGCGTTTGCAGGGAGTAATCCCTCAAGGGGAAACATAACAGAAACGCCAGACGTTTCGGCCAGTCTATTTCCAAGCCCTCATGGGGCAACAACCAGAGATGGGTGGGTTTTAGAAACAGAGAAGCGGCTTGCTTTCCGATTTTGTTTCTAACCATCTCCGATAATTCAAAGGTAATATTCGATTTTGCCCACGTCAATGGCAGATCAGTATTTTTTCTTCAGGAAAACAATAATTCTGAAAATAATAAATTTCCATTTTGAAAATTGTTATTACTCTTGTTTGGAAAAATACCATTCAATCCCGTTGGAGGCAGGGATTCCCATCTGTTTCCACATCATGCATCGGACACTTCCTTCCTCCACTCACGAATGACGTCTCCCACGGTGGTGTCAGCGCGGCTATGGCTGGCGAGGCAGAGGCGGCCCCTCCTTGCCGATGCCGTCGTGCTCTCAAGGTACCCCAGCCATTTCCAGCGCAGCGCCCGCAAGCCTATCCGCGAGCACGACGTGCCCGGTGGGCCGGATATAGCGTCCAGCCGCAGCCTCTTCATATCCCTGCCAGCCACTCTCCGCCGCATGCCTGGAGAGGAGGTCGACGACGGCGATCGGCGGATCGCTGTTCGCCCGCCCACGAAACTGCCGGACAACATTCTCCCTGAGTTCCAGTGTCGCCAGTGGTACCCCTTTGGGATCGCGTACAGACAGATATCGAAACGCGGCATCGCGTAGCCGACTATCGTAGCTGCCCTGACCGATGCAATGATTCATACGAGCGCCCTCGACGTCGAGTGCTCGCGGTGTCAACAATTCGACGAGCACATGGTCAGCGCCGAGATCTGCAATTTCGGCTTCGTCATCGGGCGAGAGCTGGGAGATGGCCGCATAAGCACGGAGGGGGTCACGTCGTTGATTGCGAAAACCTTTGTCGGCCTCGCGAACGAGTTGCTCGAGCGAAGCGCATTTGAGCAGCTTCCTCGGCTCACCGCGACCATCGACGTTTTGAAGCCAGGGTGCGCTCGTCTGACGCGCCGCGATGAGCCAATCGGCAACATGCAAAACCTGCACGCCATGCGCACGGAAAAATATCCGGGCGCGCTCTCGCCATTTGCGCGCGAGAACCTCGTCCGCCGTTCCGCCACGCTCAGGAATTCCGTCGATCCTGAACCATCTTGGATCATCATTCTCATCGAGAGGATCGAGGATAATCTCGGAATCGATGCGGTCCTGCTCGAGCCAGAACTTGATGAAAATCCGCCCAAGGCCCGGGCCGATCAGGTGCTGAATGGATTGGCGATGGATGCCGGGCAGGTCGAGTTCCCACATGAATGCGTTCATCGCCTGATGCCATTCCGGATGCGATCTCGGCGACCTCATGCTGGAAACCGCACGATATTCGACACCGGGCGCTGGACGGCGAACGGCCGGCGCTCAAGGCCCAGCTCGTCCCGGACCTCGCCCCACAGATATGCCGCATCGATCCAGGCCGAAAAAATCGACAGCTCGGTCTTGCCGACTGCCCGATAGTGCTCCCATGTGGACTCGAGGCGCTGAATCGTCGGCCATTCGAGCGTTTTGGGCAACTCCTCGATGTCGATCCGGTGATGTCTGCAGAGCCGGCTCAGCTCTCTGGCGACATCACGGCAATCCACATCATGCCAGAGGCGCGCGTTGATCAGGTCGGCGAGATGCCCGATGCGGAAATCCGTGTCTGCCTGGAGGACGACCGCCAGAAGTTTTTCCGCAGCCACGGCTTCGAGAGGCTGGCATGCGATGTCGAGCGGCGGAAAATCGGCAATCACGGAGGGGATCTCGGAGATTTCGATTGCTTCGGAGATCGCGTCGGGTCCGGCTCCCAGCGCCATGTCGATATTGCTGGCAGCGGAGACAGCTCCGACCATGCCGCGGATGGTCCACCGGTCGATGGGGGCTCCATAGCCGCCGTCAATCGCCTGCGGTGCTTGGGAGGCCAAGTCCAGGCGTATGCCTTCCCGCAGAAGGATCGGCGCGATGATTTCCATACCCCGCAAAATCTCGTCAGGCCGGTAATAGCGGAAAATCATGACCCCGGCGTCTTGCGTTTCTCGGAGCGTCTGGTCGAATAGAAGCTCGCCTGTGAGCAGGACAGGGTCCGGCCCCATTCCTCGCGGCCAGTGCCTGAGGACACTCTCTACGAGTATTCGACCGGCCAGTTTGTTCAGGTCGAGGCCGTGTGCGCTGGCGGCAGCCAGGAGGCGTGTGTCCAGGCTTTCCGCTGCTTTTGATGGTTCTTCCATGTTCAATCTCCAGAATGGTTGTCTGGAGAGAGCGTTGGACGTCGGCTTGCAAGAAACGAGATCACTACGTGTTTTTGCTGAAACCGGATTCAGATTGAGGAAGTAACGGGGGGAGATCGCGGAAAAACCATTCTGAAACCAGGGTCACATCGCCGGCGGAAACCGCCCCTGATTTGCCACCCCGCCGGCCGGCCCGTTGACGAGAGGAACGAGCTTCTCGGCATCGAGGCGCCGAACCCGACGGTGGACCTGGCGCTCGGCGTGCTCGGAGGCATAGCCTTTGGCGACCAGGAAGTTGATCGCCATGAGCTCCAGCCCAGTCGCTCGCGTTACGTCACGCTTTGACCGGCGCGCCTCGGCGACATGCCGGTAGACGGCGACCGCGGCCGCCAGCGCCGTGTCGACGGCATCAGTCTCGGGGCGGCGTTCCCGTTTGACCTTCCTCCGCCACTGCCGGGTGGCCTCCTGTCCCCTGCTCCCGCTTGCTGCTCTCGGCATTTCCGCCATCCTTCTCATCACTACGTATGATCACTACGTGAGCGTGCGCGAAGGGGCTGCAAGGAACGAACGGCGCGGCACGGTTATACCATTTCCGCGAAAAAGTCATAACCGCTTCGGAGAAGCCGAACATCCCGAAACGGCGGCGGGATTTGTGTGCCTGCTGCGCACCGGCCGGTCGTGAAGCGGGCTGCGCGAGCCAGGGTCTCAAGGCCGTTGGCTGCCCTCCCCTTCCCTCATTCCGATTTGAGCATAGGTCGGTTCAAATTGAGAATGGGACATCCGTGTCCCATTCGTAAATTGAAAAACATCAGCTTGATTTGCATTGAGCTCCAGCGACGTCGACGGTTCCTGCTTGACCCGATGAGCATTGGAGATGGCTGTGACGCACTACCTCAATCGTCAGCGGCGGTGCGTCGCCGGCAGAAATGCCCCCCTGTCATAGAGAATTCGACTTTGGGGCAGGCAAGCCCGCGGGCATTCTGGGACTTGCTGTTCGGATCGGAAGAGATCGGGCCATCGGGACGTTCAGCTCACTCCGTCACCAACCCGATGAGCTTCTTGCTCACCAATACCCGCCCCACGACTTCCGAAGGGTCATTCAGAATTTCGATGAAGGTGGCGACGTCCATCCGCACGGCGCATTCGTAGATCGGAAACGATCCGATGTCGCCGCAATCCGGCTCGCCCTTCAGATGAGACCGCTCCTCGATCGCAGCCACCCGGCACTCCTCCATGGTTTCACGGAAAAACATCGGGGCCTGGGGATTTGGCGAAAACTGGAAGGCGTAGAGCTTAATATCCATGATTTGCTCCTATCGGTTGCGCCGAACTATGCGCAAGCCAAGGTGTTTTGCCGCTACTGTAAACGGCGGCCCGCGGTGGCGCCTCTCCTGGCGCAAATCGCCGGCAGAGGTGTCAGCGTGGTCGAGGCCTGCGAGACAGACATGCTCTTTCCTTCTCGGTGACGATGTGAACGCCATCGGCGTCATCCTACCCTGGAAGGCTTTGCCGTCGAGCAGGCCTCCACTCTCGGCTGGGAGCCTCGACAGGAGATCCGCTGCCACCGCCGGCGAAACGGCGTTGCACGTGCTACGAAGCTTCCGAATTAAGCCGGCACGGATTTGCTGCGTCGCCGTCGGCGTTCCCTTCGGATATCGCATGAAAAGGATACGAAATCCGTTATGTCTCGGATTTAAGGCGGCTGAGCGCGTTACGTCTCGCATATGAGACATTGTGCCGGGCGGGCCGGCCGGATCGCTAAAGTTCTCTTCAACTGGCTTGCGAAAATTCAACTCCTCCGGGATATCGTGGCCTGAACACGATCAGGAGGGACGGATGGCGGAAGGTTTTGGCGAGCGAGGACTGGATGTGAAGGCAGACACGCGGCGCTGGTCGAGCGCCAGGCGGTGCAGTGATGTCGTTCGGTAAGCTCGTCACGTTGGCGATGCTCACCGCATTCTCGGCGGGGGCGGGCTACAGCTATATGTCGGACCGGTACGGCCTGCCCATGCCGGGCGTGGCGTTGTCGCAGGAAACGGCGTCGCGTGTCGAAATCGAAAAGGTCAGCCCATCGGTGCAGTTCATCAAGACCTCTCCGACGAGGACGAGGGCAAGCGATTTCCAGCCCTACTCACTCTGCTCTGGTGCGGTGCGGACGCACTGCGTGGTGGATGGCGACACGCTCTGGCATTTGGGAATCAAAGTCAGGGTCGCCGATATCGACACGCCTGAAGTGGGTGATCCGAAGTGCTCGTCCGAGGCGGCTCTCGGCGCCAGGGCAACGCGACGTCTACTGGAACTGGTCAATGCCGGCCCGGTCGAATTCCAGGCATGGCCCGGTCGTGACGAGGACAAGTATGGCCGAAAGCTTCGGGTTCTGATCCGTGACGGCAGGAGCCTCGGCGATATTCTCGTTAAGGAAGGGCTGGCGCGCACCTGGACCGGTCGGCGGCAACCTTGGTGCTGATGAAATACGGATATCCTGTGTTCAGATCGACACGACGTTAAGCCACAACGGCGATCCGACCCGATCCGCAAACGCGTCTCTCGGTCATGTCGGCTTGAACAACGTCGGCCTGATCTTCTCAGCCTCAATCTTCTCGATTATCGCCGCCGGTGCATCAGAATCATGCGCGAAGACGGTCGCGAGCACCTGACGGATGGTGTCGGCCCCGGCTTGGCCGCTTGAGAGAATGTGCATGGCTGCATCGCAGAGGGCCTCGCGGATGTGCCGGTGATTCATAGGCACGATGCCGTTGGCAAGGGCTTCGGCCACCTTTCGTCGGCTCTTTGCGGCTGCGACGGCCTGATATCGGAGCCGCTTTACCCTCGGTAGCTTGCGGATCGGTGTCGGACGATGGACCTCGTCAATAAGTTCGGCGAGAATCTGCAGGTCGTAGTCGCTGGCCATCGTGTGGTCTCGTGCGTGATACCACGATGATGGCTATCGGCGGGGACCGGCGCAACTGGTCGAATGCCACGGTACCTTCGTCGGGACGGTAGCGGCTCTTGCCAGAATGCTTCCCGGCGCTCGACGCAAGGGCAAAAGAAGCGAAGCGTCCCGTTAAGCTGAAATATCCGAAAGCGCGCCACCCGCGTGCTCGCGCGCGTACGTGCACGCACGCTCTCATTTAGAATTAGGGACCGGAACCCTGTTTTTCGGCGGCGAAAACCCAAGTGTCGCATGGTTTCGTCAACAATTTAAAATCCCATAAACCCCGGATTTTTCACGCGTCAACAAACTTTGACATCCCATAAACCCCGACTTTTGACTTTAACATCCCGTGTGTGAGTGAAGCACTGGATGTTTGAATATGCCGGCAGCTTCTGAGGTGCTGTCCGGAAGAATATCAAGGCGGAATAGTTTCCTGACGGCTCCAAGTTAGACGTTGGATAGTGCTAAAGCATCCGTTCAGGGGTAGTAAATATTTTAACGCTTGATTTCTTTTCTGTATCCGAGAACCATATTTATGGATAGCAAGTATGGATAGATCATGTGGACGAACAGAAAGAACTTTCAGCCGTCGAGTCGAGGAGATATTTCAGCGGCTCTGAAGAATCGGAAATCGCTCTCTATCGTCGCCCCACAGTCGCCGAGGCCGCCGGAGATGCTGGCCGGCATCTCCGTCATCGCGGGCGCCGGGCAGCTGACGTCGTCGGACCTCGCCCTGCATGAACTGCTGATCTCCAAGGCGTACCAGACCGATAGATGCATGTCGTCCTCGTCCTACTCGATCCCGCTGGCCGAATGCCTCCGGTTTCTCTGGTCCGATGCGAGGGAGGCGGACGTGACGGCGTCGCTGAGGCGAATGGAGCAGGTGAGATTGTCTTTCGACGGCGAGGAGGGCCGCACGTTCCGGGACGTCCAGATGCTAACCTCGTGGACGGCGGAAAAGGGGGCGAGGATCGATATCGGCTATCAGTTTCCCAACCCCATCCGGTGGCTGATGCGGACGATGCCGTCGTACAGCTACATTGAGCTCGCCGCCATCGGCCAAGGATCGATGCGGTCGAAATACTCCGCGATGCTCTACAAGAGGCTCGCGCACGAGGTCAGCCGCCGCAAATGGCAGGCAGGCTCCGACAACAGCTTTACCCTCGAATACGCGCCGGCCGAGCTCGCCGAGCTGGTCGGCTTTGCCGCACCGGGGAATTCGTTCTTCTCGAAGCTTCAGGAGCGGGTGATCTCGAAGTTCGCTCAGGATTTCGTCGGTGTCCGAAAATTCGATCTCGCGGTCACCTACGACGGCCTGCCCTCCCCCGCACGCGGCCAGGGAAAGGTCACGTCACGGATCCAGCTGCACATTACGGTTCGTCCGGACTCTCATCATATTGTCCATGCCGATGACAGGACCCTCAAGGCGAAGGGTATGCGGATCGGGCGGCCGGACATTGCGAAGTACCGTCTCAACAGCGTCTTCTGGCTTCAGGTGGCAAAGCAGTTCAGGTCGTTGAGCCTGACACACGAGTCGGCTTATTGGGCGTGGAGCGTCGCCCTCGACGAGGCGCTGGAGGAAGTGCCCGTCACCGCCGGGTATGAGGAGCGTCGCTATCGGGGAAGGCGCCTGATCGAAACGATCGACGCAAACGGTGTCGAAGCGGCGGCATGGCAATTCTTCGCCGAGGAAGCCGAAGTTGGCATTGACCTCTGCCAACCCACTCGTGTCATGGCGAAGCTCAGCGAGGCGGACAGGAACCGCCTCAAGCGGATGTCGGAGAGAAAGAGGAAGCGGAAAAGCAAGGTCGGGGCTTCGGAAAAGACCGTTGCCGGCGCCCCCGTTGTCGTTCCATCTATCAATCGCCCGCTAGCCCCGACATTCGAGACCTGCACCCACGTCGATATCGAGATCGATCCTGCCGCCTCGACCGGTGATCTGGACGAGTTCATCCATGATCCGATCAGCAAAATGACCTGGAACGGCACCCGCAAATTTCGTCTCCGCGCCTACTTTCGGGTGCCGGGCACGATGGTTCGCCAGCACTTCGCGTTCACGATTTCGCCCGCTGACGAGGATGAGTTGCTCTCCGTGCTCCGGAAGCTCGACAGCTGGCTGATCGGCACGCCGGTCTATCGCCTCGAAAGCGAGGGGGTTTCCCCATGACCACAAGACTCCCGGACGACTATAGCAACCGCCTCCATGACATCCCGCATGCCGCTATCCTTGTGACCGCGGAACAGCCCCTCTCGCGGGAAGCTGGCATTGCGGCGATGCAGGCGATCACGGCCCGTCTCGAAGCGGCCGAGGATACCGATGACATGCGACCGGTCTGGCTCAAGTTCGAATCCATCGAGACGGCACGGGTGCATTTCCTGCTGCCGGTCTTTGCGCCGGCCGACAGGACGTTTCTCACCGAGCTGGTCGAGCCGGTCCCCGCATTCGAGCGGTTCTACCTCGTGGCAGCCTTCGACTACCAGGCCCGCCAGAACCCCAAACACAAGAAGCGGATGTCGGCTGCGGCGAAGATGCCGAGGGCTCATTCTTCTTCGCCAAGGGCGTTCGAGGAATATGTGAGCGAATGGCCGTTGAAGCTGCGTTTCCTCGCCAGCGATGAAGCCAGGCGTGAGGCGCATCAGCTTGGAGGCATCTATGAGCGATGGCCGTTTTTCAATTATTCCGATGACGACCTGCGAGAGACGTCCGAACGCCTGGTGCGGGATTTTGGCGAGCGGTATCCGTTGCTGGCACAGGCTGACCGGATTCTGAATTGCAAGATCACCAGAGTCATCACCGAACTGGGCCGCCATCCGCATGCACCGATCTGGGAGCGGAAGCGCTTCTGGAGAACGCTGAAGAACGGTGCGGTCCTGCACTGGGAGGCCTTCGCCGACGATCTTCTCGCGGAAATTGCCGCCGGCCGCGTCGACCGGTTCCGAAATCATGAAGAACGGCTCGATACCGCTGCCGAGAAGCATCTTCACCGCGATGTCGCTCGGAAGGGAAAGCCCGTTGTCCAGGTCACCCGGCCGCTTTGTCCGCCGTCCGTACCTGAGGCGCTGTGGGACCGGGTTCCCGAAGCGTGCCGGCAGGAAGCCATCGAGTTCGCGGCGAAACAGCTCAGGCGTGGCGTTCATCCCGAACAGGCGTTCGAGGAGTTCGTGACGACGATCGCGGCCTGTTAACCGGAACGAAAATCACCCGGATGCCGCGTTGACATTCAATTTCATACGCGGCATGGTTGCGTCGAACTGGAGACCCGGACCGTGACCAAGACCCTGCGAATAGCCTGAACACGAAGATCGCCACCATCCGGCTGGCGAGATGTTCAGTTCTGTTTGCAAGGAGTTAGCCGTCATGGCCATCAAGCCCCAGACCATCACGCCGACGTTCGAGTCGGAACTCACCCGCCTTCACGTGCAGACGTTTTTCGAGAACCTCGGTCCGGACCCCAAGGGCATCCACCTTCTTGTCATTCCTTACGGCACGAGCACGTCGGCGTGGTATCGCGCCGTCGAGCACCAGATTCAGGAAATCCGTAGCCGGATCGCGGCCGCACCGGTCGAGTCCGATCCTGTCGACCAGCTGATCATCCCCGGCGATTACGATGATGTTGATGATCTTCCGGAGTGGATGCATTCGGATTTCAGTGTCCATCTCCTCAGCTCCGCCGGCCTCGACGACCGCACCCACGCGCGGTCCTGCGTTATCTTCGTCTCCGAGGACGACAAGGAGATGCTCGACAATCCGTCGCTCCTTCTCCTCGAAAGCACGCATCGTATGAAGTTCGACGTCCATCTGGCCATCCAGGCGGCGGCGACGTGCGGGCGTGAGATCACCGTCAAGGAGGCGTTTATCCTGACGCGCATGCCCGCCCGTCGCCGCACCGTCGCGTTCCGCTCGGCGCGTTCCATCCGCGAGAGCTGGGTGCTGCATTGCAAGGCATGTCAGATCGAAGCCCGAAAGCAGAAGGAAAAAGAGGAAGAGGAAGAGCGCGAGGCCGCGAAGAAACGCCCGAAGGCCAAGGACGAGCGCGTCGTTCCGGACAACACGCCGTACCTCCAGGAAATGCACGGCTTCGGACCGGCGGCGGACTGGGGCCGCGAGCTGGCGCAGGATGTCGAGGACTGGCGGCGCGGTTATATCGGCTGGAGCGATGTCGACAACGCCGTTCTGCTGTCGGGCCCTCCCGGCTGCGGCAAAACGACGTTCGCGGCGGCTCTGGCGAAAACCCTCGACGCGCACCTTGTCGTCGGCAGCTACAGTGCCTGGCTTGGCACCGGCGACGGCCATCAGGGCGATCTCATCAGCGCCATGCGCCGGGCCTTCGACGAAGCGCGCAAGCATGCGCCGAGCGTCCTGCTCATCGACGAGATCGACAATTTCGTGCAGCGCGGGAGCCTCGGAAACAGGCGCGCCGACGAATGGATGCGCGGTGTCACGAATTCGCTTCTCGAGTGCCTTGACGGTGCTGTCGAACGCGAGGGCGTCATCGTCGTCGGCGCTACGAACGATCCGTCGGGCATCGACACGGCGGTGCGCCGCTCGGGCCGCCTCGATCGCCATATTGAAATCCCCCTGCCCGACGGTAAGGCACGGGCCGCGATCCTGCGTCAGCATCTTGGTGTCTTTGCTCTTGATCTCGCAGCACTGGAACGCGAGACGGAGGGCATGAGCGGCGCCGATCTCGAGCGCGTGGCACGAGACGCACGCCGCCGCGCGCGCCGTGAACGTGATGAGCTTCAGCTGCACCATGTCCGTTCGGCGCTTCCGGTGCGCCAGCGCCACACGCCTGACCAGCTCCGCCACATCGCCGTCCACGAATGCGGCCACGCGGTCGTCGCCGCGGCGATCGGTTGTACCGTCAGCGAGGTCTATATCGAACCCGATTTCGTCCCCGGATCGGGTGCCTATATCGGCGGAGCGGCCATCATCGAGCGCCCCCCCGGTGTCGTCCGCGATCTCGCCTGGTATATGGACCGCGTGACGCACGCCATGGGCGGTATGGTCGCCGAGCAGATGGTCTACGGCGCTCATAGTGATGGTGTCGCTGTCGACCTCGCGGTTGCGACCGATCTCGCCCTTCAGGCAGCGGCGGGCCTTGGTATGGGGGCTAGCCTCTACTCGCACGGCATTCCCGGCATGACCGATCTCTCGCGTGCGCCGAATTTCGATCCTTCGCTCCGCCGGCGTGTCGACGAGCTGCTGCACGAACAGGCGACCCGAGCGCGCGCTGTCCTCGAGGAGAACCGCGAGGCCTTCACCGAACTGGTCGAATTGCTGATCGAGCGCCAGCACCTCGATGGCGCGGTCGTGCAGGAGATCGTCCGTCGTCCTCGCCGTCAGCTCACGCGGGCGGTCTAAGGGAGGCGACGATGTTCGTGAAAAAGTTCTACATCGCCGACACCCACTTCGGTCACGGCCTCATGCTGTCGCCCGAAGCCTGCGGCCGGCCGTTCCGTGACACGGGCGAGATGGACGAAGCGATAATCGCTCGATGGAACGCGGTCGTCGGCGCCGGCGATATCGTCTACCACCTCGGGGATTTTGCCATGGGGCTGGGTGACGAGGCGCGGGTCCGCGGCATCTTCCACCGGCTTCGCGGGCGGAAAATTCTCGTCCTCGGGAACCATGATTTCAAGCGTCCCGGCATCGTTCATCCGACGCTGGCGGGCCTCGAATGGGCAGCACCGCCGATCCCGGCGATGGAGACGACGGACGATGGGCATCGCGTCTTTCTGAGCCACTATGCCCATCGCACCTGGCCTGGCGCGCAGAAAGGCGCCTTCCATTTCTACGGCCACTGCCATGGTGAATTGCCCGCGATGGGCCGGTCCCGCGATGTCGGGGTGGACTGCCGCGATGTCGCCTTCAGGCCGCGGACGTTCAAGGAGCTGACGAGAGGAATGCACGATGACCGGTGAGGAACTGAACGAACTCTACGGCTGCATCATCATGCCGGATGCAAATATCTCGGTCCCCGAGCACTGGATGCCTGCTGTCCACGAGGCCCTGCAGGCGCTCCATGACCCGCCCGGCAGCGTGCGCGCGTTCCTGATCGTGACTTCGATTGTCGAAGAGGACGGGGATCTGGCCGTCGCGATGATCGCGTCGACACAGTACATCTCCGATGAGGGCATGGCGGCAATCGGCGCGATCATCGAGAAGGCGCAGGCCGCCGTCGGACGGAGGCATTGATGCGACTGGAGCATGATCTGGAAATCCGGAGCCTCGCGGGCAACATCCTGCCTGACGACCTCGGCATGGATATCGGCGACGGATGGCGGGATGTCGTCATTGACGAACTGGTTCCATTGGCTCTTTTCGTCGCTCCCCACATCGTTGTCCGCAAGGTCGGTGAGAAGTGGGGATTGCTCGATATCCGGTGTGATTTCAAAAGTCTCGACGATAACCGTGTCCTTGCCGTCTTGCATGGACTGGGTCGCGCCAGAGCGCGGTCGGCAAATATCTGCGAACTGTGTGGCCTCCCGGGCGAAGTCCGTCGGACGGGATGGCATCGGGTGCGGTGCGACGGCTGTGAAGCGGAACACCTTCGCCGTCGGGAATTCGTCACGGTGAACCGTCGGAGTATCGACGACGCTGCTGCCTACTACATCGCCGTATGCCTGGAGCACCAGCGCCTGTTTCCTGTCGAAAACATCATGATCCAGGCGTGGCCCGATGACGTCGATCGCCGTCATTTCATCGACGAGGTCAACACTGACGTCGGATGGTGGCGGGCGGGCTCATGGATCGAGGGTATCGACGACCAGCTCCGTGAGGAGTTCCGGCGTCTGAGGTTCCCGTAGCCGTTGTTCCTGTTTCCAGGAAACAGCAACAACGCGAGGAAAGGCAAAATGGAAGACTGGCTGGACACTCTCCGCGCTCGATACCGGATCAATCCCGAGGCCGAGTTTCTGATCGGTCGTGGCTGGCGTGGTATCGTGGAGCGATTTTACGATGCCGTCGAGGCGGTCCTGGTCGATCCCGCGCGCCTGCACACGATCCAGGTCAAGCAAAAGCTCGGCCGGCTCGATATCCATGTGCGCGTTCCGAACCAACACCGCACGCTGATCAACTGGCACATCAAATGGGCCGAGGACGAGGCCTCGCACACCTGCGAGCATTGCGGATCGCCTTATGCCGATCTCACGCCGGCAAGACACATCATCGAGTGCGAAGATTGCCGGTATCTCGATCTCGCTCTCGATCAGAGAACCCGACGGGCTTCGGAAATCAAATCCGCTGCGCGCCGATACGTCCGCGACTGCGCGCATGCAGGCAAGGTCCTGGACATCGAGGAATGGTCCGCGAAGCGTTGGCGGAAGAACAGTGAGCTGAAGCGCAAGGCGATGCTGGACGCTCTCCGTGACGAAATCCGCCACGATGTTGTCGTGGCCGATGCCTGGCGACGTTTCGATGTTCCGGGACGCATTGCCCGCGCGCTGATCGGGGCAAGGACATATGCGGATCTGTACGAAATCCTCCGCGTCAATCGGATGGAGCCCGGCTTCCGGCCCGCGGAGGTCGCCCGGTGGGTCGCCGACGGGACGGTTCCCCGGGAGCGTGTCGGCGAGATTTTCGGAATTGATGACGACGAGATCGATGCGTTCGTGTCGGCGTGGCTAGCCGAGGATGTGGGCGGGCGCCTCGCGGCGGCGACCGAGGACCTCGCTTCCGAGCATCGCTTCGGCGGGCCCGATGCCCAGACATCCGGGATCGGCATGATGGAAGAGGCGACGCGCCTCGTCGATGACGTCCTCAAAAGACAAGACCCCGCCGCCGACGATTGATGCCGGAGGTAGCCCCTCCCCTCCCCCAACAACGAAAAATAATGTGCTCGGAAATCTGACCGGCCGGCTTGCCGGAGGTCATCGAGCCCGGAATAAGCGTTGCAACAGATCATCAGACAGGTGCCGACATGAAAGCCGCCGTATTTTCCGATCTCCATCTCGATTACAGCCGCGAGCCGAACTTTGCGATCGAGGTCGCTGACGATGTGGACGTGATCGTGATTGCCGGCGATGTCACCGCACCGGTCCCCGAAAGTGTCCGCTGGGCGCATCGCATGTACGGCACCCGCGGAAAACGCGTTGTGATGGTGCCCGGCAACCATGAGCATTACGGTCAGGTCTATGAGGACAGCATCGGCGATATTCCCGAGCTGGAAAATGTCCACATGCTGGAGAACCGTGCGGTTGTCCTCGATGGTGTGCGCTTCCTCGGTTGCTGCCTGTGGACGGATTTCGAGCTCTACGGCAATCCGATCCAGGCGATGGGTGCTGCGGCCCTGTTCATGAACGACTACCGCGTCATCGCATCGCGCTGGCCGGAGGGGCGTCCACGGCGATTTTTGCCCGCAATGACCGTCGATATTCATCGCGCGAGCCGGGATTGGCTCGAGGAGACCCTCGCCCTGCCCTTCGATGGCCCGACGGTCGTCGTGACGCACACATGTCCGCACGAGCTTTCGGTCGCCGATGAGTACAAGGGAGACCCGCTGACACCGGCCTTCGTGTCGGATCTCTCGGAAATCATCCAGCGCCACCAGCCCGACGTCTGGATCCACGGACATACCCACAGCAATTTCGACTATGTGGTGCCGGGAACGAAGACCCGGGTCGTGTGCAATCCCCGAGGCTATGTCAGGGACGGGTTCAATCGGCGCGAGGTCGAGAACATGGCGTTCGATCAGGGCAAGGCGATCATCATCGGTTGAGGTTTCCGCCGCCTCGCACATCGGCGGTCACGATCGCGCCTCCTGCGCACGGCAAGACCGCATGCCATCGGTCTTGCCGTCGAATCCGCGGACCCAGAAATCATCGGGCCAAGGGGCGCGCTCCTGAAAAACAGAGCGAAGCCGGATGGCCCGGCGACCGTATCATTCGTCCTCAGCGATGAAGCTATTTTCGCCATTGTAGATATAGCCCGTGCCTTCGAAGAGGTCGGATATTGCGTCCTCGACACGTGCAAAATCGTCTTCAAATGTCATGAACTGACTTGCTCTCCTGTGGACTTTGAGACAGGCCCGAATACCTTCGAGAACGTACTCTTCGTATCCCTCGTTCCCAATGGAGCTTCGGCCTTCGTTCATTTCGTCCACCGCCTTCCAGTAGGCCGCTTCAAGCTCATCGACGTGTTCAATTTCGATTGCCTGTCCGGAGTTCGTCACGATGAAACGCCACGGCGTTCCGCGAGTGGCCTCCATGATCCCCGCAACCTCGCAGCCGGCGGTAATCCATGCCTGGCAGGCGCTGACGAATTCGGCTCGGCGTTCCATGTCGAGCGCGAGTCCGCGCAGGCGGATTGGGTCGAGATCCGATGGCTTGATCCTGGTTGCTTCGAGGGCGATGATCATGGGTGTCTTTCGGTGTTCTGGATTGATGTGGTCAGTGGTATCGGGCTATGCCATGGGAGCTGGAGAAATCGAGTGCCCGTCCAAGGTGGTGAAAACGGGCCATCGGGTTTCGGCGTCGAGAGTTGGGTCGGCCGGCCTACACCCCTCCCCCAGGCATTCATAAAACGCTGCGAATTCACGCTGGCTCGAGGTCGGCCGCGGATGCAGAAAGACCAACTGCCCATTCCGTCTCGCTGAGGTCGGTGTAGCGGCCGGTATCGAGAGCCTCCTGCAAGGCATCGTGGACAGCCGGAAGCTGCCAGCCGCTGAAAGCAGGGTCGAACGCTCGAAGAGCGCTGTAGCGCGAACGGCGAACGTAATGGCGCCCGTTCCTGGTGTCGGCGAACTCCAGCTCGCGGCCATGATCGTCACCGTTCCGGTACTCGAACCGGAGCAGGATCTCGTCATCTGTCTTTTCGACGATGTCTACCTGTCCGATTTGAACGACCGGGTGGACGAGCAGTGCCGGTGAGAAGAACGGGCTCCAGTCCCGGCCCGCGAACAGCTCCTCCAGGCTTTCGAGCATGTCGATCTTCGCCTTCGGATCATAGACGAGGACATCGCTGACGGCCCGATGATATTCCAGCGCGCGCTCACGGATGAGGCTGTGATAGTTCTCATCGTCGATCAGGTCTTGCGCTGCATATCTGAGCAGGCCTTCGATGTCCTCCATCGTCTCGTAGACATCATACGCTAGGATTTCGAGGTGCTCCGGGTCCGAGGGCGCCGGGACCGGTTGCCGTGCGCCGTAGCGATTGATCAGGAGTTCGGGGGTGACTTCGTCGGGATCAATATCCAGATCGAAGCCGTTAAAGTCCTTGCGGCCGTCGTGAATCGAGCGTGCGCCGAGGATCGTGCGGCTGTTGCCGAGACACCGGGACAGGTTCGGCAGCGCCTGCCCGATGGCGATTGCAAAGGTCGGACCCTCGGTTTCGACGTCCACGTCGTCATAGGGCGCGGACAAGAGGAATTTGTGATGGTTCATGGATGCTTCCGTTTCCAGATTTGATTGTGACTGACCGTCCCGCCCGGTCGTGATTACACCGCGTGACCGGCTAGTCGCTGTGCGGTCATCCAGACGTAGCTTTCCTCGCGCTCGACGAGAATTGATTTGCGGCCGAGGCGATTGCACAGGGCTCCGATCGTGCCGGAGCCGGCGAACGGATCGAGCACGACGTCGTCGGGGGCGGTCAGGGACAGCACGAGCCGATCGATCAGTTCCTCGGGAAACTGGCTCGGATGATCGAGCTTTTCCAGGTGGTTGTGCTTGACGTTCGAGATGTCCCACACGTCTCCTGGGTTCCTCCCCTTCGGGTTTCCGCTCAGATCACCCTTCTTCGGTCCCTTGTAGTAGCGCTTGCCCGGATATTTCTTTGGAACGCGGATTGCGTCGAGATCGAAGGTGTAGTCGTCGGACTTCGTGGCCCACACGATCGTCTCGTGCCGTCCCGACAGGTGCTTCGAGCAGTGCAGGCCATGGCCGAACGTCCAGACCACCCGATTGCGGGCCTTCATCCCGAGATCGCGAAAGAGCGGAATGATCAGGCTGTCGATCGGGATGACCTCTCCTTTGTGGACATGGTTGCCTACCTGCCAGGACATAGCTCCCCGTGGACCGAGAAGACGATGACATTCGCCGATCATCTGCTCAAGGAACGCGACATAGTGCGTCAGGGGCGTGCGGGTCTCGTAGGGCTTCCCGATATCGTACGGAGGGCTCGTCACGATGAGGTCGACGCTCCCGGCCGGCAGGGTTGGCAGAACGCCAGCGACATCGCCATGATGAAGTTCGCATGCGCCGACGCGGATCGGGCCTGTGTCGGCGCGCGGGCATTCGGACTGACGCTCCCGGCCGGAGACGACGTGTTCCATCCCGTCGGCGTGACGTGCGGCCAGGAATTGAGTGAAAAGATCGGTCTGCGCCGGCGGGCGCTCAAGAATGCAGTCTGTCATTTGGGGCTTTCGTTGCTGGTTGTATGAAAATCGTTGCCTGAGGCGGAATGGACGTCAACGGCTTGTCAGAACGAAAAATTGCGGTGACCATCGTGGGTTGGCCGCTGGCGAAGCTCCCCTTCCCTCCTCTGGCGCAACGCTCGCGAGGTGCCGGCTACGTTATCGCCGCCTCGTCTCGGATGGTTGATATCCAGACGCCGCTTAGCCGCCAGACGAGCTGCCGAAATGCAAGACCTCACACGCAGGCCCGGGAGGACGGCCATGGCGCAGAAGGTAAAGTACAGGATGGAAATCAGTTTTCAATCATGAATTGAAGAAGAGTCTCTGTTCTCTAAGGATGAATTCGAGGATCCTTCAATATTTATCGGTTTTATTGCGCCATACATCTTGCGAATTCGATTCGTGCGCCACAGAATAAATCTACAATCAGTAAATGAGGTCGTCAGATATGCGTTGGGAATGGCTATAATTTAAGGATAGATCGGATGAATCAACGGATTAATGCGGATAACGACGATTTCAGCAATGCACAATACGCAAGTATTCGTCTTGACGATATTCGAACGGATTGGCGTGTTTCGATGGCGAAGATCCGCTTGGTGGCGCGAACAGATCCGGGTGCGCAGAAGCTCCGTGCGCTGGTGGATTCGGTCTGGGATGGGATCGTGGCCGACGCTGGGAAGTATGGAATTGGGTTTAACGGACCTGGCTTTTCCCGTGAAGTCAGGGAGATGCTGTCCGGTACCGGGTATATCTATACGACCCGCAATTTCGACGTCTTCCGGCTCGCGGACATTATCGAAATCCGGGATGCCAGGCTCGATGTCGTTTCGGGTCGGGACTGCGTGCGGTTTGTCGTCGTCGCGGACGCGCACGATGGGCCCTTCGAATCCGCCGAGATTTTGCAGTGGCTGAGCGAGGAGGGAAGGCCCAGTCTTTTGAGCAGCAATTTCGAGCTGAGACGGCAGGAAATCGCTTCGGTTGCTGATGAACTTGAGGCCTACGCTCACGACGTGGAAGCAACCGTTCTCAGGAAGCTGAATGCCATCGTGGAGCAGCTGAAGGCGCGAGGGCGCCCCAACGGCGCGAGTGCGAGAACCGGCGGACACATAGACGAGTCTGGCATGGCCGGCGTTTTGCGCGCCCGGCGACCCACCCTTTTCACCTTGAGCACGACGTGCTTGCCGCAAGGGGCGTGGCTCTCCACGTCCACAACCTTGGCGCTCGTCGCCGACCTTGTTCAATAAACCCTCATCGGGAAGGAAGAGAGAAAATGAAGACACCAGCCTATATCGCCAGCACCGAGGTTCTGTGCTGCGCATCGCATTTGATCGGAACGCTCGCCGAGGCTTCACTCGGGCAGCCGCTGACGATGGCGGCGCGTGCCTTATATGGTGACGGCGGGCCTGATAGCCGGACGGCTCTGGAGCATTGGATCGTATCGGACTGGCTTGCGGAGAAGCTCATCGAAAAGGATGAGATCGTTGATGTCGACTTCGCTGGTCTTGCCATCTGGGGGCGCTCCTCAACGGGCCAGGCCATTGAGGCTGACGACGTCATCGTGGCAATCGCGGAGGAAACTCGGGCGTGAGTGGGCCCGAGAGCTTGGATCTGGTCGGGAGGACCAGTCACCCTGCCCTTCTGGGATGCTGGTTGTTTTCTTCCAATCGGTGCACCGGTTTGGCCCCCTCGCCGTCAAACGCATGTTGCTGTGTTCACCGGCCGATATCCGCGCGTCCGTTTTTGGCGAAGCAGGTCGAGGAACAAGCTGACTGCTTCTTCCTCCCGCTGGAAATGATGGATCATTTGCTGGCCCGTTGTGCCGATACGCCCCCAGCGCCGGGTCAGGCAGGCATCGCCGAACAGGGTCTGCTCGATTGCCATCGCATAGTAGCGGGCCATGTTTTTCGAAGTCTCGGTCCGCTCGACGTAGATATGGTAGGGTTGTGTGATCATGACGGGAATCGTCGCGGATAGAGAGCACTCTGTCCAACGAGTGTTCTGAATCAGTCGGCGCGAATTGATTCATTCCTGTGATCGATGAATGCGGGATCGTACCGAAAATCCAGCAGCGCCGCTCAATATCAGATTTCCTGCGAAATCGCGATCGCAACCTCTGTATGGATGAAGTCCCCGCCCTTGAACAACAATGGGGCCGCCAAACTCTTTGCGAGCGCATAAGCAGCACAGTCAGCCAGGTTGAGCTTGGCCTTTGAATCGAGGCCCTTGCCATATCGTCCGTTCCTGGACGATGGCCACGTCGATATCGACTCCAACCTCGTGGAAAATGCGATCCGCCGACCGGCGATGAATCGCCGCAATGCGCTCTTTGCCGGGCACGATGAAGGGGGTCGCAATTGGGCTCGGTTTGCCAGCCTGATCGGCACCTGTAAAATGAACGGCGTCGAGCCCTACGCCTACCTGTGCGACCTCTTCACCCGCCTCGCGAACGGCCACCTCGCCAAAGACATCGATGCTCTGATGCCTTGGGCCTACGCCGCCCGCGTTAAGGCCTCACAATGAGCTCGCCAGGTACTATTCGCTGAGCTCATTTGACGGCCGATATCGCCGTCAGATCGCTGCAACCGAAAAATCCATGGGGCGTGGACGCCGCATACGGCTAAGCGACTGAAGCCCTCAATCAAACTGGAACAATAGATGATGGTATCGCGGTGTGCGCGAGCCTTCTCCGCCGAATTCAAGAAAGGGACCGTAAGACTAGCGCAACGAGCCAGGCGGTTTACCTCAGACCGGGCGGCAGGCCGAGGCACGAGGACGCCTCTGAAGCGAACGTTGTTGGCGCTGCAGAGAATCGCCGGATCACAGATATTTCAGCGTTTGATTCTGTTGAGTCGCGGGTGAAAGAGACCAAAATCTGGCTCTGCGTGGGGAAGAGCCTCCGATTTTAAGTGCATATCTAAAATTGACGCCGAACTGGTCCGTGGATCAAGAATTAGCCTAACTCTCAGATTGTACTTGGAAATTTCACGCAAGGGCGAGATTCACGCGGTCCGCGTTAACTTCTTGTTAACCAAAAAGGACTTGCTCCGTGACCGGAATCGAAGCCTATTGTCACTGGCGGAACTTTCCTAGTTTCGCGAAAAATATCGCCACTTGCAGGAAATGGGTTTTGAGATGGCGAAGACCGCCGCGAAAACAGCGACCGCATTTGAAGGGTTGACCGAACTCATGGAGCGTCACGCGGACGCTCTCTCCAGTCAACTTCAAGCACATCATCTTAAGGTTTTCCCTCCCACCTCCGAAAAAGGAATTCGAACATTTGCGCCTTCAGAGACGTCCAAGCTGCTCGGCGTGGGTGAGTCCTATCTGCGACAGACCGTCTCGGAAATGCCGGAGCTGAATGTCAGCGTGAGTGCAGGAGGTCGGCGGACGTTCTCCATCGAAGATATACACGCAATCCGCAAGCATATGGACCAGATCGGCCGTGGGAACCGACGCTACTTGCCTCATCGCCGCGACGGTGAGCAGTTGCAAGTGATCTCGGTAATGAATTTCAAGGGCGGCTCGGGAAAGACGACCACTGCCGCGCATCTCGCACAGTACCTTGCGATGCGCGGGTACCGGATATTGGCAATCGATCTTGATCCTCAGGCAAGCCTTTCCGCCCTCTTCGGTAGTCAACCCGAAACGGATGTGGGTCCCAACGAAACGCTCTACGGCGCGATTCGGTACGACGAGGAGCAGGTCCCGATCGAACAGGTCGTCCGAGGAACTTACATCCCCGACCTCCACCTGATTCCAGGAAACCTGGAACTGATGGAATTCGAGCACGATACCCCACGCGCACTGATGCAGCGGAAAGAAGGCGACACGCTGTTCTATGGCCGGATCAGTCAAGTCATTGAAGACATCGCGGACAATTATGATGTTGTCGTCATCGACTGCCCTCCCCAGCTGGGTTACCTCACCCTGTCTGCTTTGACGGCGGCAACTTCCATCCTGATCACCGTGCATCCACAAATGTTGGATGTCATGTCGATGAACCAGTTCTTGGCAATGACATCAAACCTGCTGCGGGAAATCGAGAATGCCGGAGCTCATTTCAAGTTCAACTGGATGCGTTACCTCATCACGCGCTTCGAACCGAGCGATGGCCCGCAAAACCAGATGGTCGGTTATCTCCGGTCGATCTTCGGGGAAAATGTTCTCAACTTCCCCATGCTTAAAACGACGGCGGTGTCGGACGCCGGCCTGACCAACCAAACATTGTTCGAAGTGGAACGCAGCCAGTTTAACCGATCGACCTACGATCGAGCCTTGGAGGCCATGAACGCCGTCAACAACGAGGTCGAAGGCCTGATTAAGAAAGCATGGGGTAGACCGTCATGAGCCGCAAGCACATCCTCGGAGTTTCTTCAGACGCACCCGAAACGCCCTCAGCAGAGAACCGGACGCCAAAGAGCCGCGCCATGCCGCTTTTGGGCGTCGCCAGGAAAGAACGAGACCCGTCAACGAAGCTGACTGCAAATATCGGAAACGCGCTGCGCGAGCAAAACGATCGTCTCGGCCGCGCGGAGGAGATCGAGCGGCGTCTCGCTGAGGGGCAGACTGTGGTCGAGCTGGACGCTTCGTCCATCGAGCCTTCCTTCGTGCAGGACCGAATGCAGGGAGACATCGATGGTCTCCTTGCTTCGATTCGCGAGCAAGGGCAGCAGGTCCCGATACTTGTCAGGCCGCATCCGGAGCTGCCGGGCCGCTATCAGGTTGCCTTTGGCCATCGCCGACTGCGCGCAGTGTCGGGCCTCGGCCTGCCTGTAAAAGCCGTCGTTCGCGATCTGACCGACGAGCAGCTTGTGGTCGCCCAAGGTCAGGAAAACAATGAGCGTGAAGATCTTAGCTTCATCGAGAAGGCGCGGTTTGCGCATCAGCTGAACAAGCAATTCCCGCGAGAAATCGTTATCGCTGCGATGTCGATCGACAAGAGCAATCTGTCGAAGATGCTCCTGCTTGTCGATGCCCTCCCCCCGGAATTGATTGATGCCATCGGGGCTGCTCCAGGAGTTGGACGGCCAAGTTGGCAACAACTCGCGGAGCTGGTTGAGAAGGCAGCGTCTCCAGCGGACGCGATAAACTTTGCGACCTCGACAGAGGTGCAGATGCTGCCATCGGCAGACCGGTTCAAGGCGGTGATCGGCCATCTGAAACCGCGTCGTATTGCGCGTGGATTGCCGGACGTTATGTCGACCCCGGATGGAGACAGACTTGCGCAGGTGACGCGGAGCAAGAACAAGCTGGAGATCACGATCGACAAGAAGGCGACGCCAGACTTCGCCGCCTTCGTGCTCGAACATTTGCCGGCGCTCTACCAAGAGCACCGTGCAAAGCATCAACTGAAACAGGGAGACTAACCCGCAAAAGAAAAGAGCCCCCTCAACGTTGCCGTCGTGGAAGCCCTTCTGTCTCTTTAGCACGAACAGAATCGCATTTCCTCGAATCTTCGTCAAGAGTCTTTGGCACCGTTTTGGTGAGCGGATTTCTTTTGCCTGCTTAAAGGTAAGAGACGATGCAGACAGGAAGTGTAACGACGCCGTTCGGGCGGCGGCCGATAACGCTTGCGCTCGTGCGGCGCCAGGCGGCCGCAGCCGACATAAAGCAAGGTAAGACGGCGGACAAGTGGACGGTCTTCAGGGATGCCTCCGCCGCCATGGATCTGTTGGGAATTCACTCCAACAGCCTTGCGGTTCTCAACGCGCTCTTGAGCTTCTATCCTGAGAATGAGCTGCGCCAGGATGCCCAGCTGATCGTGTTCCCTTCGAATGCTCAGCTTGCACTTCGAGCTCACGCGATGGCGGGCGCGACCTTGCGCAGACACATCGCCATCCTCGTTGAAGCGGGTCTAATCATTCGGAAGGATAGCGCCAATGGTAAGCGCTACGCCCGTAAGAACGGTGAAGGCCAGATCGAGAGCGCTTTTGGCTTCGACTTGTCGCCGCTTCTGGCACGATCCGAGGAGCTGGCAATGCTCTCGCAGCAAGTAGCGGCTAACAGAGCGGCGTTCAGAAAGGCGAAGGAGGATCTTACGATCTGCCGACGCGACGTCCGCAAGCTGATCACCGCCGCTATGGAAGAGGGTGCCGAAGGCGATTGGCGTGCAGTCGAGGACGTGTATGTCGCGCTTGTGAGCAGAATCCCTCGTGTTCCGACGCTCACCGGCGTGAAAGCGGTCCTTGAGGAAATGCAGATGCTTCGTGAGGAGATAGTCAATAGATTGGAAACTCAGGAGAATTCTAAAATTCCTAGCACCAATGGCGCTCATAATGAGCAGCACATACAGAATTCAAAATCCGAATCTAACTATGAATTTGAACCCTGCTCTGAAAAAGAGCGGGGGACGAAACGCAGCGAAATCGGTAAACCGAGAAGTGAGCAGATAAAGTCGTTCCCGCTAGGTGTGGTTTTGAAGGCATGCCCGACCATATCTGACTACGGACCAGGTGGCGGGATCGCAAACTGGCGCGAGTTGATGTCGGCCGCGGTGTTGGTTAGGTCCATGTTGAAGATAAGTCCGTCAGCCTATCAGGAGGCTTGCGACGTAATGGGCCCGGAAAACGCGGCCTCGGCGATTGCTTGTATTTTGGAGCGTGCGAACTTTATTAACTCGGCCGGCGGTTATCTGCGCGATCTAACAAGGCGCACCGAGCGAGGAGAGTTTTCGCTTGGCCCCATGATAATGGCGTTGTTGAAGGCAAACGCGCAGGGAAGTTTGCAGGTTGGTTAGGCTTCGATGCTCGCCGCCAAATTGATACTGGTGGCGCGGCCAAGAAAGTTTGGCTGAATTTTTCCAGGTGGTCAGCTGACCACCTTTCTAAGCGGTTTAGTAGGAATGCATTTTTGGGCTGGGTCGATGCCTGCGGAGAAACTGAGAATTGGGTACGCCGCGCGTTTGTGGGAGTGATTGTGCGAGGTGGCGAAACGGGAAAGGGCTTGGTTGGAGCTGAACGAGGATTGGCGGTGAAAAGCACAAGGGCGTCCGCAACCTCTTGGCGGGATTCTAAGGATGGCGCTCCTAAGATATCGCGCCGCCATTAAAGGTTTGGCGCGTCCCTAACGTCAGGTGAAGAAATCGTCTTCAGCCATGATCAGGACGTGGGTGAAATAGAACCGATCTGAATGGGGTATCCTCATAGCACTACTAGTCAGCGCCGAGGATGCGAAGACTAACATCCTGTGGTCAGCTGACCACAGAACTAAGCAATTGAATAATAACGGTGTTTCGAGCCGGCGTTTTTAGTCCCTGAATCTCGCCCTAACTGGTCGGCCCGAGACGGATCAGGCGCAAGATTCATGGTGATAAACGCTTTGCTGAGAATGATGCGAGAGCGATCGGGTCACCGTTAACGGCGGCGAGCCATCTTGGCCGAAGCATATGGAGTTGTTATCTGCGGCGGCAGCTTATAGGCCTCCGCCGTGCAGGCGAGGCGGCTCGGAGCAAATGGCTTGCGAAATTTCCGGCGCGGTTTGCCGTAGAGAGGTCCGTGCGTGATCCTGCCCAAGCTAAACCAAGTCACGAGCACGACGAGGGGGCAGGTTGCATCGGGAAAGACGCCATTTATCCCAATTTCGCGCCGCCTTCTTTTGCGGCGAACCGGGACGACCATCGCTTTGTCGAAGCTATCAAGCCAGTCCCGGCCGCCTTGGGTCGAGGCCAGCCGAGAGCAGCCCGAGCACGCCAGCAAGGCCAATCAGCAACATGACCCAGTCGGGCCGGCCTCTTGACGTGCCGAGCGGCCGCGCAACATGACTTGGGAGCGTTCCGGCCTGTGGAGGCAGAGGTCCGGCGGGGCGGGCGGTACGACCTCCAGCCCCTGTCGTCGGCGCGACGCTCGGCGGAACTACGCACGCTCCCGAAACTCGTCGTTGGAAGAATGAAGGGGGCTTCCAACATCGATCGCGAGCACTTGGTCAAGCTCCGCTCGCTGCCTGCGCATTTCGACCAATTCTCCGGAGAGGTCGAAGCGGGCGATGTGCTTGAGCAAGCCGCTGGCGCGTCGCTGGGTCCGCTTCAGTTCCTGAAGACGATGCAGGCGCCGCCGCTCTTGCGGACTTCACGGCACACGGCCTCGGCTTCCTGCCGGGTCGGGCGGCCAATCCGGGCTGTGTAGCGCAGCCTTGTCCCGAAGGCACGGCTGCGTTCCTTCTGGATTAGCGGCTTCTCCTTGTTCAGCGGCGCAGGCAGGGACCGGACGGTCGACAGGAACAGTCTGACGGCCACCGGCTTCTGGAAATGCCCCGCCAGTTGCGCGCCCCACGGCGCCCAGACGCCTTCCGCTTCGAATTCCAGGGGCTTGAGGCGGCGCATGTCGGCAAGCGCGATGCAGGCGTCCTCGAAGGACTTCTGCCCGTCGAGGCGCAGATCGATGGCCGCAGGCGGGTTGTCGCGCCAGTCCTCGGCCGCGTGAGCCGTGATATCAAGGACGTAGTCGCGGGTTTCCTGCGGCAGGCTTCCGGTTTTCAGGAACGCCCGCAATCCACCTTCGCCGGCATTATAGGCGACGGCGGCCAGGCCGATATTGCCGAACCGGTTCCGCAGGTCATCGAGATACTCGGCCGATTTCTTCAATGCCTCCAAAGCGTCGAAACTGTCCGACAGGCCGCGCAGACTGGCGGTGGAGGGAGTGAATTGCGCTATTCCTTCCGCGCCCTTCGGGCTGACGGCATCGGGACGGAACCGGCTTTCCTTCCAGATCAGCCGCGCGAAGAAATCGGGTGGCAGATCGTTCTCGCCGGCGAAATGGGCAAGCGCTTTGCAGATATCGCGATTGAAGCTGGCCGCGCGGACGCAGAGCGTTCCGGTGCTGGTGGTCGTGACATAGGTACAAGGCGGCGCGCGCCACTCGATCTGGGCGATCGCGGCATCCGTCGGGATGCAGGAGGCCAGCCCCCAAGCAGCCAGCAAGGCAAGTCTTCCCCTGTCCCTTCTGCGTCGTGTGCGCCACATGGATCCCTCATACCACCGATGCGAAACGAGAGGGAGGTGCTGTCTATTGCGCCGGCTTAAGCGATTGTGGCCTAGACACGTTGATTGAAACCTCGAGACTCCTATAGTCATTCACCTGATATCGTGATCAATGGGTGCAATATGAGTGGTCGTTCCGAAAGGTGGATTCGAAACACCATCATCCCCTCTGTTGCCACGGGGGTGATCATCTACGTGTCAAGCGCTCTGTACCGAGAGGGATGGGGAGAACCTTCGGTGATCGCAATTAGTGTAATCGGCGCTGTCGCTGCATTTGTGAGCTACTCTCTTTATGAGCGAATTAGAAAGTAGGTGTTCCGTGGTCGATGATCCGGCAACCGAGGATGCTATGCGATGGCGTTCCCCCATATCAACCGGTTGTCGTAAGCAGAATGCCGAGGTCGTTGGCTCCCCACCTTGATAGGGCAGGGGAGGGGCTCATAGCCCCGCGGCCTTTGTGAGGTTGACGCGGAAGCGGTCTCGCCGGCGCTGGTAGCGACGCGTCATCTCGGCGGAGACGTGGCCGAGCTGTTTCTGCACATGGCGCTCGTCGACCTCGGCCGAGGAGGCGAGGCCGGCGCGCAGAGAATGGCCGGCGAACTTTTCCCCGCGCTCGGCCTCGGAGAGATCGCTCCGCACACCGGCGGCCAGCACCGTCTTCTTGACGAGGCGCGCCACCTCCTGGTCGTTGAGCCGATCGGGCCCGACATTCTTTCCCTGGCCGGTCACCCGGCGGAAGAGGGGTCCCTTGGCGATCTTCGCGAACTTGACCCACATCTCGAGCGCCGCGACGGGGCAGGTGGCATCGGAGGATCCACGACCGATCTCCACCTCGCGCCAGCCGGTCTTGCCACGCAGCGTCAGCAGCACGCCCTTGTCGAAAATCTCGATCCAGCCCGAAGAATCCTCCGTCTGGTCGCGGCCGAGGTCGAGGCCGACGATCTCCGAGCGGCGCAGGCCACCGGCGAACCCGACGAGCAGCATGGCGCGGTCGCGCAGTCCGCGCAGGCTTCCGCGGTCGAGCGTCTCCAGCATGGCGATCAGGTCTTCGGGGAGGATCGCTTCCTTCTGGCGCGGCGGGGCGGCGTGTCTGTTACGGATGCCAGCCATCACGGTGGCGATGGCGCGGTCCTTGCGGTCGAGTGGCATGCCGCGCTGCGTGCAGTTCCAGCCGATGGCGGCGAGGCGGCGCTCGATGGTCGAGACCGCGTTCGGCTTCATGTGGCGTTCGGCCGTGCCGGATGCGCAGGCTGTGATATAGAGCCCGACGACTTCTGGATCCGGGGCGAGGGGCGAGAGGCCTTGACGCCGGCACCAGGCGGAAAAATGCTTCCAGTCGGAGGCATAAGCCTTGCGGGTGTTCGCCGCGCTGGCCGCCTCGACATAATCGCGCGCCCGGTTGGCGAGCTGCGCCAGGTGCGCCGGCAAGGCGTTGCCCGCTTCCGGAAGAGGGGAGGGGAGGCCGGGTTCGGCCGTTGTGCTGTCGGCCGACGCCCGCTGCGCGGAACCAGCGTTGCCGGCCGCCGTGCTGTCAGATGGAGCAGGGGATTTTTCGACGGGATTTTCGCCGTTTTGCTCGATGATTTGTGCTGTCCTCCGCATTTAATCAACGGACAGTAACTGACTGATATATCCGAATCAGGCCCGAGGTTTATGGACGGATTCTAGCCGAATCAGCGGAATTTTCGTAGTATTCGGCCGGACGAACTTTGCAGCGAGGTAGCTGTGGTTCATGTGTCTGACAGGAATATTGTCGATGACGCTGTCTGGAGCGAGGCAGTTGCAAGAGAGACTGTGATCCGAAGGCTGGTGTCCCTCGCGCACCCCAGCCGTTCTGATTTCCTCCGGGCATGCCGTGAGCTCGGACTTCGGCGCACCCGGCTGTATGAACTGATCAGGGCGTATCGCGAGGATCCGGTTACGAGTTCACTGCTGCCGCAGCCGGCAGGAACCCGACGCGGTAGTCGGCGGCTTCCGGACGAGACCGAAGCCGTGATTGCCGAGGCGGTACGGGATTTCTACAAGACGCGTCAGAAGCCGAGCATCAACCAGTTGCACAAGGAGATTCGCAGGCTTTGCCGCGTGCGTGGCGTGCGGGCGCCGTCTTGGCACGCCGTGAAGGCGCGAGTTGCTGCCCTGGAGCCAGCCGAACTTACCGGGGCGAGGCATGGCCCGAAAGCAGCACGCGACCGCTTCCGGCCTGTTCCCGGGCAATACGAGGCCGAGTGCGTTTTCGGCGTTGTCCAGATCGACCATACGCTGGCTGATATCATCGTCGTCGATCGTCAATATAGAAAGCCGCTGCAGAGGCCGTGGCTAACGCTCGCCATCGACGTCGCAAGCCGTATGATCGCGGGTTTCTACCTGACGCTCGAGGCACCGTCGACGATTTCCGTCGCGCTCGCGATCCAGCATTGTGTGCAGCCAAAAGAGGCATGGCTTGCCGGGCTGGGCATCAGCACCGAGTGGCCGGTCTCCGGGTTTCCCGATGCGATCCATCTCGACAACGCCAAGGAATTCCGATCCCGTGCCTTGAAGCGTGGCGCTCAGGAGTATGGCGTAGAGCTCATCCACCGTCCGGTTGCGACACCACACTATGGCGGCCATATCGAGCGGTTGATCGGCACCATGATGGGCGCCATTCATCTTCTGCCGGGCACGACCTTCAGCGACATCGACGAGCGGGGCGACTACGATTCAGCCGCCAGTGCGGCGATGACGCTGGATGAACTGGAGCGCTGGTTCGCACTCGAGATTACCCGTTATCACGCCGATCGGCATGGGGCCTTGGGGATTCCGCCGCTTGCGGCGTGGCACGAAGCTGTGGCGCGGCGCGTCCGGCCTGTCCGGCAGCCCCAGGATCTTGCTGGCTTCATGATCGATTTCCTGCCGAGTGTTGACCGGCTGGTGCGACGGGACGGCATTCACCTGTTCGGCCTCCGTTATTGGGATGACGTGCTGAGCATCTGGGCCGGCCGGCTCGATCGGCCGCTGCGTGTTTCCTACGATCCGCGCGACCTCTCGACGATTTTCGTGCGAGGTCCCAACGGCGCGCAATGGCCGATCCGCTTTGCAGATCTACGGCGCCCGCCGATCACGCTCGGCGAGCACCGACGCGCCCGGGCAGCTTTGCGTGAGCGCGGCCTGGCGCTTGTCGACGAGCAGCTGATTTTCGAGACGATCGAGGCGCAGCGCGTGTTGGTTGATGACGCGGTCCGGCGCACCAAAGCAGCGCGTCAGCAGGTGGAGAAACGCAGCCGCGCGCTTGGTGCTGCCACGCCAAACAGATCGCCCGCTCCCGCCGAGGTGCCACAAGCTGAGGACGACCGGCCGATCGATTGGAGTAAGGTGCCGATCTTTCCCGTCGAGGAGTGGTCGTGAGAGGGGAGGGGACCTACGAACATCTTGACGACCGCTACCGCTGCTACGCCGCGCTGCCCGACGATGAGCGCATTGCCTGGATCAAGGCCGACCGCTGGATTGGTTTTGATCAGGCCGGAGCGGCAATTACGCGTCTGAACGCCCTGCTTGCCTATCCGCCGCGGGACCGTATGCCTTGCCTTTTGATCTATGGCAACACCGGCATGGGCAAGACCAAGATCATTCGCAAATTCCAGCGCTCGCATCCGGCCACGTTCTGCCAGGCAACCGGTGTGACCATCAGACCGGTCGTTGTGGCGCAGGTGCCATCGGAGCCGGTCGAACGCGATCTTTACCGGGAATTGCTGGCAAGCCTTGAGGCTCCCGCGCTCGCCGGCGGCACACTTGCCCGCGAGAAGGATATCTGCCGCTCGTTGCTGCGCACCGTCGGCGCCAGGATGATTGTGCTCGACGAGGTCAACGGCATGCTGGCCGGCACCTATCGGCAGCAGCGGATTTTTCTGAACGCACTGCGGTTTCTCGCCAATGACCTAAAAGTTCCGCTTGTCTGCGCCGGAACCGATCTGGCGCGGCAGGCATTGCTGACCGACGCACAGCTTGCCGAGCGCTTCGAAGCGTTTCATCTCAAGCCATGGAAGAACGATCACGTCTTTGCGGCTCTGTTGAAGAGCCTGACCCGAATCCTGCCGTTGCGCGCTTCCTCCGATCTCGAAAGCGACGCGGTACGCGAGCGAATCCATGTGCTTACCAGTGGCGTCACTGCGCGGATTTTCCGGCTGATCGAAACGGCAGCCGAGGAAGCCATCCGTTCGGGAAAGGAGCGGCTCGACCTGATGAGCTTCGGCGACAATCTGGTTCTGCCCCTCGTTTCGATGACGCAGTCCGTCGAACGACGCGCGTCTCGCAGGCCGCAACAGGTGGATGCATGACGGCCCGCCGTCTACCCGTGGCACCGCGACCTTATCGTGGCGAACTGCTATCGTCGTGGCTTGCACGAGTGGCCTGTCGCTACGGTCTTACTCATCAAGCACTCGCCGACTGGATGGCCGATGGTGGGCAGAGTTTTTCAGCAATTCAATCCGTCGATGATCGGCTGCCGGCCTCCGAACAGGTCCGACAATGGGCCTGGAGCTGCGGTGTCGATCCAGAGCGGCTGCTCCGATTATCCCTGAGCCGGCGCCATCCGCAACGCCCAAATTCCTGGTACGCGAGCAGAGGGCCGGAATGGGCGCCTTCAGCGACGATCGGGTCCCCAGCCGTCTGCCCTGCCTGTTTAAAGGCTGATCACACGGCCGATCGCGATTCGTGGCTACGGGCTGACTGGGTGCTCGCTGAGCACTGCATCTGCCCTAAGCACGGCCATCTTCTTCGCGATCGCTGCCTCGGATGTGGCCACCGTCTCTCCGTGGCGTTCCGCCTGCGCGAAGGACATGCACGCGCGGTCTGCAGTCGGTGCGAAGTGTTTCTTATCGATAGGGGAGGGGAGGACGACGCACCGCAGGATGCCGCTCTGATCGAAGCGGCGTTATCGATCCAGCAGCAGGTTGCTCAAACCGTTGACGGCGAAGGCCGCGCGCATGAACAACTCGGGCAGGCGCTTGCGACGCTCTGGGCACCACTCGATCATCCGGCCGCGGCGCGTCCGGTATTGGCGCTCTGGTTAAACCAGGCAGGCTGGCGATGCCCTTATGAGGTTCGCCATGCCGTCGGCGCGGCGGCGCCGCTCGGACAATTACCGGCAGGCTGGCGCTTTGTTACCCTGCTTGCTGTGAATGATGTATTCGGCGTCAACCCGGATGGGGTCGCTACAAGCTCGGAAACCGCTATTCGTCTGGCGCGCCGCGCAGCATCGCGGCGGATGCGCGCCACGCCACCGCCGCCCCATGGAATGGCCACCGGTCCATTGCCGCGCAGTTCGGCTGAATATGAGCGTCTGGCCAATCAGATCCTGGCGGACCCAAGGTGGACCGCCGCACAACGCCTACCGCAGCGCAAACGCGACGGGGCTCGTGCGCGGCTGATCGATGCAGCGCTTTCCAGGAATGGGTGACCCGCAGCCCGGTCGCTGCCAGAGGGACAGAAAGTGCGAAAAAATCGAGTCACACAGAAGGCCATGGGGCGCGTTTCGAGGGTCAGGATGAAGCGTTGATCATCAGACGCTAAAAACCACTGCACGGGCTTCTTTGGCCGAAATCGGCGAAAGCGGTGATTTTTCGGAAGAGGGCGCCTGCTAGCGCCCGGTCAGTTGCCGCGACCGCCGTCGATGCGGCCGGGATTGCGTGCGAGGCGCCGGATCGCTGCGGTCCGTTGATCAAGCGCACAACCAATCCGCCCAATGACTGCGAATTTCGACGACCAGAGACGCCAAAAACGGGCTGTCTGGCGATCAAATACGAGCGACATTGCGTCATTTCTTTATATTGAACAAGACGAACGATAATGCAAACTTATCCATCGTTTTATGGAGAGGACAAGCCGTGCGGTAATGGCGCATAAAGCTGGCATAATCCGCACATATGGCCTAAGCTGTTGGCCATGGATTCGCCCGCCGCCTCGCCCGTTTCCGCTCCGGCGCTCATCCCCGCCTTGCCCGGCTGGACCCTGCCGCGCGGTCGCGAACCAGACGAGATTGCCGGCGCCTTCGCCGCCGGCATCGCGTTGAAATCGCTGGACGATCTTGTCCGCTCCGCCCCCATCTGGGCCAGCTGCTGGCGCGCGCGCCAGGCCCTGAAATGTGCCGCCGTCGCGGTCCGGCTGATGGGCCGCAGCGAGGATGAGCCCGCGGTGCGGGACGCGTTTTTGCTTACCGCAACTGGCGACGATCCCGGTCCGGCCGGAAAGGTATTTTTGGCCTTCAAAAGGGCTGCCACGCGAAAACCCGCCTTCTCTTCGAAGGCCGTGGCCGAGCTTGCCGATTTGTTGGGGCTCGCCTGGGACGATCGACTTGTTTCGGCGGTCGACTATGCCGACGACGCGCTGCAATCCGGCCGTCCCGCGCCGCTTGCCGCGGCGGACCTGGTCACAGCCA
>Ga0209793_1000497_pt1 | contig 43066 bp, 43 predicted proteins | sample EBPBio122009_DNA_FD_185863 | JGI IMG/M metagenome (GOLD analysis project Ga0209793, IMG submission 185863) | Wastewater treatment Type I Accumulibacter community from EBPR Bioreactor in Madison, WI, USA - Reactor 1_2/2/2009_ DNA (SPAdes) (version 2) | ecosystem: Engineered > Bioreactor > EBPR >... | reverse complement strand
ATCCGCTACGAACTCTCCTGCGACAACGGGCACGCCTTCGAAGGCTGGTTCGGCTCGGCGGACGATTTCGACCGCCAGCAGAAGATGGCCCTCGTCTCCTGCCCCACCTGCGGCTCGGCGCATGTCGCCAAGCGCCTGATGGCGCCGTCCGTCTCCACCGCCCGCAAGAAGCAGCAGCGGCAGGATCTCGCCGTGCAGACCGGCCAGCGCGAGATGATGACGAAGCTCCGCGAGATCGTCTCGACCATCCGGGCCAATTCCGAGGACGTCGGCGAGCGCTTTCCCGAGGAGGCGCGCAAGATCCACTATGGCGAAACCGAACAGCGCGGCCTCATCGGCCGGGCGACGGCGGAGGAAGTGCGCGACCTTCTGGAAGAGGGCGTCGACGTCGCCCCCCTGCCCGTGCTGCCCGACGATACGAACTGATCAGGCGGACGGGCGCCGCGCCACCAGCATGTAATTCACGTCCATGTCCTTCGACAGGTTCCACTGGTTGAGCAGCGGATTGAAGAAGACGCCCGTGCGGTCCGTCATTGCCAGCCCTGCGGCCGTAAGCGGCTTCTCGATCTCTTCCGGCCGAACCAGCTTCTCGTATTGATGCGTACCGCGCGGCAGCCAGCGCAGCACGTTCTCCGCCGCGAAGATGGCGAGCGCCGCCGCCTTCAGCGTGCGGTTGATCGTGGCGACGAACATCATGCCGCCGGGGCGCACCATGGAGGCGCAGGTGGACAGGAAGAAATCGACATCGGAGACGTGCTCGACCACTTCCATGTTGAGCACGACGTCGAAGGTCTCGCCCGCCTCCGCCAGCGCCTCGGCCGTCACGGCGCGATAATCGACCGGTACGCCGCTACCCGCCGCGTGGGCCTTGGCTATGCCGATATTCTTCTCCGACGCGTCCGCACCGAGCACATCCGCCCCCATGCGCGCCATCGGCTCGGACAAAAGCCCCCCGCCACAGCCGATATCGAGGATGCGCAGGCCCTCCAGCGGACGGTGGGAATGCGGATCGCGGCCGAACTGGGCGCAGACAAGGTCGCGGATATAGGTCAGGCGAACGGGATTGAACTTGTGCAGCGGACGGAATTTTCCCGTCGGATCCCACCACTCGGCCGCCATCGCCGAAAAGCGGTCGACCTCGGCCTGGTCGATCGTCGTGCGGGCTGCTTCGCTCATGGCTCGTCTCCTTCGCGTCGGGATGCCGGAGTGAAGTCGGCCTCCGGGGGCCGGATGTCAAGGGGGCGAAGTGAAGCGGGGCATGGCTCGCACCACGCCCCGCAGGTTTCCCCTGGCTTGAAGGGCCAGATCAGCCGCGGCCGAACTCGTCCTCGATGCGGATGATATCGTCCTCACCGAGATAAGAGCCGGTCTGCACCTCGATCAGCTCGAGCAGGATCTTGCCGGGATTGGAGAGCCGGTGAACCTCGCCCTGCGGGATGTAGACGGATTCGTTCTCGCGCAACGGGATCGTCCGGTCGCCGATCGTCACCTCCGCCGTGCCGCGCACGACGATCCAGTGTTCCGAGCGGTGGTGGTGCTTCTGCAGCGAAAGCCGCTTGCCGGGTGTCACGAACAGCCGCTTGACCTGGAAGCGTTCGCCGTTCAGCACCGAGGTGTAGCCGCCCCAGGGGCGATAGGACGTCGGATGCGTCTCCGTCAGCTTCGCCGTCTTCGGCAGCTTGGCGAGATGCTTCACCAGCTTGCCGACATTCTGGCTGTCCTCCAGCCGCCCGACATAGACCGCATCCTCGCTGGCGATGACCGCGATGTTCTCCAGCCCCTGCACGGCGACGTGGATATCGCGGGAGATGACCAGCGAATTGCGCGTGTCGAGCACCGTCGTGCTGCCGTCGGCGACGTTGCCCGCCTCATCCTGCCGGCCCGTCTTCCAGACCGAATCCCAGCTACCGAGGTCCGACCAGGAAATCGGCGAGGGTACGACGGCGGCGATCGGCGTCTTCTCGAAGATCGCATAGTCGACGGAGATATCGGGCGCGCGGGCGAAGGCCGCCTCGTCGAGACGTTCGAAATCAAGGTCGTGATGCGCCTTGGCGACGGCCTCGCTGGCCGCGGCCAACACCTCCGGCGCATATTGCTGAAGCTCGCGCAGGAAGAGACCGACCGGCAGCATGAACATGCCAGAATTCCAGAGATAGCCGCCGGCCTCCAGCATGGCCGAGGCCCTGTCGCGATCCGGCTTCTCGACGAAGCGGCGAACCGCATGGGCGCCGTTGCCGAGATCCTCGCCGGTCTCGATATAGCCATAGCCCGTGGCCGGCTCGCTGGGCGTGATGCCGAAGGTGACGAGGCGGCCGGCGCGGGCGGCGGTCGCCGCCTTGGCGATGCAATCGAAATAGACCGTATCGGCATCGATCTCGTGGTCGGAAGCAAGCACCTGCATGATGGCGTCTTCGCCATACTTCGCCGCGATGACGGCGGCAGCGGCGGCAAGCGCAGGCGCGGTGTTGCGCGCCACCGGCTCGAGCAGGATAGAGGTAAGCGGCACGCCGGCCGCCCGTGCCTGCTCGGCGACGAGGAAGCGGAAGTCGGCATTGGTGACGATGACGGGCGGCTCGTAGAGCGCCGCGTCACAGACGCGAGCCAGCGTCTTCTGGAAGAGCGTCGTCTCTCCGAGGAACTCGAGGAACTGCTTGGGCGCGGAAGCGCGCGACAGCGGCCAGAGGCGCGTGCCCTTACCGCCGGCCATGATGACGGGTACGATCTTGGTGCTCATTCATTCCATCCTGATGCTGGACCTCGCCTTCATGGCGACGGGCGTTCGACCGCAATCTTGCGCAGGGCCGTAAAGAAAGAGGAAATCACCCGCAGGTTGCCGAAGAAAGCAACGGCTTTCCCTTCGGCAAGGTAAAGAGGACCTTGCCGGCAAGAGCAAGGCAACAAAAAACCCGCCGGAGGCGGGTTCGATGTCTGCGTCATGTTGCCAGCCATCAGACCGGCATGACGATGCCCTGCAGCGTCGTCAGTTCGGCGAGATAGGTCTCGATGCCGAATTTCTGATCGTCGGACTTCACATGCTCGAGTTCCTTGCGGGCAACCTCGATGCGGCGCGTGATGTCGTCGCTGTTGAATTCGTCGACATGAACGGCCGATTCGGCAAGCAGGGTGCAGCCGGTCGGGATGATGTCGGCGAAACCGCCGAAGACCACGTAGCGGTCCTTCTTGCCGTCAGCCGTCTTCACGGTGACGATGCCCGGCTTGATCGTCGTCATGGTCGGCGCATGGTTGGCCATGACGGTCATCTCGCCCTCGGTCGCCGGGATGACGACTTCGCTCACGCTGCCGGAAACCAGCAGGCGCTCGGGAGAAACGAGTTCAAAGTTGAAACTGTCAGCCATGACCATTCACTTCTTCTGATTTCATACGGCCGGGGAAAGAGGGCGCCCGCCCGGGCGCCCGCCAATCAAATCAAGCGGCTTCGGCAGCCAGCTTCTTGGCCTTCTCGACGGCTTCTTCCATGGAACCGACCATGTAGAAGGCGGCTTCCGGAAGGTGGTCGTACTCGCCGTTGACGAGGCCCTTGAAGCCCTTGATCGTGTCTTCGAGGGCGACGAGCTTGCCCGGCGAACCGGTGAAGACTTCGGCGACGAAGAACGGCTGGGACAGGAAGCGCTCGATCTTGCGGGCGCGGGCAACGGCCAGCTTGTCGTCTTCCGACAGTTCGTCCATGCCCAGGATCGCGATGATGTCCTGGAGAGCCTTGTAGCGCTGCAGGGTCGTCTGGACCTTACGAGCGACTTCGTAGTGCTCTTCGCCGACGATCATCGGGTCGAGCATGCGCGACGTGGAGTCGAGCGGGTCAACGGCCGGGTAGATACCCTTTTCGGCGATCGAGCGCGACAGAACGGTCGTGGCGTCGAGGTGGGCGAACGAGGTTGCCGGCGCGGGGTCGGTCAAGTCGTCGGCGGGAACGTAGATGGCCTGAACCGAGGTGATCGAACCCTTGGTCGTGGTCGTGATGCGTTCCTGCATCTGGCCCATGTCGGTCGCCAGCGTCGGCTGGTAGCCCACGGCCGAAGGGATACGGCCGAGCAGAGCCGACACTTCGGAGCCTGCCTGCGTGAAGCGGAAGATGTTGTCGACGAAGAACAGAACGTCCTGGCCCTTGTCGCGGAAGTCTTCAGCGATCGTCAGACCGGTAAGAGCGACGCGAGCGCGGGCGCCCGGCGGTTCGTTCATCTGGCCGTAAACGAGGGCAGCCTTCGAGCCTTCGCCGCCGCCGTGCTTGTTCACGCCCGATTCGATCATTTCGTGGTAAAGGTCGTTGCCTTCGCGGGTACGTTCACCCACGCCTGCGAAGACCGAGTAACCACCGTGCGCCTTGGCGACGTTGTTGATCAGTTCCATGATGAGAACGGTCTTGCCGACGCCTGCGCCGCCGAAGAGGCCGATCTTGCCGCCCTTTGCGTAAGGCGCGAGAAGGTCGACGACCTTGATGCCGGTGACGAGGATCTGCGCTTCCGTGGACTGCTCGACATAGGCCGGAGCGTCCTGGTGGATGGCGCGCTTGGCGGAGGTGACGAGCGGGCCGGCTTCGTCGACCGGCTCGCCGATGACGTTCATGATGCGGCCGAGCGTTTCGTCACCGACCGGAACGGAGATCGGAGCGCCCGTGTCGGCGACCGGCTGGCCGCGGACGAGACCTTCGGTCGAGTCCATGGCGATGGTGCGGACGGTGTTCTCGCCGAGGTGCTGAGCGACTTCGAGAACGAGGCGGTTGCCGTTGTTGTCGGTTTCCAGCGCGTTCAGGATGAGCGGCAGAGCGCCATCGAAGGCGACGTCGACGACGGCGCCGATAACCTGGGTAACGCGGCCGGTCGCAGCAGCGGAAGCTACCGGAGCGGCAGCCTTCGTTGCCGTCTTGCGCGCTGCAGCCGGCTTCTTTTCGACTGCGGTTTCTTTCGGGGTAGCTGCCTTAGCCATGTATCTTACCCTCTTTGTCCTGGTCCTTAGAGCGCTTCAGCGCCCGAGATGATTTCGATGAGTTCCTTGGTGATCTGAGCCTGACGCTGACGGTTGTAGTTAAGCGTCAGCTTGTTGATCATCTCACCGGCATTGCGGGTCGCGTTGTCCATGGCGCTCATCTTGGCACCCATTTCGCCGGCGACGTTCTCGAGCAAGGCCCGGAAGATCTGCACGGAAATGTTGCGCGGGATGAGGTCGCCGAGGATCGCGCTGGCGTCCGGCTCGTAGTCGTAGATCGCCGTTGCACCGGTCGTCTCGGCAGCAGCCGCAGGCGCGGAAGCCGGGATGAGCTGGAGCGCGGTCGGGATCTGCGCGATGACCGACTTGAACTCGGAATAGAACAGCGTGCAGACGTCGAATTCGCCCTGCTCGAAGAGACCGATGACCTTGCGGCCGATCTCGTCGGCATTGGAAAAGCCGATGCGCTTGACTTCGCGCAGGTCGACGCGGTCGACGATCAGCGAAGCGAATTCGCGGCGAAGGATATCGAAGCCCTTCTTGCCCACGCAGATGATCTTGACCGTCTTGCCGCTCGCCAGAAGCTTGCGGGTGTGGTCACGCGCCAGACGCGCGATCTGCGAGTTGAAGCCGCCGCACAGGCCGCGTTCGGCCGTGCAGACGACGAGCAGATGAACCTGGTCCTTGCCCGTGCCGGTCATCAGGCGCGGCGCGCTGTCGTCCTGGCCAACGGCCTGGGCGATGTTCGCGAGAACGGCGCTCATGCGCTGCGAATAGGGCCGGGCGGCCTCGGCCGCTTCCTGGGCACGCCGAAGCTTCGCCGCGGCGACCATTTTCATCGCCTTGGTGATCTTCTGCGTCGCCTTGACGGAGGCGATCCGGTTTTTCAGATCCTTAAGTGAAGGCATCCGTTTTCCGTCCTGTAACACGATCCGGATGGATCATGCGTCAAATCCAAAGTTCGGGAGCGCCCGCGCGCCTGTCGGCGCGCAGGGCTGGAACCGTCAGCTTAGCCGAAGGTCTTGGCGAAGGCGTCGAGAGCAGCCTTGAGCTTGCCCTTCGTGTCGTCGCTGATCGCCTTTTCGGTGCGGATCGTGTCGAGGATCGCCTTGCCCTCGGAACGCAGGTAGCCAAGCAGGCCCTGCTCGAACTTGCCGACCTGAGCGACCGGAAGCTTGTCGAGATAGCCGTTGACGCCAGCGAAGATCACCGCGACCTGCTCTTCCGTCTTCAGCGGCGAGAACTGCGGCTGCTTCAGGAGTTCGGTCAGGCGGGCACCGCGGTTCAGCAGGCGCTGCGTTGCGGCGTCGAGGTCCGAGCCGAACTGGGCGAAGGCTGCCATTTCGCGGTACTGGGCGAGTTCACCCTTGATCGAGCCGGCGACCTGCTTCATCGCCTTGATCTGGGCGGACGAGCCGACGCGGGAAACCGACAGACCGACGTTAACGGCCGGGCGGATACCCTGGTAGAACAGGTCCGTTTCAAGGAAGATCTGGCCGTCGGTGATCGAGATCACGTTGGTCGGGATGAACGCCGAAACGTCGTTACCCTGGGTTTCGATGACCGGCAGAGCCGTCAGCGAGCCAGCGCCCATGTCGTCGTTGAGCTTTGCAGCGCGCTCGAGGAGACGCGAATGCAGGTAGAAGACGTCGCCCGGGTAAGCTTCGCGGCCCGGCGGGCGGCGCAGCAGCAGCGACATCTGGCGGTAGGAAACGGCCTGCTTGGAAAGGTCGTCGTAGCCGATGAGGGCGTGCTTGCCGTTGTCACGGAAGTATTCGCCCATCGCGCAACCGGCGAACGGTGCAAGGTACTGCATCGGCGCCGGGTCGGACGCCGTTGCGGCAACGATGATCGAGTACTGGAGAGCGCCACGCTCTTCGAGAACTTTCACGAACTGGGCGACGGTCGAACGCTTCTGGCCGATAGCGACGTAGACGCAGTACAGCTTGTCGCCGTCCGGGCCGTTGTCGTGGATGGCCTTCTGGTTCAGGATCGTGTCCAGAATGATGGCGGTCTTGCCGGTCTGGCGGTCGCCGATGACGAGCTCGCGCTGGCCGCGGCCGACCGGGATGAGGGCGTCGATGGCCTTGAGGCCGGTCGACATCGGCTCATGAACCGACTTGCGCGGGATGATGCCCGGAGCCTTGACGTCAACGCGTGCGCGCTGCTTGGCATTGATCGGGCCCTTGCCGTCGATCGGGTTGCCGAGCGCGTCGACGACGCGGCCAAGCAGTTCCGGACCGACCGGAACGTCAACGATGGCGCCCGTACGCTTGACGGTGTCGCCTTCCTTGATGTCACGGTCCGAACCGAAGATAACGACACCGACGTTGTCGCTTTCCAGGTTCAGCGCCATGCCGCGGATGCCGCCGGGGAACTCCACCATTTCACCGGCCTGGACATTGTCGAGGCCGTAAACGCGGGCAATACCGTCACCGACGGAAAGCACCTGGCCGACTTCCGAGACTTCCGCCTCTTTGCCGAAGTTTTTGATCTGATCTTTGAGAATTGCGGAAATTTCCGCGGCGCGGATATCCATCAGCCGACCTCTTTCAGTGCAAGCTTAAGAGTAGAGAGTTTGGTGCGAAGGGACGTGTCGATCTGGCGCGATCCCACCTTGACGATCAGACCACCGAGAATGGACGGATCCACGGTGACGGCAACCGCCACGTCTTTGCCGGTGACGCCTTTCAGCGCCGCCTTCAATTCGTTTTCCTGCGCTGCGGTCAGCGCATGGGCCGAGGTGACGTCGGCCGTAATTTCGCCGCGGGCGCGAGCCGCGATGACGCGGTATGCCTGGATCATGCCGGGAACGGCGAAGAGGCGACGATTCGACGCAACCACCTTGAGGAAGTTTGCCACGAGGCCCGTGATGCCGGCCTTGGCGGCAACGGCGGCAATGGCCTTGGTCTGATCTTCGGCGGAGAAGACAGGGCTGGCGATCAGCCGCTTCAGGTCATCGCTTTCGTTGATCAGAGCCTGGAAACGGGCAAGATCGGCACCGACACTGTCAGCCGAACCGGCTTCCTGAGCGAGGTCGAAAAGCGAAGACGCGTATCTTTCTGCAACACCGGAAACAAGCTGGGATGTGTCTGCCACGGGCACAAGCTTCTCTTCTTATCATCCAGAGCGCTGGGCAGTAGCGAAGCTACGGTCCTAACCATCTGAAATCGTTGCGGTAATCTTCAGTTCCCACAGGCTCGGGCGCCCGCTTTTTCTGAATTTCGCGGTTCGTCTAGCATACGAAACCGGGACTCGCAACACGCCGGACGCAGGAATGCGCCATAAGTCGGCCACAGTCGGGGCAAAAGTTGACTGCGCGGACTATGTTCAGGCGCCGATATGCGTCGAAAGCCGGTTTTCCGGTCAGAGGAAGCCGAAGGCATAGCCGAGCGGCAAGCCGGCAAGCACGGCCTGCACGGCGAGAACGATTAGGTTCTTCAGCGAAAAGGATCCATCCGACATCAGCGAGAGGATGCGACCGAAAGCAGCAAGCGCGAACCCACCGCCGATCGCCATGTAGATCCAGCTCTGCGCCATCATCAGCGCCACGATGGCAAGGCCGGCATAGAAGCCGCCGGCCGAACGGGCAAAGGCAAGGCCCTCCCGGCTGGTTTCCTTCGTCTGGAGCCCGGCAAGTTTCAGCGCCGTGCCGGGGGCGAAGAGGGCGAACAGGCCGAACAGGCCCGTCACGATGGCCGCGCAAAAGGCCAGGAGCTCGCCCGTCTCGGTGGGGATGTAGAATTCCATCTCGGCGCCTCTCCCGTCGGTTACTGCGATTCTCTATCGCACAGGCACCCGGCGCACTGAAGCGCATGCGCCGACTTCGCACAACTCTTTGTTAACCATGCACTTCACAGGAAACTCTGCGGATCGACATCGAGCTGCACCTGCAGGGATGCACGTTCCTTCGGCCCGTTGGCCAACATGGCGCGCAGGAAGGCCTGCATGTCGCTGCCCCGCCGGCCGTGTATGAGCAGGCGGAAGCGATGGCGGCCGCGCACGAGGGCCAGCGGCGCCTCCGCGGGGCCGAGGATGGAAATGCCGTCCGCATGGGGCGCCGCCTGCCGGAGCCCGCGCGCATGCGCCTCCGCCTCGCCACGGGTATCGGCCGAGACGATGACCGAGGCGAGCCGGCCGAAGGGCGGCAGCAGCGCCTTTTCCCGCTCGCCGATCTCCCGGTCGTAGAAGGCCTGCGCATCGCCCGAGACGATGGCCTGCATGACGGGATGGGCCGGCTGATAAGTCTGGATGAGGCCGTGGCTCTTGAGGCCGGAGCGACCGGCACGGCCCGTCACCTGCGAGAGAAGCTGGAAGGTGCGTTCCGCCGCACGCGGGTCGCCATTGGAAAGGCCAAGATCGGCATCCACCACCCCGACCAGCGACATCAGCGGGAAATTGTGCCCCTTGGCGACGAGCTGCGTGCCGATGACGATATCCGCCTCGCCCCGCGCAATCGCCTCCAGCTCCAGCCGCAGGCGTTTGACGCCCATGAGGTCGGAAGAAAGAACGATGGTGCGCGCCTCGGGAAAATGCCGCTCGACCTCCTCCGCAATGCGCTCGACACCGGGGCCGCAGGCCGCGAGGTGATCGAAGGTCCCGCATTCCGGGCATGCTTCGGGCGTACGCTCGGCATAGCCGCAGTGATGGCACTGGATCTGGCCGCGAAAACGGTGTTCCACCAGCCAGCTCGAACATTGCGGGCACTGGAAGCGGTGGCCGCAGACCCGGCAGAGCGTCAACGGCGCATAACCGCGCCTGTTGAGGAAGAGCAGTGCCTGCTCTTCCTTCTCGATGGTGCGAGCGATGCCGCGCAGGAGGACCGGCGAAAGGAAACCGCCCTTTGCAGGCGGATGCCGCCGCATGTCGACAAGATGCAGGTCCGGCAGGGCCGCATCGCCGTAGCGCGTCGGCAGATGGAGTTTGCGATAGCGCCCGGTCTCGCTGTTGACCCGGCTTTCCACGGAAGGCGTCGCCGAGACCAGCACGGCCGGGAAATCGCCGATGCGTGCGCGCACCACCGCCATGTCGCGCGCGTTATAGAAGACCCGGTCCTCCTGCTTGTAAGCCGGATCGTGCTCTTCATCGACGATGACGAGACCGAGATTCTCGAAAGGCAGGAACAGCGCCGAGCGTGCGCCGGCCACCACCCGCACATCCCCCGTCGTCACCTGCCGCCACACGCGCTCGCGCATCCGCGGGGCGAGGTCCGAGTGCCATTCGGCCGGCTTGGCGCCGAAACGATCCTGGAAGCGTTCGAGAAAACTCGCCGTCAGCGCGATTTCCGGCAGCAGGATCAGCACCTGCCGGCCGCGCCGCAGCGTCTCGGCAATCGCCTCGAAATAGACCTCCGTCTTGCCCGAGCCGGTAATGCCGTCGATCAAGGAAACGGAAAAGACGCCCTTTTGCACGCTCTCGACCAGTTCGGCCGCGCTCTCCGTCTGCGGTCCTTCGAGCCGCGGGGCGACATAGTCAGGGTCGGGCGGGGCCACGACAGGCGGCGGCGGCAGGAACACGGTCTCGAAGCTTCCCTGCTTCACCAGCCCGTCGATGACGCTCGTCGATGTGCCGGAGGCATGCGCAAGTCCCGAGCGGGTCCACGGAATACCGTCCTCGACCATTTCCAGCACGCGCTCGCGGGCGCTCGTCAACCGCTCCGGCCGGTGGCCGGTAAAGCGCAGGCCCTCGATCATCGGTTCGGGATCGAAGGCCGTGGGCGCGCGCAGCGCCATGCGGGCGACGAGACCCGGCGGCGTCACCGTATAGGCGGAGACCCAGTCGAGGAAATCGCGCATCTCCCTGGAAAGCGGCGGGCAGTCGAAGACCTTCTCGATGGGTCGCAGCTTCTTCGGATCGACCCGGCCGTCATCGCCGCCATCCCAGACGACGCCCGGCACCAGCCGCGGCCCGAGCGGCACCTGCACGATGGACCCCGGCTCGACCGCCATGCCCTCGGGCACGCAATAGGAATAGGGCGCAGGCGTCGGCACCGGCACCATCACGGGCACCGTGCGCGGGAAAAGTCTTTCCCCGAAAAGGTTGGTCGAATCGCTGCTCATCGCCCGCGAAGATGCCCCCACGGCCGTGCGAAGAAAACCGCAAAGATCGCAGCCCCGTTCATTCGTCGTCGTCCAGCTCGCCGGTAAGCCGCATGCCGTCGATCCAGGTCGCCCCGTCATTGCGCACGACGCGCTTGGCACGCACCCCGCAACGGCTTTCCACCTCCCGCGCCAGCCGCTCCGAATGGGTGACGATCCATAGCTGGCTCGTGCACGCAGCGCGCGCGATCATCTCGGCAAGCGGCGGCAGCATGTCGGGATGAAGGCTCGCCTCCGGCTCGTTGAGCGCGATCAATGGCGGCGTGCGGTAGGAAAGCAGCGCGGCGGCGAGCGAGAGGAAGCGGATCTGCCCGTCGGAAAGCTCGCGCGGCTGGAAGACGCGCTGCGGGAAATGCGGGAAGACCAGCCCGTAGGAGGCGAACTCCTCCGGTTCCGGCACGGAGAGCTTCGCCCCGCCGAAGGCATCCGCGACGGCCCGGTCGAGATCCACCGTATCCTGCCGCGTCCAGGCGAGCGTCGCGAAGACCGCCGCCATATTGGCCCCATCCTCGTCGAGCAACGGCGCGGTGACGGCAAGGCACGGCTGGCGCAGCGCCGAATCGCGATCCGTGCGGAAGCCATGGAAGAACCGCCATTGCGAGACGGCGCGGCGGAAGGTGCCGATCTCCGGATAATGCCCGGCATCGCCGAGCAGCGCGATGGCGGTCTCCGAAGTCAGCGCCTGATCGGGATATTCGGCCATGCGCCCCGCCTCGTTACGCACCATGATGCCCGGCCCGGAACGCTTCATCACCGTCACCGGCCGGCGGCCCGTCTCGATGGAAAGCTCCTCCGCCTTTACCTGCGGCTCGAAGGCGAAGCCGGCGGATGCCGGCGGCCTGAGGCCCGCCTCGATGCGGTAGCGGAACGTGATCGCCCGCTCCTCGTCCATCAGCTCGGCCTCGAGCTTGATGCGCACCGGCTCGTTCGGCCGGCGCTTGCCCGTCCAAAGCGCGGACCCCATGCCGCCTTCCGCCGCGATCTCGTTGGCAAAGGTGCCGCGCACCGCGGCCTGAACCAGTTGCAGCGAGCGATAGAGGTTGGATTTACCGGCCCCATTTTCTCCGACGAAGAGGTTCACCCGGCCGAGATCCATGCGGATCGAGCGGAGCGACCGGTAGTTTTCGGCGGACATGGAGCGAAGCAGCATGAATTGACCCGGTATTGAAAAGGGGAACCGTCTCTATACAGCCCACCGTGTCTAGAGGAAGGCGACGCCCCTTGCCCAGCCCCGATGAAGAACGTTAGCAAATCCTTAAGCGGAAATGGCCGATCCTCTCCCGAACGCCAAGGGCAGGACATGACCGAACTTCTCATCATCGCCGATCCGACGCTCATGGCCGAGCGGCAGGGCTGGCTCAGCGCCCTTGCCGAGGAGCGCCGGCTTTCCGACAACACGCTGGAAGCCTATGAGCGCGACACGCGCCAGTTCCTCGCCTTCCTCACGCAGCATAACGGCGCCCCAGCCCGGCTGAAGGACATCGGCGCCCTGCGCCCGGCGGACCTGCGCGGCTTCCTCGCCGCCCGACGCCGCGACGGCGCGGGTGCGCGCACGCTCGGCCGCGGCCTTGCCGGCCTGCGCTCCTTCCTGCGCCATCTGGAGCGCAAGGGCCTTGCCAATGCCGCCGGCGCCACCGCCGTCCGCTCGCCGAAACAGCCGAAGTCACTGCCCAAGCCGCTGTCCGACGGGCAGGCCATCGCCGTGGTCGATGCGCAAGAACAACTGGCTGAGGAACCCTGGATCCGCACGCGCAACGCCGCCGTGCTGACGCTCCTCTACGGCTGCGGCCTGCGCATTTCCGAGGCGCTTTCGCTGACGCCCGTCGATTTTTCCGGCAGCCCCACATCGCTGCGTATCAACGGCAAGGGCGGCAAGACCCGCATCGTGCCGCTGATCGCTCCGGCCCGCACAGGCGTCGAAGACTATATCAAGCTCTGCCCCATCCATCTTGCGGAGGACAGGCCGCTCTTTCGCGGCGCGCGGGGCGGCCCCCTGCAACCGGCCATCGTCCAGCGCGAGATGCAGAAGCTGCGCGGCGCACTCGGCCTGCCGGACAGCGCCACGCCCCATGCGCTGCGCCATTCCTTCGCAACCCATCTGCTCGCCGGCGGCGGCGACCTGCGCACCATCCAGGAACTGCTCGGCCATGCCAGCCTTTCCACCACGCAGGTCTATACCGGCGTCGATTCCGCGCGCCTGCTCGAAATCTACGACCGCGCCCATCCCCGCGCCTGATCCCGTTAAGGGATTATGAGGAAGAGATCGCTAGGGTCCGCCCGAAAATGCAGGGAGTTCGACCATGATAGTCCTTCTTCATAAAAGCCGCCTGGCCCTCGCCGACCGGCTGGCCGATACCGGGCTGTGGCTTCTCGCCGCGATCAATGTGCTCCTCGCACTCTCCTTCCTTATCGTTCTGGCAACCCTTTCGCCGGCCAACGCCCAGGAAACGCCGGCCTGCGGCGGCGAGAACCTGCTTGCGCAGCTTGAGAAGGACGACCCCACCGCCTTCGCGAAGCTGCGCGCCGAAGCCGACGCCGTACCGAATGGCCGGGCCATCCTCTGGAAGATCGAAAAGGACGGTAGGCCCGCCTCTTGGCTGCTCGGCACGATGCATGTGACCGACCCGCGCGTACTCGCCATGCCCGAGGCCGCGCGCACCGCCTATGCCGCGGCCGGCACGGTCATCGTCGAATCGGACGAGATCGCCGACGAGAAGAAGGCCAGCGTCGCGATCATGGCGCGCCCGGACCTCACCATGTTCACCGACGGCAAGTCCATCACCGACTTCCTCGATAAGGACGATGCCGCAAAGCTGACGGAGGGCCTGAAGAGCCGCGGCCTCTCGCTCGCCGCCGTCGCCCGCATGAAACCGTGGATGATCGCCAGCTTCGTCGCACTGCCCGCCTGCGAGATCGCGCGCAAGACGGCTGGCGCCGCCTTCCTCGACCAGCGCCTCGCCAAGGACGCGCTCGCCGAAGGCAAGACGCTGAAGGGTCTCGAAACCCTGATCGAGCAGATTTCCGCCCTCGATTCCCTGCCGCTCGAACCGCAGATCCAGGGCCTCGTGCAGACGGTCGAACTCGGCGATACGCTCGAGGACGTGATCGAGACGATGAGCCAGCTCTACCTTGCCGGCGACACCGGCATGATCATGCCCATGATGCGTGCGGCAAGCCCCGAGACGGGCGACGATGCCAAGGCCTATGCGGACTTCGAGCAGCGCATCATCGTCGACCGCAACCACACCATGGCAGAGCGTGCCGCGCCGATCCTTGCCGAGGGCAATGTCTTCATGGCCGTCGGCGCCCTGCACCTGCCGGGACCGGAGGGCGTCGTCGAGCTGCTGCGCGGCAAGGGGTTCACGGTCACCGCCGTGAAGTGAGCACCCGCTCGCCGATGCCGGACAGCATCCGGCGCACGATCAGCTTGTGGAACGGCATGACGGTGGCGAGATAGAGTCGCCCGAACAGGTTGTTGCGGTGAACGAGCGTCATGACGGAGAGGGTCTGCCCGCTCGGCCGGTCCTGCCGCACATCGATGACGATGCGGAAATCGAGATGCCGGTCGTCGAAGCCGAGCACCACCCGGTCGTCGCTGACGCTGATGACGGGAAAGCCGCCGATCTCCGTATCCGAAGTCTTCACTTTCTCCGCTGCGCCCCTGAGGCCGAAGGGAGCGACCAGAGCGTTGCGCAGCATCATCAGGCCGCGCACCCATCCCGGCGGATGTTCCAGCGCGAGCCGCGCCGCCTCCCGCGCCGTCAGATTGCCGACCGGCAGCCCGAGCGTGAAGCGATCCGCCCAGTCGGCGGCGGGAAGAAGGGGGTGGGGGAGCGAGACAGGCCGCGAGACGGGAGACATGAAGACCTTCCTTTGAGGCCTTCATGGTGCCCCCGTTCGGGCAGAGAGGACAGGCGGCCGGTTGTCGCAGCCGCCTGACGCGATCACATATGGATCGGCTTTGCGAAGGTTGCGAGCGCGGCTTCCTTGACGGCTTCCGACATGGTCGGGTGCGCATGGCAGGTGCGGCCCAGGTCCTCGGAGGAGCCGCCGAATTCCATCAGCACAGCCGCTTCGTGGATCATCTCGCCGGCGCCGAAGCCGACGATGTGGACGCCGAGAACGCGATCCGTCTCCTTGTCCGCCAGCACCTTCACGAAACCATCCGTCGCCAGCATGGCGCGGGCGCGGCCGTTGGCGGTGAAGGGGAACTTGCCGGCCTTGTAGGCGATGCCCGCGGCCTTCAGTTCCTCTTCCGTCTTGCCGACGGAGGCGACTTCCGGCTGGGTGTAGACGACGCCGGGGATGACGTCATAGTTCACGTGACCGGCCTGGCCGGCAAGGATTTCGGCGACGGCAACGCCCTCGTCCTCGGCCTTGTGGGCGAGCATCGGGCCGCGAACGACGTCACCGATGGCGTAGATGCCGGGAACGTTGGTCTGGAAGTGCTTGTCGATCTCGACGCGGCCGCGATTGTCGAGCGCGACGCCGGCTTCCTTGAGGCCGAGGCCTTCGGTGTAGGGCTTGCGGCCGGTGGCGATCAGCACGACGTCGGCGTCGATGGTGGTCGCGTCACCGCCCTTGACCGGCTCGAAGGTCACCTTCGCGCCGGAGCCGGACTTCTGAACGCCCGTCACCTTGGCGCCGAGCTTGAAGTCCATGCCCTGCTTGGCGAGCATGCGCTGGAACTGCTTGGAGACTTCGCCGTCCATGCCGCCGAGGATGGCGTCGAGATATTCGACGACCGTGACCTTGGCGCCGAGGCGCGCCCAGACGGAGCCGAGCTCAAGGCCGATGACACCGCCGCCGACGACAACCAGATGGCCCGGCACCTTGTCGAGCGCAATGCCGCCCGTCGAGGAGACGATGACCTTCTCGTCGATCTCGACCGGAACGCCCGGAATGCCGGCAACGTCGGAACCCGTGGCGATCACGATGTTCTTCGTTTCGAGAACCTGCTCTTCGCCCTTGTCGTTGGTGACGGAGACCTTGCCTGCGCCCAGCACCTTGCCGGTGCCCTGGATGCCGTCGATCTTGTTCTTCTTGAAGAGGAAGGCGACGCCGTCGACATTCGACTTCACGGTCGCATCCTTGTGCGCCATCATGTTCGGCAGGTTCAGGGTCGGCTTCACGCCGTCGATGCCGAGGGCCTCCATGCCGTGGGCGGCGTGGCTGTAGGTCTCGGAGGCGTGCAGCAGCGCCTTGGAGGGGATGCAGCCGACATTGAGGCAGGTGCCGCCATAGGTGGCGCGTTTCTCTACGACCGCGACCTTGAGGCCGAGCTGGGCCGCCTTGATGGCGCAGACATAGCCGCCGGGGCCGGAACCGATAACGATGAGATCATATGCCATGACAAGTCCTTCCTGCGCGGAGCCTAGCGGCCGCCGCTGACGTTGAGGGCGGCACCCGTCACATAGGATGCCGCGTCGGAGAGAAGATAGAGAATGGATTGGGCGACTTCATCGGCCGTGCCCGGCCGCTGCATCGGGATGAGCGATGCCATGTCGCGCGCACGGTCCGGCAGGCCGCCGGAGGCGTGGATTTCGGTATCGATAATGCCGGGGCGCACGAGATTGACCCGGACGCGCTCGGCCGCGACTTCGCGGGCGAGGCCGATGGTAAAGCTCTCGATAGCGCCCTTGCTGGCGGCATAGTCGACATATTGCCCGGCCGAGCCGAGCTGCGCGGCGACGGATGACAGGTTGACGATGGAACCGCCCTGCCCGCCATGGCGGGTCGACATGCGGCGCACGGCCTCCTGCGCACAGCGGATCGAACCCATGACGTTGACCGCGAACATGCGCTCCAGCCGCTCGGCGGACATTTCATCGACACGCTGCGGGACAGCAACGATGCCGGCATTGTTCACGAGGCCGTCCAGCCGACCGAAGGTGCCGTCGATGATGGAGAAGATATTGGCAAGGCCAAGCTCGCTGCCGACATCGCCCTGAACGGGAATGGCCGAGCCGCCGGCATCGCGGATGTCCGCCACCACGGCCTCGGCGGCTTCGAGATTCGAAACATAGTTCACCGCGACCTGCCAGCCGGCCGCGCCCGCAAGGCGGCAAACGCTGGCGCCAATGCCACGGCTTCCGCCGGTGACGAGAAGAACGGGGGCCTCGCTCATGCCGCGCATCCCTTCCGTTTCAGCACATCCCAGGGCACGACGCTCGCCTTGCCCTCTTCCCAGAGCGTCGAATAGCGCAGCGAGGCCCCGAAGCCGGCAAGAAGCAGGCTCTCGGCCGCCTTGCCCGCCTCATCGGGCAGAAGCGCGGCATCGCCGCCGTCGAGCGCATAGATGACGCCTTCCCAGACGGTGCAGGCGGCGATCTCCTCGCCGGTCACGTCCCCTTCCGGGCAATTGTGCATGACCATGCCGTTGGAACGTTCGGGATCACCCGGCATGACGATGCCGTCGAGCACCACGCCACTGGCGAGAACCTTCAGCTTGAAGTGATGGCTCGTCGCGGCGGCATTGGAGCCGACGGGCTCGAAGGAAAGCTCATAGCCCCCGTCGCGATCCGCATAAACCGCACGATCCTGCCGGCACTCCGCCGCGGAAGCGGCGGTAGCGGCAAGCGATCCGATGAGGACGAAGGCAACGCGCATCGCTCAGTGTGCCTTTTCCGTGGCGAGCTTGATGCCGAGTGCGATGAAGACGAGACCGCTGGCACGGTCGATCCACTGGCTGGCGCGGGCGAAGGCGGCGCGCATCTTCGGCGTCGTCATGAACAGCGAGACGCCGACGAACCAAGCGATGAGGCAGGTGGCCATGACAAGGCCGTAGCCGAACTTGATGGCAATCGGCGTATGGGCGCTGACGACCGTCGAGAAGATCGACAGGAAGAAGAAGACCGGCTTGGGGTTCAGCGCGTTGGCGAGGAAGCCGAGGCCGAAGGCGCGCAGGGCAGACTGCCCGCCCTTGCCGTCCTCGCCACCCTTCACCGCCTCGACGGACAGGTCCGCCTTGCCGGCGCGCAACGCCTTGATGCCGATATAGACGAGATAGGCGACGCCGCACCACTTCACGATGTTGAAGAGGTAGATCGACTGCGAAATGATGAGGCCGAGGCCGAGGATCGTATAGGTGACGTGGAACATCAGCGACGTGCCGATGCCGAAGGACGTGACGATGGCCGCGCGTCGCCCATGCACGAGCGACTGGCGCATGACCATGGCAAGGTCCGCGCCGGGGGAGACGATGGCGAAGGCGAAGATGGCCATCAGGGAAGCGAGTTCGAGAAGGTAGCTGCTCATTTCTGCTCCAGCGGCGCATTGAAGGCCCAGATATGGCCGAAGGGATCGGTAATACGGGCGTAGCGGGCGCCCCAGAACACGTCGGCAGGCGGCATCAGGCCATGAGCGCCGGCCTCGACCGCCCTGGCATAGGCGGCATCGACAGCAGCCGCATCCGGCCGGTTGATGTTAATGGCAAAGGAGGTGCCGCCGACTGTCGTCGGTGCGCGCACGGACATCTCGAATTCCGGGAACTCGTCGTGCAGCATCACCTCGCCGCCATAGATGGCGAGACTGGCATGCATGACGCGCTTGCCGTCTTCCGCGAGCTGGTGAAACGTGTTTTCGGCGCCAAGCGCCCGCTCGTAGAAAGTGATCGCCTCAAGGCCGCCCTTCACGCAGATATGCGGCTGGAGCGGGGGAACATTGGTGAATGCCATGCCTGCCTCCTAGACGATGAGTGCGCCCGCCATGACCGCAAGCCCCGCCAGCGCAACGAGCCAGACGAACGAGCGGATATAGGGAACGCCTGCCAGATAGAGCGGAAGATAGACGAGCCGGGCGACGAACCACAAGCACGCACCGACAAGCCCCCATCCCGTCGGATCGCCCGCGATGACAATAGCCAGTGCAAGCGCGACGAAAGCGGGATAGGTCTCGCGGTAGTTCGCGGACGCGCGCGCGGCGCGTCCGGCAAGTTTCCCGGCCGGCTCCCGCGCATCGTCGCGCGGACCGGCGTTCCAGGCGGAGCCAAGCTCCTTCGTGGCAAGCATGCCCTGGAGCCCGATATGAAAGACGAGCAGCGCCGCGCTCAGCACCACAAGCACGAGCATGGGCGAGGACGCCGCCGCTGCCGCCTCCATAGCTGCCTCCTTAGAGATCGAGAACGAGACGTTCCGGATCTTCCAGGCTGTCCTTGACGCGCACGAGGAAGGTCACGGCTTCCTTGCCGTCGACGATGCGGTGATCGTAGGACAGCGCGAGATACATCATCGGACGGATGACGATCTGGCCGACGACGACGACCGGGCGCTCCTGGATCTTGTGCATGCCGAGGATGCCCGACTGCGGGGCATTCAGGATCGGCGAGGACATCAGCGAGCCGTACACGCCGCCGTTCGAGATGGTGAAGGTGCCACCCTGCATGTCGGCCATGGAAAGCTCGCCATCACGGGCGGCTTTGCCGAGGCGGCCGATTTCCTTCTCGATCGCGGCAATGCCCATCTGGTCGGCATCGCGTACGACCGGAACGACGAGGCCCTTGTCCGTACCGACGGCGACGCCGACATGGCAGTAGTTCTTGTAGATGATGTCGGTGCCGTCGATCTCGGCGTTGACGGCCGGCAGTTCCTTCAGCGCATGCGTGACGGCCTTGGTGAAGAAGCCCATGAAGCCGAGCTTCACGCCATGCTTCTTCTCGAAGAGGTCCTTGTAGCGGTTGCGCAGGTCCATCACGGCCGACATGTCCACCTCGTTGTAGGTGGTCAGCATGGCGGCGGTGTTCTGGGCGTCCTTGAGGCGCTTGGCGATCGTCTGGCGCAGGCGCGTCATCTTCACGCGCTCTTCGCGCGGCGCATCGGCTTCCGAGGAGGCCGGGCGGGCGGCAGCCTTGACCGGCTCGGCGGCAGCGGCCGAAGCCGTGATGCCCTTGGCGACGGCGGCAATGACATCGCCCTTCAGCACCTGGCCGCGCTTGCCGGAACCGTCGACCTGATCGGCCGCAAGGTTGTTTTCGGCAAGCAGCTTGGCGGCGGCGGGAGCCGCCGGCATCGCGGCGGAAGCGGCAGGCTTGGCCTCGGCGGCCGGAGCAGCGGCGGCAGCCTTTTCCGCAGCAGCGGGAGCTGCGGCACCGGCAGAGGCGCCTGCGGAAATCTGGCCGAGCAGGCCGCCCGGCTCGACGGTGTCGCCGGCATTGGCGGTGATCTCGGCAAGGACGCCGGAGGCCGGGGCCGGCACTTCGATCGTCACCTTGTCGGTTTCCAGTTCACAGAGCGGCTCGTCGGCCTTGACGGTGTCGCCGACCTTCTTGAACCAGGTGCCGACGGTCGCTTCGCTGACGGATTCGCCCAAAGTCGGGACGCGGATTTCGGTAGCCATGATTTGAGTTCCGTTGTTCGTGTCTTATGGGTGCGGGAATACTGGGCGGCTTAGCCGCCCAGCGCGTCCTCAAGGAAGGCGGCGAGCTGCGCGAGGTGCTTGGACATCAGGCCCGTCGCCGGCGAGGCGGCGGCCGGGCGGCCGGTGTAGCGCACGCGCTGGTACTTGGCGTCGATATGCGCCAGCACCCATTCCAGATAGGGGTCGATGAAGGCCCAGGCGCCCATGTTCTTGGGCTCTTCCTGGCACCAGACCATCTCGGCGTTGCGGAAGCGGCTCAGCTCGTTGATCAGCGCCTTGGCCGGGAACGGATAGAGCTGCTCCAGGCGCAGGAGGTAGACATCGTCGATGCCGCGCTTCTCGCGCTCTTCCAAGAGGTCGTAATAGACCTTGCCCGAGCACATCACGACGCGGCGGATCTTGGCGTCCTTCTGGAGCTTGATCGGGCCGTCCTTGATGACCTCGGCGTCGTCCCACAGCAGGCGGTGGAACGAGCTTTCGCCCGCCATTTCCGACAGCGAGGAGACCGCGCGCTTGTGGCGCAACAGCGACTTCGGCGTCATCATGATCAGCGGCTTGCGGAAGTCGCGCTTCACCTGACGGCGCAGGATGTGGAAGTAGTTCGCCGGCGTCGTGACGTTGGCGACCTGCATGTTGTCTTCGGCGCACATCTGTAGCCAGCGCTCGAGACGGGCGGAGGAATGTTCCGGACCCTGGCCCTCATAGCCGTGCGGCAGCAGGCAGACGAGGCCCGACATGCGCAGCCACTTGCGTTCGCCCGAGGAGATGAACTGGTCGAAGACGACCTGCGCACCGTTGGCGAAGTCGCCGAACTGGGCTTCCCAGAGGGTGAGCGCGTTCGGGCGTGCCAGCGAGTAGCCGTATTCGAAGCCGAGCACGGCTTCTTCCGAGAGCATCGAGTTGATGACCTCGTAACGCGCCTGCGTCGGCGAGAGGTTGGCGAGCGGGATGTAGCGGTCTTCGGTCTCCTGATCGTAGAGAACCGAATGACGTTGCGAGAAGGTGCCGCGTTCGCAGTCCTGGCCGGACAGGCGGATCTTCGTGCCCTCGACGCAGAGCGTGCCGTAGGCGAGCGCCTCGCCCATCGCCCAGTCGATGCCCTCGCCCGTCTCGACCATCTGCATGCGGTTGTCCATGAACCGCTGGATGGTCTTGTGAGCGTGGAAGCCTTCGGGGATCGTCGCGATCTTGCGGCCGATCTCCTTGAGCTGCTTCATCGGCACCGAGGTCTTGCCGCGGCGCTGTTCGTCCTGGTTGTCGGCCGAGCGCAGGCCCGACCATGCGCCGTCCAGCCAGTCGGCCTTGTTCGGCTTGTAGGACTGGCCGATCTCGAATTCCGTTTCGAGGTTGGCACGCCAGTCGGCCTTCATCTTCTCGAATTCGCCCTCGCTGATCACGCCCTCGGCGATCAGGCGCGAGCCGTAGATGTTGACGACCGTCTTGTGGGCGCGGATCGCCTTGTACATCTTCGGCTGCGTGAACGCGGGCTCATCGCCTTCGTTGTGACCGAAGCGGCGGTAGCAGAACATGTCGAGCACGACAGGCTTGTGGAACTTCATGCGGAATTCGGTCGCGATCTTCGCTGCATAGGTCACAGCTTCCGGATCGTCGCCGTTCACGTGGAAGATCGGCGCCTCGATCATCTTCGCCACATCCGAGGGATAGGGCGAGGAGCGCGAGAAGGCCGGGTTCGTCGTGAAGCCGATCTGGTTGTTGATGATCACGTGAACCGTGCCGGCGACGCGATGGCCGCGAAGGCCCGACAGGCCGAGGATTTCAGCCGTCACACCCTGGCCGGCAAAGGCCGCATCGCCGTGCAGCAGCAGCGGCATGACCTGAGCCCGCTCGTACAACGGAATGATATCACCCTCGAAGACCTTGGCCATCTGGTCCTGCTTGGCACGGGCCTTGCCCATGACGACAGGGTTGACGATCTCGAGGTGCGAGGGGTTCGCGGTCAGCGACAGGTGCACCTTGTTGCCGTCGAACTCACGGTCCGAGGAAGCGCCGAGGTGGTACTTCACGTCGCCCGAGCCTTCCACGTCGTCAGGTGCGTAGGAGCCACCCTTGAACTCGTGGAAGACGGCGCGGTGGGGCTTTGCCATCACGTTCGTCAGGACGTTGAGGCGGCCGCGGTGCGCCATGCCGAGCACGATTTCCTTGAGGCCCATCTGGCCGCCGCGCTTGATGATCTGCTCCAGCGCCGGGATCAGCGCTTCGCCACCATCAAGGCCGAAACGCTTGGTGCCCTTGTACTTGACGTCGATGAACTGCTCGAAGCCTTCCGCCTCGATCAGCTTCTGCAGGATCGCCTTCTTGCCCTCGGGCGTGAAGTCGACGCCCTTGTCGGGACCTTCGATGCGCTCCTGGATCCAGCCCTTCTCTTCCGGGTTGGAGATATGCATGAACTCGACGCCGATGGTCGAGCAATAGGTGCGCTCAAGGATTTCGACCATTTCGCGCACGGTCGCGTATTCGAGGCCGAGCACGTTGTCGATGAAGATCTTGCGGTCGAGATCCTTGTCCTCGAAACCGTAGTTCGAGGGGGACAGCTCGTGATAGTCCTCGACCGGCGCGGCGATGCCGAGCGGGTCGAGCTTGGCATGCAGGTGACCGCGGGCGCGGTAGGCGCGGATCATCATGATGGCGCGCACCGAATCGCGGGTCGCCTGGTTGACGTCGGCCTGGTTGACGGGCGTGCCGGCCTGTGCGGCGGCGGCCTCGGCCTTTGCCTGCACCTTCTTCTCGAGCACCTTCTCGACGACGCCCCAGTTGCCGTCGAGCGCCGAGACGAGTTCGCCGTTGGCGGCGATGGGCCAGTTCGCGCGCTTCCACGAAGCGCCCTTGGCCGCCTTCACGATGTCGGAGGGCTGGTCTTCAAGGGCCTTGAAGAAGGCCCGCCATTCCTCACTGAGCGAGGCGGGATTGGCCTCGTACTTGGCGTAGAGCTGTTCGATATAGGCTGCGTTCGCCCCGTCGAGGAAGGACGTGGCCAGGAATTGTTCGTTGGCGTCTTGCCGTGCCATGGTTCTCTGCGGGCGCCGCCCGCCTCCCGAACGATCGTGTTGTGACTGCCCGGCACATCCTGCCGGGAAGAGCCAGAGAGGCCGGCATTTCAGCCGGCCTCCCCTCGTTTCGTTTCTCAGCCCTTGAGGACTTCGACCAGGGTCTTGCCGAGGCGCGCCGGCGAAGGCGAAACGCGGATGCCCGCAGCTTCCATCGCCGCGATCTTGGATTCCGCATCGCCCTTGCCGCCGGAAACGACAGCGCCGGCATGGCCCATGGTGCGGCCCTTCGGAGCGGTACGGCCCGCGATGAAGCCGGCCATCGGCTTCTTGCGGCCCTTCTTGGCCTCGTCGATGAGGAACTGCGCCGCATCTTCCTCGGCCGAGCCGCCGATTTCGCCGATCATGATGATCGAGGTCGTGGCGTCGTCGGCCAGGAACATCTCGAGCACGTCGATGAACTCGGTGCCCTTGACCGGGTCGCCGCCGATGCCGACGGCCGTCGTCTGGCCGAGGCCTTCGTTGGAGGTCTGGAAGACGGCTTCATAGGTCAGCGTGCCGGAGCGCGAGACGATGCCGACCGAGCCCTTGCGGAAGATCGAGCCCGGCATGATGCCGATCTTGCATTCTTCCGGCGTCAGGATGCCGGGGCAGTTCGGGCCGAGCAGGCGCGACTTGGAACGGTCGAGGCGGGCCTTGACGCGCACCATGTCGGCAACCGGGATGCCTTCGGTGATGCAGGTGATGAACGGGATTTCCGCTTCGATCGCCTCGATGATCGCATCCGCGGCACCTGCCGGCGGAACGTAGATCACGGATGCGTCCGCACCGGTCTTTTCACGGCCTTCGGCGACGGAAGCGAAGATCGGCAGGCTTTCGCCCTTGGAGCCGGTCCAGGTTTCGCCGCCCTTCTTCGGGTGGATGCCGCCGACCATCTGCGTGCCGTAATAGGCAAGCGCCTGTTCGGTATGGAAGGTGCCGGTCTTGCCGGTCAGGCCCTGAACGAGGACCTTGGTGTTCTTGTTGACGAGAATCGACATGAGGTCTGGTCCTTCAGTTAGCCGTTGATCGCGGCGACGATCTTCTTGGCGGCGTCGTCCAGATCGTCGGCGGCGGTGATCGCCAGGCCGGATTCGTTCAGGATCTTCTTGCCAAGCTCGACATTCGTGCCTTCGAGGCGAACGACCAGCGGAACCTTGAGGCCGACTTCCTGCACGGCCGCAACGACACCCTCGGCGATGACATCGCACTTCATGATGCCGCCGAAGATGTTGACGAGGATGCCCTCGACCTTCGGGTCGGCCGTGATGATCTTGAAGGCAGCCGCAACCTTCTCCTTGCCGGCACCGCCGCCGACGTCGCAGAAGTTCGCCGGCTCCTTGCCGTAGAGCTTGATGATGTCCATCGTCGCCATGGCAAGGCCTGCGCCGTTGACCATGCAGCCGATGTTGCCGTCGAGCGCCACATAGGCGAGATCCCACTTGGAGGCCTCGATTTCCTTGGCGTCTTCCTCGGTCTCGTCGCGCAGCGCCTTGATGTCGTCGTGGCGGAACAGGGCGTTGCCGTCGAAGGAGACCTTGGCGTCGAGAACGCGCATGCGGCCGTTCTTCATGACGATCAGCGGGTTGATCTCAAGCAGGCTCATGTCCTTCTCGACAAAGGCCTTGTAGAGGATCGGGAAGAGCTTTTCGGCATCGGCCTTGGCTTCGCCGTCGAGCTTGAGAGCTGCCGTCAGCTTGGCAAGGTCGTCGGCGGTGACGCCGGCTTCCGGGTTGATCGCGACGTTGACGATCTTTTCCGGCGTATCATGCGCAACGGCCTCGATGTCCATGCCGCCTTCCGTCGAAACGACGAAGGCAACCTGGCCGACAGAGCGGTCGACGAGCAGCGAGAGATAGAGTTCGCGGTCGATGTCGGCGCCGTCCTCGATATAGAGGCGGTTCACCTGCTTGCCGGCGGGGCCGGTCTGCGCGGTGACGAGCGTGTTGCCGAGCATTTCCTTGGCATGGGCCTTGGCCTCCTCGATGGAGAAGGCGAGGCGAACGCCGCCCTTGGCGTCGGGGCCGAGTTCCTTGAACTTGCCCTTGCCGCGGCCACCGGCGTGGATCTGGCTCTTGACCACGTAGAGTGGGCCGGGGAGCGACTTCGCAGCCGCTTCCGCCTCGTCCGCGGAGAAGATCGCGACGCCTTCGGCGACCGGTGCGCCAAAGCTCTTGAGCAGAGCCTTGGCCTGATATTCATGAATGTTCATCGGGAAAATCCTGTCTGGCTACCGGATTACTTCAGGGCGGGCGCGATGTTGATGCAGGCTTCGCAGAGGCCGGCAACGGCAGCGACCGACTTGTCGAAGGCTTCCTGCTCGGCCTTGTTGAGGTCGATCTCGACGATGCGCTCGACGCCGCCGGCGCCGATGACGGTCGGAACGCCGACATACATGTCCTTCACGCCGTACTGGCCCGAAAGGTGGGCGGCGACCGGCAGGACGCGCTTCTTGTCCTTGAGGAAGGATTCGGCCATCTCGATGGCGGAAGCGGCCGGAGCATAGTAGGCCGAGCCGGTCTTCAGCAGGCCGACGATCTCGGCGCCGCCGTCACGGGTGCGCTGGATGATTTCTTCGAGGCGTTCCTTGGTGACCCAGCCCATCTTGACGAGGTCGGTCAGCGGGATGCCGGCAACGGTCGAGTAACGGGCGAGCGGCACCATCGTGTCGCCGTGACCACCGAGAACGAAGGCCGTGACGTCCTGAACGGAAACCTTGAATTCTTCGGAGAGGAAGAGGCGGAAGCGGGCCGAGTCCAGCACGCCGGCCATGCCGACGACCATGTTCTTCGGCAGGCCGGAGAACTTCTGCAGCGCCCAGACCATCGCGTCGAGCGGGTTGGTGATGCAGATGACGAAGGCGTTCGGGGCATACTTCTTGATGCCGGCGCCGACCTGTTCCATGACCTTGAGGTTGATGCCGAGCAGGTCGTCGCGGCTCATGCCGGGCTTGCGGGCAACACCGGCGGTGACGATGCAGACATCGGCGCCTTCGATCGCGGCGTAGTCGCTCGCACCCGTCAGCGAGGCATTGAAGCCTTCGACCGGCGAAGACTGGGCGATGTCGAGGCCCTTGCCCTGCGGAATGCCGTCGGCGATGTCGAAGAGGACGATGTCGCCCAGCTCCTTCAGGCCGGCCAGATGCGCCAGCGTGCCACCGATCATGCCAGAACCAATAAGTGCGATCTTCTTGCGGGCCATGAAAGCTTCCTTTGCTCCGATCTTGGAGGCCCCCAATGCCGTCATTGCAGGACCCTTCGGCGCAACGGCTTACGCTTCCTATGTTAAAAATTCAATACATACTTTTGGATCGAAGTTTTTCAATCGGTTAGATGTAAAAATTCTTACGTAAACGTAAGAATTCCCGTCATGGTTCCGTCACTTTCCATCATATCTCGCCTTATGGTCGGCGAGATACTCGGTGCTGCGGATCTCGATGAGGCGCGAGACCGTGCGGTCGAACTCGAAACCTTCCGTTCCCTTCCGGGTCACAAGGAGGCCTTCCGGCGCGGCCGCGGCGGAGGCGAAGAGGCGTACGCGGTGATCGTAGATCGTGTCGATGAGATTGATGAAACGCTTCGTCTCGTTGCGCCGCTCCGCCCCGAGGAACGGGATATGATCGACGAACAGCGTATCGTAATGCGCCAGGATTTCGAGATAGTCGGCCGCGCCCAGCGGCCGCTCGCAGAGGTCCGCAAAGGAGAAGCGGGCGACACGTCCCGCGGCGTGCGGCACGACGATAGTGCGTCCGCGGAAGGCGATCGTTGCGGGGGCCACGTTCGCGCCCGCCGTCTCTCGCCGCCAGGCCGCTTCCATCGCCATGTCGGCCTCGTCGCCGAGCGGATAACGGAAGACCGGCAGGCCGCTGTCCTTCTCCATGCGGTAGTCCGTCAGGGAATCCAGCGGCACGATCTCGACATGGCGCTTCAGGAGATCGACGAAGGGCAGGAAGAGGCTGCGGTTGAGGCCGTCCCTGTAGAGATTGTCCGGCTCCACATTGGAGGTCGCGACGAGGATGCAGCCGCGCTGGAACAGCTCTCCGAAGAGCCGCGACAGGATCATCGCATCGGCGATGTCAGTCACCGAGAACTCGTCGAAGCAGAGAAGCCGCGCCTCCTCGATGAGGCTCGCGGCGACCGGCGGCACGGGATCGGCCTGCTTGGTCTCGCCCGCCTTCAGCTTCTGGCGATGCTTGTGGATGCGGTCGTGCACATCGGCCATGAATTCATGGAAATGTGCCCGGCGCTTGCGCTTGACCGGCGCAAGCTCGAAGAACATGTCCATGAGCATGGTCTTGCCGCGCCCGACGCCGCCATGGATGTAGAGGCCCTTGGGAGCGCTGGCGCTTTCGGGCTTGCGGGAGGCGAAGAGCCAGCCGAGCGCGCTCGACTTGCGCGCCGGACGCTGGGCATGAACCTCGCCGAGCAGCCGGTCGAACCGCGCCGCCATCGCCTTCTGGGCAGGATCGGGCTTCAGCTCGCCGCTCGCGACGAGGGCTTCCAGCCTGTCGGAGACGCCATGGTCCGGGTGTGTCGAAACCCTGTCCCAGTCCTTGCCCATGGGCGCAGATCATCCGTGTCTGTGTCGGAAGGATGGCTCAGCGCGACAGGCTGACGGGCTGGCCGGAATTGGTCGAGCCGTCGAAGCGGGAATCGGCCGTCTTGTAGAGGCGGGCGATCGCGTTGCCGTCGCGGTCCTTCAGGACGACCTGCTTGCCGGCCACTTCCCAGGATCCCATCGCCGTCAGCTCGCCCGCGCAACCGCGCGTGCCGCCGCGCGAACCGCTGCCGAGATTGGTGAGCGTCAGGAACATGTCGCAGGAGGACGGGCCGTTCGCCACACGCCAGTTGCCGACCATCGATTCCTTCTTGACGTCGAGCGCCGTCGCGGCCGCCGTCGCATCACCCGTGCCCGTCGCCATGGCCGTGTCGGTCGTCGGCTTGTCCGGGAACTGGCTGGTCGTGCTGGTCGTCGGATCGGGAAGCTGGCTCGAGGAGACCGCGCCGACCGGCTGGGCCTGCAGCGGCGTAAGGTTCGGCTGCGTATTGACGCTGTCCATCGACGCGGTGCGCTGGCAGCCGGCAAGTGCAAGCGCCATCATCAGTCCGCCTGCAACATGGTGAATCCGCATCTCGATACTCCCGATCATCTGCCCGATACTGCTGCCCTGCAGCAATTCCCGCCGAATTAACGTGAATCGCCCGCACGAATCAAGACGAAACGGCCCGATTGTCCGGGCCGCCTCCTCACGTTTCGTGAATGCCGCTTATGTAGGTCAGAGCCGGCGCTCGACCAGCATCTTCTTGATTTCGCCGATCGCCTTGGCCGGATTGAGGCCCTTCGGGCAGGCCTGGGCGCAATTCATAATCGTGTGGCAGCGATAAAGACGGAAGGGATCCTCGAGATTGTCGAGGCGCTCGCCGGTGGCTTCATCGCGGCTGTCGATCAGCCAGCGATAGGCCTGCAGCAGCACGGCAGGGCCGAGATAGCGGTCGCCGTTCCACCAGTAGCTCGGACAGGAGGTCGAGCAGCAGGCGCACAGGATGCACTCATAGAGGCCGTCGAGCTTGAGGCGGTCCTCATGGCTCTGCTTCCATTCCTTGGCCGGCGTCGGCGACACCGTCTTGAGCCAGGGCTCGATGGAGCGGTGCTGGGCGTAGAAGTTGGTAAGGTCGGGAACGAGGTCCTTCACCACCGGCATATGCGGCAGCGGATAGACCTTCACGGTACCCTTCACCTCGTCCATGCCCTTGGTGCAGGCGAGCGTATTGGTGCCGTCAATGTTCATGGCGCAGGAGCCGCAGATGCCTTCGCGGCAGGAGCGGCGCAGCGTCAGCGTCGGGTCGATCTTGTTCTTGATGTAGAGCAGCGCATCGAGCACCATCGGGCCGCAATCGTCGACGTCGATGTAGAACGTGTCGATGGACGGGTTCTTCCCGTCGTCCGGGTTCCAGCGATAGATGCGGAACTCGCGGGTATTCGTGGCCCCGTCCGGCTTCGGCCAGACCTTGCCCTCGGTCATCTGCGAGTTTTTCGGGAGAGCGAGTTCAACCATGTCCTGTTCTCCTCGGGCTCAGTAGACGCGGGCCTTGGGCTCGATCTTCTTGGGATCGATCCCGTCCGCGATGAGGTCTGTATGCACCGGGCGATAGTCGAGCGTCACGTCGCCCGCTTCGTTCACCCAGGACAGCGTGTGCTTGCGCCAGTTAACGTCGTCGCGGCCGCCGAGCGGGCCGGTCGCGTAGTCCTCGCGGGCATGCGAGCCGCGGCTTTCCTTGCGGGCTTCGGCGCCGTAGACGGTCGTGATGGCGTTGGCCATCAGGTTTTCCAGCTCCAGCGTCTCGACGAGGTCGGAGTTCCAGATCATCGAACGGTCGGTGACCTTGATGTCGGGCAGTTCCTTCCAGATTTCCGTCATGCGCTTGCAGCCGCTTTCGAGCGATTCCTGCGTGCGGAACACGGCGGCGTCTTCCTGCATGGTGCGCTGCATCTTGTCGCGCAGGATCGCCGTCGGCGTGCCGCCATTGGCGTTCCGCAAGCGGTCGAAGCGGTCCATGATCCTGTCGCAGGCGGCAATGTCGAGCGCGGGGATCGGGCCGGCGCGGTCGATGACCTGGCCGGCGCGGATGGCGGCAGCACGGCCGAAGACCACGAGGTCGATCAGCGAATTGGAGCCGAGACGGTTGGCGCCGTGCACAGAGGCGCAGCCGGCTTCGCCCACGGCCATCAGGCCGGGCGCGATGCGCTCGGGGTTCTGGGCATCGGCGTTGAGCACTTCGCCCCAGTAGTTCGTCGGAATGCCGCCCATATTGTAGTGAACGGTCGGCAGGACCGGGATCGGCTCGCGCGTCACGTCGACGCCGGCGAAGATCTTCGCGCTCTCGGAAATACCCGGCAGGCGCTCGTGCAGAACGGCCGGATCGAGATGGTCGAGATGCAGGAAGATATGGTCCTTGTTCTTGCCGACGCCGCGGCCCTCGCGGATTTCCATCGTCATGCAGCGCGAGACGACGTCGCGCGAGGCAAGGTCCTTGGCCGACGGCGCATAGCGCTCCATGAAGCGCTCGCCCTCGGAGTTGACGAGATAGCCGCCCTCGCCGCGCGCGCCCTCGGTGATGAGGCAGCCCGCGCCGTAGATGCCGGTCGGGTGGAACTGGACGAATTCCATGTCCTGCAGCGGCAGGCCGGCGCGTGCGATCATGCCGCCGCCGTCGCCCGTGCAGGTATGCGCCGAGGTGGCGGAGAAATAGGCGCGGCCGTAGCCGCCCGTCGCCAGCACCACCATCTTGGCGGCGAAGCGATGGATCGTGCCGTCATCGAGGTTCCAGGCGACGACACCGGTGCAGCGGCCATCGGCCGACATGATCAGGTCGAGCGCGAAATACTCGATGAAGAATTCCGCGTTGTTGCGCAGCGACTGGCCGTAGAGCGTATGCAGGATGGCGTGGCCGGTACGGTCGGCGGCGGCGCAGGTGCGCTGCACCGGCGGGCCTTCGCCGTAGTTCTGCATGTGGCCGCCGAACGGGCGCTGGTAGATCTTGCCTTCCGCATTGCGCGAGAAGGGCACGCCGTAGTGCTCCAGCTCATAGACCGCCTTCGGCGCTTCCATGGCGAGATACTGCATGGCATCGACGTCGCCGAGCCAGTCGGAACCCTTGACGGTGTCGTAGAGGTGCCACTGCCAGCTGTCCGGCGTCATGTTCTGCAGCGAGGCGGCGATGCCGCCCTGCGCGGCGACGGTGTGCGAGCGCGTCGGGAAGACCTTGGTGATGCAGGCCGTCTTCAGGCCCTGCTCGGCCATGCCGAGCGTGGCGCGAAGGCCCGCGCCGCCGGCACCGACGACGATCACGTCGAAGGAATGGTCCACATAGTTATAGGCTTTGCCGTTGGCCGCCGGGGAGGAGATCGCTGCCATGGTGAATTATCCTGCGAAAGCGATTTTGAGGACGGCGAAAAGACAGAGACCGCCGACGAGGATCGCGAAGAAGGTGTTGAGCATGAGAAGGCCGATCTTCACGCCCTCCGCATGCACATAGTCCTCGATGATGACCTGCATGCCGAGCTTCATGTGAATGAGGCCAGAAATGACGACGAGACCCATGAGGACCGCGACGACGGGATGCGACAGCGCCGCCGTCACCTCCGCGTAGGACGCGCCGTTGTAGCAGATGAGGAAGCCGACGAAGAAGAGCATCAGCGGAACGTTGGCGACGGCCGTCAGGCGCTGGCGCCAGAAATGCTCCGTGCCGTCCTTTGCCGAGCCGAGGCCACGAACCTTGCCGAGGGGCGTGCGCATATCCATGGGTCTCTCCTCAGCGCGCCAGGTAGCCGACGACCCAGACCAGCACCGTCAGGGCGACGGAGACGACCGGGGTCACGATGGCGAGCCTGGTATTGAAATGCTTCTCGTAGCCGCGGCCCATGTCCCACATGAAGTGGCGAAGACCGCCGAGCATGTGGTGCAGCAGCGCCCAGGTGTAGCCGAAGAGCACGAGACGGCCGATCCAGGTGCCGAAGAACCAGCTCACCCAGTCGAAATAGGCTTCGCCCGTCGCGGCCGCGATCAGCCACCAGGCAACGAGGACGGTACCGAAATAAAGCGCGGCGCCGGTGATGCGGTGCACGATGGACATGACCATCGTCGGGATCGGCTTGTAAACCTGGAGATGCGGCGAGAGCGGCCGGCTTCGAGTGACATTCGTCATCTGAACCTCACGGAACCCCGGAGAGCCAAAACTGGACCGATTTTCTCCGGAATTGCAAATATGTTGTGCACAATGCAGTGATTGCGACGTTTAATCACCGGAAAGCGGAACCACAAGCCTCATTGCAGTGCAAAATGAATTTAATCGATTAGACGCCGCCTGCCCGCCGCCCCGTTCCGGCGCACCCGCCGCACGTTAACCAATCCCGGAAAATTCCCAATCGAATCCGTGACTTTTGCGAGTTTCTACCCCATTCTGCCGTTAAGGATTTGTTAAGCATAACCCGGAAGGCAGGACAGAATGACTCTGTTATCCGCGCTCCGTGCGACCAAAGTCTTAGGGCTTGCGGTCGCGCTTGTCGCAGGCGGCATGACGGCCGCCGAGGCCCGTGACGGATGGGGCGCCCGCCATCACGACCATCACCACCGCTCCAAGTGGCTGCCGAGCCTCGAACTGCCGGGCCACGGCGGGCACTTCGGGACCGTGTTCCACTCCGGCGGGGAGGAACGGCAGGGCTGGCGGGACAATCAGGTGAGCATCGGCGTCTTCCCAACCTATCGCCTGCACGGCAACAGCATCTCCATCTATGTCGACGACACCGACGCAATCGATTGGAGAACCCGGCGGGAAACCACCCGCAGGAGCGAGCCGAAGGTCATCACTGTCGCTCCCGGTCAGAACGATTGCTCCTGGGAAGCGGGAGTCTGCGTCATCCGCCGGAGTTGGTAAACCGCCAGACCGTCGTCTTCTTGACCTCGCTGTCCTCCAGCGCCCGCGTCACCGGTACCTGGTAGGTGGCGAGCGCCTCCATGCGGTCTCGCGGGCAATAGGCCCTGCCGGGGTCGCCGACGAGCACCGTCGCGCCCCGCGCGGCTAGCGACGAGAACCAGGGGATCAGCACGTCGGCAAAGCCCCGGTCGTAGAAGACATCGCCTGCCAGCACCACGTCCCAGCCCGCGTCGCGCCCGACGAGGTTTTCGGCCGAACAATCGACCGACACGCCGTTCAGCGCCGCGTTCAACCGGATCGCCGTCCCGCTCCAGGGATCGATATCCGCCGCCAGCACGGCGGAAGCGCCGGCCATGCGCGCGGCAATGCCGACGAGGCCGGAGCCGCTGGCGAAATCCAGCACCGTCTTTCCGGCGACAAGCCACGGATGGTCGAGCACATGGCGGGCAAGTCCCTGCCCACCCGCCCAAGCGAAGGCCCAGAAGGGCGGCGGCAGGCCGATCTCCTCCAGTTCCTCCTCCGTCTTCAACCAGAGATCATGCGCTTCCGTGGCAAGGCGCAGCCTCACCTCCGGCACATGCGGCGGTGCAAGCACATCCGTATTGTCACGGATGAAGACTTCGGGATCGGTCCTCACGGATTCTAGCGTGGCGGATTGTCGAGACCGCCCATACGGCAGACCTCAACCCACTCCTCCTCCGTCACCGGCTGCACGGAAAGGCGCATGGAGGTGACGAGCGACATGTTGGTCAGCTTCGGATTGGCCTTGACGTCCTTGAGGGAGACGGGCTTCGGCATGTCGCGCACGGCGCGGATATCGACGCAGTCCCAGCGCGGGTCCTCGCCGGCCGTCGAATCCGGATGCGACAGCGCGCAGACCTCGGTGATACCGACAATCTCCAGCCCCTCGTTGGAGTGGTAGAAGAAGCCCTTGTCGCCGATCTTCATGGCCCGCATGTTGTTGCGCGCCAGATAGTTGCGCACGCCGTCCCATTCCTCCCCGGCCGCGCCCTTCGACTTGAGCTTTTCCCAGGAGAACTTGAAGGGTTCGGACTTGTAGAGCCAGTATGCCATCGGGCCTTACGCCTCCGGATTGTTGAAGACCCAGTTCCAGGCCTTCACCTCGACTTCGGCGAAAAGACCGGCCTTGGCATAGGGATCGTTCGCCGCGATCTCACGCGCCGCCTCGATCGTCTCGGCCTTGACCACGACGAGGCTGCCCGTCGGCTTGCCGTCGTCGCCGAGGAACGGGCCGGCGAAGGCGAGCTTGCCGTCCGCGTTGAGCGCATTGAGATAGGCGAGGTGTTCGGGGCGCGTGTCGAGGCGCACCTGCAGCGCGCCAGCCTTGTCCTTGCAGAGGAATGCGAAATGCATGAGACGGTCCTTCCCTTCCGTTATTCCTGAGTGATGGGGCGCGTCATGAGCTGCCCGATGGCGGTCCTGACATCCAGTGTCCCTTCGACGATACGAGCGACCGCATCGGTGATCGGCATGTCGATGCCCCTTTCGGCCGCGACACCCGAGGCGACCGAGGCGGCAAAAGCGCCTTCGACGAGATCGCCCGACCAGCCGGCCGCCGTACCGTGCCGGCCCAGCGCGATGCCGAAGCGCAGGTTGCGCGACTGGTGGCTGGTGCCGGTGAGAACGAGGTCGCCGAGGCCGGAAAGCCCCGTCACCGTGATGCCCTCCCCGCCATGCGCCTCCACGAAACGCGACAATTCTGCAAGCCCGCGCGAGATCAGCGCCGCCCGGGCGGAATCGCCAAGCTCAGCGCCCTCGATGATGCCGCAGGCAATCGCCAGCACGTTCTTGAGCGCGCCGCCGAGCTGCACGCCGATACGATCGGTCGAGGGGTAAAGCCGGAAGGTCGGCCCGGAAAGGGCCTGCGCCAGCATCGCGCCGATCTCTGCCGTGCGCGCCGCGATGACCATCGCCGTCGGCAGCCCTTTCGCGATATCGGCGGCAAAGCCGGGGCCGGAGAGAACGGCGATCTCGCGTCCGGGCAATTCCTCTTCCAGCACCTCTGTCAGAAGCCGGCCGGTGCCCTTTTCCATGCCCTTGGCGCAGATGACCACCGCCGTGCCGGGCGCAAGGAGCGGGGCAAGCGACCGCGCCGCCTGGCGCTGCGCCTGCGAGGGCATGGCGAAGAGTACAATGCCTGCACCGCGCATGGCCGCCGCATCCGCGCTATAGGCAAGCGTCTGCGGCAGGTCGATGCCCGGCAGCGCCTTCTCGTTGCGACGGGTAGCCCGCATGGCCTCGACCGACCCGGCATCGCGGCCGATCAGCGTGACGTCGCCGCCGCTGGCGGCGGCCACGCTTGCCAGCGCCGTGCCGAAGGCCCCCGCGCCGACCACGGCGATTTTAGGATGGGTGCTCATGCCTTGGCTCCCCGCTTGCCGGACCCGAGCACCGTCGCCGCCTCGCGATCGAGCGGCCAGCGCGAGCGGGGCGCGACGAAAAGATCATCGGGCGCAAAGCCGGCCGCCATGCGCTCCAGCCCAGCCCAGGCGATCATCGAGGCATTGTCGGTGCAGAGCGCCAGCGGCGGCGCGATGAAGCGGAAGCGATTCTTGTCGCACAAAGCCTGCAGCGTCGCGCGCAGTTCCGCATTCGCGGCCACCCCGCCGGCGACAACGAGCGCGGGCGTTTTGACATCCGGATGGAGCGTGCGAAACCGCTCCAGCCCCCGGCCGATCCGGTCCTTCAGCGTGCGCGAGACAGCGCGCTGGAAGGAGGCGCAGATATCGGCGACGTCCTGATCCGTCACAGGCTCTATGGACTGCGCCGCCTGGCGCACCGCCGTCTTGAGGCCGGAGAAGGAGAAATCGAGCCGCGCCTCGCCGACGAGCGGGCGCGGGAAGGTGAAGCGTTCCGGGTTGCCGTTCTTCGCCATGCGCTCCACCGCAGGGCCGCCGGGATAGGGCAGGCCAAGCAGCTTGGCGGTCTTGTCGAAGGCCTCGCCGAGCGCGTCGTCGATGGTCGTGCCCCAGCGCTCGTAGTCGTCGACGCCGCGCACCAGCACGAGCTGGGTGTGGCCGCCGGAGACGAGCAGCATCAGATAGGGGAAGGAAAGCCCGTCCGTCAGCCGCGCCGTCAGCGCATGGCCCTCCAGATGGTTGACGGCATAGAGCGGCTTGCCCGTCGCCCGCGCGATGGCCTTGCCCGTCATCAGCCCGACGATCAGCCCGCCGATCAGTCCCGGCCCGCTGGTCGCCGCGATGGCGTCGATATCCTCGAGCGAACGGCCGGCGCGCAGAAGCGCCTCGGAAATCAGGCTGTCCAGCGCCTCGACATGGGCGCGCGCCGCGATCTCCGGCACCACGCCACCATAGGCGCTGTGCTCTTCCAACTGGCTCAGCACCACCTCGCCGAGGATCTCACCCTTGCCATCGGCATCGCGCACGACGACGGACGCGGCGGTCTCGTCGCAGCTCGTTTCGATGCCGAGGATGGTCAGATGGGACGACATGAAGCACTAGGATCGATTGCGGGCGGCCCTAAAGCCGGTTACGAGACATCCCGGTAACAATGGATCAAGGCGGATGCAAACAAAACCTTTCAGGATCGGCACCCGTGGCAGCCCGCTGGCGCTCGCCCAGGCCTACGAGACCCGCTCGCGCCTGATGGCGGCGCACGGCCTGCCGGAAGAGATGTTCGAGATCGTCGTTCTCTCGACGAAGGGCGACCGCATCACCGACCGTTCGCTGGCGCTGATCGGCGGCAAGGGCCTGTTCACGGAAGAGATCGAGGCGCAGCTTTCCTCCGGCGAACTCGATTTCGCCGTGCATTCCTCCAAGGACATGCCGACGAAACTGCCGGACGGCCTGCACCTTTCCGCCTTCCTGCCGCGCGAGGATATCCGCGACGCTTTCATCGGCCGCAGCGCAAAACGCCTGCTGGACCTGCCGCAGGGCGCAACCATCGGCTCCGCCTCGCTGCGCCGCCAGGCGCTCATCCGTCGGCTGCGACCGGACCTCGACGTCATCGTCTTCCGCGGCCAGGTCGATACGCGTCTTGCCAAGCTCGCCGGCGGCGAAGCCGACGCGACGCTGCTCGCCTATGCGGGCCTGAAGCGCCTCGGCAAGCTCGACGTGCCGACCGAAATCCTCGATCCCGTCTCCTTCCCGCCGGCCCCCGCACAGGGTGCGATCTGCATCGAGAGCCGCGTGGGCGACGCGCGCATGGAAAACCTGCTTTCCGCCATCGACGACCGGCCGACCCGCGCCGCCGTCACCTGCGAACGCGGCTTCCTCGCGACGCTCGACGGCTCCTGTCGCACGCCCATCGCCGGTTACGCGACCGTCGAGGGCGACTATCTCCAGTTCCGCGGCATGATCCTGACGCCGGACGGCAGCCGGTTCCACGAAATCGAGGCGAGCGGCCCGGCGGCAAACGCCACCACGCTCGGCGAAGACGCCGGCGAAGCGATCCGCACGAAGGCAGGGGCGGATTTCTTCGAAAGCTGGGGCTGAGATGCGCGTCCTCGTCCTCCGCCGCGAACCGGCAGCCTCCCGCACGGGAGATACGCTCTCGGCGCTGGGGCACGAGGCCGTCTGCCTGCCGCTGTCGCAGGCCGAGCACGACCTGACGGCGACGCGAAAAGCCCTCGGCGAACCTCATTCCGCCATCGCCGTCACCAGCGCGGAAATCGCCCGCCTGTTCGGCAGGTTCGGTGACGGCCTTGCCACCACCGTCTTCGCGGTCGGGGAGGCTTCCGCCGCCGCCATGCGCGCCGCCGGCTTCCCCACCGTCCTTGCCGCCGGCGGAGATGGCGAAAGCCTCGCCGCGATGATCGCGGCACACTACCGCGAGGCAGGCCTGCCTGCCGCCCCCCTGCTCTATCTCGCCGGCAATCCGCGCGCCCCCGGCTTCGAAAGCCGGCTTCGGGAAGCAGGCATCCCTTTCAGAACGGTCGAAGCCTATCGCATGACCCCGCTCGAGCCGACCCGTGCGGACATCGAGGCGGCGCTGCTCGCCCCGCTCCCCGATGCCGTCCTGCTCTATTCCCGGGAAAGCGCACGCGCCTTCTTCCGCCTGCCTCCCTTGAGTGAAACGCCCGAGCGTTTCCAGTCGGTCCGCCTGCTCTGCATGAGCCGCAATGTCGCAGCCGCAGTCCCCGAGCGCTTCGCCGCCAGTGTCTCCATCGCCGCCACCCCCGACGAGAAAAGCCTGCTCACGCTGCTCTGAAACCGGCCCGCGACGGACGAAATTGCCGCAAGGGTCTTTCCCTCCCCGGCTTCCCTGTCTACGTTCAGTGCAATGCACATGAACGCGAGGAGGCCGCCATGGAACCGGAAACCCCGTCCCGTCGAAACAGGCCCGGCGAAGAGCCGGTGACGATCGACCTCGAAGCGGTTCCCGCCACCGGCGAGGCGGAGGCCGCCGAAGCGGTTGCGGACGTCTCCACACAGGCGGACGAGGCGGCAAGCCCGCAAATCGCAGACGAGAAGCCGGCGCCTGAAGAGCCGGTCCGCGAAGCCGACAAGGAACCGGCGCGCAACCAAACGCCGCCGCCCCGCCAGCGCGGCACCTCCGGCACGCTCGCCGCAAGCATTCTCGGCGGCCTGATCGCGCTCCTCGGCGCCGCCAGCCTGCAATATGGCGGCTACCTGCCCGCGCTCGGACCGGAACGCACGGGCGACAGCAGCGCGCTCGCCGGCCTTTCCAGCGAAATCGAGGCGCTGAAGGCGCGCCTCGCCGAGCCCGCCACACCGGCCACGGTCGATCTCCAGCCGATCGAGACGCGGCTGGCCGCGCTTGAGAAATCCGCCGGAGCCAATCCAGGTGCTGCCGGAGCCGATCCTGCGGCCGTGGGCAAGCTCGAAGGCGAGATTAGCCGGCTAACCACGGAACTTGCCGCGCTCAAGGAAGCCGCCGCCCATACGAGCGAAAGCGTCAGCGCGACGGAAAGCCGGTTGACCCAGCGCATCGCCGCCGCCGAACAGAAACTCGATGAACCGCGCAGCGACATCGAGATGGCCCGGGCCGTCGCCGCCAGCGCGCTGAAGACCGCAATCGACCGGGGCGGCTCCTATCTCGCCGAACTCGAGGCCTTCGCCTCCGTCGCGCCGGACGATCCGTCCGTGGCCGGGCTGCGCGAGCATGCCACCGCCGGCGTGCCGTCCCGCGCGGACCTCGTGCGCGACTTCCAGCCGACGGCGGACGCCATTCTCGACGCCGTGCACCAGCCGGAAGGCGACCAGGGCATCTTCAACCGCCTGATGTCGAGCGCCGCATCGGCGATCCGCGTGCGCCCGGTAGGCAGCATCGAGGGCGACAGCCCGGAGGCGGTCGTCGCCCGCATCGAGACCCGACTGCAGAATGGCGATTTCAAGGGTGCCCTGATCGAATGGCAGGCCCTGCCGGAGAAAGGGCAGGCTGTCGCCGCGGACTACAAACGCAAGCTGGACGCCCGCGTCACTGTCGAAGGGCTGATCGGCGCGGCCGTTTCCGGCGCGATGACGACCGGCAACCAGGGCTGAGGAGAGGCTTCATGATCCGCATACTCGCCTTCGTCCTCTTCGTGCTCGCGCTTGCCGCGGGCTTCGCCTGGCTTGCCGACCGGCCCGGCGAACTTTCCGTCATCTGGCAGGGCCAGCGCGCCGACATGAGCCTGATGGTGGCGGCAACGCTCGTCGTCTCGCTGATCGCCGCCGTCATGTTCTGCTGGTGGCTGGTGCGCTTCATCTGGACGTCGCCGCATTCGATCCAGCGCTATTTCCGCGCCCGCAAGCGCGACCGCGGCTACCAGGCGCTCTCGACCGGGCTGATCGCCGCCGGCGCGGGCGATGCCGCCAATGCCCGCAAGATGCTCACGCGCACCAGGGGCCTGCTCAGCGCCGACCAGGAGCCGCTCATCCACCTGCTGGAAGCGCAGGCCGCGATGATAGAGGGCCGTTACGACGAGGCGCGCAAGAAATTCGAGCTGATGGCCGACGATCCGGAAACCCGCGAACTCGGTCTGCGCGGCCTCTATCTCGAAGCCCGCCGCCTCGGCGCAAACGAGGCCGCCCGGCAATACGCCGAGCGCGCCGCGGAAAAGGCGCCGCAGCTCGCCTGGGCGACGGAAGCCGCGCTCGAATACCGCTCGCAGGCCGGCGACTGGGACGAGGCGCTGAAGCTTCTCGGCGACGGCCGCTCCGCGTCCCCCGAGGAAAAGAAAGCCCATGCGCGCCGCAAGGCCGTTCTCCTTGCAGCCCGCGCGGCGGCAAAGCTCGACGCCGACCCGAGGGGCGCCCGCGAGGACGCCCATCAGGCGCTGAAGCTCGACGAGAACTTCGTGCCCGCCGGCCTTGTCGAAGCCAAGGCATATCTGCGCGAGGACAACCTGCGCAAGGCCGCCGCGATCCTCGAAAAACTCTGGAAGGCGACCGCCCATGGCGACGTGGCGCGGCTCTATGTCCGTGCCCGCAGCGGCGATTCGGCCGCCGACCGGCTGAAGCGTGCGGAAAAGCTGGAGGCCCTGCGCCCGAACAATGCCGAAGCGCTCTACGCCGTCGCCGAGGCGGCACTGGAGACCCGCGACTTCGACCGCGCCCGCACCAAGGCCGAAGCCGCCGCACGCCTTTCCCCGCGTGAGAGCGCCTTCCTGCTGCTCGCCGATATCGAGGACGCCGAGACCGGCGACCAGGGCCGCATCCGCCACTGGATGAGCCAGGCGCTGAAGGCGCCGCGCGATCCGGCCTGGACGGCGGACGGCGTCACCGCGCCGGAATGGCGCGCCGTCTCGCCCGTCACCGGCCGTCTCGACGCCTTCGAGTGGCGCAGCCCGGTCAGCACGCTCGAGGCGCCGGTCGAGGAAGGGTCGGCGGACACGGTGGACGAAGCCATCCGCACCCTGCCCCCGCTCGCCATCGCGGTGAGCCCGCCGGTTCGCGTCGAGGAGGTCAAGACGGAAAAGCCCGTCGTGGTGGCGGTCGCCACCGAGCCGGTGCCGGCAAAAGCGACCGTGCAGGAAAAGCCGAAGACCGATACACCCGCCGAAGAAACGGAACGCCCCTTCTACGGCCTCCCGGACGATCCGGGCGTCAAGGACGGCGTGGAGGCGAAACGGGACGGCACGAGCGGCTTCCGGCTGTTCTGAGATTGAAACGATTCGAGCAGAAAGTGTGTCATGGCCCTTTAATGCAATTGCGAAGAAACAGGTATTCGTCGTATTTTCGCAAATACTGAAATAAAAGCTTTTCCAGGAAATGGGGCCAGATCGATGTTCGAACGCTTGCAGCAGTTTCTTGCGAGCCTTTCCGGTGGCGACAGCCGGCCGGCCTTTGCCATCGACGATCCCCGGGTCGCCGTCATGGCGCTCTGCATCCAGGTCATGGAGGCTGACGGCAGGGTACTGGAATCCGAGAAGAAGGCCCTTCGCGCCCGCTTCAAGGAATTCTATCCGGTGAACGAGGCGGAGTTGGATGCGCTCGTCGCCGCCGGCACGGATGCGGAAAGCGAGGCTATCGACTTCTTCCAGTTCACGTCGGAACTGAAACGCCAGCTCTCGGAAGAGCAGCGCGTCAGCCTCATCGGCCTGCTCTGGGAGATCGTCTATGCGGACGGCGAACGCAGCGAGATGGAGGACCATGCCATCTGGCGCATAGCGGACCTGCTCGGCGTTTCGGGCCGCGAGCGCATCATGAAACGGCAGGAAGTGGCCGAAAGGATGGGAGCGGCGGCAGGCGCGGAGGAAATGGACGAAGGCTGAGCATGCTCGATTCCCCTCACAAGCCGCAGCGCAGGCGCCCCATCCTCGTCGTCCTGCATCAGGAGACCTCCAGCCCGGGCCGCGTCGGCCAGATTCTCCGGGCGATGGGCCATGCGCTGGACATCCGCCGTCCCGTGCTTGGCGACCGGCTGCCCGAAACACTCGACCGCCATGCCGGCGCCGTGGTCTTCGGAGGGCCGATGAGCGCCAACGACGACGAAGCCTATATACGGCAGGAAATCGACTGGCTGTCCGTACCGCTCGAGGAGAACCGGCCGTTCCTCGGCATCTGCCTCGGCGCGCAAATGCTGGTGAAGAACCTCGGCGGCGCGGTCTACGGCCATGCGGAAGGCTTGACGGAGATCGGCTGGTATCCGCTGGAAGCGACCGAGGCCGGCACGGCGCTGATGGCCTGGCCGGACATGGTCTACCAGTTCCACCGCGAGGGCTTCGACCTGCCCTCCGGCGCGACGCTGCTTGCCACCGGCCACCACTACGAGAACCAGGCCTTCCGCTACGGCGTCAACGCCTGGGGCATTCAGTTCCACGGCGAATTGACGCTCGCCATGATGCATCGCTGGGTGGTGCGCGGCGCGCACCGTTTCGACCTTCCCGGCGCGCAGACCGGCCGCGCCCATCTCGACGGCCGGCTGCTGCACGATGCAGCCCTGCGGCTCTGGATGGGGTCGTTCCTCGACCGCGTCTTCCACGAGGCTTGAGGCCCGCCCGTTAAACATGTTGGCGCGCACCGGAACCCCGGCCTTGCTGGCGGGGCCGGCAATGGCTACATGTCGGGACGAAACCAATTGGAGACGTCAATGATAGCGGTCATCAACACCCTATTGTTCATCATCAGCATCGCATGGTTCCTGGTGATCGCCTCGGCGATCTTCTCCTGGCTCTATGCCTTCAACGTCATCAACGCGAACAATCAGGCCATCGCCGCCATCGGTCGCTCGCTGTATCAGCTCACCGAGCCGATCTATCGTCCGATCCGCCGCGTCCTGCCGAATTTCGGCGGTGTCGACCTGTCGCCGCTCGTCGTGCTGGTCATCCTGTATTTCCTGGAACAGATGATCCGTGGCGTGCTGGCCCCGGCGCTTCTGTCCTGATCGACGCGCATATCAAAAGAAAACCTCCGGGTCGGCGACGGCCCGGAGGTTTTCGATTTCAGGCGTCGGCGAACGGCCGGTACGAACCCGGCCGTAGCGCTTACTTCGACGTGTTGTAGCGCTCGACGGCTTCGAGAATCATCTTCTTGGCGACGGAAACGTCCTGCCAGCCGGCGATCTTCACCCATTTGCCGGGTTCCAGATCCTTGTAATGCGTGAAGAAGTGCTCGATCTGCTTCAGGGTGATTTCCGGCAGGTCCGTATAGTTCTCGACCTTGTCGTAGCGGCGCGTCAGCTTCGGCACCGGCACGGCGATGATCTTCTCGTCCTTGCCGCCGTCGTCTTCCATGACCAGCACGCCGATCGGGCGCACGTTGATGACGCA
>Ga0209793_1000494_pt1 | contig 43164 bp, 40 predicted proteins | sample EBPBio122009_DNA_FD_185863 | JGI IMG/M metagenome (GOLD analysis project Ga0209793, IMG submission 185863) | Wastewater treatment Type I Accumulibacter community from EBPR Bioreactor in Madison, WI, USA - Reactor 1_2/2/2009_ DNA (SPAdes) (version 2) | ecosystem: Engineered > Bioreactor > EBPR >... | reverse complement strand
GGTCTGTTCTGCGGGGGAACGGAATCCGATGGCATGCAATCACGCGCATAGGTGCGGGTACGGTCATTTCCGCTATCCGCTCCCAAGCGTCCCAACCGTAAAATGCGGCAGGCGCGCTGGTCCGGCGCTATCAGTCTTTGCCTTCCCCGACCGCTGGGGTAGGTACACGGGCGATATAGAGAAATTCCCGGAACAGTTCTAGATACTGGAATCGGAAATCTGGCGTATCGGGCCGCATTTGGCATGCGACTTAATGGTTATGGCGCGTTTCGGCGCGACGGGGGAAAGGGATGCGGCTCTCAGTTTCGAACCTGGCCGGCGAGCGCGGCGGCGAGCCGGTGTTCGAACGGATTTCGTTCGATCTGTCGGCGGGCGACAGTCTGGTCGTGGTCGGCGAGAACGGCTCCGGCAAGTCGACGCTGCTGCGGGTGCTGGCCGGACTGTTGCCGCCGGCCGCCGGCTCGGTCGACCTTTCCGGCGGCGGCGAGGAGTGGCCGGACCTGATGTCGGCGGCGCACTATCTGGGCGAAAAGAACGCGATGAAGCCTGCGCTGTCGGTGCGCGAGAACCTGTCGTTCCGCCAGACATTCCTCGGCCATGCGTTCCATTCCGTCGACGAGGCCCTGGAAGCGGTCGGGCTTCCCGCCGTCGCCGACCTGCCGTTCGGCTATCTGTCGACCGGGCAGCGCCGCCGCGTCGCCATCGCCGGCCTGCTGGTGTCGTTTCGGCCGGTGTGGCTGCTCGACGAACCGACGGCGGGGCTCGATCTCGGGTCGGAACGACGCTTCGCGCAGCTTCTCGCCGCGCATCTCGAAGACGACGGCATCATCATCGCCGCCACCCATACGCCGCTCGGGCTGGAGCATGCGCGGCAACTGGTGATGGGGGAGGCTCCGGGGGGAGGAGTGACGAGCAGCGAAGCGGATCGGGGCTCGGCGCCGTGATTCGTTCTTCACCGACCCCCCTCTGTCCTGCCGGACATCTCCCCCTCAAGGGGGGAGAATGGGCGGCGCTTATGCCTTCGCCAATCGCGGACATTTCACGGTTTGTGGTGTTGCCAAAGCTGCCAATCTCCCCCCTTGAGGGGGAGATGTCCGGCAGGACAGAGGGGGGTCGTCGGCTATTCGAGCGCTACGGCCATTCCCCATGCTAGCCCTTTATCTGCGCGACCTGAAACTTGGCGTGCGCGCCGGCGGCGGCGCGGTTGTCGGCCTGCTGTTCTTCCTCGCCGTCATCACCGCCGCCCCGTTCGCGATCGGGCCGGACCTGAACCTCCTTGCGCGCATCGGTCCGGCGATGCTGTGGATCGGGGCGCTGCTCGCCAGCCTGCTCGGCCTCGACCGGCTGTTCCAGGCCGACCGCGACGATGGCTCGCTCGATCTGCTGATCATAGCGTCCGGCCGCCACACGCTGGCGCTCACCGTCGCGGTCAAGGCCGCCGCCCACTGGACGGCCAGCGTGCTGCCGCTGGTGGTCGCCGCGCCCGTCATGGCGCTGTTGATGAACATGTCGGCCGCCGCAAGTTTCGGCACGACGCTGACGCTGCTGGTCGGTACGCCTGCGATCGCCTTCATCGGCGCGGCGGGGGCGGCCGTCGCTGTCTCGCTTCCGCGCGGCGGCCTGCTGGTGGCGGTGCTGGTGCTGCCGCTGGTCATTCCGGCGCTGATCTTCGGCGTTTCCGCCGCCTATGCGATCGAGACCGATCCGGCGCCGTTCATGCCGCCATTGCTGATGCTGTGCGCGGTGACGCTGTTTTCCGCGGTCATCGGCCCGGCCGCCGCGGCGCTGGCGCTGCGCTGGAGCGGCGACTGAGCTGCAAACCGGCTTCGCGTCTGACCGCGTTGACTTTGTCCGCCCTTGCGGCGCCAAATCCCGACCGGGATGGAGAATGGCGAAGCTATGACCGATCGGATCGACCTTGGCCGCTACGACTACGTGATCGTCGGCGCCGGATCGTCAGGCTGCGTGATGGCGAACCGACTGAGCGCCGACGCCTCCAAACGCGTGCTGCTGCTCGAAGCCGGCGGCTCGGACAATTATCACTGGGTGCATATTCCCGTCGGCTACCTCTACTGCATGGGCAATCCGCGCACCGACTGGGGCTATCAGACGGTCAGCGAGCCGGGCCTGAACGGCCGTTCGCTCGCCTATCCGCGCGGGAGGGTGATGGGCGGCTGCTCGTCGATCAACGGCATGATCTACATGCGCGGGCAGGCGGCCGACTACGACCGCTGGCGGCAGTCGGGCAACGAGGGCTGGGGCTGGGAGGACGTGCTGCCGCTGTTCCGGCAAAGCGAGGACCACCAGCGCCTGTCGAACGCCTTTCACGGACAGGGCGGGGAACTGCGCGTCGAAAAGCAACGCCTGTCCTGGCCGATCCTCGACGCGGTGCGCGAGGCGGCGCTGGAGCTTGGCGTGCCCAAGGTCGACGACTTCAACGCGGGCGACAATTTCGGCTCGTCCTATTTCGAGGTGAACCAGAAGGCGGGTTTTCGCTTCAACGCGGTGCGCGCCTTCATCAATCCGGTCAGGCATCGCCGGAACCTGACCATCCTGACCCACGCTCAGGTCGAACGCGTCGTCTTCGACGGCCGCCGGGCGAGCGGGCTGGATCTGCTGCTCGAGGGCAAGCCGGCGCGCGTGGCGGTCGACGGCGAACTGGTCCTGTCGGCCGGCGCCATCGGCACGCCGCAGCTGCTGCAACTGTCGGGGGTGGGGCCGGGCGGGCTGCTGCGGGCGCACGGCGTCGAGGTGCTGCACGATCTCCAGGGCGTCGGCGAGAACCTGCAGGACCATCTGCAGATCCGCACCGCGTTCAGGATCACCGGCGCCGAGACGCTGAACGAGCGGCAGGCGACGCTGACGGGCAAGGCGTTCATCGCGCTCGAATACGCGTTGCGCCGTTCCGGGCCGATGTCGATGGCGCCCAGCCAGCTCGGCATCTTCATGAAGTCCGATCCGCGCTTCGATACGCCCAATATCGAATTTCACGTCCAGCCTCTGTCGCTGGAAAAGTTCGGCGAGCCGCTGCATCCGTTTCCGGCGATCACCGTGTCGGTGTGCAATCTGCGGCCGGAATCGCGTGGTTCGGTCAGGATCTCGTCGCCTGACCCGAAAATCTTCCCGACGATCGCGCCGAACTATCTCTCCACCGAAACCGATCGCCAGGTGGCGGCGGATTCGATCGTCGCGGCGCGCCGGCTGATGGCGACGAAGCGGCTCGAGCGCTACCGGCCGCAGGAGTTCAAGCCCGGAACACATATCCAGGAGCCCGCCGAACTGGCCCGCGCCGCCGGCGACATCGCCACCACCATCTTCCATCCGGTCGGCACCGCAAAGATGGGAAGCGACGACATGGCGGTGGTCGATCCGCAATTGCGGGTGCGTGGGCTGCAGGGGCTTCGCGTCGTCGACTGTTCGATCATGCCGACCATCGTCTCGGGCAATACCCATGCGCCGGCGGTGATGATCGCCGAAAAGGCGGCAAGGATGATGACGGCGCCCTAGAGGCGAGCGTTGCGATAGGCCGCCAGCGCCCGTTCTCGCGCTTTGGCGTGGTCGACCATCGGCGCGGGATAGTCGCGTCCGAGCATGACGCCGGCTTCCGTCAGCGCCGAGACCGGCGCCAGCCAGGGCTTGTGCAGGAAGCGGGTCGGAAGGCGCGCCAGTTCGGGCACGAAACGCCGGACATAGTCGCCGTCGGGATCGAATTTCTCGCCCTGCAGCACCGGGTTGAAGATACGGAAATAGGGCGCGGCGTCTGCCCCCGATCCGGCCACCCACTGCCAGTTGGCCGGGTTCGACGCCGGGTCCGCGTCGACCAGCGTCTCCCAGAACCAGCGTTCGCCCACGCGCCAGTCGACCAGCAGGTGCTTGGTCAGAAACGACGCCGCGATCATCCGCACCCGGTTGTGCATCGTTCCGGTCAGCCACAGTTCGCGCATGCCGGCGTCGACGATCGGATAGCCTGTCCGCCCGGCTTGCCATGCGCGCACCGCGCCGTTGTCATCGGTCCATGGAAAGGCGTCGAATGCCGGCTGAAAATTGCGGCTCGCCAGATCGGGGTTGTGAAACAGCAAATGGCCGCAAAATTCGCGCCAGCCGATCTCCTTGCGGAACTTGGCCGCGCCCGGGCTTGCGCCGGCGCCGCGCAGCGCCGCCAGGATCTGGTAGGGCGTGATCTCGCCATGGGCGAGGTGCGGCGACAGACGCGACGTCGCCGCCAGCGTCGGCAGGTCGCGCTTGTCCTCGTAGCCGGCAAGGCCGCTGTCGAGGAACTCGTCCAGTAGGGCCCTTGCGCCTGTCTCGCCCGGCGTCCACGCCTCACGCAGGCCGCCGGCCCAGTCGGGCGACGACGGCAGCAGGACCAGTTCGTCCAGCCGCTCGGAGAAAAGGTCCGGGCCATATCGCCTGATTGCTTCCGGCGCGTCGATCGGGTCGCGCGGCTCGTGGCCTGACGCCAGCGCATTCCAGAACGGCGTGAACACCTTGTAGAAACCGCCGGTCCCCGTTGTCAGCCGCGACGGTTCATGCAGCAATGCGCCGTCAAAACTGTCGGCGCGCACGCCGCGCTCGGGCAGGGTATGCTTCAGCGCCGCATCGACGGCGATGCCCGCCGGCTGGTAGCGGCGGTTCCACAGCACGGTCCCGGCGCCTGTCTCGGCGATCAGTTCGTCGACGATAGTCGCGGTCGACCCCCGCCGCAGTGTCAGCGGCAGGCCGAGCGTTTCGAGCTTCGCCGCCAGCGCGGCCAGCGAATGGCGCAGCCACCAGCGCGACGCGCCGCCATGGGGGCGGACGCCCGGGCTGTCCTCGTCCAGGATAAAGACCGCAACCACTGGCCGGCCGCTGTCGGCGGCCGCGGCCAGCGCGCCATTGTCGGCGATGCGGCGGTCGTTGCGGAAGAGCACCAATACGGGTTCGGTCATGGAAACTGGCTGCGCTGCTGTCACCGGTCAGAATTGTCGACAGGCCTCCGGATCGCCGTTTGCGCTCGAAAGGCCTTGTCTGGCCGTAGATAGAACAGACCGGGCGCAGGCAAGGCCATCAAAACATTCGTGATCGCGCGCCTGCCGGGGCGACACGCGGTCCGGGCCGGCATGGGTTGATGACTGCCCGGCAGGGCCCTATCGTTGCCGTCCCGCAGTTAAGAACCGGCGCCCCTACATGACGATTTCACAAGTCTACGAACAATATGACATGATCGGCCTGGCCGGCCTCGTCGCCGACGGCGAGACGACGCCCGGCGAACTGCTCGACGCAGCGCTGGCGCGGGTCGAGGCGCTCAACCCGAAACTCAACGCCGTCACCATGCTGCGCGAGGACGTGGCGCGCAGATCTGTCGCCGACGGGCTGCCGGACGGCCCGTTTCGCGGCGTGCCGTTCCTGCTCAAGGACCTTGGCGCCGAGGCGGTCGACTTTCCCTCCAACAACGGATCGCGGCTGTTCGCCGACACCGTCTACGGCAAGGATTCGGCGATCTTCGAGCGGCTGCGCAAGACCGGGCTGGTCACCTTCGGCCGCACCACTTCGCCCGAGGGCGGGGTCGGCCCGGTGACGGAAGCCGCCGTCTATGGCGGCCCGACCCGCAATCCATGGAACCTCGACCGCACGCCGGGCGGTTCGTCGGGCGGCGCCGGCGCGGCGGTTGCGGCCGGCATCGTGCCCGGCGCGCACGGTTCCGACGGCGGCGGCTCGGTGCGCATTCCGGCCTCGTCCTGCGGCCTGTTCGGCTTCAAGGCGACGCGGGCGAGGCTGCCCGACGGCCCCTATGCCGGCGAGGGCTGGGCCGGCATGGCGATCGACGGTTTCCTCACCCGTTCGGTGCGCGACACCGCCGCGCTGCTCGACGCCACGCAGGGGCCGGATCTCGGCGCACCCTATGTCGCGCCGGCGCTCGACGCCTCGTTCGCCAATGCGCTGGAGCGCAATCCGCAAGGGTTGCGGGTGGCCTTGCTGACCACCTCGCTGACCGGCCAGCCGATCCATGGAGAATGCGTTGCGGCGGCCGAAAACGCCGCGCGGCTGCTCGAACGCATGGGCCATCATGTCGAGCCTGCCCGGCCCGACGCCGACACGCGCGGCATGATGGCGGCCTGGACCAGGATCGTCGCCTGCGGCTCCGCCCTGTCGGTCCGTTCGGCGCTCGCCAAGCGCGGCCTGTCGCTGGCCGACGCGCCGATCGAGACCATCGCCCGCTCCGCCGTCGCCTATGCCGAAACCGTCTCCGGCGCCGACTATCTCGAGGCGATCAACATGGTGCACGCCTATGGCCGCGAACTGGCGGCGTTCTTCGAGGACTACGACATCCTGCTGACGGCGACGCTGGCCGAGCCGCCCGCCGTCATCGGCCGCTTCAACCATGCCGCCGGCGACTATGTCGACTACCGGATGGGGCCGGGCCGGGTGTTCGACTATTCGCCCTACACCGCCGCGTTCAACGCGTCTGGCCAGCCGGCCGCGTCGCTGCCGCTGCACTGGACGGCCGACGGCCTGCCGGTGGGCGTCCACCTTGCCGCCGCCTATGGCCGCGACGAGATGCTGATGGGGCTGTGCGCCCGCATCGAGGAGGCGGCGCCCTGGTTCGACCGGCGGCCGCCGCTGCGCTACGCCGCGCCGCGCTGATAGGTGATCTGGCCGCCGCAGACGGTGGTCGCGACCCTGGCCCCGGCGATCTCATCGCCCGGAACCTGTGCGATGTCGCGGTCGAGCACCACGATGTCGGCCAGCATGCCCGGCTTCAGCACGCCCTTGCGGTCTTCGGCGAATTCGGTGAAGGCGCCGTCGCGGGTGAAGCCGGCGATCGAATTCACCAGGCCCTGGCGCTGGTCCGGCGCGCCGTCGAAGGTCGGTTTGCAGGTCATCGCGGTGGCGACGCCCAGCAGCGGGTCGAGCGGCGCCACCGGCCAGTCGGACGCAAACACCAGCCGCGCGCCGGTGTCGCGGATGGTTTGCCAGGCATAGGCGGATTTCATCCGCTCGCGCCCGACCAGCGACAGGATCGGCTCGGCCGGATAATAACCGCCCGGCGCATGGGTCGGCTGCATCGACGCCAGCACCCCAAGCCCGGCGAAACGGCGCAGGTCCGACGGCAGCAGCATCTCGATATGTTCGATGCGGTGACGGCTGTCGCGGCGGCCATTGGCGCGCCGCGCCGCCTCGTAGCCGTTCAGGGTGCGGTTGACCGCCTTGTCGCCGATGGCGTGGACGGCGATCTGCAGGCCGAGCCTGTCGGCCTCGACGCAGATCGCGTCGAACTCGTCCTGCTCGAAATAGGACATGCCGCTCTGACCCGGCAGGCCGCAATAGTCCTCGACCATGTGGGCGGTGGTCGATTCGATGACCCCGTCCATGAACATTTTGACGAAACCGCCCTTCAGCTGGTCCGAGTTCCAGCGCCGGCGCATCTCGACGCCCTTGCCGAGTTGCGACAGCGACATGCCCGGCAGCATGCGGAAGGGAACATAGCCGCGCACGATCATCCCGCCGTCGCGCTCGATCTCTTCGAGCAGGCCGAACTGGTAGAAATTGCCATCCATGTTGTGGAAACTGGTGACGCCGAGCGAGGCGCAATAGGCGAGCGCCGCGCGCAGCGTCTGCTTGTCGACCTCGCGCTGCGCCGCGTTCGGCTCGGTCTTCGGTTCGTGGCCGGACAGGCCGAGCATGTCGCGGCCGCCGGTCGGGGTCAGCGCGTTGACCGGCGCGAACGCCTCGAACTCGCGCAGTTCGCCCGTCGCCATGCCGTCCGCGCCCATGACGATCTCGTTGCCGGGCGGCACGTCGCGGCCGTGAAGAATGCCGGCGGCGGCCAGCGCCGCGGTGTTGGCCCACATGGTGTGATGATCGGAGGCAAACAGCGCCAGCGGCCGATCCGGCAGCACGCGGTCGAGCAGATGCCGGGTCATCGGCTGGTCGTCTCCGAACATGAAATAGGCGGCCTGCTCGACCATCAGCATCGCCGCGCCGGGGTCGGCGGCGGCGCGGGCGCGCACGGCGGACGCAATCGCGTCGAAACCGGTGACGCCGGCCAGCGACAGGCTGTTCAGCTGCGCGCCGCCGGCAAACAGATGAATGTGGCTGTCGATGAAGCCCGGCAGCACCGATGCGCCGCCGGCGTCGATGCGGCGCGTCGCCGGCGTGGCGAACTGGTTCACGTCGCTCCGGTCGCCGACCGCCAGGATGCAGCCGCCCGAAGTCGCAACCGCGTCCGCGCGCGGCCTGTCGTCGTCCATCGTCAGGACACGGGCATTTTCGATGATCAGGTCAGCGTGGTTCATTTGGGTCTCCGCCTCTCATGAATAGCGTTCAGCCTTGCCGGAAGCCAAGCGGTCACATAGGCTGTCATCAATAAAGGGAACCGGGGGCTTTTTTGGCCCCTGCTCGAACAAGACAAAAATGGGTGGTGCCAGCATGCCGGAGCATTCCGGGGCAGACGCAAAGCACGTCGCGATCGAAGCCAGGAACATCGTCAAGACATTCGGCGCGGGTCCTGGCGCGATGCGGGCGCTGGACAATGTCTCGGTTGCGATCCGCGAGAACGAGTTCTTCACGCTGCTTGGCCCGTCGGGGTGCGGCAAGACCACCCTGCTCAGGCTGATCGCCGGGTTCGAATATCCGACCGAAGGCGCGATCCTGCTCTATGGCGACGACATCGCCGGGCTGCCGCCGTTCAAGCGGCCGGTCAACACCGTGTTCCAGAGCTATGCCCTGTTTCCGCACCTGACCGTGGCGCAGAACATCGCCTTCGGGCTCGAAATGCTCGGGCGGCCGAAGGACGAGATCGCCGCGCGGGTGTCCGACATGCTGGCGCTGGTCCACATGGACAAGCTCGGCGACCGGCGCACCGACCAGATTTCCGGCGGCCAGGCGCAGCGGGTGGCGCTGGCCCGGGCGCTGGCGCCGTCGCCGAAAGTGCTGCTGCTCGACGAGCCCTTGTCGGCGCTCGACTACAAGCTGCGCAAGGAGATGCAGATCGAGCTGAAGCGCATGCAGCACGAGACCGGCATCACCTTCGTCTTCGTCACGCACGACCAGGAAGAGGCGCTGACGATGTCGGACCGCATCGCGGTCATGTCGGCGGGCAAGATCCTGCAGATCGGCACGCCGCGCGACATCTACGACAAGCCGGCCGACCGTTTCGTCGCCGATTTCATCGGCGAAACCAATTTCCTCACCGGCACGGTGCAGTCGGTCGCGGACGGCAGGGCGCGCGTCGCGCTCAAATCCGGCGAGGAGATTTCAGCCACCACTGCGGACGGCGCCAGATCGACCGGCGAGGCGACCATCGTGGTCAGGCCCGAGCACGCCCGGGCAGTCAGGAACGGTGGCCAGCTGTCGGGCGTGGTGGAAAACATTGTCTATTTCGGAACCGACACGAACATTCACATCCGGCTGGACGGCGGCGACCTGTTCATGGTGCGGCAGCAGAATGCGCGCGGACGGTCCAGCGGTTTCGAGATCGGCGACCGCGCCAGCGTCAAGCTGGAAACCGACGCGGCGCAGGTCTTGAGGGATTAGAAACTTGGCCAACGCAGCGGAAATCGCCGACAGCGCCCGGACCAGGGACATCCGCTCGCGCTGGCTGCTGTCGCTGCCGGCGCTTCTCATCATCTTCGTCGCCGCCGTCGGCCCGCTGTTCGTTATGCTGGCCTATTCCTTCATGGTGAAGGGCGATTACGGCGACGTGAAACCCGGCCAGTTCTCGCTTGACGGCTGGTTCTCGGTGTTCATGCAGCGCGATATTTTCGACGACACGCTGTCCCTGGCCGACGCGCATCTGTCGATCATCTGGCGCTCGATCAGGCTGTCGCTGATGACGACCGCGCTGACGCTGGCGCTCGGTTTTCCGACTGCCTATTTCATCTCGACGCGGCCGCGCGCCTCGCGCGAAATGTGGGTGTTCCTGGTCACCATCCCGTTCTGGACCAATCTGCTGATCCGTACCTTCGCGATGCAGCAGGTGATCCGCAACGAGGGCGTGCTGAACGGGGCGCTGATGTGGCTCGGCGTCATCGACCAGCCGCTGCAGATCATGTTCACCGACACGGCGATCCTGTTCGGCATGGTCTATGTCTACCTGCCGCTGATGGTGCTGCCGCTCTACGCCAGCATGGAGAAGCTCGATTTCCGGCTGGTCGAGGCGGGATACGATCTCTATGCCGGTCGGTTCCAGGTGCTGTGGCGCATCATCATTCCGCTTGTGCGGCCCGGGATCGTGGCCGGCTCCATCCTCGTCTTCATCCCGTCGCTGGGCGCCTATGTCATTCCGCGTGTGCTCGGCGGCGGCAAGAACATGATGTTGGGCAATCTGATCGAGATGCAGTTCGGCGCCGGACGCAACTGGCCGCTGGGGGCCGCGCTGTCGATCACGCTGATGATCGTGGTGATGGCGGCGCTGATGGTCTATGTGCGCAACGTCGCAAGATCGGACGTGCGCCATGGCTAAGCGGTATTTCGATATCCGCAGCCAGCCTGGCTTCGTCACCATCGCCATGGTGACGTTCTTCCTGCTCTACCTGCCGATCGCCGTGCTCGTCGCCTATGCCTTCAATGCGTCGGAATCGATGACCTCGTGGGGCGGGTTCTCGGTACGCTGGTTCGGAGACGCCTGGCAGAACCAGGCGGTGCAGGACGCGGCCTGGCGGTCGTTCATCATCGCCGGCTGCGCCGCCACGATCGCGACGATCACCGCTACCATGGCGGCGATCGCCACCACCCGCACCCGGCCCTATCCGGGGCTCGGCTTCAAATACGCCTTCATCAACCAGCCGCTGATGGTGCCGGAAATCGTCACCGCGGTGGCCCTGCTCATCGTCTTCTCGCGCATCAAGGTTTGGACCGGCTATTCCGGTCTCGGCTACCTGGTCCTGGCGCACACGGCATTCTGCATCCCTTTCGCCTACCTGCCGATCCGCGCCCGGCTGGAGAGCATGGACACGACGCTGGAGGCGGCCGCCGCCGATCTTTACGCGACGCCGTGGGCGGCGTTTCGCCGGGTGACGCTGCCGCTGCTGCGTCCCGGCATCATCGCCGGATTCATGCTGGCTTTCGTCATCTCGCTCGACGACGTGGTCATCACCGAATTCGTCAAATCGGGCGGCCAGGACACGTTGCCGACCTACATGCTCGGCCAGCTGCGCCGCGAGGCGACGCCGGAGGTCAACGCAATCGCCACCGCGTTCCTGGCCCTATCGGTGCTGCTGGTCACCGTGTTCTATTTCATCAACCGCAAGAAAGACTGAGACCAAAGGGAGAAGCAGCATGAGATGGAAAACGACAGCCGCGTCAGCGGCGATTGCGACGATGGCCTTTGCGGGCGCCGCGGCGGCGGAAGGCGCGCTCAACATCTACAATTGGGGCGACTACACCAGCCCCGAGATGATCAAGAAGTTCGAGGAGACCTACAAGGTCAAGGTCACCATCACCGACTACGATTCCAACGACACGGCGCTGGCTAAGGTGCGCGCGGGCGGCCACGGCTTCGACATTGTCGTCCCCTCCGCCAATTACGTGCCGATCTGGGTCAAGGAAGGTCTGCTGCTCGAAGCGCGGCCCGACCAGATGGAGAATTTCAAGAATGTCGACGAACGCTGGGTCGACGTGCCGTGGGATCCGGGCCGCCACTACACCGTGCCATGGCAGTGGGGCGTCTCGGGCATCGGCGTCAACACCAAGGTTTATGGCGGCGACATCAACACTTCCGCAATCTGGCTCGATCCGCCGGCCGAACTGGTCGGCAAGATCAATGTCGAACCGGAAATGAACGATGTGCTCTTCGCCACCATCCGCTATCTCGGCGGCAAGTGGTGCACCGACGACAAGGAATTGCTGAAGAAGGTTCGCGACAAGCTTGTCGAGGCAAAGCCGAAATGGCTGGCGATGGACTACTCGGTCACCGAAAAGCTTCCCGCCGGCGACTATGCGGCCGTCTATTACTGGAATGGCGCGATCTTCCGCTCGCGGCTGAAGAACCCCGACATCAAGTTCGGCTATCCGAAGGAAGGCTATCCGATCTTCATGGACAGCGTCGCCATCCTTAAGGACGCCAAGAATGTCGAGAACGCCAAGCTGTTCATGAACTTCATCATGGCGCCGGAAAACGCCGCGATGATCTCGGCCTTCGCCAAATACGCCAACGGCATCAAGGGCTCGGTCGACCACATGCCGGCCGAGATGAAGGACGCGCCGGAACTGAACGTGCCGGCGGAGTTCAAGGACGCCGGCGAATTCCTGGCGTCGTGCTCGCCGGACATCGTCGCGCTCTATTCGCGCATCTGGACCGACATCAACAAATAATGCGAGCGCGGGGCGGCGAAAGCCGCCCCGCCTTTTATCATGAACGATCCGACTTCACTCGACGCGATTGGCCTGTTTCGGGCGCTTGCCGTGCGCGACCTGTCCTGCGCCGATGTGATGAGCGCCTATCTCGACCGGATCGAGGCGGTCAATCCCGCGATCAACGCCATCGTTTCGCTGCGCCCGCGCGACGAACTGCTTGCGGAGGCGCGGGCGGCCGACATCGCCGGGTTCAGGGGCGCGTTGCACGGGCTCCCCATTGCGGTGAAGGATCTGGTCGAAGTCGCCGGCATCCGCTCCACCCACGGTTCGCCGATCTTTGCGGACCATGTGCCGGCAAAGGACGATCTCGTCGCCGCGCGGCTGCGCGCTGCCGGCGCCATCCTGATCGGCAAGACCAACACGCCGGAATTCGGGCTCGGCTCGCACAGCTATAATCCCGTGCACGGCGTCACCCGCAATCCCTATGAATTGTCGCGCACCGCGGGCGGATCGAGCGGCGGGGCCGCGGCCGCGCTAGCGGCGCGGCTGGCGCCGCTGGCCGACGGGTCGGACTGCATGGGTTCGCTGCGCAATCCGGCGGCGTTCTGCAATGTCTACGGTTTCAGGCCAAGCTTCGGGCTGGTGCCGCGAGACCCGGTCGGCGACCTGTTCTTCAGCCAGATCGCCACCGAGGGGCCGATGGCGCGCACCGTGCGGGATCTGGCGCTGCTGCTCGACGTGCTGGCCGGACCGGTCGCCTGGGACCCCCATGCGACCCAGCCGCAACGATCCTTCCTCCACGGGCTGGACGGCCCGCACCGGGCCAGGCGCATCGGCTGGATCGGCGACTGGAACGGCTATTATCCGGTCGAGCCGGAAGTCTTGTCGATGTGCGAGACCGCGCTGAAGACTTTTGGCGATCTCGGCATCGAGGTCGAGGCGGTGACGCCCGACTTCGACGCCGAACGGCTGTGGCATGCCTGGCTGGCGTTGCGCGCCTTCGCCAATGCCGGCGGCAAGCGGGCGCTCTACGAGGACCCGAAGACGCGCGCCCAACTCAAGCCGGAACTGATCTGGGAGATCGAGCGCGGGCTGGCCGTGTCGGCGATCGAGACCTACGACGCCAGCGTCGTGCGCTCGTCATGGTACGCGGCGGCGGCCGGGCTGTTTGACACCTATGACGCGCTGGTGATGCCGAGCGCGCAGCTGTTTCCGTTCGACGCCGGCATCACCTGGCCGGCATCGGTCGCCGGGCGGTCGATGACGACCTATCACCAGTGGATGGAAATCGTCGTGCCCGCCTCGATCGCCGGCCTGCCGGCGCTCAACGTCCCGGTCGGGTTTTCCGCCTCCGGCCTGCCGATGGGCATGCAGATCATCGGCCGGCGCGGCGGCGATCTCGACGTGCTGAAGATCGGCGAGGCCTATCACCAGGCGACCAGATGGCCGCAGCGTCATCCGCCCGAACTGGACCCGTCCAGCGTCGCCAGCGCGCCGTAAAGGTCGGGCCGCCGGTCGCGGAACAGACCCCAGGCGCGCCGCGCCTGCGCGGCTGCGTCGAGGTCGAATTCGGCGACGACGATCTCCTCGCTGTCGCGGCTTGCCTTGCCGACCAGCTGGCCGGTCCAGTCGGCGATGAAGGACGAACCGTAGAAGGCGATCGTGCGGCCGTCCGGCGCGTCCTCGACGCCGATGCGGTTGGACGCCATCACCGGCATCAGGTTTGCCCCCGCATGGCCGCGCATCACGGTCTCCCAATGCGGCTGGCTGTCGTAACCGGGCGCCGGCGGTTCGGAGCCGATCGCGGTCGGGTAGATCAGTGCTTCGGCGCCCATCAGCGCCATGGCCCGCGCCGCCTCGGGAAACCACTGGTCCCAGCATATGCCGACGCCGAGCCGGCCGAACCTGGTCGGCCAGACCCTGAAGCCGGTGTCGCCGGGCGAAAAGTAGTATTTTTCCTCATAGCCGGGGCCGTCGGGAATATGCGACTTGCGGTAGAGCCCCAGCACCGCGCCGTCGGCGTCGATCATCGCCAGGCTGTTGAAATGCGCCTGGCCGGCGCGCTCGAAAAAGCTCAGCGGCAGCACGACGCCGAGTTCGCGCGCCAGCGCCGCAAACCGCGCGACCAGCGGGTTGTCCCTGAACGGCGCGGCCAGGTCGAAAAAATCCGGACGCTCGACCTTGCAGAAATAGGGCGTCTCGAACAGTTCCTGCAGCACAATCACCCGCGCGCCGGCTGTCGCCGCCCGCCTGACCAGCGCCTCGGCGCGGTCGGCATTGTCGCGCGGGTTCTGCGAGGCGGCGAACTGGGTGACGGCGAAGGCGACTTTGCGGGACATCTTGGACTTTCACGGCTGGTTGTCGCCCAGTCTAGGCCCAATCCCCCGCCATGCGCCACTGCGCCCTATCGCGCCCCCCAATCGGCCAGCGGTCCGCCGGGCGCGATCCAGGCGGCCGGGACCTCGACGGGAAAATCCATAAAAATCTGCGCCAGCGCCTTGCCTTGCGGATCGTGGCGCAGCGAGGCGACGCCGCCGCCGCCAAGCCCCTGGTGCAGCAGGAAATTGAGCCCGTCGAGGCCGGGCCATTCGAACCGCTCCACCTTGCCGCGCACGTAATGGGCGAAATAGCGCGCCACCGCGTCCGGCGTGGCGCTGCGCCTGATCCATGGCAGGAAGCCCGGGTCGCGCGCCAGCACGCCGATATTGGCGATGTCGCCCTTGTCGCCGCTGCGCCCATGCGCCAGCGCCAGCAGCGGCGCGACCGCCAGCGGTCCATCCGCCACCGCGGTCTCGCCGACAACATCGGGTCCGGCGTCCGGCGGCGGCCGGTTGGGCAGATGCGGGGCTACGTCATGCGCCGCGCCGTCGATCTCGTAGCTGACGCGGATGCCCGACTTTGGCGCAAGGAACGAGAACAGGCGGACCACCGGCGTCGGCTCCGGCCTGCCGCCGGCAAAGCCGGTGATGGACTGCGCCATCGCCGTCGCCGCCGGATAGATTTCGCGGCCAAAGATGGCGAGCGCGTCCTTGTTTGGATGACGCACCGCGATCTTCAGCACCACCTCGCGCGTCGCGGCGGCCCGCGCCTGCGCGCCATAGCCGGTCTCCGCCCCCAGCACCTCGACCGTGGCGTCGGAAAACCCCTCGAAGCCGGCCCGCGCCATCAGCCGTTCGGCCCGCTTCAGGATCGCGCTGGCGGTCGCCTCGGCCCGCTCCTTTGCGTCGCGGCCGGAAATCATCATCGACACCTGCGACCGGTAGCCGTCGGCAAAGGTGGCGCTGACCTTGTAACTGTCGGTGGGGGCAAGGCCCCGCGCGCCGCTCACCTTCACCCGGTCCGGCCCGACCTTTTCCAGCCGCACCGCGCTCCAGTCGGCGGTGACGTCGGGCAGCAGATAGCGCCGCGGGTCGCCGACCTCGTAGACGATCTGTTCGGCAACCGTCGCGGTCGAGACCAGCCCGCCGGTCGCTTCCGGCTTGGTCACCACGAACGAGCCGTCGGCGGCGCATTCGGCGACCGGAAACCCCATCTCGTCCCAGCCGTCGGCGACGAGCCGCCAGTCGGTAAAAATGCCGCCGGTCGCCTGCGCGCCGCACTCGACCACGTGGCCGGCCAGGCTGCCCGCCGACAGCAGGTCGTAGTCGCCCGGCCCCCAGCCGAATTCGTGGATCAGCGGCCCGAGCACGATGGCGGAATCGGCGACGCGGCCGGTGATGACCACGTCGGCGCCGTCGTCGAGCGCCCGGGCGATCGGGAAGGCCCCGAGATAGGCGTTGACGCTCGCCAGCCGCGCCGGCATCGGCTCGCCGGAAAACATCTCCATCACGCCCGCCGCCCGCCAGGCGTCGGCGCCGGCCGACAGATCGTCGCCCAGCACCACCGCCACCTTGAGGCTCACGCCCAATTCGGCGAACGCCGCCTGCAGCGCCGCGCGGCAGGCCAGCGGGTTGACGCCGCCGGCATTGGTGACGACGCGGACGCCTTTTTCGGCGATCTCGCGCGCCAGCGGCGTCATCACCATCGAGACGAAGTCGGTGGCGTAGCCGAGATCGGCGCGCCTGGCCTTCATCCGCGCCATGATCGACATGGTGATCTCGGCCAGATAGTCCATCACCAGATAGTCGACGCCGCCCTGGCGCACCAGTTGCGCCGGCCCTTCCGGACTGTCGCCCCAGAACCCCGCGCCGCAGCCGATACGAACCGTCCGCGCCATCTATTTGCCCGTCCAGTTGGGGGCGCGCTTTTGGCTGAACGCCGCCAGCCCCTCGCGCGCGTCGCCGGTGCGGCTCATATTCGCCAGCATGAACTGCGCATATTGCAGCGCCGCGCCGGTCGGCAGTTCGCGGATCGTCGCCAGCGCCTGCTTGCCTAGCCTGATGCCGGTCGGCGACTTGTCGGCGACGCGGCCGACCAGCCAGTCGAGCCGGGCGTCGAGTTCGGCGGCGGGCACGGCGTAGTTGATCACATCCATCGCCTCGCGCGCCTCCACCGGCTCGCCGCTCAGGCACAGTTCCATCAGCCGCCGGTAGGGCAAGACGCGCAGCAGATAGGGCAGGATCATCATCGGGAAGATGCCGACCTTGACCTCGGTGACGCCGAGCAGCGCATCCTCGCGCGCCACCGCCAGGTCGCAGGCGCAGAGCAGGCCGAAACCGCCGGCCAGCGCCGCGCCGTTGACCCGGGCGACGATCGGCAGCCGGCAGGCGTCCATGCGTTCGAGCAGCCGGACCATCGGGTGGCGCGGGTCGGCGGCGTCGATGGTGAAGGGCGAGCCGTCGGCCTGCAATTGCAGGTCGCCGCCGGCGCAGAACGCCTTGTCGCCGGCGCCGGTCAGCACCACGGCCCTGACCGTCCGGTCGGCCTCGGCGGCGTCGAGCCCGGCGGCGATGCCGGCGATCACCTCGTCGTTCAGCGCATTGCGGCGGTCCTCGCGGTTGATGACGATCCACGACACGGCGCCGCGGCGCTCAAGGATGACCGGTTCCGTCACGCTTCACCTCGAAGTTCTCGCCGCCAGACAATCATGGCCTCGGATTGAACCCGGCAATGACGCCGACCGCAAGCCCCGGCGACGGGGGGAGCGCGCGCAACTATCGCAGCCGGCCAGCCGGCCCGCTCATCCGGTCGCCGCGCGACCGCCAGGGTTCGGGTCACTTGCCCCTCCCCGTGCTTCGGACCCCGAGGGGAGAAGAGGAAGGCGCTGCGATGCCGGACCTCCTCTCCCCTCGGGGAGAGGGTGGCCGGGCCGGGTGAGGGGGAGATTTGAGCCAGCGGCAATTGCGTTTGGGGGACTTGCGCGCGCCGCCCGCTGCCAGCACTTGCAACAGTGCATACTTCCTGTAGTCGCTGGTGTCCCCGATGTATTGATGTTTCATGTGCCCGCCTCGAATCCTGTGGGCGCGAGCATGCCAGAATATCCTATTTTTGGGACATCCGAACTCGAGTCCTCTTGAAGCGCTGGTCTCAGCACTGGCGCTTCCCTTGTCCTCAATCCGTTCCGACCTCTATCGGAGAATGATCGAACTGCTGGTGCAGGCTCGAAAGGACGCCGACATTACACAGGTTGAGCTTGGCAAGCGGCTCGGGCAGCGGCAGACGTTTGTATCGAAGGTTGAGCTGGGGGAGCGCCGACTAGATGTTGCGGAGTTTATAGGAGTTTGTCGGGCGATAGGTGCTGATCCGTACGGAATTATCGAAGCTGCTGAAACCGATCAGCGCTAAGCGAAAGACAGGAGTCGGCCATGCGCCAAGTGAACGTCAGCTTGCGCCCCCCTTTCAGACGATCTAGCAGGGCGGAACGCCGCCCGGAAGCCGACATTCAGCTTGCGCACAAAAGGATAACGCCGCCGATGAGAACGGCGCAACCTGCCAGCCGCCACGGGCCAACAGTCTCCCGCAGGATCAGCATTCCCATGAGCGCCCCCACCATCATCGACATCTCGCGCATCGGCGCGACGAGGCTTAGCGGAGCGCCCGTCGTGAGAGCTGCGAGAACGAGAATGTAGGAGAGTGGAGACAGGAGGCCGACGCCGATCGCGAGCCACCAGAAGCCGCGCATCCGCTCAACGGCGCGGTTCAGGTTCGCCAGAACCAGCGGCAGGAGCATGAAGAAGCGCAGGAGGTTAGAAAACCAGTCGAGGACGACGGGAGCGATTCCAAGCGCCTTGACCGCGTAGGCATCGACCACGGTGTAGGATGCTATGAGCCCCCCGGTCGCCGTCCCCCATCGCACGCCAGCCTGACCGCCCGGTCGCCGGAACGCGGCGAGATTGCCCTGTGTAGCAATCAGGCCAATCCCGACGACGACGAGGGCCAGACCCGCGAGGCCGAGACCTGTAGGCATTTCGCCAAGGATCAGGACGGCTCCAATCGTCGACAGCATCGGTCCAGTGCCACGCGCGACCGGATAGACTACAGATAGGTCCGCCAGCTGATACCCGCGCTGAAGGCACAAACTGTAGGCGAGGTGGATGATGCCGCTGAGAAGGACGAAGCCGACGCCTTCCACGGTCCAGACGATCGTGCCCTGTGCGAGCAGGTGCAAGATCCACGGCGCGTAGGCGACGCATGCGATGAAGTTGTAGGCGAAGACGAAGATCGGACCGACTGAGGAGGCCCTCTTGGCGAGCAGGTTCCAGCTCGCGTGAATGAACGATGCAAGGATAACGAGGAGCAGCGAAGCAAACGTCATAGAGACCCCCTTGAGCGCACCATGCGCCGGTTGATCTCGACGTCTCCTCCCCTGGGATTTTGCCCCTTGGGTGCAGCCGCAGAACTCCCGCGGTCTCTGCAACGCTCGGTCCAGCGACGGCGGAGCCGTCCGGAACCCTAGTTGCCACTCGGTCGATGCGACGACGCTAGCTCAAACGCACGCCAAGGATCAAGTCTGTCCGATTTGTGTCTACCGACGCCGGAAAGCTGCCTGACTGGTTTCCACCCCTTGGCGGACATTCACCAACGATTGAGGGCGACTACATTGAACTGTCGCGCACCCCGCCGACGCCGCGATTTCACGCCGCATCGATTCCGCGAGCCGGCGACCACGCGGTAACCGCGGCCGTTCGAGCTGTGTCCCGGCCTTGAGATTTCAACCCCCCGGAAAAACACAAAAGCCGCGGCGGGCCGCGGCTTTGTTGGTCGAGAGAATTTGGAGCGGGTGAGGCGATTCGAACGCCCGACCCCAACCTTGGCAAGGTTGTGCTCTACCCCTGAGCTACACCCGCTCACGCGGCCCTCGGTCCGCAAGCCGCGCCTATATGGCCGAACCGCTTCGGCTTTGCAACAGGGAAAATCATCGCGGCAGGCATGAAGTTGAAGCCGGCCGGCCGCCGTAAAGGGCTTGGCATGCCGGCCCCGGCGAATTAGGTGTTTGGCCGAGTTTTTTGGGAACCCGACATGACCAGGACCCGCAACGAGCTGTTCGAGATGCTGGCCGGCCTTGGCGTCGACACCGTCACGCACGAGCACCCGCCGCTCCACACCGTCGCCGAATCGCAGGCGCTGCGCGGCGAAATCGCCGGCCGCCACACCAAAAACCTGTTCCTCAAGGACAAGAAGGACAATTTCTTCCTGGTCACGGTCGGCGAGGACGCCGATGTCGACCTGAAGACCATCCATACCCTCATCGGCGGCGCCAGCAAGGTGTCGTTCGGCAATCCCGAGCGGCTGATGGAGTTTTTGGGCGTTGCGCCCGGCGCCGTCACCGCGTTCGGCGTCATCAACGACGCCGGCGGCCGGGTCACCGCCGTGCTGGACGAGGAATTATTGGACCACGCCGTCGTCAACTGCCATCCGCTGGTCAACACCGCCACAACCTCGATCGCGCCGGCCGACCTGGTGCGCTTCATGCAGGCGACCGGCCACCCGCCGCTGATCTTGAAAATCGGACGATAAACGCCAAATCTGCAAGGCGGCCGCCGGTCCGCGACCAGCCGCCCAAAGGACATCGACAATGAGCAATGACAGCAATCCCTTCGCGCCCGCGGGCGGCGGCTATTCCGCCAATGTCTCGTTTGGCGGCGCGCCAGCGGCCGCCGCGCCGGCCGCGCCGGCCGCTCCGGCCGCTCCGGCGGCGTCGGGCGCTCCCGCGGCGTCGGGCGACCTGATCAGGGACACCACCACCCAGGCGTTTACGGCCGACGTCATCCAGGAATCGCGCAACCAGGTGGTGCTGGTCGATTTCTGGGCGCCATGGTGCGGCCCGTGCAAGCAGCTGACGCCGATCATCGAAAAGGCGGTCCGCGCCGCCGGCGGCCGGGTCAAGCTGGTGAAGATGAACATCGACGACCATCCGCAGGTGGCGGGCCAACTCGGCATCCAGTCGATCCCGGCGGTCATCGCCTTCAAGAACGGCCAGCCGGTCGACGGCTTCATGGGCGCGCAGCCAGAAAGCAAGGTGGCCGAATTCATCGAGCGCGTCGCCGGACCCGGCGACGAACAGGCGGCGATCAGGCAGGCGCTGGACGAGGCGCAGGCGCTGCTGGCGCAAGGCGACGCGGAAACCGCGCTCGCCATCTTTTCCGAGATCATCGCGGTCGCGCCCGACAATCTGGCGGCGCTCGGCGGCGCCGCCGGCATCCTGGCCGACCGCGGCGAGCTCGACGCCGCCCGCGAACTGCTCGACGCCGCGCCGGCCGACAAGGCGTCGGACGCGGCGATCGTCTCCGCCCGGGCCAGGCTGACGCTGGCCGACCAGGTGTCGGGGCTCGGCAATCCGGCCGAACTCGCCAGCCGGCTCGAGGCCGATCCGAAGGATCATCAGGCGCGTTTCGACCTGGCGATGATCGACAATGCGCGCGGCGACCGGACCGCCGCCGCCGACCGGCTGCTGGCGATCATGAAAGCCGACCGGAGCTGGAACGACGACGGCGCGCGCCGGCAGTTGCTGCAGTTCTTCGAGGCCTGGGGCATGGCCGACGAGGCGACCTTGTCGGCGCGGCGCAAACTGTCGGCGCTGCTGTTTTCCTGACCGGGCCGCGCGGCCGGGGGTTTTTTGGGCGGCCTTTGCGCGCGCCCTGTCATGCGTCGGCGTTTGATCTCGCCGCGAAACGTTTTAGGATGGTCTGCGGGCGGCCTGTTGCGACCCGTCCGCCACCGGTTGATCTGGAGACGCGACCTTGCGCGCCGGCAATGCCCTTTATCGCGGCCTCACCGACCTGCCCGTGCAGGTTCCGGTGTTTCCGCTCAGCGCCGCGCTGCTGCTGCCCGGCGGGCGCATGCCGCTCAACGTGTTCGAGCCGCGCTATCTGGCGATGGTCGATCACGCGCTTGCCGGCGACCGCATCGTCGGCATGATCCAGCCGAGGCTGGACGGGGCGCTGCGCGCCGATGGCGAGCCGAAGCTGTGCGACACCGGCTGCCTTGGCCGCATCGCCTCGTTTGCCGAGACCGGCGACGGCCGCTATCTGATCTCGCTCGAGGGGATCTGCCGCTTTCGCGTCATCGAGGAACTCAACGTGCGCACGCCGTTCAGGCTCTGCCGCATCGCCGCCTTCGCCCACGATCTGGAGGATGGTGATGCTGCTGCGGCCGATCTCGACCGCCCCGCCCTCCTGAGGACCTTCAAGGCCTATCTCGACGCCAACGGGCTCGAGGCGGACTGGGACAGCATTAGCCGCGCCGAAAACGCGACGCTGGTCAATGCGCTGTCAATGATGTCGCCTTATGGCGCGGCGGAAAAGCAGGCTCTGCTCGATGCGCCCGACTTGAAGTCGCGCGCCGAAACGCTGATCGCGATCACCGAAATGGCGCTGGCGCGTGCCGACGACGAGTTTCCGTCAAGCCTGCAATGAGGCTGTATTGGCGGCTTGCCCGTGTCTATCCATCGGGGCGCTATCTCCTCGTCTCGACGCACGAATCCGCGTATGTTCAGGCGCTTGCATATGCGGCGATCGGGTCGTCATGATGCAATCGTTTCAACGAGGTTTTGATGACACGCGACGCCACATCCGCGCAGATCGACCCAAAGCTGCTCGAACTGCTCTGCTGTCCGCTGACCAACGTCTTGCTTCAATTCGACCCTGAGCGGTCTGAGCTGATTTCGCTGAAGGCGCGGCTGGCGTTTCCGGTGCGTGACGGCATTCCGATCATGCTGCCGTCCGAGGCGCGTCCGCTCGATGAGGCCGAATACGCCCGGCGCAAGGGCCGCCGTCCGTCCTGACTTTTGGGTTGCGACCCTGGCTGACGCTCGCCTTGCCGCTATTGAAAATTGCGCCCCCTTGGCATCGCCTCGGCTATCTGCTGCACGGTTTCATCGTCGCCGACGGTTTGATGTTGTATCCGGGGGTAACGCTTGGGCTGCAGCGTGCGGCGATCCTTGTCGATGCCTTGCTTCACCTCATCGGTAGGCCCATAGGGTTCAATCCGGGCGGCGGTCTCATTAAGGCCGACCAACCGCGTGGTGAGATCCTCCATCGCGCCAGCCACGATATGCACAACGCCTGACTCGCTTTGCAACTGGCCGGTGACGCGAACGAGCTTCGACCCCATGACGACAGCGCGAAACCGTTCAAATCTGTGGGGCCAGATGATGACATTGGCCACACCATCATCATCCTCCAATGTCAGGAAAATCGCGTTGCCCTTGCCCGGCCGCTGCCTGACCAGCACGAGACCGGCGACCGAGACGCGGCTGCCGTTCGGCATGCCGGACAATTTGCCGTTCGGGGTGACGCCGGCGGCGTCGAGCTGGTCGCGCAGAAACGCGACCGGATGTTTTTTGAGCGACAGGCCGAGCGACCGGTAGTCGTGGATGACATGCTCGCCCGCCGGCATTGCCGGCAGCCGGGTCGGCGGCTCGAGATCGGGCAAGGTCTGTCCGGGCAGGGAAAACAGCGGCAGCATCTCGGCGGCGCTCTGTCCGTCCAGCGCCTTGACCGCCCACAGCGCCTCGCGGCGGTCGAGCCCGATCGAGCGGAAAGCGTCGGCCTCAGCGAGCTTTTCGATCTCGGCCACGGTCAGGCCCGAGCGCAGCCACAGATCGCGCACGGAGCGATAGCCGTCGCCGCGTCGCGCCATAAAAGCGGTCATCCTGGCGCTCGACAGCCCCTTGACGCGGTTGAAACCAAGCCGCACGGCGTAGCTGGAGGCGATCACATCCTTCATGTCCGCGTGACGCGGATGGATCGCCGAAGGGTCGAAATCACTCTCTTCAAGCGCGCAATCCCAGTCCGACAGGTTGATGTCGACCTCGCGCACGTCGACGCCATGTTCGCGTGCATCGCGCACCAGTTGCGCCGGGGCATAAAATCCCATCGGCTGCGAGTTGAGGATCGCCGCGCAGAACACGTCGGGATAATAGGCCTTGAACCAGCATGAGGCATAGACCAACAGCGCGAATGACGCGGCGTGGCTTTCGGGAAAACCATATTCGCCAAAACCCTCGATCTGCTTGAAGCAGCGTTCGGCAAAGTCGCGCTGATAGCCATTCGCCACCATGCCGTCGATCATACGGCGCCTGTAATTGCCGATCGTGCCGTTACGCTTGAACGTGGCCATGGCGCGACGCAACTGATCGGCTTCGCCCGGTGAAAAGCCGCCGGCGACGATGGCGATGCTCATCGCCTGTTCCTGAAACAATGGAACACCGCATGTGCGCCCCAAAATTGCCCGCAACTCTTCGCTGGGATAGTCGACTTTCTCCTTGCCCAGACGGCGGCGCAGATAGGGATGGACCATGTCGCCCTGGATCGGGCCGGGACGGACAATCGCGACTTCAATCACAAGGTCGTAGAATGTCCGCGGCCGCAGCCGCGGCAGCATCGACATCTGCGCCCGGCTCTCGATCTGGAAGACGCCGAGCGTGTCGGCGCGGCAGATCATGTCGTAGACATTCGGATCTTCCTGCGGGATCGTCGCCAATGTCAGCGGCCGATCATAATCGTCGCGGCGCCTGTAATGCCGTTCGAGAAATTCAAACGCGCGACGCAGGCAGGAGAGCATGCCGAGCGCCAAAATGTCGACCTTGAGGATGCCGCACGCGTCGAGGTCGTCCTTGTCCCACTCGACCATCTTTCGCTCGTCCATCGCCGTCTTGACGATGGGCACAATCTCGTCGAGCCGGTCCTTGGTGATGACAAAACCACCGACGTGCTGCGACAGATGGCGAGGGAAACCGGCGATCTCGTTGGCGCGGGCAAGAACCAGTTCCGTGACCGGATCAGCGACATCGAGGCCGGCCGCGGCGGCCTCCCGTTCGCCCAGCCTGGAGCTCGACCAGCCCCAGATGGAGCCCGACATCGCGCCTTGCGCATCGTTCGACAGGCCCATCGCCTTGCCGACCTCACGCATCGCGGACCGGCCCCGGTAGCAAATGACGGCCGCGGCGAGCGCGGTGCGCCTGGCGCTGTATTTCTCGTAGATGTAGGCGATGATCCTGTCGCGGTTCTCGTGCTCGAAATCGACGTCGATATCCGGCGGCTCGTCGCGCTCGGTCGAGATGAAACGCTCGAAAAGAACCGATGTCAGGCTGGGGTCGACCTCGGTAACGCCAAGACAGAAACAGATGACCGAATTGGCGGCCGAACCTCGTCCCTGACAAAGAACCTTCGCCTTTTCCCGCGCGAAACGCACGATGTCATGCACGGTCAGGAAGTAGCGCGCGTATTTCTTCTCGGCGACGATCCTGAGTTCGTGGACGATGAGACCGCGCACCTTGTCCTGGATTCCTTCCGGGTAACGCCATCTGGCGCCCTCCCATGTCAGGCGCTCGAGTTCGGTTTGCGGGTCGACACCCTCGGCCGTCGTCTCTTCCGGATAATTGTGCTTCAGCTCGTTGAGCGAAAAATTCAGCTCGCCAGCGAAGCGGATCGTCTCGGCGACGGCTTCCGGATAGAGCCGGAACAGCCGCGCCATCTCCTGCGGCGGCTTGACGTGCCGTTCGGCGTTGGCCGCAAGCGCGAAACCGGATTCGGCGACCGTCGTCTTCAGCCGGATCGCGGTGACGACGTCCTGCAGGGGACGGCGCGCCGGGTGATGATAGAGCACGTCGTTGACCGCCATCAGCGGCAGACCGGCGGCTTGTGCGAGATCGGCCGCCTGGCGCAGGCGAAAGCGGTCGTCGCCGTGATAATCGGCCGCCGCCGCCAGCCGCACCGCGCCGGGAAAGCGGCGCTTGAGACGGATCAGCCAGTCGAGCAGGGGAGCAAGAGGCTGCGCGGAAGAATCCGGCAGGACGACCAGCGACATGCGCCTGGCCCAGCGCCAGAGATCGCGCGACCGAAGATCCGGCGCGCCCTTTTCGCCGCGCATGTTGGCGACGGTGAGCATACGGCACAGACGCCCCCAGCCGGCGCGGTCGCGCGGATAGGCCAGCATGTCGGGCGCGCCGTCGGAAAACACCAGCCTGGCGCCCGGATGGAAGGCGATGCCGGCGACTTCGGCCTGTTTCCAGGCACGTACGACGCCGGCGACGGTGTTGCGGTCCGCCACGCCCATCGCCGACAATCCGTGCGCCTTGCAGGCCAGCGCCAGCTCCTCGGGCGCGGACGCGCCGCGCAGGAAGGAGAAATTCGACTGGATGGCGAACTCCGCATAGGCGGGCGACACCGCGACGTTCATGCGAACATGCCCTGCATATACCAGCGCGGCGCCGCGTCCGGCGCGCCATAACGGCCTTCGCGATAAAGCCAGAACCGGCGGCCGGCGTCGTCCTCGACGCGGAAATAGTCGCGCGGGCGCTCCGCACCGGCGGCGCGCCACCATTCCGGCTCGATGCGTTCCGGGCCTTCCGCCCCCACCACCTGATAGGAGACATTGCGCCAGCGGAACCGCCCCGGCGGGCCGTCGGGAATTTCGGCGGCGGCGACGTCGACCGCCTCGGCCTGTTCCAGCAGACGCAGCGGCCGTTCCCGGTCTGGCATCGACGGCGCGACGCCGATCGCCGGCGCGGCGCAAAGCGTCGCCGCGCGCTCGGGCAGATGGCTGGCGACCGGCCGGACCCGGGCGATGGCGTGGACGCCAAGGCGGGCGCGGACCCGGTCGGCGAACAGCGTCATGTCGCCGCTCTTGTCCGGTTCCGTCGCGTCGAGCCGGGCCTGCGTCGCGTCGAAAGGGGAGGCGGCGAGTACCGCGAGCCGCACCAGGTCGAAACCGTAGCCGGGATCGATCGAGGTCGAGACGGCGGCGAGTTTTTCGCGAAACAGCCGGCCAAGAAGTCTCGGATCGCGCAATGGCTGCGACGACAGCACGGCGATGCGGCTGACCTCGCCATCGACCCTGAACAGTTGCAGTTCGAGATGGCGCGCGCCCTCGCCGCGACGTTCCAGATCGCCCTGCAACTGCCGCGCCAGCGCGGGCGTCAGCTCCTCAATGTCGCTGATCAGCGAGATCGGATCGAAGAAGCGGCGCTCGACGGAGAGCAGCGGAGGACACAGGCGCGGCGACACCGGTTCGGGAACAAGCCCCAGCGCCTGGTCGAGCCGCAGCGTCACCGTCCGGCCGAAGCGGCGCGCCAGCGGCGCGCGCGGGGCCGACATCAGCGCGCCCGCCACCCGCAGGCCGACGCTTTCCAGACCCGAGGCGACGCCCGCCTCGAGACGCAGCGCGACCAGCGGCAGCGGCGCGATCAGCTCGGCTTCGCCGCCGGGCTCGACAATGCGGCCATTGGCATGGCGCGCCGCGGCCCAGGCGGCGCCCGGCGTCGAGGCGACCGCGCCGCGCGCGTCAAAACCCTGCTGGCCAAATCTCGCCAGCACATCGTCCAGCATGGCCTGTTCGCCGCCGAACAGATGGGCGCAGCCGGTGATGTCGAGAAACAGCCCGTCGTCGCCGTCGAGCGCCACCAGCGGCGTATAGCGGTCGCACCAGTCGGCGATCGCCTCCAGCATGGCGCGGTCGGCGGCGGGGTCTTCCTCGAGGATCTCGATCAGCGGCTGCATGGCGCGGGCCTCGGCGACGCCGAGACCGATGCGCAGCCGCAGGGCTTCAGCCCGCGCGTCGAGCGCCGTCACCCGCTGCGTATTGTTCTCGCGGCGGCTGAACGCCAGCGGCGGCGTGGCGTGCGCCCGCGAACGCCACGATCTGCCGAAACGCTGGCGCATCGTCCGTTCCGTCGGCAGGTAGGGGAGCCACAGCGCCAGAAAACGCTGCGCGTGGGGGTCGTTCCTGAAAAGCTCCATGGCTCCACTCCAGGGTGACGGTGGCGGGGATGGCGGTGCGGCTCTTGCCGATGGCGAGATGGAAGGCGGGCGGCCCGATCGAGCCGGCGAGCGGTCCCGACAGGGTGCGGCGCGGGGTCGAGGGGGCGGACGAAACGGCCAGCCGCAGCGGTGCGGCGGTGGGCGTCGGCTGCGCCGCCGCGCGCAGCAGCAATATCGGCTGGCCCGCCAGCAGCGCGCGCCGGTGCAGACGGCGCGTGGCGGTCAGGTCAAGGTCGCGCGGATTACCGCCGATCTCGACCAGGATGGCGGCGAACGCGCCCGCCGCCGCGGCCTCCTCGGCCACCCACAGCGCATCGACAGGCCTGGGCGCGGCGGCGAAGAGCAGGTTTTCAGGAACGAGGCCATACCGGCCGGCGACGCCCGGCGCGTGAGGACGGCCGGTTTCGCGCCAGAAATCCCCCGTCGCGATCCACAGGACAGGGTTCGCCAGTCTGTCGCCCAGCATCAGCATGACGAGCGCCAGCGCAAAACCCGATGTCGCCGCCGCGTCGCGCATCGCGGCGGCGTGGATTTCGGTCAGGCCAAGGCGCGGTACGCCGCCGCCCAGCGCCCGGTCGAAGGCTGGTGCGCCCAGCGGCGCGAGATCGGACGCCGCGACCCCGCCGCGCCGCAGCAAGGTCGCCCCGACCTCCTGCCTGTCCTCCAGGCCGGCGGCCGCGCAAGCCTGCGCCGGTCTGCCCGGCGGGGCTTCCAGCGGGATCTCGATGCGTCCCTCAATGCGGGCGATCTGGCGGCGCAGGGCAAAAAGCTGCTCGCGCGCCGTGGCGGGCTGCGCCATGACACTGCTCTTCAGTCAAGATGTTCTTGTTCTGTTCATATAGATTCCGAATCCGTTCCTGAGAGTCAAGCGCGCCGGAAAAAGAATTTATTCCTTTTCGCATCGACGGGCAGCCGCCGGCGCTATTCAATGGAGCCGGCCAGCGAGCGCGGCCGCGTCAAGAAAAACGGCCTGGCATCAGGCGGTCCCCGCGTCGATCAAGCGGCGAAAAAGGGCTTCAATCGGCCTCCAAAACCGCCTATATGCGCCTTTCAGAAGGACAAATATGGCCCGCATCGACAATTCCCGCGCCTGGCGCGACTTGCACTCGCCCTCGCTCGAAGAACTCGAAGTGCTGGCGCTCGACGCCTATGCGCATCTTCCCGCAGCGTTCCGCGAACTGACCGGCGAGATCGTCATCCAGCTGGCCGAGTTTCCCACCGACGAGATCATGGACGACCTGTCGCTGGAGACGCCGTTCGACCTGCTCGGCCTGTTCGAAGGCCGCGGCATCGCCGAACGCTGGAACCCGGCGACCGGCGAGGGGCCCAACCGCGTCACCCTCTACCGCCGCGCCATTCTCGACTATTGGGCGGAGAACGAGGAAACGCTGGGCGACATCGTCAACCATGTGCTGATTCACGAAATCGGCCACCATTTCGGCCTGTCGGACGACGACATGGAGCGCATCGAAGCGGATGTGGCGTAGCCGTGCGCAAGCGCCCGGCGTCGCGGCTACTGCTCGCCCAGCTTCATCTGAGGATCGTAATCCTTGCCCTCGACATCCTTCACCACCGCCTGGCCGCAGCGCATCGCGTTCGTCGCCGGATCAAACGCGTAGGTCGGCGAGCCGAACAGGTGCCAGCCCCTGTTCAGCGCCGCCGTCACCTTGTGGCAGAAGCTGGAATCGTCGGGGCCTGACAGGAAGCGGTAAAGTCTCATCTCATTAGCCTTGCAAGAGTCTCTGATTAGCCGGCTTTCGCCAGCAGTTTTTCAGCTTGCGCCAGATGCAGCCGCTCGACCATGCGGCCGTCGAGCGTGATGACGCCCTTGCGCGCATTGGACGGGTCGGCAAAGGCGGCGACGATGGCGCGGGCGTCGGCGACGTCGTCGGGCGCCGGCGAAAACGCGCGGTTGGCGATGTCGATCTGGCCGGGATGGATCAGCGTCTTGCCGTCAAAGCCCATATTCGCGCCATCCTCGCATTCGCGCGCCAGCGCGTCGAGATCGCGAAACTCATTGGCCACGCCGTCGAGCGCGTCGACGCCGCCGGCGCGCGCCGCCAGCACGACCTGCATCAGCCAGGGCGTCAGATAGCGCCGGTCGGACGTCATCCTGACGCCGGTCTGCTTGACGATGTCGTTGACGCCCGCCACCAGACAGGCGAGCCGGGCGCCGGGGTCGCGGCCCAGTTCGGCGATGGCGCCGATGTTCATCAGCGCCTTGGGCGTCTCGATCATCGCCCAAAGCCACATCTGGGGAGCCGCGTAATCGTCGTCGAGCAGGTCGTTGACCTCGAGAATGTCGCGCGGCGTCTCCACCTTCGGCAGCAGGATGCCGTCGGGGCCGGCCTCGCGCGCGGCGGCGAGATCGTCGGCGCCCCATTCGGAACTCATCGCGTTGATGCGCACGACAATTTCGGTCGGCCCCGCCTTGCCGTCGCGGCCGGCGAGAAAGACCTGCATGGCGCGGCGCGCCTCGTGCTTGGCGTCGGGTGCGACCGCATCCTCGAGGTCGATGATCGCCGCGTCGCAGGCAAGTTCGGGCAGTTTCGCCAACGCCCTGGCGTTGGAGGCCGGCACATAGAGAACGGAACGGCGGCGGCGGGCGGGACGGGAACTCATGGCGCTTACATGCGATGGCCCGGACCCGAGCGCAAGTGGCTACTGCATCGGCCCGAAAACCGGAATCGATTTTCGAAAGCAAGATGCAGCAGATTCAAAGTGTTAGAGCGTCCTTTCCCCGTCCAACTGGACGCGCGGCGCGCTAGGCGGCCTGTTCGCCGCGCAGCTCGAGCAGGCGGTAATAATCGGTCAGGGTCCTGCCGCGTTCGGGCTTGAACACCCGCTCGGCCGGCGACATCTTGACGATGCGGTCGATGCGGAACTCCCTGAAATCGTCGCGCATCTCGCACCAGGCGATCAGCGTCCACACCTTGCCCCAGAAGGTCAGTCCGAGCGGGCGGATGTCGCGCCGGGTCAGCCTGTCCTCGGCGTCGCGATAGTCGAGCGTCAGAACCAGCCGGTCGTCGATCGCCCGCTCGGTGCGGTCGAGCGCGTCGCGCACCGTGTCGTTGACGACCATGTCGGGCACGTTGATGGCGGTCTGGCGGATGCGGTCGCGCCCGCCCGGCGGCACCACCGCGCCGATCTTGACCAGCGCCTCGGCGGCGGCGCGGGCCATCGTCGCGCCGCCAAAGGCCTGCACCATGCGGGCGCCGGCCACCAGCGCGACGATCTCGTCGCGGGTGAACATCAGCGGCGGCAGGTCGTAGCCCTCGCGCATGATGTAGCCGACGCCGGCCTCGCCGTCGATCGGCACGCCGGTCGACTGCAGGTCGGCGATGTCGCGGTAGATGGTGCGCTCCGACACTTCGAGCCGGGCGGCCAGCATCTGGGCGGTGACCAGCCTGCCGCCGCGCAGGTGCTGGACGATCTGGAACAACCGGTCGGCGCGTCTCATCCTGGCTCTCCTGTCGGTGCGCACAATGGCACAGCGCTCCTGACATCATTCTGTCAGGAGCCGTCAGGAGAGGGAAGCGGTCTATGCGCCCGGCTTCACCGGCACGACATAGTTCAGCGGCAGGCGGCCGCCGTCGGCATAGATCGTCTGGCCGGTGATGTAGGACGCATCATCCGAAGCCAGGAAGGCGGCGATGGAGGCGATTTCCGACGGCTGGCCGATGCGGCCCATCGGGGTGCGCGACAGGATGCGGTTCTTCGCCGCCGGGTCGGCGTTCACCGAGGCCAGCATGTCGGTCATGATGGAGCCGGGGCCGATGGCGTTGACGCGGATGCCATAAGGCGCCAGCGACAGCGCCATCACCTTGGTCAACTGGCTGACGCCGCCCTTGGACACCGAATAGGGTACCTGGTTGGCGATGGCGAAGACCGCGTTGACCGAGCTCATATTGACGATCGCGCCGGCCGGCCCGCCGGCCTTGACGCGCTCCACCATGCCCCTGGCCACCGCCTGGCCGACCAGGAACGAGCCTTTCAGATTGACCCGCAGCACCCGGTCGAAATCCTCTTCCCTAATGTCGAGGAAATCCGCCGCGTGGACGATGCCGGCATTGTTCACCAGGATGTCGATCTCACCGAAGGCCTCCAGGGCGGCGGCCACCAGATTGTGGGCGTCCAGCCGTGATCCGACATCGGCGCGCACGAACCGGGTCTCGCCGAGCTTGCCGAGGTCTTGCGCAGCGTTTTCGCCACGCACCGGATCGACATCGGCGATGACGACGCGGGCCTTGTCGCGCAGGAACCGTTCGGCGATGGCGTAGCCGATGCCGCCCGCGGCCCCGGTGATGATGGCTGTCTTGCCTTCCAGAGGCATGTCAAACTCCTTGTTCTATCCCGGCCGCCTTATAGCGGCGATTGACGCCAATGTGCAGGGCCGGGGACGCCGCTCATCGTCGCGGGCCTTCAAATCGTCATCATTGTTTCCCCTTGATCTGGCGAAACAGGGATTTCCATATGGCCAGATCGGCTTCCGCGCGCGCCTTGCGCGGCCATATCGCCTCGCTGGAGACGATGACCAGATTCGTGCTGGCGACGCTGGCGCTGGCGTCGGGCGTCTATACCTATCTGGGCGTGCGCACGCTGCTCGACGGCAGCGCCACCATGGTGTTCTTCGCCGCCATCATCTACTCGGCCGCGGTGTCGGTCGGCATCTACGGCTTCTGGACCTACATGATGCGCTTCCTGCCGGAACTGCGCGACGGCGCGTCGCGGGTGTCGATGCTGGCGATGATGGCGCTGGGGTCGGCGATGATCATCGCGATGTCGTCCTGGCTGAACGCGGCGGCGCTGGCGGGGTCCGCGGCTGTCGAACAGCACCTGGCGGTGACGCTCGAAGGCTATACGTCCGATCTCGACCAGGCCAACGCCAACGCCATCGGGGCGCTGTCGCTGCTGCCCGACATCCAGCGCGCCTCGGAACGTTTCGCCCGGCTGGCGGAAGACGAACGGAACTCCGGCGCGCTGACCGGCACCACGGGCTCCGGTTCCGTGGTGCAATTACTCACCCAGATGTCGGCGCAGATGAAAGAACTCGAAAACACCATTCTCGCCTCGCGGGAGACCGTAGCGACCTCGTTTGAAGAGGGCCAGGCGCATCTGGCGAAGATGCGCGAACTGGTGTCGGCGCCAGGCCCGATCCAGCCGCGATCCGACGAATTCGCGCGCGAGAGCGTGGCGCTTGCGGGCGTGATTTCCTCACTGGAACGCACCTCGATCGCGCCGTCGGTCAGCCGCGCGGCCGCCGACCTTTCGGCCGGCTTCATCGCGCCGGTGGCCGATGGATCGTCCGCTGATCTCGCCAGCCGGCAGGATGCGGTGATGGCCACCGTCAGGGCCTCGGTCGCGCAGCAGTCCAAGGCGCTGTCGGATGCGGCCGCCGAAATCATGGCGCAGCCCAAGGTCGCCGAACGCCGCTACGTGCCGCTGACCTCGGCCGAAGCCGTGTTGCGCTATGCCGGCGACTTCATCCCGAGCTGGGCGGGCGCGATCTCGATCGACCTGCTGCCGGCTGCGCTTGTCGGCATAATGGCCGTGGTCTACGGCGCACTGCGGCGCGCGGAAGAAGGCGAGAACGACCTCGATCGCATTACCGCCGCCGACATGATGCGCTCGCTCGACGTGCACGAGGCGTTGTCGCTGAAGCGGCGCGCCGCGCTTGCCGCCGAACCCGAGCTTGCGGAACAAACGCCGGCCGACCCACGAGACAATGCTTCGACTGAACCGGCGCCGAAAGCAGAAAACGTCACGCCGCTCTCCATGTCCGACAGGCGGCGGCACGAGACATGACGCTGCAGCCGCCCGGCCGGATCGAGGAAAGTCTTGTGGCCCGCGCCCGGGAGGCCGTGCTGCGCTACCTGCGCCGTTTCGACGAGGGCGAGGTCATCCGCTGGGCGTTTCGCGGCATGCTGATCGGCACGATCGGGGTGCTGGCGATGGATCTTTGGGAACTCAACCTGCAGTCCGCCGGCGGCGTCGAGACGCCCGGCGTCGGGACCAGTTTCCTGCCGCCCGAGGTCGAGGTGCGCGAGCCGGCGGCAAAGGGCGTCGACCCGCGCGACTATCTCAAGGTGGACGAGGCGCGGATGCGCGCGCCGATGACGTTCACGCTGGGGCCAGGCGGCGTGCTCGCCGCCGAGGGGCTGATCGAACCCGGCGCAGCCGACAGGCTGTCAGCGGAACTGGAGACGCGCGGCGAATATGTCTCCACAGTTGCGCTCAATTCGCCTGGCGGCTCGGTCGACGACGCGATGGCGATGGGCAGGCTACTGCGTGACAATGGCGTTGCGACCGAAGTGGCCGACGGCGCGCTGTGCGCGTCGTCCTGTCCGCTGGTTCTCGCCGGCGGCGAACGGCGATCCGCCGGCGAGCAGGCGGCGATCGGGGTGCACCAGTTCTTTGCGGTGGGCGAACTCAAGGTCGGCGCGGAACAGGCCATGGCGGATGCCCAATCGACGACCGCCCGGATCGCGCGCTACCTGACCGAACTCGGCGTCGATCCGGCGCTGTGGCTGCATGCGCTCGATACGCCGCCGCGCGAGCTGTACTATCTTTCGGGCGACGAACTGCGCAAATACAAGCTCGTCACCCGATAGGACCTGTGGTCAGTTGCCCGGCCAGGCCAGATAGCCGACGGCCTGGATCAGGGTGAATGCCGCGACAAACACCAGCAGGACGCCTGCGCCGCGCCCGATCCAGATCGTCGCGCCATCGTTCGACACCAGTGCGTCGCGCGCCTTCAGCGCGGCCAGCGCAATTGCGCCATAGACCGCAGCCTGCACGGTGATGGTCATCAGGCCCATCACCGCCGCCTGTGGCAGCAGCGGCCCGAAAGCCGGCTTGAGAAACTGCGGCACGACGGACATGACGAACATCCATGCCTTGGGATTGACCAGGCAGGTGACAAATCCCTGCGCCGCGATTTGCCTGAACGAGTTCCTTGACACGCGGTCGACATGATTAATCTCGATGCGGCTGCGCGCCAGCGTGAAGCCGATCCAAATCATGTAAAGCGAACCCGCGATCAGCATGAACGGAAACAGGCGCGGGATCAGCGACGACAACAGCGCCACCGCAGCAAAGCCAATCACCGTATGGGCGACGCCGCCGAGCATGATGCCGAGCGTGGCCGCAAGTCCCGCCCGTCGGCCGCCGGACAATGCGTTCGCCAGCACAAACATCATGTCCATTCCGGGCACGGCAATGATGCCGACGAGGAGGACAAGATACAGCCACAGATGTTCAAAATAAGCGATCATGGCGTCGGCAGTAGCCGCGCCCGCGCCGCCGCGCCATCCCGCCGGAGCGTTGCAACGCCAGCGACTTGCGACATTGCTGACATCGTCGTGTCAGTTGCCGGATGGAGACGTCGGCGACTGTTTTTCGCCGGATTTGTCCGCCGGGTTCAAACCTCAGGGGGCTTTGTCAGGTTGCCGGTTTCTGAGTGCTTTGATCCGCCATCGCCTCTCCGCCCGATCATACCGTCATGCGAGGGCTGACGCGTTCAGCCTTTGGGCCGACTATGCCGCGGAGTTGACCGCCTGAAAACCGTGATGGCGGATCAAAGCACTCAGAAACCGGCAACCTGACAAAGCCGTTTCACTCCCCTCCAAACCTACAAACGCACAAATCCAGGCGGTTCGTGCTAAGGTGGATTTCGACCCCAAAGGGCCCGGTCAATGGGGCGTAGCAGCGAGCGACCCGGTCGCCAGTGTTGTTGGTGCTGTTGCGTCACAAGAGGCCGCCTACACGACAGGTTGGAACGACGCTTCCCGGCATGCACAATGGTCTGCGGATATGGCTCAAACGGTTGGAGAAGATAGAGCAAAAGCAGTCGCCGATGCTCACGAAGTGTCACATCCAAATGATAAGGCTGAGCAAACAATGGATCTGATGAACAATCACAATGGACGGGTTCTTGGCGCAGCCATGCCAAGTCTATCGGGCAAGGAAATTGCCGAAAAGGCCTTGGCGCGAGACATGCTTCAAACCACCCCTCCAAATCCAGCGCCGTTTCGATGAAGAAGATTCTACTCGTATTAACAATTATGATCGGTCTTATAGCAAGCACCTGGATCACGCTAAAAGTGATAAATCTATCTATTTTTATTTTTGATATAGATTCAACAAAAGCATCGTCAGTCCATTTCTCTGGGAAAGAAAAAGTCATTGAAATTGGCAGTTACGTAATGTTTTCCTACGCATTTGTTGACAAAGATGGAGCAATTACATTGATATGCAAAGATCAATTAGCGGATAATGAGCACTTATACATAAGTAGATCGCAAGCAACAATCTATATGGTTAAGATATCAGATTGTAATATGTATTATAGACACATTTTATTCTGATATCTGGAATGATAATGGGAAAATTGCTCTGATACGCCGCAGACAATGCCAGCACGGCGTCGCTTGTCGAGACGTTTACTCGACCGAAGAATGACCTTTGTGTGCGGATTAGGATTTCAGCCGTACCACCAGCTCGTAAAACGGCTTTGTCAGGTTGCAGGCTGCGTGATCACCGGATAGCGAAGGATCATGCTTAATCTATCCGACCTGTCCCGCATCAAGGGCTTCCGTTTTCCGCGCGCCGTGATCGGATACGCTGTCTGGGCGTATCATCGGTTCGCTCTCAGCCTCCGGGACGTCGAGGATCTGCGTGCCGCACGCCGGGTCCGCGTTTCCTACGAGACCGTGCGGGACTGGGTCGCGCGCTTTGGTGGGCAGTTCGCCGCCCGGATCCGCCGCGAGCGCCCCGGCCCGGCGGACAAATGGCATCTCGACGAAGTCGTGATCTCGATCTAGGGCAAGAAGCACTGGCTCTGGCGGGCTGACGCGTTCAGCCTTTGGGCCGACTATGCCGCGGAGTTGACCGCCTGAAAACCGTGATGGCGGATCAAAGCACTCAGAAACCGGCAACCTGACGAAGCCCTGCAACCTGACAAAGCCCCTTCAACCGTGCGCCAAATTCCGAAGGCGTCAGCTCGCCGTCAGCACCGCCGAATTATCGAACTCGATCACCTTGTCGCCCTTGGAATCATATCCTTCAGCGGTCAGCGTCATCATGTGGCAGCCGGGACGCGACGCCATCGGACGATGGCCGGTGACGGTACGCGTGTACGTAATCGTCTCGCCGGCAAAAACCGGCTTCAGCCATTTCAGGTTCCTGAAGCCGGGCGACACCTGGGCCTGCGGTGCGGGGCCTTCACCGGTCCAATTTTTCGGGTCCAGCAGCCAGGATCGGACATTGTATTTCATCCAGGTCGATGCGGTGTGCCAGCCCGAAGCGCAGAGCGCGCCGAAGACGGACGCCCTGGCCTTCTCCTCCGACAGATGGAAAGGCTGCGGGTCGAATTTTTGCGCAAAGGCGATGATCTCGTCGGGCGTGAATGTATGGACGCCGATGGTCTGGGTTTCGCCGACATGCAGGAATTCATCGAGCGTCATGCCACAACCCTCTTCAGGAACATTCCGGTATTCTGCAATTCGAAAACCTGTTCGCCGCGCTGGTTCAGCATCTTCGCCCGCATGGTGACGAAGCCGAGATTGGGGCGCGTCGAGGAGTCGCGCACAGCGACGATCGTCGACGACGCGTGGAGCGTATCGTCCGCCAGCACCGGACGCATCCATTTGACATAGTCGATGCCGGGCGATCCCTGCGAGGTCGAGTCGAGCAGGAACGCATCGCACATCATCCGCATGAACATCGAGCAGGTGTGCCAGCCGGACGCGCCCAGTCCGCCCAGCATGCTCGCTTTGCCGGTCGCCTCGTCGACATGCATCGGCTGCGGGTCGAACTCCGACGCGAATTCGACAATCTCTTCGGCGGTCACGTGTTTCGAGCCGAGATCCATCGTCGCGCCGGGGACAAAATCCTCAAACGCCCACTTCTTGCCCGCCATTCGTCCATTCCCGTTCGTCGCAGATGCGATAGCATGCGACCCATGCGTGAAACAGTGCATTCCAGACTGTCAGTCCGACAGGGTCAATCATGCCAACGGTAGTCATCGCGACCGCCATTGCAATGTTTGCGTTTGCCGCCAATTCGATTCTGGCGCGGCTGGCGATGGCCGACGGCGCGGCCGATCCCATCGGCTTCACGGTGATGCGGCTGGCGTCGGGGGCGCTGTTCCTGGCGCTGACCCTTGCATTTCGCCGCGCGCCAAAGTCGCCGCTTCCGGGATCATGGCCGTCGGCGCTGGCCTTGTTCGGCTACGCCACGGCCTTTTCGCTGGCCTATGTGCGCATTGGCGCCGCGGCTGGCGCGCTGATCCTTTTTGCGTCGGTGCAGGCGACAATGATCTTCTGGAGTCTTCGCAATGGCGAGCGGCCACGACCGCTGCAACTGGCGGGCATGTTGATGGCGTTCGCCGGCATCCTTTATCTGTTCCTGCCGGGCATCGGCCGGCCGGACCCGACCGGGAGCCTGCTGATGGTCGTCAGCGGCGTGGCGTGGGGCGTCTATTCGCTGCGCGGTCGCGGCGTCGCCGATCCAATCGGCGCAACCGCCGGCAATTTCATCCGGTCGGTGGCGTTTTGCCTGCCGCTGCTGGCGATCGGATGGAGCACGCTGCACATCACGTCGACCGGGCTGGCCAGCGCCCTGCTGTCCGGCGTCGTGGCGTCCGGCCTCGGCTATGTCATCTGGTATCGGGCGCTGCCGTCGCTCGACGCGACGGTTGCGGCGATTGTCCAGCTTACCGTGCCGATCATCGCGTCGGCGGGAGCCATCGTGCTGCTTGGCGAGCAGTCGACGCTGAGGTTCGCGCTTGCCAGCGTGCTCGTGCTCTGCGGCGTCGCGGTGACGATCATGGCGCGTCGGCGCCGCTGATCAGGTGTTGAACCTGAACAGCATCACGTCGCCGTCCTGCACCACATATTCCTTGCCTTCGTCGCGCGCCTTGCCCGCCTCCTTGGCGCCGGCTTCGCCATTGTATTTGACATAGTCCTCGTAGGCGATCGTCTGCGCCCGGATGAAGCCGCGCTCGAAATCGGTGTGGATGACGCCGGCCGCCTGCGGCGCCTTGGTGCCGCGCTCGATCGTCCAGGCGCGGGTCTCCTTGGGGCCGGCGGTGAAATAGGTGATCAGGTGCAGCAGGGCGTAGCCGGCGCGTATAAGCCGGTCGAGGCCGGGTTCCTCAAGGCCCATCGCCTCGAGAAATTCCTTCTGCTCGTCGTCGGAGAGCTGCGCCACTTCGGCTTCGATCGCCGCGGAGATGACGACGGCCGACGCGCCCTGCGCCGCCGCCATCGCCTCGACCGCCCTGGTGTGGGCGTTGCCGGTCGCGGCGTCGCTTTCGGCGACATTGCAGACATAGAGCACCGGGTGGGCGGTCAGCAGGTTCAGCCCCTGCAGAATCGCCAGATCCTCATGCGCAATGCCCTTAAGCATGACGCGGGCCGGCTTGCCGTCCTGCAGCAGCGACAGCGCCTGCTCCATCACCGGCAGCACGGTCAGCGATTCCTTGTCTTTCGCCTGGGCGCGCTTGCGCACATTGACGATGCGCCGCTCGAGACTTTCCAGATCGGACAGCATCAGTTCGGTCTCGACCGTGTCGGCGTCGGCGACCGGGTCAATCCTGCCCTCGACATGGGTGATGTCATCATCCTCGAAGCAGCGCAGCACATGCACGATGGCGTCGACCTCGCGGATATTGGCGAGGAACTGGTTGCCCAGGCCTTCGCCCTTCGACGCGCCGCGCACCAGGCCGGCAATGTCGACGAAGTTGATGCGGGTCGGGATGATCTCCTTCGACTTGGCGATCTCGGCGATCCTTGCCTGGCGCGGGTCCGGCACGGCGACTTCGCCGGTGTTCGGCTCGATGGTGCAGAACGGATAGTTGGCGGCCTGCGCCGCGGCCGTCCTGGTCAGCGCGTTGAACAGCGTCGATTTGCCGACATTGGGCAGGCCGACGATGCCGCATTTGAAACCCATGATGAAATCCTAGCGGGAAAAGAGAATTTGGACCGGCGTATGGGCGAAAGGGCAGACTGTCGTCAAGTCATGGATGGCCCACATCCGCATCGCCCGGCTGGCTGATGCCGCGTCGGGGACGGTCCGGGGCGGTCGGGATACGTCGCCGACCGTCACATTTGGCTCCAAGTCTCGCAAGATTGCAGAGTCGAATGGGGCAATTCGTAATCATTACGCGCTAGTCTGCGACAATGAACAGCGTTGCTCAGCCTCAACTGGCGTCGTGGCACTTCTTCGCCTTCGTGCTCTGCATGGCGATTCTGGGCCTTGTCGGGCATGTCATCCGCGGCTTCGTCAATCCGCTGCCCGACCGGCTGTCGGATTCCGAAATGCTGGATGTGGTGCTGAGCGACGGCTACAGCAATTTCGACCGTTTTTTCGGCGTCGAATACGATGACGCCGGCTATTATCGGCTGGATAGTTTCAAGAACCTGCGGCTGGCGGTTCTCGCCGCGGTGGTCGGCGGCTGCATTCCCTACCTGTTCTTCAGCGGCTACGCGCAGCAATTCGCGTCAACGGCAAATGATGCTGTCGCGTGGTTGTGGGACCTGTTCTGGCGCCGGCTCGACAATATCTGACGTCGCGACAGTTCTCAGTCGCCGGATTTTCCAAGCAGCCTTTTCAGCATCGCCGCCATCGGCCCGGTCTCGGGCAGCTTGACCTGCGGCTGTTGCGGGCGGGCCTGATGGATATGGCTCTGCGCTTTCTTCGCCGGTTTGTCGGGGCCGCCGCCCGGCTCCTGTCCGCCGCCCCTAGAGCCGCCATTGTCCGATCCGCCATTGCCGGTCGCGACCGCGATCTTGTTCATGAAGCCGGCGTCGTCGCCCTTGGCCAGCAGCGCGGCATTGTCGGCAATTGCGTCCATCAAAGGCTCGAGCCAGTCGTGGTCGGCCTTGGCGAAATCGCCCAGGACGTAGTTGTGCACCAGCTCCCTGGCGCCGGGATGGCCGATGCCGATGCGCACCCGGCGGGTGGCGTTGCCGATGTGCTGGTCGAGCGAGCGCACGCCGTTATGGCCGCCCGAGCCGCCGCCCGTCTTGACCCGCACCTTGCCGGGCGCAAGGTCGAGTTCGTCGTAGAAGACGAGTACGTCGGATGGCGTCAGCTTGTAGAAGCGCATCGCCTCGCCGACCGCCTGGCCGGACAGGTTCATAAAAGTCTGCGGCTTGATCAGCAGGATCTTTTCGCCGGCAAGCGTTCCCTCGGCGACCAGGCCGGAAAACTTCTTCGCCCAGGGCGAAAACGAATGGCGGCGGGCTATCGCGTCCGCCGCCATGAAGCCGGCATTGTGCCGGTGGTTTGCGTAAGATGCGCCAGGATTTCCCAGGCCTGCGAAGATCAGCATGGCTCAGTTGCTCCCGGCGCCGGGGAGACGCGCTCCCCCTTACTTGTCGTCTTCGGCGGTCGGCTCGGCGGCGCCAACCTCGGTCGCGCCATGCGCGTCCTGGCGGGCGGCGGAGGACGCGGCGATGGTCGCGATGGTGAAGTCGCGATCCTTGATCACCGGGGTCACGCCCTTCGGCAGCTTGACCGCCGAGATGTGCAGCGAATCGCCTATTTCGGTGCCGGTGAGGTCGATGGTGATCGCGTCCGGGATCGCATTGGCCGGAACGGTGAACTCGACCTCGTGACGGACGATGTTGAGCACGCCGCCGCGCTTGATGCCGGGCGACTTGTCTTCGTTGATGAAGTGCACCGGCACTTCGACGGTGACGACCGAATTCTTGCCGACGCGGAGGAAATCGACATGCACCGGCTGATCCGAAACCGGATCGAGCTGGTAGTCCTTGGGCAGGACATCGATCTTCTTGCCGTCGACGTCGATCGTCGCGACGGTGGTCAGGAAGCCGCCGCCATGGATCTTGTAGTAGATTTCCTTGTGCGAGAGCGCGATAGCCAGGGGCGGCTGCTTCTCGCCATAGATGACTGCGGGTATCTTGCCGTTGCGGCGAACTTCACGGGCGGACCCCTTACCGACCTTTTCGCGCGCTTCGGCCTTGAGCTCGTAAGCCTCGTGGCTCATGGCTGTTCCTTTCGAACGTGTTGTGGAGCGTCGCCGGTTTTCACGGGGAAGGGCCGGAAACGTAGAAAGCCGCCTGCGGGGCGGCCTCCGCCTGCGTTGCCTCCAAGGGTGTCTGCGCAGGTGGCGGTTCTATAGACGACGGGGGCAATGGGCGCAATAGCGACGCCCGCGCGCGAATTCGCCGGTTGAAAGGCGCGTTTCGGGGGAATATCGCTGTCACGACCGGCTGCGGTTTCCGGCGAACTCTTGGGACGGCGCCTTGTTGCGGCCGATGGATGGCATGACCGGGCAGCGTCCCAGCTTCGCCGAGGCGACCCGCGTTTTCGCCAGGATCGGCCTGCTGTCGTTCGGCGGACCGGCAGGGCAGATCGCGCTGATGCACCGGACCCTCGTCGACGAGCGCAAATGGCTGGACGAGGCGCGGTTCCTGCACGCGCTGAACTATTGCATGCTGTTGCCGGGGCCCGAGGCGATGCAGCTCGCCACCTATTGCGGCTGGCTGCTGCACGGCGTGCGCGGCGGCCTGGTGGCGGGGCTGCTGTTCGTGCTGCCGGGCGCGGCGGTGATTATCGCGCTGTCGGCGGTCTATGTGACCGCCGCGGGCGTTCCACTGGTCGACGGGTTCCTGTTCGGCCTGAAGGCGGCCGTGCTCGCGGTTGTCGTCGAGGCGCTGCTTCGCGTCTCGAAGCGGGCGCTGCGGCGGCGAAGCGATCATGTCATCGCCGTCCTGGCGTTCATCGCCATCGCCGCGTTGCACGTTCCGTTTCCGCTGATCGTGCTTGTGGCCGGCCTTGTCGGCGCAGGGCTGGGTCAGGGCGCGAGCCAGACGGCGGAGGCGGCGGACATCGCTATGCCCGAATGGACGAAACCGACATGGCGCAGGTTTGTGACATCGCTGTCGGCATGGGGATTGTTGTGGCTCGGGCCGCTGGCGGCGCTGCAACTGATGCTGGGACCGCAGAACCTGTTCTCGCAACAGGCCTGGTTCTTTTCGGTGATGGCGACCGTGACCTTCGGCGGCGCCTATGCGGTGCTGGCCTGGGTGGCGCAGCAGGCGGTCGAGGTCTATGGCTGGCTGAGCCCGGACGACATGCTGACGGGGCTGGGACTGGCGGAGACGACGCCGGGGCCGCTCATCCTGGTGCTGGTGTTTGTCGGTTTCGTCGGCGCGGCCAAGGGAGCGGGGCTGGGCGCGATGGCCGGCGGCCTCGCCGGGGCGCTGGTGGCGCTGTGGTTCACCTTCGTGCCGTGCTTCCTGTGGATCTTTGTCGGCGCGCCCTATGTCGAGACGCTGCGCCAGGTGGAGTGGCTGCGCGCCGCGCTGGCGTCGATTTCAGCGGCGGTCGTCGGCATCATCGCCAATCTGGCGTTCTGGTTCGGCCTGCACGTGCTGTTCGGATCGGTCGGCGAGCTTCAATCTGGCCCGGTCAGGCTGGCGTGGCCCCATGTCGCCAGCCTCGACCTTTGGGCGGCCGCGATCGCGCTAGGATCGGGGATCGCGCTGCTGCGCTTCCACGCCGGCATTATCGCAACGCTGGCCGCAGCGGGCCTTGCCGGCGTCGCGGTCGCGCTGATCGGCGGATGATCAGTCGAACAGGCTGGAAACCGATTCCTCGGTGGCGGTGCGCGATATGGCTTCGCCGATCAGATCGGCGATCGAGATGACGCGGATGTTGCGCGCGGCCATGACGCTTTCGGTCGGCTGGATCGAATCGGTGATCACCAGTTCCTTGA
>Ga0209793_1000491_pt1 | contig 43411 bp, 39 predicted proteins | sample EBPBio122009_DNA_FD_185863 | JGI IMG/M metagenome (GOLD analysis project Ga0209793, IMG submission 185863) | Wastewater treatment Type I Accumulibacter community from EBPR Bioreactor in Madison, WI, USA - Reactor 1_2/2/2009_ DNA (SPAdes) (version 2) | ecosystem: Engineered > Bioreactor > EBPR >... | reverse complement strand
CAGCCGGTCATCGCATAGGCCTTGGCAACGCCGTTGACGATCAGCGTGCGGTCGCGCAGTTCGGGGCAGGCCGCACCGAAGCTGACGAAGGCGCGCCCGTCGAACAGGATGTGTTCGTAGATTTCGTCCGACAGGATCAGCACCTGCGGATGACGCGCAAGCACCGCCCCGAGAGCCTGCAACTGGTCTTTGGAATACACCGCACCCGAGGGGTTGCCCGGCATGTTCAGGAACAGCCATTTCGTGCGCGGGGTGATCGCGGCCTCCAGCACTTCCGGCGTCAGCCGGAACCCGGTGTCGGCCCCGCAGACGGGGCTGACCGGCACGCCACCGAAAAGCTTCACCATCTCGGGATAGGAGACGAAATAGGGCGCGGGCAGGATCGCCTCGTCGCCCTCGTTCACCGTCGCCATCAGGGCGTTGAAGATGATCTGCTTGGCGCCGTTCGCCACCACGATCTCGTCCGCCGAATAGTCCAGCCCGTTCTCGCGGCGGAACTTCTCGGCCACGGCGGCGCGCAAGGCAGGGGTTCCGGCGGCGGCGGTATAGAGCGTTTCGCCCGCCAGCGCCGCCTTGTGCGCGGCCTCGGCGATATGCGGGGGCGTCGGGAAATCGGGCTCGCCCAAGCCAAGGTCGATCACGTCGAAGCCCTTGGCCCGCAAGGCCTTGGCCGCCATCGAGGCCGCCATGGATGCCGAGGGTTTCACCGCGGCAAGTCGGGATGCGAGATAGCTCATTTCGTCACATAGCCTTTCGACAGGTCATCGGCCCGCGCTTCCGGGCTGCGCTTTTCGGGATCACCATAGCCGCCGCCGCCCGGCAGGTGCAGCACCAGCCGTCGGCCTTCGGGAACCTGCTGCCAGCCCTTCGGGCGCAGCTTCGTACCATCGTCCAGCGTCGCCGTACCGCTCGCCCCGGCCTGCCCGCCGTCGCGTCCGCGCGGGGCCGAGCCGATCCGGTCGAACATGGCCGAGAAGTCCATCATGTGACCCTTCGCAGGCTCGATCTCGATGATCTGGCCCAGACCGCCACGATACTGGCCGTCGCCCCCGCTGTCAGGCCGCAGTTCCTTGCGCCAGATGACCACCGGGCCGGTATGCTCGGTCGCCTCGATCGGCATGGTCATCACGCCCGAGGGGAAGGCGGTGGCCGAAAGTCCGTCCGCCTGGGGTCGTGCGCCCATGCCGCCCGAGTTGAACATCAGGATCTCGGCCCGCTGCCCGCCGGGCGTGGTGGGTTTCACCGACATGTGGATGTTCCACAGGGCCCCCGCGCCTTCCGCGAGAATCTTGCCGGGCAGCGCCTGCGCGAGCGCGCCCAGCACCAGGTCCGGGACCATATGGCCGAAGACATGGCGCAGCGACACCGGGGCCGGGAACGGCGCGTTCAGGATGTTTTCGGGCGACGAGACGGTGAAGGGCTCCAGTGAGGCCCAGTTGTTCGGAATGTCCGGGGCCACGACGCATTTCATCGCATAGCAGGCATAGGCCTTGGTGTAGATGATCGGCACGTTGATGCCCCAGCGGCTGATGCCGTCGGTGCCGGTCAGATCCACGTTGACAGTGCCGTCACGGGTCTCGACCGTCGCCTGCAGCTTCACCGGCTCATCATAGCCGTCGGTGATCATGGTGTTGACCCAGACGCCCCGCGGCAGGGCGGCAATCCGCTCCAGCGTGGCGGCGCGGGTGCGCGAGAAGATGAACTCGCCCAGCGCATCCAGGTTCGGAAGCCCGATCTCCTCCATCATCGCGATCAGGCGCTGGTGGCCCACGTCGTTGCAGGCGGCCAGCGAGTAGAAATCGCCCACCACCTGGTTCGCCTCGCGCACATTGGCGCGCAGGATGCGGACGAGGTCGGCGTTCACCACACCCCTTTCGGCGAACTTCATGATCGGGATCTGGATGCCTTCCTCGTAGACCGACTTGCCGTCGGCCCCGAAGCCTCTGCCCCCCACATCGACGACATGGGCGGTGCAGGCGAAGAAACCCACCAGCGTGTCGCCCTTGAAGCTGGGCGAGACCATGGTGATGTCGTGCAGGTGGCCGGTGCCCTTCCAGGGGTCGTTCGTCACATAGGTGTCGCCGGAGAACATGTTCTGCCGCCCGATCTCGGCGATGAAATGCAGGACCGCCTCGGCCATGGTATTCACATGCCCCGGCGTGCCGGTCACCGCCTGGGCCAGCATCCGGCCTTGCGGGTCGAAGACACCTGCCGACAGATCGCCCGCCTCGCGCACTGAGGTGGAAAAGGCGGTGCGCAGCAGCGTCATCGCCTGTTCCTCGACCACCGAGATCAGGCGGTTCCACATCACCTGCATCCGGATTTCCTGGGTCTGGTCGGTCATCTCAAGCCCCTTTCCGCAGGATCAGCAGCGAGCCGTCCGGTTGTTTGACGACGTCGAAAGGCGAGGTCACGACGGTGGAGGTTTCACGCTCGACGATGATCGCCGGGCCGGCAAGACGGTTGCCCGCTGCAAGGCTGTCCCGCGCGACGATGGCAGTGGGCAGGTCCGCCCCGGTGGTCGGGTCGAAGACGGCCCGCATCTGCGGCGCGGACACCACGCGCGCCCCGGTCGTCAGGGCAACGGGGGTCGGTGCGGGACGTTCATCGGCAGCCTTCACCGAAATCGTGACGATCTCGATCTCCAGCCCCGCGCCCTGCCCGTCCAGCCCGTCGATGGCGCGGCCAAAGAAGCGGGCATAGGCCGTGCGGAATCCGTCGCGGATCAGCCCGGCATCCGCCGCCGTCAGCGGGCGGTCGGGCAGCGGCACCGGGATTTCCCAGCCCTGGCCACGATAGCGCATGAAGGCCACGGTCTCGCAGCGGATCACGCCCGCGGTGCCCTGCGCAACGAACCGCCTGGCGGTCTCCTTCAGCCCGTCGACCAGCCCGTTGAACGCCGCCGGATCGAAAGTCGACAACCCGATGATCCGCGAGGCCAGCGCCTCGTAGCCGAAGGGCGCCTTCAGGAAGCCGATGGCCGAGCCTACGCCCGCGCCGGGCGGCACGAGGCACTGGTCGATCCCCAGTTTCTCGCAGAGCCGTGCAGCGTGCAGCGGGGCCGCGCCACCGAAGGCCACCATGATGTTGTCCGAGATGTTCTTGCCGTTCTCGACCGCATGGACGCGGGCGGCATTGGCCATGTTCTCGTCCACCACCTCGCAGATGCCGAAGGCGGCGGATTGCGGCGACAGGCCCAGACGGTCGCCGACATGGGCGGCAATCGCCGAGGCGGCACCGGAGGTCGAGAGCCGGATCGCCCCGCCCGCGAAATTGTCGGGGTCGAGCTTGGACAGGATCAGATCGGCGTCGGTGATCGCGGGCCGCGTGCCGCCGCGCTGGTAGCAGGCCGGTCCCGGTTCCGACGCTGCCGATTCCGGCCCGGTCTGGATGCGCCCCATCGGGTCGACCCAGGCGATGGAGCCGCCGCCTGCGCCGATCTCGATCATCTCGATCACCGGGATCGAGATGGGCATCCCCGATCCCTTGGCAAAGCGCGTCGTCCGCGCGACCTCGAAGCTGCGCGCGGTCTTCGGCGCGTAGTCCTCGATGAGGCAGATCTTCGCCGTCGTGCCGCCCATGTCGTAGCTGACCACCTTCTCCAGGCCGAAGCGGCGGGCCACGTCTGCGGCAAAGATCGCTCCGCCCGCGGGGCCGGATTCCACCAGACGCACCGGGAACTCGGCCGCCGTGGCCACGCTGACAAGACCGCCGCCCGAATGGATCATGAAGACCGGGCAAGTCGCGCCCTGCTCCTTCAGCCGGTCCTGAAGCCGGTCCAGATAGGACGCCATCTGCGGTCGGACATAGGCATTGGCGCAGACCGTGTTGAAGCGTTCGTATTCCCGCATCTGCGGCGAGACTTCGGACGAGATCGAGATCGGCAGCCCGCAGGCGGACAGGATGTCGCGCGCGCGGCGTTCGTGGTCGGGGTTCAGGTAGGAATGTATGAAACCGATGGCCACCGCGCCATAGCCGCCCTGCGCGATGACCGGGACCAATGCCCGCAGCGCGTCCTCGTCCAGCGGCGCCAGTTCGGCGCCGGAGGCGCCGACCCGCCCGGCGATCGGAAAGCGATCCTCGCGCGGGACAAGGGGCGTCGGCAGTCGCAGGTTCAGGTCGTACTGATCGAAGCGGCTTTCGGTCCGCATCTCGATCACGTCGCGGAACCCCTCGGTGGTAAGGAAGGCGACCTTTGCCCCCCGCCGTTCGATCAGGGCGTTGGTGGCCAGCGTCGTGCCGTGGATGACGATCTCCAGATCCCCATAGCCAAGCCCGGCCTCGGCAAGAACGATGTCCATCCCGTCAAGGATCGCCTGTTCGGGGGCCGTGTAGTTGGTCAGGATCTTGGTCGAGAAGATCTGGTCGCCGACTTCCAGCGCAATGTCGGTGAAGGTGCCGCCGATATCGGCACCCAGGCGGATGGAGCGGGTCATTTTGCGTCTTTCCTGGCAAGTGCTGCGGCACGCATCTGCGACAGGGTCTGGCGTGGCGTCAGCGCCTCGGGCGAGATGGTCAGGTCAAGGACCGCGCCCGTCGTCGAGGCCAAGGCGCGCGCCATCGCCGCCGGGAAGGCGTCGGTCGTCTCCACCCGTTCGGCATGGAAGCCATAGGCGCGGGCCAATGCCACGAAATCGGGGTTGATCATATCCGTGCCGGAGACGCGTCCGGGAAACTCGCGTTCCTGATGGGCGCGGATCGTGCCGTAGATGCCGTTGTTCAGCAGCAGGATGATGGGCTGCGCGCCGTATTGCGCTGCGGTCGCCAGTTCCTGGCAATTCATCTGGAAATCGCCATCGCCCGCGAAGCAGACCACGGTCCGCGCGGGATCGGCGATCTTTGCGGCCACGGCGGCGGGCAGGCCATAGCCCATCGCCCCGGACTGAGGCGCCAGAAGCCGGGCCTTGGGGCCGAATTTGAAGAACTTGTTCGGCCAGACGGTGAAATTCCCCGCCCCGTTGGTCAGGATCACGTCCTCGGGCAGGAGGTCGCGCAGATGGGCCGTCACCACCCCCATATCCACCGGCGAGGGCAGCGGTCCCAGATCGAACCCCGCTTCCCACTCGGCCCGTGCCTGCGCCCTCCAACCGGCCCAGCCCCCAGTCACCGGGCGCAGCGCCGCGGCGAAGGCGTTCGGCCCGGCATGGATGCCCAGCGTCGGCTGATAGACCTTGCCGATCTCGCGGTCCGACCCATGCACATGGATCAGCACCTGCGACGGAACCGGGACGGACAGCAGGGTGTAGCCATCCGTCGTCATCTCGCCGAAGCGGACGTTGACCGCGAGGATCACATCGGCCTCGCGGATCAGCCGCCGGACGTTCGCCGGCATTCCGACCCCAGCCTCTCCGGCATAGACCGGAGAATGGTTGTCCACCTGGTCCTGATAGCGGAAGGCGGCGGTCACGGGGATATCGGACGCTTCGGCAAAACCCAGCAGATCGGCACGGCCCTGGTCGGTCCAGTTGCAGCCGCCGATCAGGACCAGCGGACGTGCGGCGCCTTGCAGAAGCGCCAGCGCCTCTTCCATCGCGCCGGAGGCAGGGGCGGCTTCGGCGATCCGCGCCGGTCCGGCCAGCGGAGAGACCTCGGTCAGGCTGGTCAGCATATCCTCGGGCAGGGCGATGACGACCGGACCGGGGCGACCGGTGGTGGCCGTGACCCAGGCACGGGCCAGGATTTCCGGGATCCGATCCACATCGTCGATCTCGACCGCCCATTTCGCCAAGGTGCCGAACACGGCGCGGTAGTCGATTTCCTGAAATGCCTCGCGACCCTTCATGAAGGTCGCCACCTGACCGACGAAGACGATCATCGGCGCCGAATCCTGCATCGCCGTATGAATGCCGATCGAGGCATTGGTGACGCCCGGTCCCCGGGTGACGAAGCAAAGCCCCGGCTCGCCCGTCAGCTTGCCCCAGGCGGCCGCCATGAAGGCCGCGCCCCCCTCGTTCCGGCAGTTCACGAAGGCCAGCTGATCCTGCGTGTCATGCAGGGCGTCCAGCACCGCAAGAAAGCTCTCCCCCGGCACGCCGAACCCTTTTCGGGCCCCAAGCGCCAGCAGGCTCTCGACCAGTAGCTGTCCGCCGTTTCGTGTCATCTCGCTCTCTTTTCTTCCAGCCCCGCCGGGTGTGCCTGCTGAGTATGGCCGACAACCCCAATCGGCTTAAACAAAGATCGTCGATCTTCAGGAAAGTTCTTCTTTCGCGTTGCGCAGGACCACACCCGGATTGAACAGCCCCTCCGGGTCCAGCGCGGCCTTTATTTCCGCCATCAGCCGCCGCTCCGCCGGGCTGCGCAGCCGGTCGGCCAGCGCCACCTTGGACCGCCCCAGCCCGTGCTCTGCCGCGAACGAGCCGCCCATGTCCTGCGCCAGCGCGCAAAGGCGCAGGCTCAGGTCGCCCATGTCGCCCGCGAAGCCCGCGCCCTCTGGCGGCGAGATGTTGTAATGGATGTTCCCGTCGCCAAGATGGCCGAACGGATTGATCCGGATGCCCGCCTGATGCGCCGCGCAAAGCGCCGCGCCCTGGGCCAGGAAGTCCGGGATGCGCGCCACGGGCACCGAAATGTCGTGTTTGACCTGTGCCCCCTCCAGCCGCTGCCCCTCGGGCTGCTCTTCGCGCAGGCGCCAGAAGGCCGCCCTTTGCGCCAGCGAGGCCGCAATCGCCCCATCCAGCACCAGCCCCTGCCCCATCCCCGCCTCCAGCGCCTCGGCAAAGATATCGTCCAGCGCGACCTGCGCCGAGGTCGTGGAAAGTGCGACCAGCAGATAGAAGGGTGCACGGCTGTCCAGCGGCCAGTCCAGCGCCAGATGCTTCAGCGCCCAGTCCAGACCCTGGTCGGAAAAGAACTCCGCAGCGGCAAGGAACTCGCCCGCCGTCGCGCGCAGGTGGCGGCCGAAGGAGACCAGCGCCTCGGCATCGGGCAGCGCGATCAGCGCCATCGCCTCGGCCCGCGGCGCCGGGGCAAGCCGCAAGACCGCGCGGGTGATGATGCCCAGCGTCCCCTCCGACCCGGCGAAGAGCCGCCGCAGCGCATAGCCCGCATTATCTTTTTGCACCGCCCGTCTGCCGTCCCAGATCGTGCCGTCGGCCAGCACCACCTCCAGCCCCAGCACAAGGTCGGCCATCGTGCCGTGGCGGAAGGCCTGCGAGCCCCCGGCATTGGTGGCGATCAGCCCGCCGATCCGCGCCGAGCCTTCGGCGCCCAGATGCAGCGGGAAGACCAGCCCCGACCCTTCCAGCCGGGCGTGCAGGTCGGCCAGCACCAGCCCGGCCTCGACCTCGACCGTGCCACCGTCCAGATCGACCGCCCCCATGGCCGCCATCCGGTTCAGCGACAGGATCAGCGCCCGCCCCTCGGCCACCGCAGCCCCGCAAAGCCCGGTGTTCCCGCCCTGCGGCACCACTGCCAACCCAAGCTCACGCGCCAGCGTGACGATCCGCGCGGCCTCGGCGGTCGTAGCCGGGCGCGCGACACCCACGGGGGCCGCGCCATAGCGGTCCAGCCAGTCCCGCTGATATGGCAGGGCATCCGTCCCCGTCAGCCAACCCGCAGGCCCCAGAAAGGCAAAGTCGTCCATCGCCTATCCCGCGAATGTGTCGGCCGTCTTGACCGAAGTGTAGAAGTCCATCGCCATCCGCCCCTGCTCGCGCCCGCCCAGCGAGGACGCCCCGCGCCCGCCGAAGGGGACGTGGTAATCGACGCCCGCCGTCGGCAGGTTCACCATCACCATCCCCGCCTTCGACTGGCGCCTGAACTGGGTCGCCTCCTTCAACGAGCCGGTGCAGATGCCCGATGAAAGACCGAAGGCGGCATCGTTGGCAATCGCCACCGCCTCGTCAAAATCCCCCGCCGGGATGACCGCCGCGCAGGGGCCGAAGATTTCCTCGCGCGCGACGCGCATGTCATTGCGCGCGCCCAGGAACAGGGCGAGTGCCTGAAAGCTGCCGGGGCGGTTCAGACGCTGCCCGCCGATGACCTCGCATCCCTCCTCTACCGCCAGCCGGACATAGTCCAGATTGCCCGAAAGCTGCGCTTCCGAAACCACCGGGCCAATCTGCGTCGCCGGGTCCAGCGGATCGCCGATCCGAAGCGCGCCCATCGCCGCGACAAGCTTGTCGGTGAATTCCGGCAGGACCCGCTCTTCCACGATCAGCCGTGACGAGGCCGTGCAGCGCTGCCCGGTCGAGAAGAATGCGCCGTTCAGACAGGCTCCGACCGCGAGGTTGATGTCCGCCCTGGCGGTGACCACCATCGGGTTCTTGCCGCCCATCTCCAGCTGAACCTTCTTCATCCCTTCGGCACAGCCCAGAGCAATGCCGCGACCGACGCGCTCGGACCCGGTGAACGAGATGGCGGCCACGTCGGGATGCGCCACCAGCGCCGCGCCGATGTCCGACCCGCGCCCCATGACCAGGTTGAAGACGCCGGGCGGGCAACCTGCCTCGACCAATATCTGCGCGAGAAGATGCGCGCATCCCGGGGTCAGGTCGGCGGGCTTCAGAACCACCGCATTTCCCGCCGCAAGGGCGGGCGCGGTCTTCCAGGCCGGGATCGCAATCGGGAAGTTCCACGACGTGATCAGCCCCACCACTCCCAGCGGTTCGCGTGTCACATCGACCTCGACCCCGTCGCGGATCGAGGCGTGCTTTTCTCCGGGGGCCCGCACAGGCTCGCCGGCGTAGAAATGGAAAAGCTGGGCAGCACGCAAGGCCTCGCCCTTCGCCTCGGCAAGGGTCTTGCCTTCTTCTCGCGCCAGAAGACGCGCCATGTCATCGACCCTTGCCAGGAGAATGTCCCCGGCTCGTCGCAGGACATCCGAGCGAAGTTGTGGAGAAGCCGCAGCCCAGGCAGGCTGTGCCGCCCTGGCAGCGGCAACCGCCTGGGCGACATCATCGGCTCCGCCACGGGCATAGAGACCCACCAGATCGGAGGGATCGGAGGGATTGCGGTTTTCGGTGAAGGCCTGACCTTCCTGCCAGCGGCCGGCGATCAGATTGAGATGGGTCTGGGTCATCGCATGTTCCGGCACGGGAAAATCCCGGCGGAATGTCCCGCAACGGCCACGTCCTGTCTGCAAAGAAGCGCTGTCGAATGCAAAGAAGACCTTTCGCATCGGTCCTACACACCGGCACCTTGGAAAAACAATCTGAAAGGGGCATGGATTCCGGAATGCCTTCCCGGTAGTCATGATGCACAGAGATCAATCGTCGCCCAGCCCTGCTGGCGGCGAGCATAGAAACGACAGACCAACAGAAAAGGAACCTTCGCGATGAAGTATCTCGCTCACAGCCTGATCGCCGCTTCGGCGCTGGCGCTCACGGCGGCCGCCTCAGATGCCAAGACATTCGTCTATTGCTCGGAAGCCTCGCCCGAAGGGTTCGATCCGGCCCCCTACACTGCCGGCGGCACATTCGACGCTTCGGCCCATCCGATCTACAACCGTCTGACCGAATTCAAGAAGGGCACCACCGAGGTCGAACCGGCGCTGGCCGAAAGCTGGGACGTGTCGGAGGACGGGCTGGAATACACCTTCCACCTGCGCAAGGGCGTGAAGTGGCAATCGAACGAGAAGTTCACCCCGACGCGCGAGTTCAACGCCGATGACGTGATCTTCTCCTACGACCGTCAGGGCAATGCCGACAATCCGTGGCACCAGTACATCGCCGGCATCACCTACGAGTACTATACCTCGATGGACATGCCGAACCTGATCAGCAAGATCGAGAAGGTCGACGACTACACGGTCAAGTTCACGCTGAAGACGCCGGAAGCGCCGTTCCTTGCCAATATCGCCATGCCCTTCGCCTCGATCGTGTCGAAGGAATATGCCGATGCGCTGACGGCCGCGGGCACGCCCGAGGACCTGAACAACCTGCCGATCGGCACCGGCCCGTTCAAGTTCGTGGCCTACCAGAAGGACGCGGTGATCCGCTACGCCAAGAACACCGACTACTGGGGCACCCAGCCCATCATCGACGACCTGGTCTTCGCGATCACGCCCGATGCAGCCGTGCGCCTGCAGAAGCTGAAGGCGGGCGAATGCCAGCTGATGCCCTATCCGGCTCCGGCCGACATCGAGGCGATCAAGGCCGACCCCAGCCTGAAGCTGGATGAACAGGCCGGGCTGAACGTGGGCTATCTGGCCTACAACACCACCATGGCGCCCTTCGACAATCCGAAGGTCCGCAAGGCGCTGAACATGGCGATCAACAAGCAGGCCATCGTGGACGCGGTCTTCCAGGGCGCGGCCGAACCGGCCAAGAACCCGATCCCGCCGACGATGTGGTCCTACAACGACGCGATCCAGGACGATCCCTACGATCCCGAAGCCGCCAAGGCCATGCTGGCCGAGGCCGGTGTCTCGAACCTGTCGATGAAGATCTGGGCGATGCCGGTGCAGCGGCCCTACATGCCGAACGCACGGCGCACGGCCGAGCTGATGCAGGCCGACCTTGCGGCCGTCGGCGTGAACGTCGAGATCGTGTCCTACGAATGGGGCGAATACCTGGCCAAGTCGATGGAACCGGGCCGCGATGGCGCGGTGATCCTGGGTTGGACCGGCGACAACGGCGACCCGGACAACTTCCTGTCGGTCCTCTTGTCCTGCGATTCCGCGGGCGAAGGCGGGGCGAACCGGGCCTTCTGGTGCAACGAGGACTTCTCGAAGCTTCTGAAGGATGCCAAGATCACCGCCGACCCGGCCGAGCGCACCAAGCTCTACGAAGAGGCACAGGTGATCTTCAAGGATCAGGCGCCCTGGTTCACCATCGCCCACTCGACGCAGTATGTGCCGATGTCGGCCAAAGTGACCGGCTTCGTGATGAGCCCCCTGGGCGACTTCACCTTCGACACGGTCGATATTGCCGAGTAGTTTAGGCCCGTCGATCGAAACCAGCGCGCGCGGGGTTCGCCCCGCGCGCTGCCTCAAAGAGCCAGGCGCATGATCCGCTTCATCCTGTCCAAGCTGCTCTACCTGGTCCCCACCTTCCTGGGGATCACCATCATCGCCTTCAGCTTCGTGCGCGTCCTGCCCGGCGATCCGGTGCTGCTGATGGCCGGTGAACGTGGCGTGACGCCCGAGCGCCATGCCCAGCTTTCGGCACAGCTTGGCTATGACAAGAACGTGGTGCTGCAGTATTTCGATTTCCTGGGCAGGCTGCTGCACGGCGATCTTGGCAATTCGCTGGTCACGAAGAAACCCGTGCTGACCGAATTCCTGACCCTCTTCCCGGCGACGGTCGAGCTGGGTCTCTGCGCCATCGTGATCGCAACGGTGATCGGCGTGCCGGTCGGCGTGATCGCGGCCATCCGACGCGGCAGCTGGTTCGACCAGATATCCATGACGGGCGCGCTTGTCGGGTTTTCGATGCCGATCTTCTGGTGGGGCCTGCTGCTGATCATCCTGTTTTCCGGCATGCTGGGCTGGACCCCGGTCTCGGGGCGGATCAACCTGTTGTATTTCTTTCCCGATGTGACCGGCTTCATGCTGATCGACAGCCTGTTGTCGGGGCAGGACGGCGCCTTCGCCTCGGCGCTGTCGCATCTCATCCTGCCCTCGATCGTGCTGGCCACCATCCCGCTGGCGGTCATCGCACGGCAGACCCGCTCGGCGATGCTCGAGGTGATGGGCGAGGATTACGTGCGCACCGCCCGCGCTAAGGGGATGCCGCCACGGCGTGTCATCGGCGTCCATGCGCTGCGCAACGCCATGATCCCGGTCGTCACCACCATCGGCCTGCAGATCGGCGTGCTGATGGCAGGGGCGATCCTGACCGAGACAATCTTCTCCTGGCCGGGCATCGGCAAGTGGATGATCGATTCCATTTCCCGACGCGACTATCCGGTGGTGCAGTCGGGGCTTCTGCTCATCGCGGGCCTTGTGATGCTGGTCAACCTTCTGGTCGACCTGACCTATGGCCTGATCAACCCGAGGATCCGCAACCAATGAGCGAAGCCTCTGCCAAGATTGCCGAAGTGTCGCTGCGCCGCCGCCAGCTGGCCGAGTTCTGGTTCTACTTCAGCCAGAACCGCGGTGCGGTCATCGGGCTGGTCGTTTTCATCCTGCTGGTCCTGATCGCGCTTGCCGCGCCGCTCTTGTCGCCACACAATCCGATTGTCCAGAACCGAGATGCCCTGCTGGTTCCGCCGATCTGGCAGGAGGGCGGCCGCGCGGGCTATCTGCTCGGCACCGATGCCGTCGGTCGCGACATGCTGTCCCGACTGATCTACGGGTCGCAGTATTCGCTGTTCATCGGGGTCGTCGTCGTCTCGATCGCGCTGGTCGGCGGCATCGTCATCGGCCTTTTGGCCGGGTTCTTCGGCGGCTGGGTCGACAGCGTGATCATGCGGGTGATGGACGTGATCCTGGCCTTCCCCTCGCTTCTCTTGGCGCTGGTGCTGGTGGCGGTGCTGGGGCCCGGTCTGACCAACGCGATGATCGCCATTGCAATCGTCTACCAGCCGCATTTCGCCCGGCTGACCCGCGCCGCCGTGATGAGCGAGATGCGGCGCGAATATGTGACCGCCGCCCGGGTGTCCGGCGCGGGCAATCTGCGGCTGATGTTCCGCACCATCCTGCCCAACTGCCTGGCGCCGCTGATCGTGCAGGCAACGCTGTCCTTCTCCTCCGCCGTGCTCGACAGCGCGGCCCTCGGCTTCCTCGGCATGGGTGCGCAGCCGCCCTCGCCGGAATGGGGCACCATGCTGGCCGAGGCGCGGGAGTTTATCCTGCGCGCCTGGTGGGTCGTCACGCTGCCGGGCCTTGCCATCCTGATCTCGGTCCTCGCGATCAACCTGATGGGCGACGGCTTGCGCGATGCGCTTGACCCCAAGCTGAAGCGGAGCTGAGCGATGCCGGTCCTGACCATCCGCAATCTCACTGTCAGGTTTGCCACCGCCACCGGCAGTTTCACCGCCGTGGACGGGATCGACGTCTCGGTGGACAAGGGCGAGGTGCTGGCCATCGTGGGGGAAAGCGGCTCAGGCAAGTCGGTGGCGATGCTGGCCGTCATGGGGCTTCTGCCCGACACCGCCACCGTGACCGCCGACGAGATGAGCTATGACGGCCGCGATCTCCTGCGGATGACGGAACGCGAGCGCCGCACCCTGATCGGGCGGCAGATCACCATGATCTTCCAGGAGCCTGTTGCCTCGCTGAACCCCTCGTTCACCGCCGGGTTCCAGATCGAGGAGGTGCTGCGCCTGAACCTGGGCCTGTCGCGTCGCGCGGCGCACCAGCGCGCGATCGAACTGTTCACCGGCGTGGGCATCCCCGATCCCGAGGAGAAGCTGCGCGCCTATCCGCACCAGATGTCGGGCGGCCAGTGCCAGCGGGTGATGATCGCCATCGCCATTGCCAGCAATCCCCGTCTCCTCATCGCCGACGAGCCGACCACCGCGCTGGATGTGACGATCCAGAAGCAGATCCTCGACCTCCTGATGAAGCTGCAGGCCGACTACGGCATGGCGCTGATCCTGATCACCCATGACATGGGCGTGGTGGCGGAAACCGCCGACCGCGTGCAGGTGCAGTACAAGGGCAAGAAGATGGAAGAGGCCGATGTGCTGACCCTGTTCGAAAATCCCTCGCACCCCTACACCCGCGCGCTCTTGTCCGCCCTGCCGGAAAATGCATCGGGGGACAGGCTGCCCACCGTGTCCGACTATTTTACAGAAGGAGCGGCGCCGTGACCCCCGTCGTCGAGGGCCGCGCCATCACCCGGGATTATCATGTTCCCGGAAGCCTCTTCGCGCGGAGCCGCGAGGTGCGGGCGCTGAAGGGCATCGACTTCAGGGTCGACAAGGGCAAGACGCTGGCCATCGTCGGGGAAAGCGGCTCGGGCAAATCCACCCTCGCCCGCATCGTCGCGCTCATCGATGCCCCCACCGGCGGCGAGCTGCTGATCGAGGGCAGCGTTGTCGACATCCGGCGCGGACGCCCCACGACCGAGATGCGCGCCAAGGTCCAGATGGTGTTCCAGAACCCCTACGGCAGCCTCAATCCCCGCCAGAAGGTGGGTGACGTGCTGATGGAGCCCCTGGTCATCAACACCGGCCTTTCCGCCGCCGAACGGCGCGAGCGGGCCGAGGCCATGCTGCGCAAGGTCGGCCTGCAGCCCGAACATTTCGGCCGCTACCCGCATATGTTCTCGGGCGGACAGCGGCAGCGCATAGCAATCGCTCGCGCACTGATGCTGAACCCCTCGCTCCTCGTGCTGGACGAGCCGGTGTCGGCCCTTGACCTTTCGGTTCAGGCCCAGGTGCTGAACCTGCTGCGAGACCTGCAGGACGAATTCGACCTGACCTATGTCTTCGTCAGCCATGACCTCTCGGTCGTGCGCTACATCGCCGACGAGGTCATGGTGATCTCAAAGGGCGAGGCGGTGGAACAGGGCACGCGCGAGGCAGTCTTCGCCAACCCGACCCATCCCTATACCCGCCAGCTTTTCGCGGCGACCCCCGTGACCAGCGTCGCCGCGATCCGGGCCCGGGTCGCCCAACGCAACGCCCTGCGGGCTGCGCAAGGCGCCCGATGAATCGCAGGCCTGCCCACCACCGGGCCGCCGCAGCAGGTCAGCCCTGCCTGGAGCGCCTTCAGCTTCGCGCCACACGCGCCTGGGCCTGATCGACAATCTCCTGTCGATGGTCTTCGCGCGCCCGATCCAGAACCTGGCATCCGAAGCCATCGCGGAAATGCGCCGCGATGCCCCAGCAGGTCAGGCGCCGGGGAAGCGCCTGCTTCCCATCGATTCTACGGGCGAGAGAACGTGAGAGCAGCCAAGGCGGCCAGCACGCCTATTTCCGGAAGATCGCCACCAGGTCGCTGGCGCCTTCCGCCGCACCGCTCAGCTCCAGGTTCTCCTGGATGCGACTCAGATGGGCCGACATCAGCCGCGCCGCCGCCTCGCAGTCGCGGGTCCGGAAAGCCTCGTAGATTTCGTCATGATCCTCATCCCGACAGTTCGACACGCCGGGACTGCCGAAGATGCCGATGATAAGCGAGGTCCGCGTGACCAGCTCCTTCACCATCCGCAAGGTGACGGCATTTTCGGCGATCTCGGCCAGCAGGACGTGGAACTGGCCGGAAAGCCGGATCGCATCGCGGCGCTTGTTGCCGTGATGCGCTTCATGCTCCAGCTTCAGATGCCGCTCCAGCCGGTTCAGGTCCTCGTCCGTCGCCCGTTCGGCGGCCAGACGCGAGACGTTCGGCTCGATCATCAGCCGGGCTTCGAACACCTCGCGCGCCTGTTCCGCCGAGGGCGATGCGACGAAGGCGCCGCGGTTCGGCAAAAGCTCCACCACCTCGCGGCTGGCGAGCAGGAGCAGGCTTTGCCGGATGCGCATCCGCCCGACACTGAAGGCTTCGCACAGCGCGGCTTCGGACAGTTTGGTGCCGGGCGGCAGGCGCTGGTCGATGATCGCCTCGAAGATTCGCTCGACGATCTCTTCCTCGCCAAGCTCGTCGTCCCGCGCGTCCTGTTCGGCGGTATTGCCGAGGGTGTCCATCCCGGATGTCCGTTTCAAAAGTGACCGGTTTCCACGCTACAGGGGAACAAGCGCGCCCTTCAAGGGGCACATCGTGAACCATGCGTAACTTTTTTGTTGACAACTTTGTCAGCAAATCCGTCAATCCCTGTGTCGCGGACTCGAATTCCGCTGACCCATGAACAGGGAGCACCAGAATGAAGAGACGCAGTTTCCTTGCGACGACCGGCCTCGCCCTTGCGCTTGCCGTTACGGCAACCTCTGCCGCCTGGGCCGAGAACGCCAAGCTGAAGATCGGTTTCGTCGGCGTGACCTCGGGCCCGGCGGCGGCCTGGGGCATTTCCAACCAGCGCTCGATGGAAGCCCGGGCGGCCTGGCTGAACGAACTGGGCGGGGTCAAGATCGGCGACACCACCTATGACATCCAGATCGTCCCCTTCGACGACCAGAAGGACCCCAAGCGCGCCATCGCGGGCATGGAGAAGATGGCGCAGGACGGCATCCACTATGTCGTCGGCCCCAATGTCGATGACGGCGCAGCTGCGGTCCGCCCGGTGGCCGAGCAGAACGGGATCATGTATTTCCCCTACGCCTTCCCGAAAAGCCTGTACGAGCCGCCCGCCTCGAACGCGATCCTCGGGATGGTGGCGAACTACCAGTCCGGCCCGGCGATCTACAAATACCTGATGGAAAACAAGGGCGTGAAGAAGATCGCCTTCATCGCCGGCAATGAATCCGACCCGCTGTCGCAGCGTGATTCCGGGGCCGCCGCCGCCAAGGCGCTGGGGCTTGACGTCGTGTCGGACACCGTGACCTACCAGATGGACACCACCGACTTCACCCCGGTCCTCCTGCCGGTGATCCAGACCGCGCCGGACCTTCTGGTCCTGTCGGGCGTGTCCCCCGCCAACGCGCCGCAGCTGATCCGCTCGGCCCGCGAGCTGGGCTATACCGGCCTGATCTCGACCGAAACCGCGCAGGACGCCGCCGTTCTGGCCGAAGGCGCGGGCGAGCTGGCGAACGGCTTCATCTCGGTCGGTGGCGCGTCCACGCCCGAGCTGGCCAGCGACACGATGAAGGAATTCGTCACCCGCTACACCGACATGTTCGGCGAGTATAATGACGAGTCCAACACCAAGGTCTATGCGCTGGAATACATCATCGAGACGCTGAAGGCGAACCCGGCGGCCATCGACAACGTGGAAGAGTTCAAGAAGACGATGGACACGTTCGAGGCACCGAACCCCTTCATGGTCGGTGACGCGAAGCTGACCTATGTCGGCACCACCTCGTTCGGCCAGAAGCGCCAGGTCTCGGTGCCGCTGGTGGTGAACGAGTTCAAGGACGGCAAGTTCGAGACACTGTTCGTCGCCCAGGTCGACTAAGGCCCGACGACCCTTCAGTGTAAGATGCAGGGCCCGGGAGCCATCTCCCCGGACCGGGCCCTGCTGTCCCTGCCGCAAAAGGACCCCCGCATGGAACAGATCCTTGCCAACGGCCTCTATCTGGGCGCGCAATATGCCCTGATCGCGCTTGGCCTCACGCTGATCTTCTCGCTGATGAACGTGCTGAACTTCGCCCATGGGCAGATGTATGTCTTCGGCGGCTTCGTGACCTATACCGTCGTGGCCCAGCTGGGGCTGCCCTTCATCGTCGGGCTGGTCGCCTCGGCCATCGTGCTCGCGGTGATGGGGGCGGTAATCGAGAGGTTCCTGTTCCGCCCGGTGATCGCCCGGTCGAAGCGCGACGAATCCACCATGCTGCTGGCGGCGGGGATCGCCTTCTTCCTGGACGCGGTGATCCTGCTTCTCTTCGGGGAAAAGCAGCGCGGGGTGCCGAAGATCGTCAACGGGGTCTTCAACTGGGACATGCGGCTGATCATGCCCTATGACCGCATCCTGATCGCGGCGCTGGCCGTGGCCCTGATCGTCGGCTTCATCCTCTTCATGCAATATTCCCGCACCGGACGGGCGATGCGCGCGCTGGCGCAGGACCGGATGGCCGCGCAGCTGATGGGCGTCGACGTCGACCGCTACTCGATGATCGGCTTCGCCCTGGGCGCCATGCTGGCCGGGCTGGTCGGCGGGCTTCTGGTCACCATCACCGGCATCAACCTCGGAATGGGCGGGCCGACCTCGATCAAGGCCTTCCTGATGATCATGATCGGCGGGGCCGGGGTGATCTCGGGTGCCATCGCCGGGGGCTTCATCCTGGGGATGATGGAGTCGATCGGTCTGACTGTCCTGGCCGCCTATGGCGACGTCACCTACCTGGTGATCTTCGTCACCCTGATGATCTTCCTCGCCATCCGGCCGCAGGGCCTGATGGGCAAGCCCTGGGGTTGAACCGATGACCGATCAGACGCAATCCATGGCCGAGCGCCGCCCGATGTCCGCCGCCCGCCTTGCCGGAGTGCTGGCCTTCCTTCTGGCCGTCTTCATCCTTGTCCCCGCCTTCATCGCCCTGACCGGACGCTGGGACTTCTACTACACGCTCACGTCGGTCGCCCTCTTGTCGGTGGCCGCCGCCGGGGTCTGGCTGACCTTCTACATCGGCCGCATCAACATCGGCCAGGGCGCCTATGCCCTGACCGGGGGCTATGTCTCGGCGATCCTGATCACGCAGTATGGCGTCAGCTTCTGGCTGACGCTGCCGCTGGCGGGTCTTTTCTGCGCCGCCGTCTCGGTCGTGATCGGCCTTCCCATCCTGCGGCTGCGCGGGGTCTACTTCGCCATGGTCACGCTGGTCCTGACCGAGGTCGCCCGGCTGACCGCACTGGCGCTGCCCGTCACCAACGGCGCCAAGGGCATCACCTCGATCCCGCTGCCGGGCGAGCTTTCCATCCTCGGCCTGACGATCATCCCCGATTTCGCCACGCTGGCGAACCCCAAGCTCGCCTTCTACCTGATGGCCGCCGTGCTGATGGTCGTGACCTATCTCGTCCTCTGGCGCATCGTGAACTCCCGCCTTGGCCACCTCTGCCGGTCCCTGCAGCAGAACGAGGAACTGTCGGCTTCCATCGGCGTCAACACCGCGATGCTGCGGGTCTTGGCCTATGCCATCTCCTCCTTCTTCGGCGGGCTGGCCGGGGCGATCTTCGTCGCCATCTCGCAGTCGATCTATCCCTCCTCCTTCGTGGTCCAGGACAGCGTGAACTTCATGCTCTACTGCTTCCTCGGCGGCCTGGGCTATGTCTTCGGGCCGATGCTGGGCACGCTCCTCCTTTACTTCGGCTGGGACCTCCTGTCGGTTGCCAAGCAATACCAACTCCTCATCTATTCCGGCGCGCTGATCGCGCTGATGCTGATCCTGCCGAACGGCGTGCTCAGCCTTCTCGACCGGAAAGGAGGCCGCAAATGACCGCGCCGATCCTGCAAGTGAAGAACGTCACCAAGCGCTATGGCGGGTTGACGGCGAACAACGACATCAGCTTCGACGTCACCCCGCAGGAAATCCTGTCGGTGATCGGGCCGAACGGGGCGGGAAAATCCACCCTCTTCAAGCAGATCGCCGGGTTCGTGACGCCGACGACGGGCGAGGTGATCTACAAGGGGACGAAAATCTCCGGCCTGCCGCCGCACAAGGTGGCCCGGATGGGGGTCGTGCGGACCTTTCAGGAGACGACGATCTTCAAGTCGATGACCGTGCGCGAGAACGTCATCGTTTCCCACCACCTGCGATCGAAAGCCTCGCTTCTGGGGTTCTTCTTCGGGTCCGCGCAGGCACGGGCGGACGAAGCGGAATTCGGCAAGTCGGCGGACGACATCATCGACTTTCTGGGGTTGCAGGCGATCAGGAACGAATTGGCCTCGAACCTGCCGCAGGGCCATTTGCGCGCCCTGGGCATGGCCATCGGCCTTGCGACGCAGCCCGAGATCATCCTTCTGGACGAACCCTTCGCGGGCATGAACCACGACGAAACGATGCGGATGGTCGCCCTCGTCCGCCGGTTGCGCGACGAGCGGGGCCTGACGGTGCTCCTCGTCGAACACGACATGCCCGCGGTGATGAAGATTTCCGACCGGATCGTCTGCATCAACTTCGGCGAGAAGATCGCCGAGGGCTCGCCCGCAGAAATCCAGGCCAACCCCCGCGTGATCGAGGCCTATCTCGGCAGCGAAGACGCCGCCATCGGGATGTGAGACATGACCCAAGCAGCCACCAACCTGGAACCTGCCAAGAAGATGCTCAGCTTCGACAACGTCGAACTGTACTATGACCATGTCTATGCGCTGAAGGGCGTCTCCATCGACCTGATGGAGGGCGAGACCGTCGCCCTGATCGGCGCGAATGGGGCGGGGAAATCCTCGATCCTCCGCGCCATCACCGGGCTGCGGAAGATCAAGTCCGGCACGATCAGCTATCTCGGCGACCGCATCGACGGCCGCCCCGCCGCCGAGATCGTCAAGCGCGGCATCGCCATGGTCCCCGAAGGCCGCCGCGTCTTCCCGCTGATGAGCGTGAAGGACAACCTGCTGATGGGCGCCTTCACCCGCACCGACAAGCAGGGGATCGAGCAGACGCTGGAAAGCGTGCTGGCCCGCTTTCCTCGCCTGAAGGAACGCTTCAACCAGCAGGCCAGCACGCTTTCGGGCGGCGAGCAGCAGATGATGGTGATCGGCCGCGCACTCATGGCGAAGCCGAAGCTCCTTCTCCTTGACGAACCTTCGCTCGGCATCGCGCCGAAGCTGGTGCAGGACATCGCCCGGGCCATCGTGGCGATCAGCCGGGACGAGGGCGTGTCGGTTCTTCTGGTGGAGCAGAACAGCCGCATGGCGCTCTCCATCTCGAACCGCGCCTATGCCATGTCGACGGGCCAGGTCGTCCTGTCTGGCGCCTCGAAGGACCTGATGCACGACGACCGGATCAAAGCCGCCTATCTGGGCGGGGAGTTGTAAGAAATGCGCCTTCTGGTGATCAACCCGAACACCACTGCCTCGATGACGGAAAAGATCGGCTTCGCCGCCAGGGGCGCAGCCAGCCCCGGGACCGAGATTCTCGCGCTGAATCCCGCGCATGGGCCTGTCTCGATCGAGGGCTACTACGACGAGGCGCTCAGCGTCCCCGGCCTTCTGCACCTGATCCAGACCACCCCCGGTTTTGACGCGGTGATCATTGCCTGCTTCGACGATACCGGCCTCGACGCCGCGCGCTGCCTGACCGACCGCCCGGTGATCGGCATCGGCGAGGCGGCCTATCATTTCGCCTCGATGCTCGCGAACAAGTTCTCGGTCGTCACCACGCTGGCCCGGTCGGTCCCGGCGCTGGAGCACAACCTGCACCGCTACGGCCTCTCGGCCCGTTGCGCCCGTGTCCGGTCGTCAGAGGTCGCGGTGCTGGAGCTGGAACACCCCGGCTCGGACGCCTGCACCCGGATCAGCGCCGAGATCGGCCGCGCGGTTGCCGAGGATCACGCCGAAGCCATCGTGCTCGGCTGTGCCGGCATGGCCGATCTGGCGGGGCGACTGGCGGCGGAACACGGGCTTCCGGTGCTGGACGGCGTCACCTGCGCGGTGCGGCTGGCCGAGGCGATGGTCGGCCTCGGCCTGCGCACCTCGCGCCTGGGCGGCTACGCCCCACCGCCGGTGCAGAAGCTGCGCGCGACCGCCTGACCGGGGCCGCGTGTCGGCTAGTGCAGCCCGAATTCTGCCATCAGCCGCCGCCGCATCGCCACGAAACCGGTGTCGCTTCGGTCCCGCGGCCGTGGGATGTCCACATCGATCAGCCGCGGCCCCGCAGCCTTTTCCCTGGGCAGCACCAGCACCCGGTCGGCAAGGGAATCCCTGCCGACCGGCCCCGCGCGAACAGGAATCTTCTCGTTGGACACACCGCGGCCGTTTCAGACCGCCAGCGGCTCCACCAGTTCCGCCCCGGAAGCGCGGTTGGAATTCACCGCCGCCCCCACCCGGAAGGGGCGCGCCAGCACCCCTTCGGCGCAGGCCCTCATCAACACGGCTGCCCCGTGCCCCGCCTCGCCCAGCCACAGGGGCCAGTCCGCCCGCTCCAGCACCACCGGCTCGCGGTGATGGATCGCGGACATCGTCGGCCCCGCGTCAGTCGAGACGATGGCGACCGTGTCCTGATCCCCCCAGCGTTGCCAGACCCCGGCCAGCGCCATCGGCAGGCCGTCGGCCCGGGTGAAATACCAGGGCAGCCGCGCTCCATTCGTAGAAGCCGCTGGCCGGGACGATGCAGCGCCGCTCGCGGATCGCCGCGCGGAAGGCCGGCTTCGTCGCCACCGTGTCGGCGCGCGCATTGATGATCAGCGGCCCGGCGCCCGGTGCCTCGTACCAGGACGGGATGAACCCCCAGCGCATCGCCCGCAGCCGCCGGATCCCGCCCTCCGACGTCACCACCGCCACCGGGTTCGTCGGGCAGATATTGAAGTTCGGCCCCACCGGCAGGTCATTGCCTGGCACCGCCTCGAACAGTTCCGCCAGTTCCTCGTTCGGTTCGGTCATGGTGAAGCGGCCGCACATGGCTTGGAAGATAGGCGATCCCGGCTCGAAGACCAAGCCGGACGACCGTCCCCGGCTTCACTGCAAAGCATTGCCAGCCTGCCCTTCCTTCGCTATTCGGCCCCCATGCTGATCCTCAAGATCTTCCGCCGCCCCGAATGGGATGCCTTCCGCGCTGCCGGAGAAACCCTCGGCGCGCCGATCGACCTTGCCGACGGCTACATCCACTTCTCCACACCCGCCCAGGTGGCAGAGACCGCCGCGAAATGGTTCGCCACCGAAAGCGATCTGGTGCTGGTGGCCTGCGAGGAAAGCCGCCTCGGCCCCGCCCTGAAATGGGAGCCCTCGCGCGGCGGCCAGCTCTTCCCGCATCTCTATCGCCCGCTGCGGCTGGAGGAGGTGGTCTGGGACAAGTCGCTGCCCCTCGGCGCCACCGGCCATATCTTCCCCGAGGGCCTGCTGTGAGCCTCTTGGAGCGGACCGGTCTCGCGCTCCTCCACCACATCGACCCCGAGCGCGCCCATGCCCTTTCGCTCCTGGCCCTTCGCACCGGCCTCGCCCCCCTGCCCGGCCCAGTCAACCTGCCCCGGCTGCATACCAGCTTGGCCGGGATGCCGCTCCTGAACCCCGTGGGCCTTGCCGCAGGCTACGACAAGAATGCCACCGCCCTCGCGCCCCTTTCCCGTGCAGGTTTCGGCTTCATCGAGGTCGGCGCCGCCACGCCTCTGGCCCAGCCCGGCAACCCCCGGCCCCGGCTCTTCCGGCTGACCGAGGATCGGGCGGCGATCAACCGCTTCGGTTTCAACAACGACGGGATGCTGGCCATCGCGGCCCGGCTGGCCCAGCGCCAGCGCGGCCCGGTGCCGGTCGGCCTGAACCTCGGTGCGAACAAGACCAGCGAAAGCCGCGCCGCCGATTTCGCCAGGGTGCTGGCCACCTGCGGCCCGCATGTCGACTTCGCCACCGTCAACGTCAGTTCCCCAAACACCGAACGCCTGCGTGATCTGCAGGGGCCCGCCGCCCTCGCCGCGCTGCTGAAAGGGGTGATGGAGGCGCGCGCCGCCCTGCCCACCCCGATCCCCGTCTTCCTGAAGATCGCCCCCGATCTCACGCTCGACGATCTCGCCCAGATTGCCGAGGTCGCGCTCGCCTCCGGCATCTCCGGCATCATCGCCACCAACACCACGCTTTCCCGCGAAGGTTTGAAATCTGCAAATCGAAGCGAAGCCGGCGGCCTGTCCGGCGCACCATTGTTCGAAAAGTCCACGCGCATATTGGCGCAGCTTTCGCAGCTAACCCACGGCCTGCTGCCGCTGATCGGGGTCGGCGGGGTCGGTAGCGCCGAGGAGGCCTACCAGAAGATCCGCGCCGGGGCTTCTGCCGTGCAGCTTTACACCGCGATGGTCTACGGCGGCATTTCCCTCATCCCCGAGATCGCCCACGGCCTCGATGCGCTTCTGGCCCGCGACGGCTTTGCCAATGTCGCCATGGCTGTCGGCACCGGCCGCAGCGGCTGGCTCTGACCCTTCATCTTTGTGAAAGCATCCTCGGGGGGTCCGGGGGGCGAAGCGCCCCCAGCCGATCCCCGTTCAGAACGCCTTGAACGTCATCGTCGTCAGCGTGCGCTGGATGCCCGCGATGTCGAACAGCCGCGACGACAGGTAATGCCCGGTATCCTCGCCTTCGGGGATGTAGACCTTGGCGATCAGGTCATAGTCGCCGCTGGTGGAATACAGCTCGCTTACCACCTCCCGGTCCCAGATCGCATTGGCGACCTCGTAGGTCTGGCCCGGGGTGCAGCGGAACTGGACGAAAACCAAAGCCATCGCAACGCTCCTTCTTTCCGGCAAGGATAGGCGAGAAGAGCCGCAAGCTGAACAGCCGCACCAGAGCTTTCGCCGAAAAATTTTCGCCGTCTACTCCGCGCCGTCCAGGGCCAAAGGCGCAGGCTCCCGCCGCAGGTCGTCGATCGACAGCGGCGTCAGAGGCCGCGCCAGCCGGTTCCGCACCACCCAATGCAGCCGGTGCTGCGCCCGGGTGATCGCCACATAGGCCAGCCGTTTCCACAAGGGCACCCCTGCCTCCGACCGGCCCGACTGCGCAGCCGCATAGAGATCGGGCGCGAAGACCTGCACCTCCTCCCACTGCGACCCCTGCGCCTTGTGGATCGTCACCGCCGCCCCGTGCAGGAAGGTCGCCCCCATCCCCGCCGCGTGCGGGATGAAGGGCTCCTCCTCATCCGGCCTCTCGATCTTGATGATGCTGGCCGCGCTGACCTGCGGCTCCTCCGCCCCCACCACATGCAGCCGCGCAAAGCCCGCGCGGTTGCCCTCGCCCAGATAGATCACCTGCGCGCCCTTGATCAGCCCCCGCGCCTCCAAGTCGATCCGCTTCTTGCGATGCTTCAGGGGCAGCTCGATCCCGTCGCAGATCAGGGGCTCGCCCGGCAGAAGCTGATCCTCCGGCGCACCATAGGCGTTGCGGAAGGCCTGGATCAGCCGCACCCGCGTCGCATTGCGCCAGACCAGCACGGGCGAGCGCGCCATCAGCGCCGCCTCGACCCGCTCCGCCCATACCACCCGGCCGTCGGCCCGGGCCTTTTCCTGCACCAGTGCCTCGAACTCCTCGAAACCAAGGCGGTCGTCCCCCAGCGCATGCGCCAGGTCGAGGATCGGGTTGTCCTCCGTCTGGCGATGGATGCGGTGCAGGATCAGCTTCCGCCCCTCGGACAGCTTGTCGAACACCATCTCGCCCGACTGTCCCACCGGCGCCAGCTGCGCCGGGTCGCCGAACAGGACCAGCGTCGGGAAGATTTCCCTCAGGTCTTCGAACTGCCGTTCATCCAGCATCGAGCTTTCGTCGACGAAACCCACGTCCAGGGGCTCTTCCCGCCGCTTCCAGCCCTTGATGAAATCGCTGCCCTTCAGCCCCGCCGCTGCCAGCGCCCCCGGTATCGACGCAACCTGCTGATAAAATGCATGCGCCCGGTCCAGCGCCAGATCGGTCAGCCCGGCAATCGCCAGGTTGCCCGCCGCCGGCCGCGTCCCCGTTCCCGCCAGCCACTCGGCGATCTTCTCGTATTCCGGGTCGTAGACCGGGGTATAGAGGATGCGGTGGATCGTCGTCGCCGGAACCCCGCGCAGCCGTAGGACGGACGCCGCCTTGTTGGTCGGCGCCAGGATCGCCAGCGTGCGGCGGTCCTTCCGCCTGCGCCCCTCGTAATCGCCCGAGACGACATCGACCCCGGCCGCCTTCAGCCCGCGATACAGTTCCGCCAGCAGCATGGTCTTGCCCGACCCGGCCTTGCCCACCACCGCCAGAACGCTCGTCCGCCCCTCGGCCATCGGGGTCAGTTCCCCCTCGGCCAGGTCGATCCCCGCCCCGGCAAAGGCGGCAGCCAGCCGGTCGAAAGCTTCGGCCTGGTCGTCGGAAAAGATCAGCGCTGGGGCCTGCATCCTGCGACCATACCCCCTCCTCGCCCCAAGCGGTAGGGTCAGTGCATCGTTCCGCCCTTCGGGGGCAGGGTCGGCTGATCGTCCGGGTCATCGCCCGCACCGGCAATCTCGCTTCGCGCCTCGTCGATGGTTTCCGAGACCTTGGACGCCAGACGCGGCAGGCCGTTCCGGGTCGCATAGGAAAGAAGATCCGACAACACGTCGAAGACCCAGTCGTGACGCATTCAATCCCTCGGCCAGAAATCTGTGCCGCCCCCGATCTAGGCCTTCGGGAAGGCCAGACCGGACGACTCACTCAAGCACAGATATCCGCCCGATGGGTGAATTGGGTGTTAAGCGTAGATTTTAGATCGATTTGCTCGCCTCGAGCGTGTCCTCGAAGGTGCGCAATCCGGTGCGCGGTGCCTGCACCAGCACCGCCATATTGCCCGGCTTGTGCTGGTTCTTCCACATCAGCGTATGTGCCCGCGGGATCTCGGCCCAAGGAAAGACCTCGGACATGCAGGGATCGAGCCGCCGCTCGCACATCAGCTTGTTCGCCGCCGCCGCCTGCTTCAGATGCGCGAAATGGCTGCCTTGCAGGCGTTTCTGGTGCATCCACATGTAGCGCACGTCGAAGGTGCAGTTGAACCCGCTGGTCCCGGCGCAGATCACCACCATGCCGCCCTTCTTGCAGACGAGGCTCGACACCGGGAAGGTCGCCTCGCCCGGATGCTCGAACACCATGTCGACGTTCACGCCCTTGCCGGTGATGTCCCAGATCGCCTTGCCGAAGCGCCGGGCCTCCTTCAGCCAGGTGTTGTATTCCTCGGAGTTCACCTTGGGCAGTTGCCCCCAGCATTTGAACTCGTTGCGGTTGATGACCCCCTTCGCGCCCAGCGACATGACGAAATCGCGCTTCGATTCGTCGCTGATCACCCCGATGGCATTCGCCCCCGCCGTATTGATCAGCTGGATCGCGTAAGAGCCCAAGCCCCCCGACGCCCCCCAGACCAGCACGTTCTGCCCCGGCTGCAAATCATGCGGCGCGTGGCCGAAAAGCATCCGGTAGGCCGTCGCCAGCGTCAGCGTGTAGCAGGCCGATTCCTCCCAGGTCAGGTGCTTCGGGCGCGGCATCAGCTGCTGCGCCTGCACCCGGGTGAACTGGCTGAACGACCCGTCCGGCGTCTCGTAACCCCAGATCCGCTGCGAGGGCGAGAACATCGGGTCGCCGCCGTTGCATTCCTCGTCGTCGCCGTCGTCCTGGTTGCAGTGGATCACCACCTCGTCCCCGACCTTCCAGCGCTTCACCTTGTCGCCCACCGCCCAGACGATGCCCGCGGCATCCGAGCCCGCGACATGGAAGGCCGCCTTGTGGCCGTCGAACGGGCTGATCGGCTGGCCCAGTCCCGCCCAGACGCCGTTGTAGTTGACGCCCGCCGCCATCACCAGGACCAGCACCTCGTGGCTGTCGATGGTCCAGGTATCGACCACCTCCTGCACCATGGCCTGTTCCGGGGCTCCGTGCCGCTCGCGGCGGATCGCCCAAGCATACATCTGCTTCGGCACATGGCCGAGGGGGGGCATCTCGCCCAGTTCGTAAAGATCCTTCTTCGGCGCGTCGTAGATCAGGGGTGCGGTTTGCGTATCCAAAGCCAACATGAGCCTCCAAGCCAGATGCCGCGCCGCAGAATCGCCGCGCCCTTGGCTGCAGATAATATTTCTGCGCGCAACTTTGCAATAGTATGATTGGGTAATCTTGAAATTTTATGTCTGCGGCGTCGCAGCGACGCCGATGTCTGGTATCGAGGCCGCATAGAAGCGCAGCAACGCGCGCTCCGCGGCCACCGGCTGCAATCCCTCGCTCACCAGCCCGCGCCGGATCAGCGGCGTCAGCCCTTCGTCCAATGCCGCGCCTGGGCCCTGCGGTGGCAGCTTCAGCACCGCTCCCGCCGCCGTCAGGGCCGCGACCAGCGCTTCGACCCTTGCCAGCAACTCTTCCCGGCTGGTCGCCCCTTCGCCCAGCGCCTTCGCCACCAGCGGCACCGGCAGCACCGGCACCACCGCTGCGATCGCCGCCATCAGCCGCTCGCCCAGTGCCTCGACCGTGCCCCCCGCCGCCAGATGCTCACGCAATGAAACCGGGGCGCCGAACCCCGCCGCCGCCGTGCCGAAGCCATGCGTCTGCCCGCGCATCCGCGCCCAGAGGAACCGTGCCGCGTGCCAGGCCACCCAGAGCGGCCGGTTCCTGAACCGCCGCGTACCACTGGCCGCCGCCTCGACCAGCACCCGGTCCTCCAGCACCCGGTCATAGGCCAGCCCCACCGGCACGAAGACCACGTCGCGCGACAGCGGCGTCCAGCCCTCGACGATATAGCTGATCAGCCCCAGCTTCGCCGGTCCCACCTGCCCATCCAGGGAAAGGCCGCCCTCGGGGAACATCGCCTGCGTCGTGCCCTCCTCGGTCGCCATCTGGACATAGCGCGCCAAGACCTTGCGATACAAAGCGTTGCGGCTGCCCCGCCGGATGAAATAGGCCCCCATCGACCGGATCAGCGCCGACAGCGGCCAGACCCGCGCCCATTCCCCCACCGCATAGCTTACCGCCGACCGCCCGGCGACCAGCCATGTCACCAGCACATAATCGACGTTGGAGCGATGGTTCATCACAAAGATCACCGTGGCCCTCGGATCGATCCGCTCCAGCGCCCGGTCGATCTTGCCGACCCTGACCCGGAACAGAAGCCGCGACAGCCCTTTCGCCGCTCGCGTGCCGAAGCCGAAATAGACCGTCGCCGAAAACCCCGGCACGATCTCCTTCGCGTAGCGATGGGCCTCCTCGAAGGCCACTTCCCCCGGCACCCCGGTTTCCGCCGCATGGACCATCGCCGCCTCGACGACGCGCTGGTCATAGGCCAGCCGCGCAATCATGTCCGACCGCCGCGCCAGCTTGAAAAGGTCGATCTTGCGGTCCAGACGCGTGTTCAGCTGCGCCAGCGCCCGCTCGGCCCGCCGCCGGAAGAACCAGCGCACCGAAGGGAACAGGAAATGCGTGGCAAAGCTGACCGCGGCGAAGCCAAGGATCAAAGCCAGCAACCAGACAGGAACCGCAACCGCGCCGAACATCGCCAAAGCCTAGCCGATCCCCGCTCTCCGGCAATGCCCTTCCTCTTGGCGCAAATACTCCGCGGGGGTGCGGGGGTGTGAAACCCCCGCTCCGCCAGGGTTGCCGCAGCGCAGCGATTGACATTGGCACGATCTTTCCCATATGCCATCATCAGCGCAATAAAATTACCCTCCCGACTCGCGAGGCCGAGATGACCGACACGAAACGCAAGGACGCCCCCTGGCTCTTCCGCACCTATGCCGGCCATTCCACCGCCGCCGCCTCGAACGCGCTTTACCGCACCAACCTTGCCAAGGGGCAGACCGGGCTTTCCGTCGCCTTCGACCTGCCCACCCAGACCGGCTACGACAGCGACGATCCCCGCGCGCGGGGCGAGGTCGGCAAGGTCGGCGTCCCCGTCGCTCATCTCGGCGACATGCGCGCCCTGTTCCAGGACATCCCGCTGGAGCAGATGAACACCTCGATGACGATCAACGCCACCGCTCCCTGGCTCCTGGCGCTCTACATCGCCGTGGCCGAGGAGCAGGGCGCCGACATCACTGCCCTGCAGGGCACCGTGCAGAACGACATCATCAAGGAATACCTCTCGCGCGGGACCTATATCCTGCCGCCGCAGCCTTCCCTCCGGCTGATCACCGATGTCGCCGCCTATACCGGGAAACACCTGCCAAAGTGGAACCCGATGAACGTGTGTTCCTACCACCTGCAGGAGGCCGGGGCCACGCCGGAGCAAGAGTTGGCCTTCGCACTCGCCACGGCCTGCGCCGTGCTCGATGATCTGAAAGTGAAAGTTCCTGCCGCAGATTTCCCCGCGATGGTCGGCAGAATGTCGTTTTTTGTAAATGCCGGCATCCGCTTCGTGACCGAGCTCTGCAAGATGCGCGCCTTCACCGCGCTGTGGGACGATCTGCTGGAAACCCGCTACGGCATCGCTGACGCCCGCTTCCGCCGCTTCCGCTATGGGGTGCAGGTCAACTCCCTCGGCCTCACCGAACAGCAGCCGGAAAACAACGTCTACCGCATCCTCCTCGAGATGCTGGCCGTGACGCTCTCCAAGAACGCCCGCGCCCGCGCCGTCCAGCTTCCCGCCTGGAACGAGGCGCTCGGCCTGCCCCGCCCCTTCGACCAGCAATGGTCGCTTCGGATGCAGCAGATCCTGGCCTACGAGACCGACCTTCTCGACTACGACGACCTCTTCGACGGCAACCCCGCCGTGGACCGCAAGGTCGAAAGCCTCAAGCAGGGCGCGCTGGAAGAGCTTGCCCATATCGACGCCATGGGCGGGGCCGTCGCCGCCATCGGCTACATGAAATCCCGCTTGGTCGAGGCCAATGCCGAACGCCTCGCGAAGATCGAATCCGGCGAGACCACCGTCGTCGGCGTCAACCGCTTCACCACCACCGAGCCGTCCCCTCTCGCCACTGGCGACGGCGCGATCATGACCGCCGACCCCCGGGCCGAGGCCGACCAATGCGCGCGCCTCGCCGACTGGCGCAGCCAGCGCGACACGGTGGAGGTGCGGGAAGCCCTCGCCGCCCTCCGGCAGGCCGCGCAATCGGGCGAAAACATCATGCCCGCCTCCATCCGCTGCGCCAAGGCGGGCGTCACCACCGGCGAATGGGGCGGGGCCATGCGCGCGCTCTACGGCGAATACCGCGCCCCGACCGGCGTCAGCCAGAACCCCTCGAACCGCACCGAAGGGCTGGAACCCGTCCGCGACGCCGTCGCCGCCGTTGCCGCCAAGCTCGGCCGCCCGCTGCGCCTTCTTCTCGGCAAGCCCGGCCTCGACGGCCATTCCAACGGCGCCGAGCAGATCGCCGCCCGTGCCCGCGACTGCGGGATGGAGATCACCTATGACGGCATCCGCCTGACCCCGCAGGAAATCGTCACCGCCGCCGCCGAGAAGGGGCCCGACGTGATCGGCCTCTCCATCCTCTCGGGCAGCCATCTGCCCTTGATCCGCGAGACGCTGGACCTCATGCGCGAAGCGGGCCTCCGCCAGCCCCTCGTCGTCGGCGGCATCATCCCGGATGACGACGCCAGCACCCTGAAGACGATGGGCGTGGCCCAGGTCTACACGCCGAAGGACTTCCAGCTGAACCGGATCATGCTTGACCTCGTGGCCCTTGCCGATCCCACCCCGGTTGCCGCCGAATAAGCCCGCGCCAGCCCCGCATTGATGGAAAACCATCAGCAGGATCGGCCCGCCGCACCGCGGGCTTGACGTAAATCAAGGCTGCGGTCCCTTCGCAGGGCCTATCCGGAAAGCACACAGCCGTCCGGAGTCCGCCATGTTCAACCGTATCCGCGCCCTCATCGACCGCCTGCACGAGGTGCAAGAGGTCAACGCGCTCAGCGACCGCGATCTCGATGACCTCGGCATGAGCCGCGAACAGGTCCTGGGCTTCCTGAAGATGCCGCGCGACATTTCCGAACGTGTCACGGCAATGGGCCGGATCTTCGGCATTTCGGAAGTGGAGCTGAAGCGCGATCATGCGCAATGGGTCGATCTGCTCACCACCTGCGGTCACTGCGCCGACCGCGCCGCCTGCGCACATCTCCTGGCCAAAGGGGCCGGGGCGCAACCGTCCGAGGCGCATTTCTGCGGCAACCGCGCCGTCTTCGGCACCCTCGCCGCCGAATAGATCAGTCCGTCGGCGCCTCCGGGGCCACGTCCGGTGCCGGGTCCGCCTTGCGCCAGATCGAGGCTCCGTTTTCATAGACCTTCACCAGTCCCACCTCGGCGCGTGCCTCGCGGCCGATGTCCAGGATCAGCTCGCGCCGTGTCGTGCCGCGCAGGAACATGCAGCGCTTCGGCAGCACATGGGCCTCCAACTCCGGGTTGATCTGCCGGAAGAACTGCTTCTCCGGGTCCAGCCCCGGCTTCATCCGCCGCGCCGCCTCGCGCAGGAAATCGCCCTCGAAGATGCCGGGCGAGGTCGAGAAGGCATTGACCAGAAAGTCCTGCACGATCTGGCGGCCCTTCTTCACCACCCGCCGCGAGGTCTGGTGGTGAAGACCCCGCGTGTGCTTGTTGACCGAGATGAAGGTCACGGCTCCCACATCCGGTTCGAACAGCGGTTCGGTCCGCTCGGGCGTGATCGGTTCCAGCGCGATCCAGTCATCCTCCAGATGCAGCACCCGCGGTGCCGTCGTCGCCGTCCAGGCCCGGATGACCGCCGAGGCGAAGTCGGGCGCCTCGGGCCGGAAAATCAGCGCATCGGGGAAGTACCGCCGGATCAGCGCCTCGCAACGGTCGCCCTCCGCAGCATCGCCCATGAACGGGTCGATATTGGCGATCAGGCGACGGATCGGGAAGTTTGGGAACACGTCCCGCGCGAAGGACTCCAGCGTCCGCGCCAGAAGCGCCTCGCGACGTCCGGCGATCAGGGTCACGTCATGGTCCACTCTGCGCGGTCCTCCTGCCTGCCCGCTCCGGATAGCGCAGGATCGGCCCACGCTCCAACCCCGATTTTCCGCTCTTGCCGCCCAGCGGCGCGCGCCGCATTAATGGCGCTGGCGTCTCCCCTCCGTCCCCACGGAAGGAAGACGCCGACAAGACGATAACAAGATCAGAATAATGACGGGACATCAGGGCATTGAGCCTGTGTCCCGCAGAGGGACGCAGACATGACCTTCCACATCGGCGCCAAGCCGGGCGACATCGCCGAAACCGTGCTTCTCCCGGGCGATCCCTACCGCGCCCGCTGGGCCGCTCAGACCTTCCTGACCGATGCGGTGCTGGTGAACGAGGTCCGCGGGATGCTTGGCTACACCGGCAGCTGGCAGGGCCACCGCGTCACCATCCACGGCTCCGGCATGGGGATGCCGTCGATGTCGATCTACGCCAATGAGCTGATCCGCGACTACGGCGCGAAGACGCTGATCCGCATCGGCTCCGCCGGGGCGCTGCCCGAACGCGTGAAGGTCCGTGACGTGATCCTGGCGCAGACCGCCTCCACCGTGGGCTCCCCCTCGCGCACGATCCTGAAGGAGCTGAACTTCGCCCCCTGTGCCGATTTCGGCCTGTTGTCAAAGGCCTACGCCGCCGCCACCGCCAAGGGCGTCCCTGTCCATGTTGGCGGCATCCACTCCTCCGACACGTTCTACGACGAACGCCCCGACCTAACCGAACAGCTGCTGCGCCACGGCTGCCTTGGGGTCGAGATGGAGGCCGCCGAGCTTTACATGCTCGCCGCCCGCCACGGCGCCCGCGCGCTCGCGGTCCTCACCGTCTCGGACCACATGACCACTGGCGAAGCGCTGCCTGCCGACCAACGCGAAACGAGCTTCGGTGCGATGGTCGAGATCGCGCTGGAGGCCGCCTTCGCCTGACCCGTCAGGTCCTGCCCGACTGCCGACCGAAAAATTCCACCCATCGCCCGCCGCCTTGACCCGGATCATGGAACTTTCCTCTGGATCGGTCCTTCCTTCCCGGATCAAAGCAAGGAGACGACCATGGATATCACCTTCCCCGGCAAGACCGCCCTCGTCACCGGTGCAGGCTCGGGCATCGGCGAGGCCATCGCCACCGCCCTCGCGGCCAGCGGAGCGCAGGTCGTGGTGCAGGACCTGAACGAGGACGGCGCCGCCCGCGTCGTGGCCGCGATCCAGGCCTCGGGCGGCAAGGCGCGCGCGGCGGGCGGCAACGTGGCCGACCCCGCCACCGTCGAAAAGCTGGTGGCCGACGCCGAATCCTGGGGCGGCGGCCTGCAGCTTCTGGTCAACAACGCGGGAATCGGCGGCGCCTCGGCCCTGACCGGCGCCTATCCGGTCGACAGCTGGAAACAGGTCATCGACGTGAACCTGAACGCCGTCTTCTACGGCTTGCGCTTCGGCCTTCCCGCCCTTGAACGCGCGGGCGGCGGGGCGGTGGTGAACATCGCCTCGATCCTCGGCAGTGTCGGCTTCGCCAACAGCGCGGCCTATGTCGCGGCCAAGCACGGCGTCGTAGGGCTGACCAAGTCTGCCGCGCTGGAATACGGCCAGAAGGGCATCCGCATCAACTCGGTCGGCCCCGCCTTCATCCACACGCCGCTCATCGACAAGCACCTCGACCAGGCCACGCAGGATTTCCTCGCCTCGCGCCACGCCCAGGGCCGCCTCGGCACACCCGGCGAAGTCGCCGCGCTGGTCCTCTTCCTCTTGTCCGATCAGGCGAGCTTCATCACCGGCTCATACCACCTGGTCGATGGCGGCTATACCGCGCAATAGGGCGCCTTACCCCTACGTCAGCGTGATTTTGAGAAACCCGCCCCCGGTGCTAGCATCCCTTGCGAAGTTGCACCGGGGGACCACATGCGCCGCCTTGCCGCCCTTGTCCTTGCCGCTCTCCTCTGCCCCCACGGGGCCAGTGCCGCCACCACCGCCTACCACCTTGACCCAACCGCCTCGACCGTTGCCTTCGAGACCGACTTCGGCCCCGACCTCATCACCGGTTCGATCCCGCTGGAAAAAGCCGACCTGAAGCTCGACTTCGAAAATGTGACGAATTGCACCGTCGATGTCGCGCTGGACGTGACCGGGGCCAAGGCCAGCTTTCCCTTCGCCGCCCAGGCGCTGAAAGGCCCGAAGGTGCTGGACGCCAGGGGTCACCCCCGGATGACCTTCGAAAGCACCTCGGTCAAGCGCGCGGGCGAGGCCGCCGATGTCACCGGCAACCTCACCATCCGCGGCGTGACCAGGCCTGTCACGCTCCACGCCCAGATCTTCCGCCCCAAGGGCAGCGCGGAGGGAGAACTCGACCATCTCACCGTCAAGCTTACCGGCAATGTGAACCGCTCTGACTTCGGGGCAACCGGCTGGTCCGACATGGTGGGCGACCAGGTCCGCATCATCATTACCGCCCGCATCGACGCGGCGGGCTGAGATGGGGCTCCGGAACGGCCCGGGGGAGTTCGGTCTCGTCACACGGGCGATCCACTGGACGATGATGCTGCTCATCTTCGGCCAGCTCGCCCTCGGCCTCCGGCTTGGCAGCTTGGAGCCCGGCCTCGCGAACCTCTGGCTTTACGGGCTGCACAAGACCGTGGGCTTCCTCGTCCTCGCCCTGATCCTGCTGCGCATCGCCTGGCACCTCGTCAGCCCCCCGCCGCCCCCTCTCGGTCCGCACAACCTGCTTTTCTGGGCCGCCCGCACCGCGCATTGGGCGATCTACCTCCTCCTCATCGCCATTCCGCTGACCGGCTGGGCCGGAAGCTCCGCCACCGGGATCGACGTGATGATCGCCGAACGCTGGACCGTGCCGCCGCTGGTCGAAGCGTCCGAGGAAGGCGAGGCCTTCTGGTTCGGCCTGCACGATGTCCTGACCAAGCTTCTGATGGCGCTGATCGCGGTCCATGTCCTCGGCGCGCTCAAGCGGCAGGCCGAAGGCGATGGCACCCTGACCCGGATGATCCGCGGCCGCGCCTGAGTCTTCTGCGAAGACCCGGTTCAAGGAAGCTTTCGCGAGACAAACTTGCCCCGCGCCGCACCGCTGGCCCTTTTCCTGCGCTTCGGCTAAGCAATCGCCGGACTCATGCAAGGCGCAGACATGGCACGCATCCTCATCACCTCGGCCATTCCCTACATCAACGGGATCAAGCACCTCGGGAACCTCGTCGGCTCCCAGCTTCCCGCCGACCTCTTCGCCCGCTTCAACCGGGCGATGGGGCATGAGGTGATGTTCATCTGCGCCACCGACGAACACGGCACCCCGGCCGAGCTCGCCGCCGCCAAAGCCGGGAAGCCGGTCGAGGAATATTGCGCCGAGATGCATCAGGTGCAGGCGGAACTGGCGAAGGGGTTCCGCCTCTCCTTCGACCATTTCGGCCGGTCGTCCAGCCAGCGCAACCACAAGCTCACCCAGCATTTCGCGGGCAAGCTGGATGAACACGGCCTGATCGCCGAGGTCAGCGAGAAACAGGTCTTCTCCATCGACGACAACCGCTTCCTGCCCGACCGCTACATCACCGGCACCTGCCCCAACTGCGGCTACGAGGCCGCGCGCGGCGACCAGTGCGAAAACTGCACCAAGCAGCTCGACCCGACCGACCTGATCAATCCCCGGTCGTCCATCAGCGGCTCCACCAATCTGGAGGTCCGCGAGACCAAGCATCTCTACCTCCGGCAGCGCGCCCTGCGCGACAAGCTGGAGGCCTGGATCGACAGCAAGACCGACTGGCCGATCCTGACCACCTCGATCGCGAAGAAATGGCTGAACGACGGCGACGGCCTGCAGGACCGCGGCATCACCCGCGACCTCTACTGGGGCATCCCGGTCAAGAAGGGCGACCAGCCCTGGCCAGGAATGGAGGGCAAGGTCTTCTACGTCTGGTTCGACGCCCCCATCGAATACATCGCCTGCACGGCCGAATGGGCCGACGCCAATGGCAAGGCGGATGCCGATTGGGAACGCTGGTGGCGCACTGACAAGGGCGCTGCGGACGTGACCTATTACCAGTTCATGGGCAAGGACAACGTGCCCTTCCACACCCTCTCCTTCCCCGCCACGATCCTGGGAAGCGGCGAGCCGTGGAAGCTGGTCGACTACCTCAAGTCCTTCAACTATCTCAACTATGACGGCGGCCAGTTCTCCACCAGCCAGGGCCGCGGCGTCTTCATGGACCAGGCGCTCTCGATCCTGCCCGCCGACTACTGGCGCTGGTGGCTCCTGTCCCATGCGCCGGAAAGCGCCGACAGCGAATTCACCTGGGAGAATTTCCAAGCCTCGGTGAACAAGGACCTCGCCGACGTTCTCGGCAACCTCGTCTCCCGCGTGACCAAATTCGCCGTCTCGAAATTCGGCAACGAAGTCCCCTCCGGCGGCAGCTTCGACCCGCTGGAGACCGCCCTCATCGCCGACCTCGGCGCGCGGATCACCGACTACACCCGCTTCATGGAACAGATGGAGGTCCGCAAGGCCGCGGCCGAGCTGCGCGCGATCTGGGTGATCGGCAACGAATACCTGCAAGCCGCCGCGCCCTGGTCTGTCGTCAAGACCGACCCGGAGCAGGCCCAGGCCATCATCCGCCTCGCACTGAACCTGATCCGCGTCTATGCGATCCTCTCGGCCCCCTTCATCCCCGACGCCTCGGCCACGATGATGCAGGCCGTGGGCAGTGACGACTGGACCTGGCCCGCCGACATCTCTGCCGCGATGCGCGCCCTGCCCCCGGACCATGGCTTCACCGTGCCCGAGAATCTTTTCCGCAAGATCACCGACGAAGAGCGCGCCGACTGGCAGGCCCGCTTCTCCGGCATCCGCGCCTGAGGCAGCTTTCCGCCGCCTTTCGCAGCCGCAGAACCGGTTTTTGCTTAACGGCCTTTGGACGGGCCGCGCGTATGGCTCACAGCCATACGCTTTCCAGACACAGGACAGATACCGCCCGGCTCCCTGCCCCGCCGGTAAACACAGCGTTCTCAAGCGCTTGCCGCAGGAAATCCCGACCAAGCGAATCGTTGATCGCCCCAGTCGCTCCGCTGCGGAAAAAGGTTCGTGTGCAACCGCAGAAACGTCTCCGTGGCGGGCGAAATTTTGCCCGCTCCCCTCTCTGAAAGGAAGAAATTCCGCCGACGCGCAAAACTTGGGAAGCCGAACCACACGCAATGGTGGTATTGTCCCGCCATCGGACCTGAGTCGCTGCCCGACTTCTGCCAAGTCCAGGAGAAACCGAGATGACACAGATTCTGCAGTCGCGTTCCCGCCCCGCCAGAACCTATGCCGCCGTCGCCCTGTTCCTTGCCGTCTATGTGGGAGTGCTGGTTTTCGTCTTTGCGCCCAAGGACTTGATCTCCGTCCAGTCCCCGACCGCGCTGCTCAACACCGACTGACTGCCGTTCAGATGATCGCCCCTTCCACCAGCGCGCGTCCTTCGGCGATGCGCTCGTAGTGGAATTCGCTCATATCCAGCGTGCGGTAGCCGCCATGCAGGATCCATTCCGCCGTCGCCCGTCCCATCGCGGGCGACTGCTGCAGCCCGTGGCCGGAAAATCCGTTCAGGAACAGGAAGTTGCCGATCTCCGGATGCGGTCCGGTGATCGCATTCTGGTCCAGGCAGTTGTAGTCGTACTGCCCCGCCCATTCGCTGATCACCTTCACCGTCTCGAAAGCCGGGATGCGGGTGGCGATGCCCGGCCAGATCTTGTCCATCCACAGGTCCTGATCCATGGCGAAATCGTCGAACGCCACCGCCGGGTCCACATCGGCATGTCCCCCCGCCATATAGGTTCCGCCGCCCACTTCGCGGACGAAAACCCCTGACGGATCAATGGTCAAAGGCAAGGGCCGGTCCAGCGGCGTCTCGGCCTGGATCACCCAGTTGAACCGTTTCCGCGGCTCGATCGGAATCTCGATCCCCGCCATCGCCGCCACCTTCGCCCCGCGCGTGCCCGAGGCGTTGACAACCGTGCCACAACTCACGCTCCGCCCGGATTTCAGCCTGACTCCAGTGACTTGGCCGCCAGAAACATCCAGTCCCACCACCTCGTCCGAAACATATTCCACCCCGGCCTCGCGGGCCTTGCGGTGGAACCAATCGAAGACGGTCGAGCCGTCGAAATAGCCTTCGTCCTTGGTGTTCAGGCTGCCCAGCACCAGATCGTCCACCATCATGAACGGGAATTCTTCGGCGATCTGATCGCGCGCCAGCAGCCGCGTCCCCGCCCCTGCCGCCGCCTGCACCTTCTGGTTGGCGCGCAGCACATTAGCGAAATCTTCACTATCGGCGAGGTAGAGGTAGCCGAAGTTCTGGATTTTCAGCTCGGGCACCCTGTCGTCCCCGCCCATCCGCGCCCGCAGCGACTGCACGAAATCGGCCCCGAACTGCGAGATGCGGATGTTCAGCTCGGTCGAAAACTGCTGCCGGATGCAGGAAAAACTCAGCGTGGTCGCGGCCTGCTCGTAGGTCGGATCGCGCTCGACCACCAGCACCCGGCCCGCAAAGCCCATCTGCGTCAGCCACCACGCGGTCGACGACCCCATGATCGCCCCGCCGATGATCACCACATCATAGCGGGCGTGCTTCGGCTCCATCTGAAATCCCTGCATGTCCGTCCTGCCTCAAGCTCTCGCCCGGGGTGTAGCGCAGCTTTGCCGCAGGGTAAATCCGGCGCGGGTCGGCCCCGCGCCGGAGGCTTGCACCGGGCCTCAGCCGCCCGAGCCTTCGCCCATCTCCATCCCGTCCATCTTGGAATGGTCCATCCCTTCCATCCCCTCGCCCATCGGCGGGTCGATCATGAACTCCACCTCGGCCCGGCCCGCATGTTCGAAGATCAGCGTGACCTTGCGCATCTCGCCTTCCTTCAACTCACCGGTCAGCCCCATGAACATGATGTGATAACCACCATGCTCCAGGTTCACCGTCTCGCCGGGCGGGATTTCGATGAAATCGACATGCTCCATCGTGCCGATGCCATTCTCGTCGACCTTGCTTTCATGGGTTTCCGCCTTGGCGGCAAAGTCGGCCTCGACCCCGATCAGCCGGTCGGCCTCGGTCCCGTTGTTGCTGATCGCCAGGAACCCCCCGGCGGCCTTGGCCGACTTGGCAGGCTGCGGGATATTGGCGTGGATGATCTCGAGGTCGCCCACCATCACCTCATGGGCAAGGGCGGGACCGGCCAGCAGCAGCGCGGCTGCGAAAGTCAGGATGCGTTTCATAGGTTTGCTCCGGTTGGAAAGAAAAAGGGACGGCCTGCAGGCTGCAAGACAACAGGACCTGCGTTGTCAGCCAGCGGCTAGGATGGGGGCGTCGGCGAGAAGGACAGGCGCCGCCGTCAGGCGACGGGCGGTCCTTGTGGCCGATGCGCAGGATCGGCAAAGCGGGCGAAGCCCCGGGCCGCACATGGGGCGATGACTTCGGCCTGGAAGGCCAGGTCCAGGTCGATCCGCAGCCCGGTCAGGGGAGGAAGGTCCGCCCCGTGGCTGATCTGGCAAGCTTGGCACTCTACCCCGCTATGCGCGGCCCTGCCGGGATCTCCTCCGCAGAAGTCGCTCAGGCTGACCCCGTTCTGCAAGGCAAAAGCCAGCGCCTCGTCCTGCGCGTCGGGTATCCGATGCGCAAAGCCCGTCGCCACCAGGGCAACGGTCAGGGCGACAAGCAGCGCCACCCGATGCAGGACATGGAGCAGACGGACCATCCCTTTGGCATGGCTGAAGACACCCGGCCCGTCAACCGTTCCGCGCCGCCTGCGGCGAAACGGCCCGGCTTGCGCATCCCGGCCAAAAGCAGAAGAGTGGCCCCGAACCCCTGCACTTGGACCCCAGCAATGCCCAGCCAGATCCCCGTCTTCGATGGCCACAACGACATCGTCCTGAAAATCGCCGCCGCCGGACCTGACCGCGCGAAGCTCTGGCTGCAGGGCGAGGGTGCGGGGCATCTCGACCTGCCGCGGATGCTGGCCTCGGGCTTCGCGGGCGGATTCTTCGCGGTCTACATCCCCTCGCCCGAGACAGGGGAACCCGTCGACCACGACGCGCTGATGGACAACCCGCCCTATGATCTGCCGCTGCCAGACCTGATCCCCCATACCGCCGCCCAACCCGTCGCGGTCGAAATGCTGGGCCATCTCCTCTGGATGGAGCGCGCCTCCGAGGGCCGCTTCCGCTGGTGCCGCAGCGTCGCCGACATCCGCGCCGCCATGGCCGCGGGCGCCGTCGCCGGCATCCTCCACTTCGAGGGCGCCGAGCCCATCGGCCCCGATCTCGACGCACTGCACCTCTTCCACGCCATGGGCCTGCGCTCGCTCGGCCCGGTCTGGAGCCGCCCGACCATCTTCGGCCATGGCGTCCCCTTCCGCTTCCCCTCGACCGGCGACACCGGCCCCGGGCTGACCGACCTCGGCAAGGCGCTGGTCCGCGAATGCAACGCGCTTCGCATCATGATCGACCTTTCCCACCTGAACGAGGCCGGGTTCTGGGACGTGGCGAAACTGTCGGACGCCCCCCTCGTCGCCACCCATTCCAACGCCCATGCAGTCACCGCCTCCAGCCGCAACCTGTCCGACCGCCAGCTTCGCGCCATCGGCGAGACCGGTGGCATGGCCGGGCTCAACTTCGCCACCTGCTTCCTGCGCCCCGACGGCCGCCGCGGCGCGGACATGACCCTCGATCCGGTGAAACGCCACATCGAGCACATGCTGAAGATTGCCGGAGAGGATCACGTCGGCCTCGGCTCGGACTACGACGGCGCGACCACGCCGCAGGATATCGGCGGGGTCGAAGGACTGCCGGTCCTGATCCAGGCCATGCGCGAGATGAACCTTGGCGAGCCGCTGATCACCAAGATCGCCCATGGCAACTGGCTGCGGCTGCTGGAGCGCACCTGGGGCGCCTGACAAGCCGCTTGTCGATTGCTTTCGGCACTCCTCGCTCGGCGCGCGCGCGGGCGGCGAGAAGCCGAAGGCGCACGAGGAGTTTACCCAAGAACCCCGCGCAACCCCTCGGCCAGCCCGGCATAGCGGTCGGCCAGGGGGTTCGACCGCCGCCAGACCAGCCCGATGGTCCGCTTCGGCCGGGGCTCGGGCAGCTTGTGCAGGACCACGGGGGCCGAGCGCAGTTCCACCTCCGCCGCCATCTCCGGGATCAGCGTCACCCCGATACCGGCGCCGACCATCTGCACCAGCGTCGACAGCGACGAGCCCTCCATGATCTCGCCCGTCGGGCGCGGCGGCAGCTTGCAGACCGCAATCGCCTGATCGCGGAAACAGTGCCCCTCTTCCAGAAGCAGCAGCGGCTCTGCGGGCAGGTCGGCCAGGGACGGCACCGGCAGATGCGCCGCGCCCTGGTTGCGAACCAGCAGGAACTCCTCGTCGAACAAGGGCGTCTCGGCCAGCGACGGCTCCGACACCGGCAGCGCCAGAAGCGCCAGGTCCAGGCGACCCTCGGCCAGGTCGCGCACCAGTTTCGGCGTCACCGCCTCGCGCGGGCGCAGGTCCAGGTCGGGATAGGCCGCCGCCAGATGCCGCATCACCCGCGGCAGCAGATAGGGCGCCACCGTCGGAATCACGCCCAGCCGCAGCCGCCCCGACAAGGGCCCCGCCGAGGCCCGCGCCAGCGCCCCCAGCTCATCCACCGCGCGCAACACGTCGCGCGCCCGGACCGCCACCTCCTCGCCCAGCACCGTCAGGCTGATCTGCCGTGCCCCCCGCTCGACCAGCGGCGCACCCAGGATCTCTTCCAGCTCCTTCACCTGCAGCGACAGGGCCGGTTGCGAGATCGACGAGGCCTCGGCCGCCCGCCCGAAATGCCGGTGCCGGGCCAGCGCGTCGAAATAGCGCAGGTGCTTCATGGTGAGTGGTGTCATAGGCTCTGCATATCGCGGCGATAGGAAAATGAAAATTCCTATTATCGCTTAGGGGTGCTAGCCAATGACCCAGGACGAAGACCGGCGACTCGCCTGCCTGCCCCTCCGGGGCGGGGCGAGGCTTTGGTTTACGTCACCGCATTCAGCCAGACGAGGAGAGCAAGATGGACGGGAATGACATGAAAAGCGCGGGCAAATGCCCGGTCCTGCACGGTGCGATCACCACGACCGAGACGACGGTGATGGACTGGTGGCCGAAGTCGCTGAACCTCGACATCCTGCACCAGCATGACAGCAAGGTGAACCCGCTGACCGGGTTCAACTACCGCGAGGAAGTGAAGAAGCTGGACTTCGAGGCCCTGAAGCGCGACCTGATCGCGCTGATGACCGACAGCCAGGACTGGTGGCCCGCCGATTGGGGCCATTACGGCGGTCTCTTCATTCGCATGAGCTGGCACGCTGCCGGGACCTACCGCATGGCCGACGGCCGCGGCGGTGCCGGGACGGGCAACCATCGCTTCGCGCCCTTGAACAGCTGGCCCGACAACGCCAACCTGGACAAGGCGCGGCGCCTTCTCTGGCCGATCAAGAAGAAATACGGCAACCGCCTCAGTTGGGCCGATCTGATGGCGCTGGCCGGGACCATTGCCTACGAATCCATGGGCCTGAAGACGTTCGGCTTCGCCTTCGGACGTGAAGACATCTGGGCGCCCGAAAAGGATGTCTACTGGGGCTCTGAGAAGGAATGGCTGACCGACAGCCGCTATCCGACCAAGGAAGACCGCGCGAGCCTGGAAAACCCGCTCGCCGCCGTGGTCATGGGCCTGATCTACGTGAACCCGCAGGGCGTCGACGGCCAGCCCGACCCGACCCGCACCGCCCGCGACGTGCGCGAGACCTTCGCCCGCATGGCGATGAATGACGAGGAAACCGTCGCGCTGACCGCGGGCGGCCACACCGTCGGCAAGGCACATGGCAACGGCAACGCCGCCCTGGTGGGCGCGGAACCGGAAGGCGCCGGGATCGAGGAAGGCGGCCTCGGCTGGATGATCAACTCCACCCGTTCCGTGGGGCGCGACACCGTGACCTCGGGCCTCGAAGGCGCCTGGACCACGCATCCGACCAAATGGGACAACGGCTATTTCGACCTGCTGTTCAAATACGACTGGTGGCTGGCGAAATCCCCCGCCGGGGCCTGGCAATGGCAGCCGATCGGCATTGCCGAGGAAGACATGCCGGTCGACGTGGAAGACCCGACGATCCGCCGGATGCCGATGATGACCGACGCCGACATGGCGATGCGCTTCGATCCGGAATATCGCAAGATCGCCGAGCGCTTCCGCGACGACCACGCCTATTTCAGCGACTGCTTCGCCCGCGCCTGGTTCAAGCTGACCCACCGCGACATGGGGCCGAAGGACCGCTACCTGGGCCCCTGGGTGCCGCAGGAAGACCTGATCTGGCAGGATCCGGTCCGCGAAAGCTCCACCGCCTGGGACGTGGCGGCGGTGAAGGCGAAGATCGCGGCTTCGGGCCTCTCGATCAGCGACATGGTCAGCACCGCCTGGGATTCGGCCCGCACCTATCGCGGCTCCGACCACCGGGGCGGCGCGAATGGTGCCC